>Ga0116210_1000041_pt1 | contig 115523 bp, 95 predicted proteins | sample TshhotsprinmetaG_FD_94483 | JGI IMG/M metagenome (GOLD analysis project Ga0116210, IMG submission 94483) | Hot spring microbial communities from South Africa to study Microbial Dark Matter (Phase II) - Tshipise hot spring metaG | ecosystem: Environmental > Aquatic > Thermal springs > Hot... | reverse complement strand
TGGCCTCCGTGAGCGTCCGTGTCGTGCTGGTTGTCTCTCGCCCGACACGGAGGGCACGGCTGCCCCGGATGCGGCGGCTGCGCGCACGTTATCCGTGGCCTCCGTGAGCGTCCGTGTCGTGCTCACCAGTACTCACTGATTAAACCAAACCTCATACCTCTCCTCCCCATACCGAATCACCAACTCGCCTGACCCGAAATCGGCGTGCGCCCACGCGCTGTCCACCATCGGATAACCATGCAACTGAATCGGCTCACCGTTGACAGTCGGCTGCACATCCCAGCCGGTGACGAACCGACCGATAGAGGGAGAGACATAACTGATCACGCCGTCCTGCGCCACAACCTCGGCAGACTGCAGCGCATTCACGAACGCATCGAACGAACCCCAATCCGCCTCCCGGCCACACTCGACCAGCCAGGTGTTCTCCTGCGCTGCACATTGCAGCTCGCGACCGGCATATTGCCCCTCATCGCCGATCGTGAAACCATTCTGCGAATAGATGCCGACATAGCCGCGTCCTACCCGGCCGAACGCCCAATTCCCCGCGAAACGCACCTCGTCGAACCGTTCCTGCTCGAAGAAACAGTGGCTCATCCAAACGCGCCATGTCAACCGCCAGGTGAGCGACATCACATTGCGGCACTGGATCACGCGCGGCAATACCGTGCTGCCCGACCAGTAGTCGGGACGCAGCCCGGAACCCTCGCCGGACGTGTGCGGGCACGACCAGAAAACCACAACCTTATTACCGAGCGTCACCTGCGCCACATGTGTCGAGGGCTCGAACTCCCCTTTTCGGTGATCCTGCAGGCCCGAGATCAGGTAATCGGGCGTGCGGTAGACCACGAAATCGGCGTGCCGCGCGCTGGTGCGCAGGATCCCCTGGCGGACCTTCGACTCGACTACGGCCCCGTCATCGGTGGCGATGTCGGCCAGGATCTTCGGCAGCTGATACAGACTGCTGGCGACGCAGACCGGTGCCATGCCATCGCTGCCGGCACTCATCGAACCGACACCGTAGAGCAGCCAACAGGTGGGCGACGTCCCCTCGAAATCAGGATATTTTACATAAATCCCGTACGATCGGCCATGTGTTGTCCCCAGGACGCCGTTTAAGCTGTCGGCCGCCAGGTTGAAGAACATGTAATCGAGCACCGCACCGGCCATCTGGCGCAACTTGTGTTGGCCCTCATGGCTGGCGAAGTCGTAGACGTTGATGAGTGGCGCGATACAGATCGGGTAGTATGCGTTCGAATGCCACTCATCGAAGCCGAAGCGCCCGCGCTGGCGCAGCCACTCGGTGATATAGACATAACCTTTTTGCGAGTGGAACAGCCCGTTCTGGCGGCTGTTGGTGAACTCCTCGGTCGGAAAGAGCAGTCCGGCCAGCCATTCGGCCACATGGAACAGGAAGCGATGATTTTCCGACCCCATGTACATGACTGTGTCGCCCGGCTCGTCCACCCAATACTTGAAACCGAGCACCGTGTCCTTCATCATGGCATGGATCTGCGGACTGAGCCTGGGGTTGTCGCTGTCGCGTTCCCAGGCCATCAGTCGCAGGATGCCCTGGATCACAAAGTCGGCGCAGTCTTTGCGTGCCGCGATGAACTCGCACGTATCGCGAATCACGCGCTCGTCCACCTGGTCGTATCGTCCCAGCGCATAGCGGGCAACCTCCCGCCAGATGTCGGGGCGAGACTCCTTGCGCAGGAATCCGGCGTAATGTTCCAACACCATCCGCTTGCGCTCGGCCATGCGCTCGATGCCGGGCATGGCAGGCACAGGCGTGACTTTGTAGATGACATAACGGGTTGAGGTGAAAGGCTGACCGGTCAGATCGGCCCACCTGCACTCGATCCAATAGCGGCCATCGAGCAGCCCCGCACCGGGGCCGAAGGAGACCGGTCCGGCCGCCACTGGTTTGACCTCGGCGACCTGAACCAGGTTGTCATCCAGCAGCCGGGCGGTGAGCGGAAGGCTCGGATCGGGGGCTACACCCAGGCGGAAGCCGACTTCGTGTTCGCCGTAAAAGACATCCCGGCTCAGGCGGATGCTCGCTGCCTGCGCCTCCACATTCACCCGTTGCTCCGGTGTCACGCTCGCGGCAAGCGGAACGCGAGCGGTCACACTCCCATCGGTCATCTCCAGCCGGAAGCCGACCTGTGCCATGCGCGCGATCCGGAAGAGAGCTACCGTGACGACGTTCTCGCCCGATTGCAGCGCGACCTCGAAGCGGTGCTCGTAGATGCCGTTCACGGCTTTCACCGGCTGCGCATCGGTGTCATAGACGACCGTGCCGTTGATCGCGACGATAGCGCGCGACGTGAGGCCGAGTATCAGGCGCCACGAGTGGACGCCGGCCTGTTCGGCCGACAGGAGCGTCGTCAGGAATGCCGCTGCCAGGTGATTGGAGATGAAATAGCGGCCCCATGAGAGATAATTTTCCGACAGGCGCGCCAGCTCCCAGCGCATAGTCTGGCCGCGAAAGCCGACGACATTCCCTTCGCGCGGGTTGGACCGCAAGATCGCCTGTGCCTCGCCGACGATCTCGGCCAGCGCGGCGCGACCGACCGTGGCGCCGGCGCGTTCGAACAGGCTTAGCCCCTGCACGGTGTCCGAGAGGTCCTCGTAGAACGGCCCCAACAGCAACCAGGGCTTGATGATCTCGCCCGCGGGGACGTGGCGTAAAAGATTCGAATGCATGACTGAACTCCTTTGATGGCCTTTCGACAGGATTTACAGGATTGACAGGATCATGCCTCCGCTCAGGCTGGTCTCCGACCGTGCCCCTCGGCTCGAGCCGGTCTCCGACCGTGCCCACTCACGTTTTATCTGCGTGGCTCGGTGCAGAGCGCCAGTAGATCGCCCACATCCGCGGTCGCCAGGCATTCGACCGCATCGGCCGCGCCGTAGTAGATTTTCACCTCGCCGCTTTCTTCCAGGATCATGCCGCCGGGGAAGATCGTGTGATTTCGAAAGCCGCCTTCTACTTCGTAGGGCGCTTCGGGCGCCAGCAGCGGCTGTTTGCTCATCCCGATCACCCGCCACGGTTCGTCCAGATCGAGTAGCATGATGCCAGCCGTGTACCGCTTCTGCCACACCTCCTCCCAGCCGTTCTTGCCGCGCGAGATGTCGCGATCTACGGCGTGGAACGTGGTCAGCCAGCCTTTCGGCGTTTTGATCGGTGGCGCGCCCGGGCCGATCTTGTCGTTGGCATAGGGAACGTCCTCGACGCCCAGCACCAGATGCGCGTTGCCCCAGTAACGCAGGTCGGGCGAGTCGGACAGCCAGATGTCGAAGCGATCGCGTCCGCCACGGCTGTAGACCGGGAAAGGCCGCTCCAGCCGCACGTACTTGCCGCCGACACGCTCCGGGAAGAGCACCATGTTACGGTTGTCGGGCACGCTCACGCTGAGCACCTCGAACTGCTCGAAGTCGTCGGTGACCGCGATCCCGCCGCAGACGCCGTGCAACGTGTCCACAGCGAAACAGACGTAGCAGCGGCCGTCCATCACTGTGAGCCGCGGATCATAGACGCGCATGACCTCGTCATCGCGCCATTGCCAGCACGGCTTCGGCTGCACCTGCCATTTGATGCCGTCGTCGCTGAACGCCAGCCCCAGATTCGTGGCAGCCGGATGCACCGAGTCGGGTCGGCGGCCGTAGTCGTTGCGGAAGACCATGACATATTTGCCCTGATATTTCGCCACGCCTGCGTTGAAAACGAGCAGCGCCTCGTAGGGCACATCCGCCGGCGTCAGGATGGGGTTCGCCGGATGGCGGCGGATGACAGGCGACGAGGTGAGCGGACCGGTTCCGATGTACATGAAAACTCCTTCCGGGTTACAGCTTCTGCATTCGTAGAGCTATGGGTGGGCGGTCATCGGGGCCCGCCCCAAACGATCTTCATAGAGGATCTCCCGCAGCCGCTCGCAGATGATTCGCTCCTGCCCCGGCTGCAACGTCTGCGGGTTGATGAAAACGCCGTTCACGCCGGCCGGCGCCAACGCGATGCTCGGTTCGCCATGACGCAGTCGTTGCAAGATCTCATCGCGCGTGACGCCCAGGGCTTCCGTGTCAAAAACGATTTCGGCCCGGGGCATTGGTTGGCCGGCCTCGCTGGGAAAGCTGCGGCGCGCGATTACGTGCGGAACGCCGGCCAACGCGGCGACGACGGCCTGCACCTGCTCCTCGTAATGGCGCATGAGCGCGGCGTGATCCAGCCCCAGGTACCACTTCACCGCGGCCAGCAGCCCCACGATCTCTTCTTTGCCCACTTTCATCGGCCGGCCGAGCGCCATGCGCGGATTGGCGTGGAACGCGACGGCTTCGATCAGCGCCTCGCGGCCTACCACCAGCCCGCTGCTCTGCGGACCGCACAGCCCCTTGCCGCCGGAGAAGATCACCAGGTCGGCGCCCATCTGCGTGAAGCGCCATAGATTCTCGACCGGCGGCAGTTGCGCCGCTGCGTCCACGATCAGTGGGATGCCGTGACGCTGCGCGATGGCGATCCCCTGCGCCAGCGGAACCTGGCCGTCCATCAGGTGTTCTTTGTGGAAGTAGAAGATCGCGGCCGTTCGTTTGTTGATCGCCGCTTCTAGCTCCTCCGCCGTCGCGCCCGCCTCCGTCCCAACGGTGATGATCTTTGCGCCGGCATGGCGAATGGCCTGGGCGTAGCTCACGAGGCCGGCCCGATGCACGATCACTTCGTTCTTCATGCCGGCCGTGTCATCGGGCAGACGGCTGCGCAGGTCTGGGCCGGTCCCGGCCATGCACGCGGCCGTGCTCAGCACGATGCCGGCCGCCGCGCCGCACGTGACATACGCGGCCTCGTTGCGCGTCCATTCGGCGATGCGCCGGCCGGCCTTCGCCTGAAGCTCGTCAATGTCCACGAAGTGCTGCGCGGCCTCGGCCATGGCCGCCAGCACCGCCGGCGGCATCAGCGATCCGCCGAGCGCGGTCACCGTGGCCAGGCCATTGATGACCTTGCGCACCCCGAGTTCGTCGTAAATGTCCACGTGATGATCACCTCTGCCGTGCTCCCCTCGCCCTCCGAGGGAGAGGGCCAGGGTGAGGTTGGCTCATCCCTGCAATTCCGGCATCCGCCAATACGCTGCAGGGGCCTGTTCCCAGAACGGCATGCTCAGCCCCTCCGGGTCGTAGACGATCTGTCCGGCCCGGATGGTCAGCTTGCATTCCAGCTTCTCGTGGCCGATCAGCTTCGCCTTGCCGCAGTCTGTGTAGCCGAACTCGCCGGTCAGCTGTTTGAGCACGGCCACATCTGCCTCCGCGCCGACGGTGAGCGTGCCTAGCTCTGGCCGGCCGATCTCGCGCGCGGGAGTTACGGTCGAGCGATAGATCACCTCCGGCAGTGGCATGCCCATGCACAGGCATTTCGACATGGTCGTGAGCATGCTCAGCGCCGGTCCGTTGATGTTGCCCATGTGCAGGTCGGTGCTGATCGAGTCGGGCACAAAGCCATCCTTGAACGCCGGAACGGCGTTGCGGAACCAGAAGCTGCCCGCGCCATGGCCCAGGTCGAAGATGATCCCCCGCCGTCGCGCCTGCCACATGTGATCGTAGACTTTTCCCTGGCCATCCACGATCGGGAACTGCTGGGCGAAGACGTGGGTGTGGATATCGCCGGGCCGCAGCTTTTTCAGGATCAGGTCGGGATAGGGCCGCTCTGGCGGTCGCGGCCAGAAGTCCACCATGACCGGCATCTGACACAGCTCGCCTGCCTGTACGGCCCGTTCGACTGAGGCCCAGGGCGGATGCGCGTCGTCCCACGGCAGCCGCGTCCAGTAGTGCGCGGTCTTGATGCCGACGATCAGGTCGCTGTATGCCTCGGCCACGGCCGCCGCGATCTTCGGCTGCATCTCGCTCACGATCTGTTCGCCGTCCTTGTTCACCATGCCATCGCCGGCGATGTTGAGATAGGCCAGGATGCGCACCTTTGAGCGGTCAATGCAGTTCGCTTTGAAGTCCGGGAAGTTGCGCCAGCCGGCCGTACCCGCATCTACCGTGGTCGTCACGCCCGAAGCGAACAGATGGGCATCGGCATGCACGCTCTCGACATAACTGGTGGGCGTCGGCGCGAAGGTGTAGACGTGGGTATGCATGTCAATGATGCCGGGCGTGACGATCAGGCCGGACACGTCCACGACCTGGACTGCGGTCTCGGCAGGGATATTGGCGTCTACGGCCGCGATCTTTTTCTCTGCGATTGCTACGTCGAACGGTTCATCCCGGCCGTTGGCGGGGTCAATCACGCGGCCGCCCTTCAGGAGAAGGGTGAAAGGAGAGGACTCCGAAAGTGGATTAGCAGGCATGGGATTTCCTTGCTGTCGCCACGGTCACGGGACCGCAGACCGTATTCCTGGGTCGAGAGTGCTCCAGAGGTCGAATGAAGTTCGATGCGGGGATCATCCGTGTCGTGTTAGCCTTGCAGCGCCCTCTGGTACAGCGCAGTGCCGTAGAATTCATACGACGCAGCCTTGTCTGGCACGTCCACGAGGTGCACCGTGAAACGACAGGGCACGCCATTATCGGGCAGGTTGTCCCGGAAGTAGGCCCGATAGGCTTCGGCATAGGCTTTGCGCAGCCGCTCCTGTTCGGCCGCGTAGCCCAGCGGATCCACCAGCGGGTTCGGGGCTTTCGGCTGGCAGCCGAACGCGTGGATCTCGATGAAATCCACATAGCGCAACGAGTCGCAGATGCCGGCCTCGCGCAGCCACTTCTCCCAGCATTGGAAGACGAGCGGGATCTCGCGCTGCGGATCCATCGTCACCAGCTCGTCCAACCCCAGCACGTTTTTGGCGGAATAGCCACCCGTCAGCCCGGCGAAGTAGATCTTCAGGTCGCCGTCCGGCTGTTCTTCGGTGACGAGCGCCGAGAGCACGGGATGTTCCCCCTCGTAGTAGTACGTCAGCTTGCCGCGCTTCTTGATGTTGAAAGGCATCGCATCCTCCTCGCACGATCCGCTGCGGGGCGCCCTCCTGAGGCGCCCCGTATATGATGCTCAGTCCTCCAGGCGATCTTCGTTGATGAGGTATTTCGCGGCGACCGTTTCGAGGGTGCAGGCAGCCGGTTCGCCCGCCTGCAGACGCCGCAGCGCCTCCAGGTCAGATGTCCACGCGAGATCGCCGGGCGCCAAAAGGCAGACGCCGCCCGCCACATAGGAGGTGTAGAGCCGACCCGCTTTGTAGTAGTAGAGCGCATCGCACTCTGCGGTCGGATAGATGCGCATGCACGGCGGCATGTCGTTCGGCGTGAACCAGAGCTTGATCTCTCGCTCTGCCTCGGCTGGCGTGGCCGACGCGTGGATCAGGTTGTCCATGCGCTCGCCGATCACGTTGCCGGCGGCGTCTTTGATGGGCACGATGGTGCCCAGAGCCCGAATGCTGCCCGGCTTCCGTTCGCGCGCGACATGGGGATTGGTCGGGCCGACGATGTCGCGCACTTTTTGCACGGCGTCGGGCCCCTGGTAGACCAGGGCGATCACCCGCCGCTTGTGCGGCTCATCGGGATAGTGGGATTCTCCCATGATATATTCCAGGAGCGACCCGTAGAAGGCTTTCTCTCTGTGCTCGGCATAGTGCTCGGCGGCGAGCAAGCGATTTACGTGGACGATTTTGGCGGCGGCGAAGCGCAGGCCGGTGTGGAATTCGGATAGCTGCGAGAGCACATAGCCGGTCAGCGAGTTCTTCAGGGCATCCGGCTTGATGAGGACGAGGGTTTGTTCGCGTTCGTTGTTTCCCATGCTATCATCCTTGTATGAGTCTGCAGCGATTATCATACCACATTCCGGCCAAGGGGCCGAATCGAGCGTCCGCGTTTGTCGAATCTGGCTCGCGTGCACTACAATGCACAACAGTGGCGACAGCAAAGGAGGCAACCATGACGCACTCGTCCGCGTTGAACGTGCAGGACGGCCCGAGCACGGCTCGTTTTCGTTCCGTCCCGCTGTCGGGCAGCACGCCGGCCGCCGACCTGAAGACGGTCGGCCTTTCGGAGGCGATGATCACGGCGCTGGAACAGATGCCGGTCGGCGCTTGTGTGGCCTGGGGCATCCCGTTCGAGGTGCAGGATCCGCTCGTCCTGGCCGATCAGCCGCTTTTCGTCCCGCTTGCGCCGTTGCGCGCGGGTTGGCTGGTTTTCATGCACACATCCGATCTCCGGCCGGTCGAGCCCGGCCCTGGCGGCTTCATCTCGCCGATGCGCGGGGAGGGCCAGCTGGGCGAACTGGCCGCCGAGTACAGAGTGATCTATGCAGACGGCCAGGAGACGCGGCTGCCGATCCGTCGGCGCTATCAGATCGGCATGTTCACCCGGCGCTGGGGCGAGAATTGTTTCGAGGCTGTCCCGCACCGCAAGCCGCAGCCGCTCCGTGCCCATCATGAGCAGCCGGCATTGAGTTGGGGCCGTAGCCAGACGCGCGTCAATGTGGCGGACAGCGGCCCCTGGGTGAACTGGCTGTGGGCCTGGCGCAACCCGCTGCCCGACAAAGAGATCGTCGGCCTGTGGCTGATCCCGCACGTCGGGCTGGTCGTGCTCTCCGGTCTGGCTGCCGGCGAGGCGTCCAGCCTTCCCCTGCGCTGGCGGCCACGGCAAAAGGCGCTTCTCACCCTGCCCGCCGGTGAGGCGTTCGATCCGACGCTCGACGCGCGCGGCCTGCTGGCGCAGATCCAGCTCGACATGGGCCAGGTCATCTCGGCGACCCCGCGTCTGCGCTATCCCCATGACGACTGGGTCGGCTCATACAACAATCAGCTGCCGGAGGTCGCGGCGGACCAGGTCATCGTCGAGTACACGGCGCACCCCGACGCGTGTTTCCATCTGGCGCACGGCGTGGTGATCCCGGTGCAGCAGGTAGAGGAAGCGGCGCCGGTGTGCGACGAGATGGCGCCGCAGCCGACAGCCGATGCCGGCCATGGCGGTTTCCTGGCCCCCATCGCGCCGGCTACCCGGCGGGTCACGCTGCGCGTCGTGCTGAAGGGCGCTGGCACGGCGGTGCCGGTCAAGCTGCACGTGCATGGCCAGGCCGGCGAATACCTCGCGGCCGAAGACCGTCACCGCCTGCTCAACCCCGCCTGGTTCGAGGACTACAGCACCGATTTCCTCCATCGCGGCGCTCATGCCTGCACCTACATTGACGGCGAGACGGTCATCCGCCTGCCGCTCGGCCGCGTCTACGTCGAAGTCTCAAAAGGCTTCGAGATCCGTCCCGTGCGCCAGGTGATCGAAATCACGCCGGAGACCGAGGAAGTGGTGATCGCGATCGAAAAGGTGTTGCCCTGGCGCGAGGCGGGCTGGGTGACGGCTGACACGCACGTGCACTTTCTTTCGCCGATGACCGCGCTGCTGGAGGGCGCCGGTGAGGGGGTGAATATTGTCAATCTGCTGGCGAGCCAGTGGGGCGAACTGATGACCAACGTGGGCGATTTCGACGGCCGCAACACCTGGGGTGCACGGGAGACAGGCGGCGACGGCGAATATCTGGTGCGCGTCGGCACCGAGAACCGCCAGCACGTGCTCGGCCACATCTCGCTGCTGGGCTACCGCGGCCGCATCATCACGCCGATGACGACCGGCGGCCCCGACGAGTCCGCGCTGGGCGATGCCATTGACGTGTTGCTCACCGAATGGGCCCGGCAATGTCATCGCCAGGGCGGGCTGGTGGTCCTGCCGCACTTTCCCAACCCGCGGGCCGAGCATGCCGCCAGCATCGTCCATGGCGACATTGATGCGGTCGAAATGACCTCGTGGGGCGATCTCTACAGCGGCATCGACCCTTATTCGCTGGCCGATTGGTATCGCTATCTGAATTGCGGCTATCTGGTGGCGGCGGTCGGCGGCACCGACAAGATGACGGCCATGACCGCGGTAGGCGCCGTGCGCACCTATGCCCGCCTGCGGCCAGATGAGCCATTCACCTACGAGAACTGGCTGGCGGCCGTGCGCCGGGCCGAGACCTTCGTCACCTACGGGCCGCTGCTCGATTTTGCGGTGGACGGCTGGCCTATGGGGAGCCGGATCGCCATGTCGGCCAGCGGCGGCACGGTAGACGTGACCTGGCAGGCGGCCAGCGTCACGGTGCCGATGACGCGCGTGGAGCTGATCGTGAACGGTGAGATCCGGGAGAGCGTGGCTGTGGCGCCGTGGCAGGCTTCAGGCCTGGCGCGTGCCCATCGGCCGCAGCGCGTGGCTGGCCCTGTTGATCCGCGGTTGCTACCCCGACAAACCGGAGATGATCGCCGCGCACTCCTCTCCGGTGATGGTGGAGGTGGCCGGCTCGCCCATGCTGGCCGCGGCCGACGCGGTCACCATCCTGGAGCAGATCGAGGGCGCGCTGGTCTATCTGGACACGGTGGGCACCCGGGCCGATGATCGCACGTACAAGCGGATGCGCCTGGTGCTGGAGAGCGCACATCGCGCCCTGCACAACCGCATGCATCAGGCCGGCTATTACCATGAACACACGGCCGTGACCGATCATCCCGCGCATCACCCGTAGCGCCGCGTTGGGGATGATTTGGCCTTTGCATCTTCGGATGATATAATCGTACCAGGAATGTCCGCGCATCGGATATTCTATTTTGCACAGGAGCGTATCGCGCGTGGTTAGCCCGCTCAATTGGCTGCTTGGTCTGTTTTCTCTCGATATCGGCATTGACCTGGGGACTGCCAACACCCTGGTCAATGTCCGCAATCGCGGCATCGTCATTAACGAGCCATCGGTAGTGGCCATCGAAAAGAAGTCCAAGAAGGTGTTGGCCATCGGTGTGGAGGCCAAAGAGATGGTCGGCCGCACGCCGGGCAACATCATAGCCGTGCGGCCGCTGCGCGATGGCGTGATCTCGGATTTCGATGTCACGGAGCAGATGCTCCACTATTTCATCCACAAAGTGCACGATCGCATGGTGCTGCGTGTGCCGCGACCACGTGTGGTGGTGGGCATTCCGAGCGGCGTCACCGAGGTGGAAAAGCGCGCCGTGTACGACGCGACGATCAGCGCCGGCGCGCGCGAGGCCTACCTGATCGAAGAGCCGATGGCAGCCGCCATCGGCGCGGGCTTGCCTGTGGCCGATGCACAGGGCAGCATGATCGTGGACATCGGCGGCGGTACCACCGAGGTGGCGGTCATCTCACTGGGCGGCATTGTGGTGGCGCGCTCCATCCGTGTGGCCGGCGATGAGATGGACGAGGACATCATCAATTATGCCCGCCGGAAGTACAATCTGTTGATCGGCGAGCAGATGGCGGAAACGGTCAAGATCGAGGCCGGCTCGGCCTATCCGCTCGAACAGGAGCTGGTGGTCACGCTGCGCGGCCGCAACCTGATCACCGGCCTGCCCGAGGCGATCGAGATCAGCAGCGTCGAGCTGCGCGAGGCGTTGCGCAACTCGGTCGGCGTCATCGTAGACACCGTGCGCCAGACCATAGATGAAACGCCGCCCGAACTGATCTCCGACCTCATGCAGCATGGCATCGCGCTGGCAGGCGGCGGCGCATTGCTGAAAGGCCTGGCTCAACGCCTGTCGGAAGAGATCAAGATGCACGTGTATGTGGCCGACGACCCGCTGAGCTGTGTGGCGCGCGGAGCCGGCAAAGTGCTGGAGAACTTCGACATCTTGCAGGCTACGCTGGCCAGTATGCAGCGCGGCAGCACGTTCCACTGAGTCTGAAGAACGAGAATCCGGAGCGCAGAGCGAGAAATGCGCGGGATGAGGGCCATTCCCCGGCAGGGCTCTCGTTCGGCGCTTGCTTCGTTGACTATGAGGCACGTTTCCAGTCGTACGCTTCTGTTTTTTGGGCTGGCAGCCATCTGCGTGGTGCTGCTGATCCTGTCGTCCTCGAATCGCCTCGAGCCGATAGAGGGTGTCGCCATGCAGATCGGCCGGCCGTTTCTGCTCACGTTCAGTGGCATAGGCCGTCAGATCACCAATGTCGTCAACACGGCCCGCGATCTGGCGACGTTGCGCGCCCGCAATAATCAGCTTCAGGCTGTCGTGGATACGCTGACGATTGATAACCTCCGGCTGAAAGAGACCGAGGCCGAGAACGAACGTCTGCGTAGCCTGCTCCGCTTCGCCCAGCTTAACCCGAACTACGATTTTCGCGGTGGCCAGGTGATCGCGCGCGTGATTAGCAAAAATCCGAGCAATTACCTGGCCTCGATCACGATTGACCTGGGCTCTGAACATGGCCTCAGCATGGGCATGCCCGTCGTCACCGAGCGTGGCCTGGTGGGCCGCATCCACAAAGTCGGCCCCATGTCTTCTACGGTCCTGCTCATCACCGATCCCAGCAGCGGCGTCCCGGCGCTCATCCAGCGCAATCGGCTGGTCGGCGTGGTCACCGGCCGGGCTGGCGCCGCGCCGGTGATGGAGTATATCCCCCAAGACGCCGAGGTCACAGTCGGCGATCTGGTCATCACGTCGGGCCTGGGCGGAGAATTCCCGAAGAATCTGGTAATCGGCCAGGTGGTCGAGGTGCGCCAGCGCGACTACGAGATCTTCCAGCAGGCGGTCGTCCGCCCAACCGTCAACTTCGATCGTCTTGAGTTCGTCCTGGTGATCACCAATTTCCGGCCGCTGCCCGGCCCGCCCGATGAGTCCGAGAGTGTGGGGTAAGTTGGCATGATCCAGCGCATGGGGCAAAGATTTAGGTTGAGCCATCGCGATCTGGGCGGATTCTATCTGGCTACTGCCGTGTTGGCGTTTGCCGTGCTCGTGCAGGCCACCGTCCTCACGCGCCTGCGCCTGGCCGGCAATGCAGCCGATTTGATGCTCGTGCTCGTGGTGTGCTGGAGCCTGATCCGCGGCCAGACCGAGGGAATCCTGTGGGCCTTTGCCGGCGGGCTGGGGCTCGATCTCGCGGCCGGGTTGCCCCTGGGCACATCATCCCTCGCGCTGATGGTCACTTGTCCGTTGACCGTCTTGGGCAAGAACAGTGTTTTCCCCGGCAGTCTGACGCTGCCGGTGCTTCTGGTGTTGCTGGCGACGCCGGCCTACGGTTGGGTCGTCCTCCTGACGAAGACTGTGCTCGGCTTGCCGGTGGATTGGCTCGCCAGCACGTTGTATGTCATCGGGCCAGAGGCGGTCCTCAACATGGCCCTGACCTTTCTGGTCTATCCGCTGTTGCGGTGGCTGGCGAGGACGCTGCAGCCAGGGCAGATGGCGTGGTGAGGCGATGAAGGCAAGCCTGGATCGGGCCGAAGCGCGGTTGATGCTCTGGCGCGGTGCGATCATTTTCGTATGCATCGTGATGATCGCGCGGCTGTGGCAGCTGCAGATGGTCGAAGGCGAAACCTATCGCATTCGGGCCGATCGCAACCGTTTTCGTCAGGTGGATATCCCGGCGCCGCGCGGGGTGATCTACGACCGCAACGGCGAGATCCTGGCGCGCAATCGGCCCAGTTTCAGCGTGTCGGTGGTACCGGGCGACCTGCCCAAGACGCGCGCGGGCGAGCCGAATGCGGACGCCGAGCGTGCCGTGCTCGATCGGCTGCTGGCGTTGCTGGCTCAGGAACCGCCGCCGCTGGGGTCCAGCTCGAAGCCAACCGCTTCTCCCACGCCGGCCGCCGGCCGCATACAATCCACCGCCGCGATCACCACAGCGCTGCAAATCCAGGAGCGCCAGCCGTGGGTTATGGCGCGTGCCGATATCGAAAAGGCCATCTACGAGGGACGCCTGGGCGGCGCATATCGGCCCATCGAGATCGCGCGCTACATCAACGAGGCGACTGCGTTTCTGGTCGCCCAGGATGCCGTCAACCTGCCCGGCGTCGTCTTGCAGCTCAATCCCATCCGAGACTACCCAAGTGGCAGCCTGACTGCACATCTGATCGGCTATATGGGCCATATCCCGAAGGAAGCTGCGGCGGAATACCAGGCCAAAGGCTATGCGGCGAACGAGCAAGTGGGCCTGACCGGGCTCGAAGCGACCTATGAGCACGAACTGCGCGGCAAACGGGGCCGGCAGACGATTGAGGTGAACGTGAACGGTCGGCGCATCCGCACTGTCGGCCAGGAGGAGCTGGCCGTGCCGGGTCACAATCTCGTGCTCACCCTCGATCTGAACCTGCAACGCGTGGCGACTGCCGCTCTGCAGGAAGTGCTCGACAAGTCGAGCGGTTTCACCAAAGCCACGCAGGGCGTGGTCATCGCGCTCGATCCGCGCAACGGCAAAGTGCTGGCGCTGGTCAGCCTGCCCAGCTACGACAACAACCTGTTTGCCAAAGGCGTCACGGCCGAGGCGTGGCAGGCATTGCTCAGCGATCCGGACCTCCCCATGTTCGATCAAGCGATCGGCGGACAGTATCCGCCCGGCTCGGTCTTCAAACCGATCGTGGCGGCTGCCGGCCTGCAAGAGGGGATCATCAGTGCCCGTACTCTGTTGGGCGATGGCTGGGATGGCGCCAATGACGGCATCATCTGGCTGCCAAACCAGTACATGCCGTGGGATCGCAGCAAAGACCAGCCGTTCTATTCCTGGAATCACAAACAAGGATTTGGCTGGGGCAAGATCGGCGTGCGCGAGGCGCTGGCGGTGTCGGACGACATCTACTTTTACCAGCTGGGCGGCGGCTATCTGGATATCTTCCGTGGGCTCGGCGTTGATGCCATCGGCTACTACGCCAGGGAATTCGGCCTGGGCGAAGGCACGGGCATAGATCTGCCCGGTGAGGGCCGTGGGCTGGTTCCCGACGGCAAGTGGAAGCGCCTGAACTACGCCGAACCATGGCTCACCGGCGACACCTACAACCTGAGCATTGGCCAGGGCTTCATCCTGGTCACGCCGATCCAGATGGCCAACGCGACCGCAGTGATTGCCAATCGGGGTTATCTTTATCGGCTCCAGCTGGTGGACCACATCACCGACAGCGAGGGGCGCGTGGTGCGCTCCTTCAAGCCCGACCTGCGCCGCGAGGTGGCAGTGGACCCGGCGCATTTGGACACCGTGCGCGAGGGCATGTACGGCGCGGTGAACTGGCCGCAGGGCACGGCGGCCAATGCGCGCGTTCCCGGCATTGCCGTGGCCGGCAAGACCGGCACCGCGGAATACTTCCGGGATTGGGACAAGGACAACCAGGCTGATCGCGATGCCAAAGGCAACCTGCCGACGCATGCCTGGTTTACCGCTTTCGCTCCCTATCAGGAGCCCGAGATCGTCGTGGCCGCTTTCGTCGCTAACGGCGGCGAAGGCTCTTCGGTTGCCGCGCCGGTTGCTGCTAAGGTGCTGCGCGCCTACTTCGGGATAGATGCATCGGCGCCCCGGCCTACCGCGTCGCCTGCACCGACGCGCACGCCGGGCCCGCAGGCGGGAAGGTGAAGTGAGCCATGCGCCGGATTTTGTGGCGAAGATTTGACTGGCTGCTATTCGGGCTGACGTTCGGGCTCTGCGCATTCGGAGTGTTGATGATTGCCAGCGCCCTGGCTGGCAACGAGGTGCTTGCTTCGTGGCCTTTGCGCCAGGCGGGATTTGCGGTCGTCGGCCTGGGCCTGCTCTTCTTGATGGCCGCCGTGGACTATCGCTTGCTGCCCAGCATCACCTATCCGATTTATGTGCTGCTGTTGGGCGTGCTCGGCGTGATTTTGGTCATCGGGACGATTGCCGGCGGCGCCCAACGGTGGCTGACGGTGGGCGAATTCCTGCTTCAGCCATCGGAGTTGATTAAGATCGGCGTGATCCTGGTGCTGGCCCATTATCTCGCCGCGCGCGAAGCGAAGATGGAGAGCTTTGTGACCCCGCTGCTGGGCATTCTGTTGCTGGCACCGGCGGTCGTCCTCATCTTCCTTCAGCCTAACCTGGGCACGGCGCTCGTGCTGATCGTGATTGCCGCGACGATGTTTTTCATCGCCGGCCTGCGCTGGCGCCATATCGTGGTGCTGGTCGGGCTGGGCATCGCAGCGGCCGTGGCTGCCTGGGAATTCGTGCTGCTCGATTACATGCGCGATCGGATCTGGATGTTCATCAACCCGTCGGCGGCGTTGGCGGCCGATCGCTACAACGTGGATCAGGCGATCATCAGCATCGGATCGGGGGGATGGTTGGGCCGCGGCCTGTTCCGCGGCTCCCAGAGCCAGCTGCATTTCTTGCGTATCCGGCACACCGATTTCATTTTCTCGGTTACGGCCGAGGAACTGGGCTTCGTCGGCGCCGTGGTGCTGATCTTGCTGCTGGTTTTCTTGCTGCTGCGTCTGCTGCGCATCGCCAGCATGGCGCGCGACACCTATGGCCGCCTGATCGTCAGCGGTGTGGCGGCGATGATCATGTTTCAGATGACGGTGAACATTGGCATGAACCTGAGTCTGTTGCCCGTGACCGGCTTGCCCCTGCCGTTCATCAGCTACGGCGGCAGCGCCCTGTGGACGATGCTGATCGGCATTGGCCTGGCCGAGAGCGTGGCGATGCGCTATCGTAAGATCGAATTCGAATGAGGCGTTGATCACAGCCATCCGATTTCAAAAGGAATCCGACAGATGACCGATCCTCGACCTGTGCGGGTGCGCATGGCGCCCAGTCCCACCGGCTATTTTCATTTGGGCAGTGCGCGTACCGCGCTGTTCAACTGGCTTTACGCCCGTCACACCGGCGGCAAGTTCATCTTGCGCATCGAAGACACTGACCGCACGCGCTATATGCCCGATTCGCTGCAAGATATCATGGACAGCCTGCACTGGCTCGGCCTGGACTGGGATGAAGGGCCTGTTGTCGGCGGCCCCTACGGGCCATATTTCCAGTCCGAGCGGCTGGCGCTGTACCATGAGTGGGCCGAGCGCCTGCTGGCCGCGGGCCTGGCCTATCGCTGCTACTGCACCGAGGCGCGCCTCGAAGCGTTGCGCGAGGAGCAGCGGGCGCGCAAGGAACCGATTATCGGCTACGATCGCCATTGCCGCACGTTGACGGCTGTTCAGCGCGCCGAGCTCGCGGCTGCCGGCGCAGCCTCGGTCATTCGCTTCGCGATGCCACTGGAGGGCGAGACCTGTTTCACCGATTTGCTGCGCAAGATCAAGCCGTTCGACAACAATCAATATCGCGATCCGATCCTGGTTAAATCGGACGGTTTCCCGACCTATCACTTTGCCAATGTCATTGACGACCACTTCATGGAGATCACACACATCTTGCGCGGCGATGAATGGTTGAGCAGCGTGCCGTTGCACGTGAATTTGTACAACGCGCTGGGCTGGGAAATCCCTGTGTTCGCGCACCTGCCGCTGATCCTTGATCCCGGCGGCGTAGGCAAGCTGAGCAAGCGCAAGAAAAAGGGCGAAGGGGATGAGGATCTGCTGACTTATATTCGTGAGTATCGTGAGGCCGGCTACCTGCCCGAGGCGATGTTTAACTTCCTGGCGATCATGGGCTGGGCCTACAGCGCCGATACCGATCTGTTCAGCCGCGCGCAGGCCATTGCCCGTTTTGATATCGTGGACATCAACCCGGCTGCCGGCGCGCTGCCGCTGAGCAAATTGCAATGGATGAACGGCCACTACATCCGCAGCCTTGCCCCGGCCGACCTGATGGAGCGGCTGTTGCCCTTCCTGGCCAAGACGCTCGGCCAGCCGGTTGAGGCGTTGCGCGCCCACCCGGCGCTGCCGGTCCTCGTGCCCCTGATCCAGGAGCGGCTGAAAACGCTGGACGAAGCTGCCAGCCTCATTGATTTTGCATTCGTCGAGGCGCTGGAATATGATCCGCAGATGCTGGTCGCGAAGGGATTGACGCCGGCGCAATCACTGGCCGCCCTGACGGCCGCCCGCACGTTGTTGGCCACATTGCCGTTCACCGAGGAGGGGCTGGATGCGCCGCTGCGTAACCTGGCCGATCAGTTCGGCGTGAAGGTCGGGCAATTGTTCGGCATCCTGCGCGTGGCGATCACCGGCAAACAGGTGGCGCCGCCGCTGTTCGGTAGCATGATCGCCCTGGGCCGAGAGAAGACGCTTGCCCGGTGCCTGCGCGCCGAGGAACTGTTGCGCAGCCTGTAGTGGCGCCGTCGGTTACGGCCCGGCGATTCGTTGAAACGCTTCCCGCGCGAACTTGCATCGCTCGACGAATTGTGTTATAATGATATTGCAATCGGGGATAGTTTAACGGTAAAACATCTGACTCTGGATCAGAAGTTTGGGGTTCGAATCCCTGTCCCCGAGTGAGGTTCCCGATAGAGGCCCTGAAGGTTTGCGCAACCTTTGGGGTCTCTGTGTGATGGCCGACCGGCTTGAGCAATCAGGAAGGTCGGCTTCGCATTTAACGGGCGCGGCCGTGTAACTTTCCTGACGGCGGCCGCATCATATCGCAGTGGATCACGATCAGACAGAGATGAGGTCAGAAGCGATGACAGCATCAGCGCAGGTCATAGATGTCTCGGAAGCCACATTCGAGCGTGAGGTCATCCAGGCATCGCATCAGACGCCGGTGGTGGTGGATTTTTGGGCCCCGTGGTGCGGGCCATGTCGAATGCTCGGCCCAACCCTGGAAAAGGTGACGGCCGAAGCGAACGGCCGGGTCCGTCTGGTCAAAGTGAACGTGGACGACAACCCCGCTCTGGCGATGCGCTTCAATGTCCAGGGTATTCCGGCCGTTAAGGCTTTCCGCGATGGCAAGGTGGTCGCCGAGTTTGTCGGCGCGGTCGGAGAGGCCCAAGTGCGACAGTTCATCCGGAAGCTGGCACCCTCGGTGGCCGATCAGTCTGCCAACGCGGCCGCGGCGCTGCTCGCAGCGCATCGCTGGGCAGAAGCAGAACAGGCTTATCGCCGGCTGGCGATGAACAACGGCGCCCAGGCTGCGGTTGCAGTGGGCCTGGCCAAGGCGTTGGTGGCGCAGGGCAAAGGCCGCGAGGCGGTCGAGGTGCTGGCGACGATTAAAGATGGGCCCGAACTGGCTGTTGCCGAAAGATTGCGCAGCGCGGCGAATTGGTTGGCCACCGCGTACGACAGCGGCAACGCTCCGGCAGCGAACAGCACGGACGCGCTGTTCGCTGCAGCCGCCAGTGTGGCGGCTCGCGGCGATATTCAGGGAGCTTTGGAGGGGCTGCTGGCGGTGCTGCGACGCGACAAACGCTATCGCTCTGGCGAGGCGCAACGGATCATGCTCGCCTATTTCGACATCCTGGGCGACGCCGATCCGCTCACGCGTGTCTATCGCAACCAGCTGGCGTCGGTATTGTTCTGAGCTTCATTCCTCGTCTTCAGGGGCGGCCGGCATTTCCACGCGCACCAGCTCGCCGTGTAGGTTAATGACCACGCGAACGCCAAGCAGCCCCAGCCACTGGCGTGCCTCTGCAGGCAATGTCTGATCGAGCAGGTGCTCGATGTTGATGTTCTGCAGGGCAGAGTCCACCGCAGCCTTTGTGAACAGATCATCGCGCCCCATCAGGCGCAACATGGCCTCGGCCGCCTCATGGCGGTGCGCGGTGATCTGTTCTGCGAACTGTTCTAGCACGGCGCGGTCAATCGGTCGTGCCTCCACATGGCGACGGAAGCCGTGGTCATCAATGACGTAATACTCTGTATCGCCCACCGTGCTCACCGAAACCGGTGCTCCCTCTTCGGTTACCACCAGATCCTCGAAAAACGGCATCGTCTCCTCGCTGTCTCAGGTAATGACATACTTCCCAGGGAGATTATACCATAATGAGGCTTGAGGATGGGGATGCGGGGGTCACGCGTAGGGGAAGGCCCAGTGGCCAGGCCCATGTCGGGCATCGTAAGCGCGCAGCGCCGCGGCCATATCCAGCGAGACCTCGGCCGGTTGCTCGCGAATCCACCACGCGAAATCGGAGACCCAGGGCAACCCGCTCAGCGCGGAACGGCGGAACATCTCGGCCATGACCCCGCCGTCGGCCAGCAGGCCAGATCGGTGATAGCCCCTCTCCAGCGCCTCGCAATCGTAGTCCACTCGCCGGATGACCGCCTGCCAGCCCGTCTCGTCGCCGGATAGGAGGGCATAGCTGGCGCGCGGATCGCCATCGTAGGAGATGCCCACCGAACCGGCATTGATCACCAGCCAGCGGCCCACGGCGCGCACCATCGGCACGTGGGTGTGACCGCCGGCCACCGTCGTCTCGGCCACCGAAGCCAGCCGCCGCAGCACCCACTCCTCGGGTGAATCGGGCCGAAAGCCCACGAAGAAGTTGCCGGGAATGCCGTGGATCAGGCGCAGCGGGGTGGTGCCTCTCAGCTCCGGCCGGGCTTCTTCCGGCAACGTGCGCAGCCGTTCCAGATGATGCGGCGCCAGATGCTCGCGCGTCCACCAGAGCGCAGCATAACGTTGCCGATCTGCGTAGCGTGGTTCCATGCGAGGGGTTCCTAGTTGCAGGACCGCGTCGTCGTGGTTGCCCAACAGCATCGGCCAGCCCAGCTCGGCCACCCGGTCCATCACCTCGGCCGACCAGGGACAACCGTTGACCATGTCGCCCAGGACGAAGACGAGATCCAGCGCATGCGCGCGCACATCCGCCGTCACGGCCTCGAACGCAGGGAGATTCCCGTGGATGTCGGAGAGAAGGGCGAGTGTGATCACGACGCGATGGATTGACTCACTGGGCAGGCATCGGGTACAGCTTCAGCCAACTGGAGCGGCCCGAAGAACTCGCGCAAGCGGTTCCCTCCGCGCCATCGGTATTGAGGGCCAGAGATGAGCAGTCGTTCCTGAATCAGGCCGGTTTGCACCAGAGCTTCGAGCTGCCTGAGCACATCCTCAACAGGCTTGCCCATGCTGCGGGCGATGTCTTGAAGCGTGCACCAGCCGGCGGTTGCCGCGAAGAAAGCGACGATCTCCCATGGAATCCGGCAGTCAGCACAGTAGCGGATAACGGGTGCCAGATCGGTGCAAGCCTCATCACGCACGAGGCCGAACAAACTATCGGGCAGATAACTCGGCTCGCCAGGAGCCAGGTAGATAATCACGTGAAAAGCGCCTCCAGGGTGGGTTGACCTGGCTCATTGATGCACGTGCGCTTCTCCTCTCCATATGTTAAAGACTAGCACAGAGCAGAACGATTGTCAAATGATGCCCACTAAATATGCTATTTGTTGTGGACAAACGGACAACACGGCCGGCTTGTGGCCCTTGGGATCGCGCTGTGGCAAGAGCCTGTATTGTCGAGGGGCCGTGGCGGGCATTGTTGTTTCGGCCGGTTGACACTTGACAAGCTGCGGCGCTCGCTTTAGACTGAGTTTGCGCGCGGCGCATCGAGGCGGCTCGTTCTGGCGCCAGATGGCCCCTGCGCTGTGTGTTGGTAATTTTCCGGGCAAAGGATACCCATGGACCGCCGACGAAATCACCGATGGGCATGGCCAATTCGCGCAATGATGCTTGCCATCATGCTGTTGGTTGTGTTCGCGCTGGCCGGATGCAGCCGGTTGCCCATCCGTCGGCTGACGCCGCTGCCCTCGCCGACGGCCGGCGTCCTCGAGGACCTGCCCGAGGTGAACGCCTCGAAGCTGATCATCCAGGCAGAGGGCGGCCGGGTGGCGCTGCGCGATGGCGCCGAGATCGTGATCCCGCCGCATGCCCTTTCCGAAACGTCGGTAGTGAGCCTGAAGCTTGCCGTTGCGACGCTGCGCGTGCCGATCCCCCGCAGCCTGATCGGCCGGGCCTATGAGTTCGGCATAGACGGCGGCAGCCTGGTGGGCGTGGCGCGTCTCCGATTGCCGCTGCCGACAGTCGTCTCATCGGATGACTACGATCTGGGTCTTTACCGCTGGAACGGCCAGGCGTGGGAGCGTATCCCTGCTCGTCACGCCGGCACGGCGCTCGAATTCGGCACCAATATCCCCGGCGGCATCTTCTCGGTGCAGGGACAATGGCGTCAGGCCGACGCCAGCCTGGCGCTCAGTGTCACCGGCCCGGCCGGCGCCGGCCCGGTCGTGGCGGGCAGTCAGCTGGTGGCAACGGGGCAATATCGCTACCTTGCCTTGCCGACACTTCAAAACGGTCTCGTCCCGGCGCGCCTGACCTGGAAGCTCGATACCTCGGGCGGCATGGGCCAGATCACCGGCGATGAAGCGCTCGACAAGACCATCGGCGAGACGCCGCTCTGGTTCAAGCCCGATCCGGGCCAGGCGCAGGGGGTCATCGAGTTCTCGCAGCCGTTCGATCTTTCGCCGGCCGCGATAGATGTGCAGCCCGGCGTCACGCGCTTCCTCTATGCCATTCTGACTGTCGAGGACAGTCCGACTCCCACCCGCCGGCTCAGCAAAGCGATCCAGTACACGCAGATTCTGCCGATCCGCGTCGTCGGCACCGAAGTGGTGCGCCCCACGCTGTTCAGAGAGCCGCCGGCCGGCCTGCGTTGGCACGTGCGCTTCAACGGCCAGACGATGGCGCAGCGCGCCGCGGTCACGACCACGCTGCCGCTGGCGGAGTTCCTGGAGATGGGCGGCCTGGGCAACTACAGCGTGATCCTAGAGGCGCCGGTTGACGGCAAAGTCGTCGCGGTGAGCAACGAGGTGCTGATCACCCTCACGGTGCCGCAGCCGCCGACGCCCACGCCAACGGCAACGGCGACCGAGACCGTTACCCCGCCTGCGGAGGCGACAACAGGCCCGCGTATCATCGCCACGCCTACGCCAGGCGGCGCGCCGGCCACGCCCACGCGACGCACGCCGCCCGGCACGCAGACCGCCACCCCAACGCCCGGCCCGGAAATCACCCCCACACGTACCGCCACCAGCATAGCGACCCGGCCGGCCTGGGCGAGTCTTTTCTGGGCCGATCGGTACAGCCTGGCGCCCGGCGAATGCACCGTGCTGCACTGGAATCTCGAGGGAGTCACTGCGGTCTATCTGAACGGCGTGCCGGTCACGGGCGCAGAGGACCGGCAAGAGTGCCCGGCGCAGACGACGATCTACACGCTGCGCGTGATCTCCGGCGCCGTCAGCCAGGATTTCCGTCTGTCTATCTCTGTGCAGAGCACGACCACGCCCGATGTGCAGTTCACCGCCAATAGCTTCGTTATTGTCAAAGGGCAATGCACCAACCTGGTCTGGGAGACGAGTGATGTGCAGGCCGTTTACCTCAACGACAGCGGCGTACCGGGTACGGCCACGAAGGAAGTCTGCCCGGAGACGACCAGCGTCTACACGCTGCGGGTGGAGCGCACAGGCAGTCCAACGGTCACCAAGAGTCTGACCATTAAGGTGCTGCCCGTCGAAGGGATCGTGTTGCACTTTTGGGCCGAGCAATACGCTTTGGAGCTGAACAAATGCACCACCCTGCACTGGATGGTGTCCGATGTGACCGCGGTCTATCTGACGAAACCGGAGGGCGAGTTTGGCGTCGCCGGTTATGGCAGTGAACAGGTGTGCCCGTCGGTGCGTTCGCAGGTTTACACGCTACGCGCTGAGGCCTCCAACGACCGACGGGCCAGCAAGAGGATCATCCTCAACACCTTCGATCCGGCTGCGCCCGGCCTGGCGGCCAACGAGGTGATCGCTCAGGGCATCATCAACAGCGTGGTCAATATCCTGGATGCCGATCCATTCGTGGCGGGCGATCAGCCTGGTTACCGGTTGATCCTGGACGGAATCACGCCTCTCTTCAAAGGGGCCGGCCCGTGCTGCCAGATGGCAGTGAACTTTCTGATCACTCAGGCTCAGAGCGACGAGGCATTGGCCGAAGTCGTGGACTGGCCGGTCAATCCCGGCCAATTCGTCGAATTTCGTGGGGACTGCACGGCCGATACCTGTGTCCTGCCTGCCAATCGCACGTTCTATTTTAAACTGCGCTCGAATTGATCTGGCGTCCTCTCCGCGGGCTGTTCTCGGCATGCCCCATGAAAACAAGCCCGTCCACGTGCCAGGCATCCTGTAGAGTGCCTGCGAAGTCCCGCGACAGCGGGGGCACATCCACCGGCGATTTTTAGTCCGGGATCACGACCTTCGACAGATCTTCAGCCGATGGCGGATATTGCATGTTGAAGCTGTGCAGCGTCTCCACCAGCACCCGGGCGGCCACCAGATTGCGATACCATTTGTGATCGGCCGGCACCACATACCAGGGTGCCCACGGCGTGCCGGTCAGGTTGACGGCGTCTTCATAGGCCGCCATGTACTCGTCCCAGCGCGCCCGTTCCTTCAGGTCGCCCACCGAGAATTTCCAATGCTTCGTGGGATCGTCCAGCCGGGCCTGCAACCGGCGTTTTTGTTCTTCCTTTGAGATGTGCAGGAAGAACTTCAGGATCGTGACCCCGTTTTCGGTCAGGTGTTTCTCGAATTGATTGATCTGCTCATAGCGCTGTTGCCACACTTCTTTCGGCACCAGATTGTGCACCCGCACCACCAGCACATCCTCGTAGTGTGATCGGTTGAAGATGCCGATCATGCGCCTGGGCGGAACAACTTTGTGGATGCGCCACAGGTAATCATGCGCCAGCTCTTCGGGCGTGGGCACCTTGAAGGAGCTCACGATGCAGCCTTGCGGATTGACACCGCGCATGACGTGCCGAATGAGACCATCCTTTCCGCCGGTGTCCATGGCCTGGATCACGATCAGAAGGGCGTGCTTGCCTTCGGCATAGAGCAATTCTTGCAGCCGGATCAGTTCGGCGCGGTCTGCTTCGAGCTGTTTCTTGGCTCCTTTTTTGTCTTTGTAGTCGCCGGTGTCGGCCGGGTCAACGTCACGCAGGCGGAATCGTTTGCCTGGCGGGATCAGGTGTCTCTCGTGTAGCGGCAGGTCGCCCATCGGTTCCCTCCTTTGCTCGCATTTTCGAGCCGATATCATTTTGGCAGCGGCGCATGACATGGGCGCTCGACTGTTGCAGCATCTATATCATAGGAAGTTCCGCCTTGTCAACTGTGCTGAATTTCCGTAATGCAACTGCGACGATCTGTGGTAGAATAGCGGCCAGATGTTCCTGTCGCGGCCCGAGCAGACACGAGCCCGTTTTTGTTTGTGCGAGATCATTGCCCAAGCCGTGTTTTTGCATTCATTCACGAGGAGGAAGCTCTCATGACCCGCATCATCGTTGATACGCTCTGCGGCCTGTCGCCGGAGACGGCGCGTCGCCTGGGCATCCCGATGATCTCCCAGGTGATCAACTTCGGCGACGAATCTTTTCGGGAAGGGATAGATATGGACCATGCCGCGTTCATGGCGCGGCTGCGCGCCGGCAAGGAGCTGCCGAAGACGTCGGCACCCTATCCCGGCGATTTTCTGGCGGTCTTCGAGGAGCTCGTCCGGACCGGCGAGAGCCTGGTCTGCATCCATCCCTCGGCCGAAGTGAGCGGCACCGTGCGTTCGGCCCTGACCGCCAAAGAGTCGTTGCCCGATGCCGACATCCGCGTCATTGACACGCGCACGATTGCCGGGCCGCTGGCGAGCATCGTCCTGGCCGCCGACCGGCTGGCGAAAGCGGGTGCCAGCGCCGATGAGGTGGAGGCGCTGGTGCGCGCCATGATGCCGCGCGCGCGTATCTACTTCCTGGTGGACACCCTGGAGTTCCTCCGTCGCGGCGGACGCATCGGCGGCGCGGCGGCGCTGGTGGGCAGCGTGCTGCAGATCAAGCCGATCCTGACTTTCACCAACGGTCGGGTCGAACCTTTCGAGAAGGAGCGCACCAAAAAGCGCGCCCTGGCGCGGCTGCGCGAGCTGGTGCGCACCGAGGCCGCGCGCGGGGAAGACGCGCACATCACCGTGATGCATACCGCCGTGCCCGAAGAGGCAGACGAGCTCGCCGCCGGACTCAAGGCTGATCTGGGCCTGAAGGAGGTGATGATCATGGACCTGGTGCCGGCGATCGTCACCCATGCCGGGCCGGGCGCGCTGGCCGTCGGCTTCTTCACGCCAGTCGAGAGATGAACTTCAGTCCTCGTGCCGGGTAGCCGACGAGGGTGCCTGGCACATCTGACGGCGATTTTCATGCCCCAGCCACATTTTTGAGGCAACCATGTCATTGCAAATCATCCCGGTCAACACCGATTCACGGCACGATGTCAACCGTTTCGTCGAACTGCCTTTCCGCCTGTATCGCGACTGTCCCGTCTGGGTACCGCCGCTGGTGGACGATATCCGGCTGATGCTGAACCGGCGCAAGTATCCGTTCTACGAGCATTCCGATGCCGCGTTCTTTCTGGCCGCGCGCGACGGCCGGCCGGTGGGACGCATCGCCGTGCTGGACAACCGTCACTACAACGCGCACTGGAACAGCCGTACCGCCTTCTTCTACCTCTTCGACGCCGAGGATGATGTGGAAGCGGCGCAAGCCCTCTTCGCGGCTGCCGAGGCGTGGGCCGTCGGCCGCGGCCTGACGAAGATGGTAGGTGCCAAAGGTTTCCTGCAGGGCGACGGCCTCGGCGTGCTGGTGGATGGCTTCGATCATCACCCGGCCGTCGGCATTCCCTATAACCATCCCTACTACGGCAAGCTGATCGAAGCAGCCGGCTATCGTCGTCAGCGCGATTTCTACTCGGCCTACCTGTCCGGCGACGCGACGCTGCCCGAGCGGGTTGTGCGGATCGCCGAGAAGATGATGGTGCACCGTGGCTTCACCATCAAGATGTTCGCCAGCAAACGCGAGCTACGAGCGTGGGTGCCGCGCATCGTGCAGGTCTACAACGATACTTTTGTCGAGAATTGGGAGTTCAATCCGGTCACCGAGGCGGAAGCCAGAGTGATCGGTGAGCGGTTGCTGGCCATCGCCGACCCGAAGTTAATCAAGCTGGTGATGAAAGGGGACGAGATCGTCGGTTTTCTGTTCGGCTTTCCCGACATTTCGGAAGGCATTCGCCGCGCCCAGGGCCGCATCTGGCCTTTCGGTTGGTTCTGGCTGTTGCGCGAATTCCGGCGCACGCGCTGGCTGAACCTGAACGGCGCCGGCATCCTGCCGGCGTATCGCGGCCTGGGGGTCAACGCGATTTTGTATGCCGAGATGGCCAAAACGATCCAGCAAGGCCAGTTCAAGCACGCCGACATCGTGCAGATCGAGGAAAGCGTGCTCACCCTGGCCGACGCCCGCACGATGGGCGGCAAGATTTACAAGACGCATCGCATCTACGAGAAGGATCTGATTCAGAGCTGATCGTCGGCCGGTTGCGTTGATTCGCGAGAAGGCACCCATTCGGCCTGGCGGCGCAGCGCGTCGGCAGCGGCCTGCTGTGCCGCGGCCTGTTTGCCGTGGCCTTTGCCTACACCGCAGACTGTATCGCCCAGATATACCTCGACGGTGAAGCTCTTGGCGTGATCCGGGCCTTCGGATTTCACTGTTCGGTAGCGGGGCGTGACGCCGAGCAGGCCCTGTGCCACCTCCTGCAGCCGACTTTTGGGGTCTTTGTCGGCGACTTCGGTCTGCGCGTCGGCCAGCTCGGCCTCCATCATCGGCATCACGAAGCTGACCACTGCCGCGAGCCCCTGATCGAGATAGAGCGCACCGATCAGCGCCTCGAATGCGGCGCACAGGAGCGGCGGCCGCTGCCGGCCGCCGCTCTCGATCTCGCCGTGGCCCATCAACAATGCCTCGCCGAGTCCGAGTCGGCCAGCCAGACGCGCCAGCGTCTCGCGGCGCACCAGCGCGGCGCGCAGGCCCGTGAGTTCTCCCTCGCGCGCCTGCGGAAAACGCCGATACAACGACTCGGCCAACAGGAAATCGAGCACCGCGTCGCCCAAGTATTCCAACCGTTCGTTGTCTTCCCAGTCGGCTTCGGGATGTTCGTTCAAATAGGAACGATGCGTCAGGGCTTCGCGCAGCAGGTTTAGATTGCGAAACGCCAGCCCATGGCGTTCTGCAAATGCTGCCACGTTCATCAGCTCGTCCACCGGCAAAGACTCCTCGATCCCAGATCGTGGCGCCAGGCGAGGCACCCACGGGGCGAGTATAACACACCCCGGTCGCTTTGTCATTCATCGCCTCTGGTGTATAATGTTCATGTAGCACTGAGGCCCCAGACAAAATCGGTCTGGGGCTTTTGGCGCAATGAGATGGACGCCGTGGTATGCCGCGGCCTGCAGCGCGACGCGAGGACGGAGACGTGTTCGGTATTTTTCGCAAGAATCCAGAACAACAGGCACAGGATCGGGCAAAGATCGAGGCCAGCTTGACGAAAACGCGCCAGGGATTCCTGGGCCGTATCGGCGCCCTGTTTCAGGCCAGCGAGATCACCGAGGACACCTGGACCGAGCTCGAAGAGCTGCTGATCCAGGCCGATGTAGGGGTGAATACGGCGCTCAAGCTGGTGGAGCGGCTGCAGGCGCGCGTCAAGAAAGAGAACCTGAAGCGCATGGCCGACGTGCGCGCTGCGCTCAAAGCCGAGATGGTCGCGCTGCTGTCCAATTCGCCGTTCGATACCCTCGACGAGCCGCGCCTGCTCACCGTCGTCCTGATCGTTGGGGTGAACGGTTCGGGCAAGACCACCAGCATCGCCAAACTGGCCAAATACTATCGGGAGCGCGGCCGCAAAGTGGTCCTGGCGGCCGGCGACACCTTCCGGGCCGCCGCGATTGACCAGCTCAAGATCTGGGGTGACCGGGTCGGCGTTGAAGTCATCGCGCAGGCGCCCGGCGCCGATCCCGGCGCGGTCGTCTACGATGCCATTCGCGCTTGTCAGGAGAGCCGCAAAGCCGATATGTTGATTGTTGACACGGCCGGTCGGCTTCACACCAAGTTCAACCTGATGAAGGAACTCGAAAAGGTGCGCTCGGTGTGCGCGCGCCAGGTGCACAACGCGCCGCACGAGACGCTGCTGGTGCTCGACGCGACCACGGGCCAGAATGCCATCAGTCAGGCAAGGCATTTCAAAGAGTCTGTCCAGGTGACCGGCATCATCCTCACCAAGCTGGACGGCACTGCCAAAGGCGGCATCGTCTTCGCCATCGAACAGGAACTGGGATTGCCTGTGCGTTTCGTTGGCACCGGCGAGAAGCCGGATGATTTCGCCGAGTTCGATCCGATCGCCTTTGTGGACGGAATTTTCGCGTGAACTGCGCGCCATTCACAGCAAAAGAAAGAGGGAGACATTCCTATGGAAGAAGAGATTCGGGAGCAGTTGCGTTCACTGGCAGAGCAAGTCGAGACGATGCGGAGGCGTCTTTGACATAGCGGGCAAGAAGACAGAGATCGCCCGCCTGGAGGCCGAATCGGCCAAACCGGAAATCTGGAACGACCCCGACCGGGCCAGAGCCATGATGCGCGACCTGGCGATCCTGCGCGAGCAGGTGGAGACCTGGGATAAACTGGCCGCGGACATCGCCGATGCTGAAGTGCTGCTGGAAATGGCCGTCGAAGCCGCAGACGCCGCGATCGTCGCCGAGGTGGCTGCCGAGGTCGAGGCGCTGAACAAACGCTATCAGTCGTTGGAATTTCAGCTCGCCCTCGGCGGGCCATACGATCAGAACGCGGCCATCCTCTCCATCCATGCCGGTGCCGGCGGCACCGAGGCCCAGGACTGGGCGCAGATGTTGCTGCGTATGTATCTGCGCTGGGCAGAACGTCGCGGCTACCAGACCGAGATCACCGACCAGCTCGACGGCGAAGAGGCTGGCATCAAGACGGTCACCGTCGAGATCACCGGGCCTTATGCCTACGGCTATCTCAAGGCCGAGCGCGGCGTCCATCGTCTGGTGCGCATCAGCCCGTTTGATGCCGCTGCCCGCCGCCACACCTCATTCGCCCTGGTCGAGGTCCTGCCGGTGCTGGACGACGACATTGCCATCGAGATCCGGCCGGAAGACGTCAAGATGGACGTCTATCGTTCGGGCGGCGCGGGCGGTCAGCATATGCAGAAGAACTCGACGGCCGTGCGCCTGACTCACCTTCCCACCGGCATCGTCGTCACCTGTCAGAATGAACGCAGCCAGCTTCAGAACCGGGAATCGGCCATGAAGGTGCTGCGCGGCAAACTGTTCGACATCGAATTGCAGAAGCGAGAGGAGGAAGAGGCGCGCTTGAAAGGCAAGCACGTCGAAGCCGGCTGGGGCAATCAGATCCGCTCCTACGTGCTGCAGCCCTATCAGATGGTCAAAGACCTGCGCACCAACGTCGAGACCGGCAACACGACGGCTGTGCTCGACGGCGAAATAGACCTCTTCATCGAAGCCTGGCTCAAGCAACAGGTGGGCGGCAACGGACGAAACGGATGACAGCGCGCTGGCCGAGATCGGCTGGCGCAACAGGGACGGCAACGGGCAGATGCGTTTCCTCAAAACTCTCCAGCTACACGGCTATAAGACCTTTGCGTCCAGAACTGAATTCGTCTTCGACGCCGGTATCACGGCCATCGTCGGCCCGAACGGCAGCGGCAAATCGAACATTGCCGATGGCCTGCGCTGGGTTTTAGGCGAGCAGAGCTACACAGCGCTGCGCGGCAAACGCACCGAGGACATGATCTTTTCGGGGTCCGAGCAGCGCGCGCGGCTTGGCATGGCGTATGTCTCGCTGACCTTCGACAACAGCACCGGCTGGCTGCCCATCGCCTTCAACGAGGTCGAGATCGCACGGCGGGCCTATCGTTCGGGCGAAAACGAATATTTCCTGAACGGCAACCGCGTGCGCCTGCGCGACATCAGCGAGTTGTTGGGCAGCTCCGGCCTGAGCGAGCGCACCTACAGCATCATCGGCCAGGGGCTGATTGACCAGGCGCTTTCGCAGCGTCCTGAAGAGCGCCGCAAGCTCTTCGAAGAAGCAGCTGGCATCACCGTGCATCAGGCCAAGCGCGAACAGGCGCGGCAGAAGCTGGAAGAGGCGCGCGCCAACCTGACCCGCGCGCGCGACATCATCAGCGAGCTCGCCCCACGGCTGCGCTATCTGAAGGGTCAGGCGCGTCGCGCGCAGGAATACCAGCAGATCCGGGCCGATCTCGATGCCCAGCTGCGCATCTGGTACGGCTATCGCTGGCGACAGGGCGTCCTGGCGTTGGCTGCAGCTCGGCAGGCACTGGCAGAACACAACCGTGTCGTAGACGAGCAAAGCCATGCGCTCGACGCGCTGCTGCAACAGATGGCCGGCCGTCAGGCCGAGCGGGCCGCGTTGCGCGATCATCTGAGCGACTGGCATCGCGCCAGCAGCCAGTTGCACCGCCAGGCCGAAGCCATCCAGCGCAATCTGGCCGTGCGCGCCGAACAGATCCGTCTCTGGGGTCAGCAGCAGGCCGGGCTCGAGGAAGAGATCGTCCATTTGCGCGCCGGCCTGGAGGATGGCGCCGAACGGCTGCGCAGCGCCGAGGCTGCCCTGGTTGCCGCTCAGGCCGAGCACGAGACACATGCCGGTCGTGTGGCCGCGCTCAAGCAGCAGCTCGACGAGCTGGAGCGCCAACGTCAGGCCCAGGCTCAGGTGCTGGCCCAGGCCCAGGATGCTGCGTTGGCCCTGCGCACGCAGCTTGCCGAGCGTCGCTCCCGGCTGGCCCAGCTTGCCGAGCGTCGCATCGAGCTGGCGCGCTCCGAAGCTGAACAGGTACAGGCGCTTCAGGCTGCTCAGAGCAGCCTGGCCGACCTGGAGCGGCAACTCGCCGCGCTGGCCGCAGAGGTGGCCATGGCCGAGGCCAGCCTGGTTGCGCTGGAGCAGCCGCGTCAGGCGCAGGCGCAGGCCCTGGCGCAGGCCCAGGAAGCTGAGGCCGCGGCCGCGGATCAGTTGAACACTGCCCAACGCCTTTTGGCGCGGCTGCGTGATCAGCAGGAGCTCCTCGAGCGGTTGCGGGATGAAGGCGCCGGCTTGAACGCCGGCGCGCGGGCGGTGCTGGCCGCGGCCCGTAGCCATGCCGAACCCGAGCGCGGCGTCCCGGCCGCGTCGCGCGAGCGTCGCTCTGGCCCGCCCGCTTCCCGCAGCCAGCCTCAGCCGCTGACCGGCATCGTCGGCGCGCTGGGCGAACTGATCGAAGTTCCGCCCGAGCTCGATCGCGCGCTGGAAGCGGCGCTCGGCAGCCGGATGCAGGACATCGTTGTCCGCACCTGGGAAGATGCCGAGGCTGCCGTGGCTTTCCTCAAGCAGACTCAGGCTGGCCGTGCTACCTTTTTGCCGCTGGACAGCCTGCGGCCAGGCCGCGCGGTGGCGACTCCCAGCGGACCCGGCGTGTTGGGCCTGGCCAGCGCACTGGTCCGCTTCGATCCGGCCATCCGGCCAGCCGTGGAGCTGGCTCTCAACCATGTCATCATTGTGCGCGATTTGCCCACCGCGCGGCAGCTGTTGCGAGGCGACAGTCGGGCGACGCTGGTCACCGTTGAGGGCGACATCGTGCGGCCCGGCGGCAGCGTCACCGGCGGCAGCGATGCCCGCGCGCGCGATAGCGGCCTGCTGGCACGCGCCCGCACCCTGCGCGAACTGCCGGAACAGATCGCCGCGCAGGCCCGCCAGATTGCTGCCCATGAAGCCGCAGTCGCTGCAGCGCGGCAGGCGCAGGAAGCGGCGCGCGCTCGTCTCGCCGAGCTGGCCGCTCGTCGCGAGGCGCTCAATGCTGACCTGCAAAAGCTGGCCGGCGAGCGCAATCGCCTGTCCCTGGCCGCCGACCGTGCGCGCCAGACCCTCGCCTGGCATCAGGAGCGCCTGACCCAGGCGCGCAACGAGCTCGCCGGCCTGAGCAGGCTCGAGGCGACGCTGCACGACGAGATCAACCGCCTGACCGATCGGTTGGGCGAGCAGGAAGCGGCCGTCGAGACGGCGCGTCATGCGCTGGCCGCACTGGACACGACCGACCTGTTGAACGAGTTGGCGCAACTGCGCGCCGAAGCGGCCGTGAGCGCCGGCCAATTGCAGAGCCAGCAAGCACGCGTTGCCGAGATCCGGGCGCTACAGCAGGAGCGCAGCGCCGATCTGGCCGCCAAAGAAGCCCGGCTGCGTCAGCTTGCCGAGCAGCAGAAGCAGGCCGGCCAGGACGTGAGCGAGCAGGAGAAGCAGGCTCAGGCGCTGGCTGCCGAACTCGCCGTCCTCTCGGCTCGCATTGACCCGGCCGAAGCCCGCCTGGCGCGCCTCGAAGAGGAGCAGCGTGTCGCGGAGGCGCAGGAGCATAGCCTGCGCGAGCAATTGCGACAGGCCCAAATGCGCCAGAGCCAGGCCGAACTGGCCGTCCAGCGCCGTCAGGATGAACTGGCGCATCTGCGCAGCGAGATCGGGAAGGAGCTCGGCCTGGTCGTCTTCGAAGGGGAGGAACTGGCCTCGGATCAGCCGCCGCTTCCCATTGACGAGATGGTGACCCGGCTGCCGACCGTCGTCGAGCTGCCTGAGGGACTCGACGAGGCCGTGCGTCAGCTGCGCGCCCAGCTCGGCCGCCTGGGCCCGGTCAATCTGGAGGCCCTGTCCGAATACGCCGAGGTCGAAGCCCGCTATAACTTTCTGACTTCACAGTCCGCCGATCTGGAGAAGGCGGTCGCCGACCTGGAACAGGTCATTGCGGAGTTGGATGAGGTAATGCGACGAGAGTTTCTGAGCACGTTCAAGGCGGTGGCCGCCCAGTTCCGCGAGGAGTTCACCAGCCTGTTCGGCGGCGGCTCGGCCCGGCTCGTGCTGACTGAGCCCGACGATTCCAGCACGACCGGCGTCGAGATCATCGCCCGGCCGCCCGGCAAGCGCGAGCAAAGCCTGGCGTTGCTATCGGGTGGCGAGCGCGCGCTGACCGCCGCGGCGCTGATCTTCAGCATTCTCAAGGCGCGGCCCACGCCTTTCTGCGTGCTCGACGAGGTGGATGCTGCGCTCGATGAGGCCAACATCGGTCGGTTCCGCGATGCACTGCGTAGCCTCGCGCGACAGACGCAATTTATCCTGATCACCCACAATCGCGGCACCATCGAGGCGGCTGATACGATCTACGGCGTTTCCATGGGCGCAGACAACACCTCGCAAGTGCTCTCGCTCAAACTGAACGGCCACGAAGTCGTCCCGGCGTCGCCCGGCGAGATCGGTTGACCGATGAGCCGACGTCTGATTCTCTATCTCAAGGTGCTGGCCACGGTGACGCTCTGGGGGGCCAGTTTCCCGCTGACCAAGGCCGCGCTCGCATGGGCCGGCCCGACTGCGATTGCCTTGTTGCGCTGGCTTATCTCGGCGATCGTGCTCTTTCTGTGGCTGGCGCGGCGAGGCCGGCTGGGTCAGGCGCTGAACTTGCTGCGCGCGGACGGGGGGCGGGTGCTGTGGGTGGCGCTGACCGGCATCACCCTCTTCTATTTTCTCGAAAATATGGCGCTCCAGTACACCACGGCAACCAACGCGGGCGTGCTGGCCAATTTGACTTCCGTTTTTATGGTGCTCATCGCCGCATTCTGGCTGAGAGAACGGCTGCGTGCGCTGGAGTGGGCTGCGCTGGGCATCGCTTTCGTCGGTGCGGCTCTGGTGAGCCAGGGCGCTGGCCATCTAACTTTCGCCGACGCCGGCTTGTGGGGCGACTTCCTGATGGTGGTGGCGACTCTGTTTGCGGCGATCTATAGCATTGGGGGCAAACAGTTGGTGGCCACATATCGAGCCGATGTGGTGTTGGCCGATGTGGCGTTGCTCGGTGCGGCCATGCTCGCGCCGCTGGCGGCCTGGGAGGCGGGTGGTCTGCAGGCGCTGGTCGGCCTGCTTCATCTGCCTGCGGTGGCCTGGGGCGCAGTGGCATTGCTCGGCCTGGGCGCCGGCGCGCTCGCCAACATCTGGTGGCTGGAGATCCTGGATGCCACTACTGCCTCCCGTGCCAGCATGACCCTGTTTTTGATTCCGGTGATTTCCACCACACTGGCCGTGATCGCATTGGGTGAGCCGCTCACCCTGCTGGTGGTGTGTGGCGGCGGGCTGGTGCTGGCGGGTGTGGCGTTGGTTGAGCGCGACCGCAGCCGCAACGGCCGGCGCCAGGCCGATCAGAGGCAGCCGCGGCTCAAACACGCCGATGGGATGGAGGGCGAATTGTGACCGAATTGCAGGATCCTATTGAGCTCTACCGACAGGCGTTGGCGAACGCGCCGGTCCCCGTCGAGGAACATCCACCGGTCATCGAACGCGCCGAGGTATGGCCGTATCCCGATCTGCAGCGCCTGTGGGTGCGCGTCCAGACCAGCCCCTTCGCCGCGTTTCCCAATCTGGTCTTCACGGTCGCCGATCCAGACGACCAGACTGTCTGCGTGATGTTCATGGTTGAGATCCGGGAGTCCTATCAATCCATCACGCTGCATTTGCGCCAGGCGCCCAGGCCGGGCGAGATGTATCGGCTGGAGATTGTGCTGGAGCGTGCAGAAGCCGCCCTTGATCGGCGTCTGATCGAATTTCCCCTCGTTTTTCGCCAGCCCGAAGAAGCCACAGCCGGATAAGCTGATCGGCGGTGAGCGCCTGTGGGCTTTTCGTCGCCCACGGCGAGCCGTGGGGCGTGGCGACAAACCCGCAGGCGCAGGCGCTCACCCGGCCGGAGGCGTTCCCCAGCCGCCGCCACCCGGCGTTGCAATCCCGATCCGCTCGCCCGCCGTCGTCGCGAATGTCGTTTTCCCCGGCAGGGGCAACGCGGGCGATGGCAGAGGGTCGCCTGTACGAGGTGCTTCCAGCCGCCAGTTTTGACCCGGCGCGCCGGCCGCGCCGCCGGCCAGTCCGTGGGGCGCGTGGCGACGCCGCTCCGAGAGGATGGTCACGGTGGCGTCGGCCAGCACTTCGATCTCCCGATAGAGGCCGTCGCCGCCCCGGTGGATGCCTGCGCCGCCTGAGCCGCGGCGCAGCTCATAGCGGGTGACGCGCAGCGGGTAGGCGTACTCGATCGCTTCGACCGGCGTGTTGAGGGTGTTGGTCATGTGTACGTGGACGCCGGAGAGGCCGGCGGCATCCGGCGCCGCGCCCATGCCGCCCCCGATCGTCTCGTAGTAGGCGAAGCGTTCCCCGGTGCGCGGGTCAACTCCGCCGATCAGCAGATTGTTCATGGTGCCCTGGGATGCTGCCGGCACCAGTTCGGGCAGCGCCTGCGCGAACGCGCCGAGAAGCACATCCACGATGCGCTGCGAGGTCTCGACGTTGCCGGCCGCGACCGCGCGCGGAAAGCGCGCGTTCACCAGCATCCCTTCAGGCAGGGTCACCCGCACCGGCCGGAAGATGCCCGCGTTGGTCGGCGCGCTGTCGTCTTTCAGCAAGCAGCGCACCACGTAGAACACTGCCGACAGGGTGACTGAGCGCACGGCATTGACGCTGCCGATCGTTTCCGGCGCCGTGCCCGTGAAATCTATCCACAGTTGGTCATCGCGCGCCTCTACCGTGGCGGCGATGCGCAGGTCGTGGTTGGTGTAACCGTCGTCGTCCAGGTAATCGTTGAAACCGAAGCGACCTGGTGGTATCCGGCGGATCAAGGTGATCGTGAGTTGTTCGCCGTAGCGACACAGATGGCCCATGTAATCGGCCAGCACATCGGCGCTGTAGCGGTCAGCCAGTTCACGCAGCCGGCGTTCGCCGATGCGCTGCGCCGCGATCTGCGCGGCGAGGTCGCCGTGGCGCTCGGCCGGGGTGCGGCTGTTGCGCGTGATCAGATCGAGCACGCCTTCGTTCAGTCGGCCGGCACTCTGCAGCTTCACCGGCGGGATGATCAGCCCCTCCTGATAGAGTTCGGTGGCGAGCGGCATGGAGCCGGGCGCCATGCCGCCGACGTCGGCATGGTGGGCGCGGCTGGCCACATAGCCGAGTAGGGCATCCGCGTACACCGGGGAGATCATGGTGATGTCCGGCAGATGCGAGCCGCCGAAGTAGGGGTCGTTCAGCACCACGATGTCGCCCACATCGAGGCGGCCGAAACGTTCCAACGCGGCCGATACCGACAACGGCATCGCACCCAGGTGTACCGGAATATGGCTGGCCTGTGCCACTAATTGTCCGACCGGATCGAAGACCGCGCAGGAGAAATCGCGGCGCTCTTTGATGTTGGGGGAATAAGCCGTGCGGCCGAGGGTGGCGCCCATCTCTTCCGCGACCGCCGAGAGCAGGCTTTTCATGATTTCCAGGAGAACGGGATCATGGTTCATGGCATTCATCCGGTTGCAATCGTTCAGTTCCGATTCGGTCGGCAGAGCAGATTCAGCCATGGATCCACCTGGGCGTGCCAGCCAGGAATGAGCACCGTCGTTGCGTCCTCTTGCACGATGAGCGCAGGGCCGTGCAGGATGTGGCCGGGGGCCAGCAAGCTCCGTTCGTAGATCGGCGCGGCCAGCCAGGCGCCTCCGGCCGCCAGCCTCGTTTGGCCTACTTGAGCCGGCCGCGGATCGGCCGAGGCCGCGGGCGCCGGCCGGGGGAAGGCCGGTTTGGGCCGCACGCCGGTTGCGGTGACGCGTATGGTGACCAGTTCGACGGGGGCGTCTGGTCGGGCATAGCCGTAGCGCCGCTCGTGCGCCTGGTGGAAGCGTTGTGCTGCTGCGGCCGGGTCACACGTCTCCATCGGCACGGTTAGTTCGAATGATTGGCCGCGATAGCGCAGATCAAGCGCCCAGGTGAGCTGCAGCGCCCCTTCGGCAAAGCCTTCGGCCAGCGTCGCGGCACGAGTGTCGGCCAACAGGGGCAGCAGGGCTTGTTCCAGCGCCCGGGGCGTTGTCTCGGCCAATGGCCACATCAGCGTGCGCGAGCGGTCCACGGTGAAATCGGCCAGTGCCAGGCCCAATGCGGAGAGGACGCCCGGCGTGCGTGGGATCAGGACCTGGCCGATGTGGAGCGCCTCGGCCAGGTCGAGCGCATGCATCGGGCCGGCGCCGCCAAACGGCACAAGGGTGAATTGTCGGGGATCGAAGCCACGCTCGATGGAAATGACGCGGATGGCCTGTTCCATGTGGGCGTTGGCCACACGGATCACACCTTCGGCGAGCGCGATCGGGGTCAGGCCCAGCGTCGCTGCCAGGGAGGCCGCAGCGTCTTCTGCGGCTGCGATGTCGAGCGTCATTCGACCGGCGAGGAAGTGCGCGGCATCCAGTCGGCCCAGCAGCAGGTTGGCATCGGTCACGGTGAGATGGTGTCCGCCGCGGCCATAGCAGGCCGGGCCGGGTTCGCTGCCGGCGCTTTGAGGGCCTACGCGTAACGCGCCGGCTGCATCGGCCCAGGCGATCGAGCCGCCGCCGGCACCCACAGTATGGATGTCAATCATCGGCACGCGCACCGGCCAGCCTTCGATGTTTCCTTCGGTCGTGCGGCGGATCTGGCCGTCGGCCAGCGATACGTCGGTGGATGTGCCGCCCATGTCGAAGGTGATGATGCGCTCATGCCCGGCTAATGCGGCGACATGGAATGCGCCGGTCGCACCGCCGGCCGGCCCCGACAGTAACGTGCGCACTGCTTCGCGTCGCGCTGCGGCCGCGCCCAGGATGCCGCCCGAAGATTGCATGATCCAAAGCCGATGTCGTCCGGCCTGCGGCTTCCAGTTTCCGGCGTCCAGCCTCTGTATTCCGCCCTCTAACGCGTCTAGATAACGTGCCATCAGCGGTGAGACGTAGGCATTGAGGACGGTGGTCGAGGCGCGCTCGAATTCGCGGAACTCCGGCAGGATTTCGGAGGAGAGGGAAACCATCAGTCCACGAGCCGCGGCCAAACGTTTGATGGTCTGTTCGTGGGTCGGATTGGCGAACGAGAAGAGCAAGCAGACTGCCAGCGATTCAGCGCCGCCTGCGATGAGCTGGTCGAGCACGGTTTCGGTCGCGGTCTCGTCCAGCGGGGTGATGATGCGTCCGTCCGGCGCAACGCGTTCTGGAACGGCGTGGCACAGCTCATCAGGCACAGGCAGCCAGCGCGGTGGGAATGAGAGGCGATAGAGGCTGGGGCGCGTCTGACGGCCGATGGCAAGCAGGTCGCGGAAGCCCAGGGTCGTGATGAGCCCAACGCGAGCGCCGGTGTGCTCCAGGACGGCATTGGTGGCGACCGTGGTGCCGTGCGCAATGACTGTATCGGACGCGACGTTCAATGCGGCCAGTCCATCCAGCAGTGCGCGCGAGGGATCGGCTCGCGTGGAGAGTAATTTGTAGATGCGGAGCCGATTGTCGTCGAGATAGACGAAGTCGGTGAAGGTCCCGCCGACATCAATGCCGACGACGGGAGAATGGTGATCGAGCATGGCAATAGCCTCGTGCGTGATTTGCGGGGAGGCAGTGTACACTATCCGCCGCCGTGGGCCAAAAAGGAGATGGTTCAATGGGCGTTTTGGTCTTGACCGGTGCTGAGGGTTGTTGTTGTGGGCGTTTCGTGCTAGACTTGGGGATGAGGGGGCACGACACGGAGGGCACAGAGGCCACGGAGAGCACGACACGGAGGGCACGGAGGCCACGGAGAGCATGACACGGATGTGGCCACGGAGGCCACGGAGAGGGCACGAAGTAGGGGCGATCTTGCTGTGGTCGTCCCGGCCAGAAGACGCGGCATGGATGTCAGGAGGATCAACATGGGTAAGAAGGTGATTGGTCCCCACGAGGATTTGACCTATCGCATCATTGGGGCAGCATTGGCGGTGCATAGCCGGCTCGGACCAGGGCATAAGGAGGAGATCTACCAGCGTGCTTTGGAGGCCCAGAGCATTGAGGCGGGCCTTGCCTTCGAGGCGCAGAAGATGTTGGAGGTGTACGACAATGGGCATCTTGTCGGCTATTATATCCCCGATTTCATTTACGAAGGCAAGGTCATTGTCGAGATAAAGGCGTTTTCATCGCTTTCTTCCCGATATCGGGGTCAGGTTATTACCTATCTCAATCACACAGGGCTCCAGGTCGGCCAGCTGATCAACTTCGGCGAGCGTCGTTTGCGCTTTCAACGTGTTTTTCCGTCGGTGCAGGCTGCGAAGTATCCCGTGCAGTATGAGTGGCTTTTCATTCCCGACTGGCTGCGCGCCGAGCGGGCGGCGCAATCCTCTGTCGCGCCGCCCGCTCTCCCGCCGTCCGCCTCCGTGGCCTCCGTGCCGTCCGTGTCAGGCAGTAGCTCCCGTCACAATCAGCCGTTGAACGCCGCGGCCGCCTCCGTGGCCTCCGTGCCGTCCGTGTCAGGCCGCAGCTCCCATCACAATCGGCTGTTGAACGCCGCGACCGCCTCCGTGGCCTCCGTGCCGTCCGTGTCGGGCGCCTCCGTGCCGTCCGTGTCAGGCAGTAGCTCCCGTCACAATCAGCCGTTGAACGCCGCGACCGCCTCCGTGGCCTCCGTGCCGTCCGTGTCGGGCGCCTCCGTGCCGAACCCTCTCACCGTCCGTCTCCTGGCCGCTTCGTCTCTGGACGGCCCTGTCACCGACGTGCGCGTCGGCACCCATTGGACCGCTGTGGTCGTCAAAACCCAGCACGGCCCTCGCGCTGGACTGGCCTCCACCCAGATCGTGCACGACCTGGAACACGGCCGACCGGCCGTGCGCAACGCCGGTCACCTGATCGGCATGCCCGGCCGCGAGCTGGCTTCTTGGATTACCGCTGAGAGCCCTACAGAGCGGAGCATCGGCTTTGCTGCTCTTAATGCCCTGCTCACGGTAGACGCAGCTGCGTGTGTCGAGCGCAACGCCGAGGAGCTCATCCTGGAGCGGGGCAGAGGACGCCGTGTGGCGATCATCGGGCACTTCCCCTTCGTGCCCAGAGTGCGGGATATCGCCGCGACATGCTGGGTGCTGGAGCTCAACCCGCTCGCCGGCGACCTGCCGGCAGCGCACGCCCCGGAGATCTTGCCACAAGCCGACGTTGTCGCCATCACCGGCATGTCGTTAGTCAACGGCACCTTCGAAGGCCTGGCTGCGCTCTGTCGGCACGACGCCTACGTCCTCGTCCTCGGCGCGACCACGCCCCTCACGCCGCTGCTTTTCGACTACGGAGTAGACGCAATCTCCGGCACCATCGTGACCGACATCCCGGCCGTGCTGGTCGCAGTCAGCCAGGGCGCCAACTTCCGCCAGATTCCGGGCAAACGCTTGCTGACGATGACGCGGCCATGAAGCTCGCCTTCGACCATTTCGACCTCATCGCCCGCTGGTACGACCGGCTGATCGGTCGGCCTGCCGATGATCCGTTGCCGCAGCTGCTAGAAGCCGCGGCTGGTCAGACCATATTAGACGTGGGCGGCGGCACGGGCCGCAACACCTGGGCCCAGAGCAGCCTGGGCGCGCGCGTGGTGGTATGTGATACTGCCGTTGGTATGGTACGCCAAGTGCGCGCCAAAGGCTTGCCCGCCGTGTTGAGCAGCGCAACTCACCTGCCGTTTGCTGATGACAGCGCAGACCGCATCCTGGTAGTGGATGCCTTTCACCACTTCGTGCAGCCGTCCCCGGCATTGGCACAACCCCGCGCCGCCCATGAACTGGTGCGAGTGCTTAAGCCCGGTGGCCGCCTGATCATCGAAGAGCCAGACATCGCCCGGCTGCCCGTCCAGATGATCGCCCTGATGGAGCGGCTCCTGTTTATGGGCAGCCGCTTCTGGCCACCCAGTGATCTCCGCGCACTGTTCGTGGCCGCCGGAGCACAAATGTTGACAGAGACCCGTCTCGGCTTCAGCGTCCTCTTTGTTTTCACAAAGGTTCGCGCAAAACCTGCTGCAACCCGCTCTCGCTGACGGATTCCGGCAGTCGGATCAGATGGCTGCGGCAGCCGTTACGGCAATCACTGCTGCCGAAACCGAGACAGGGAACGGTCGCGCCAGGCAGCCGTTGGAGTGCCTGGACCCAGCGACATTCGAGGCGTTCGGAGGTGGCTTGCCAGTAGATACCACTCACCGTCGCGCAGGCGATCAAATAGTCAATATGCCAATGTATTTGCTTTTCCTTGCGCAGGTGACGGGCCAGCCGTTGGCGCAACCCGCCTGGCCCGTGTGCGCTGCCCACATAGGCATAACAACCTGCCGCAAGCGTCACCTGGCCCAGGCTGCCGATGCATAGCGATTGTGCTTCATAAAGCTCCAGCAGCAAAACGTAGACGCCGCCCACAGAAGGCCAGTCATCCCCCATGACTGCCTGCGCCCTTCTCATGCATAGCGAGCCAGGATCGCGGCCAGCTCCGGCTCGGTGAACCGTTCTGACTTCAGCACCTTGCCGTCCTCTCGGTAGATCGGCTGGCCATTCTCATCCAGCTTGCTCATATTGCTGCGATGCACTTCGGCGAAGAGCGCCTCGGCCGCATCCTGCAGGCCGTGCGAGATGTAGGTGCCGAAGAGCACATAGGCCAGATCGGTGAGCGCGTCCGCGATCGCGACGAGGTCGCCCGCCTCGGCCGCCGCTTTATATTCGGCCAGTTCCTCCTCCATGAGCCGGACGCGCAGCGCGACCAGTTCGGCTGAGAGAGCAGCCGTAGGTCGGTCGGCTATCGGAACACCGAAGGCCTCGTGAAATTGCTGGACTTTGCGAATGGCATCAATCAAGGCGCAACCTCGGTTTCTCATTGGGATTCCAGCGCGAAACACAGCGCAGCCTGAAGCTCATCTGGATCGGCCGAGCGGAAGACATAACCCTCATCGCCGATGGCAGTGCGAAAGATCGAATTGATCTGTTCGTGATGGATGAGCAGGCGGCCGAACGCGCGACGGATTTCCTCGAAACCGTAGCGATAGGCGCGGCCGCGACGACGACCTGCATAGCCAACATGATATTTACGCGGCCACGGCCCGCCAGGAGGTCTTCCCACCATCATGTTTGCCCAGGCCTGATAGAGATCGGCATCAATCGCCCAGTTGAACATGTCCATGGTCAGCCCGCCGGGCGGCCGCGCATTGACTTCCAGCGCTACCAGCCGGCCGTCCTCGGTGCGGAAAAACTCCAGATGAAAGAAACGTTCCCGGATGCCGAATTCGCGCAACGTGCGGAGGCCCAACTCCTCGAGATCGGCAGGCATTTCGCGCAGCGAATAATAGAAAATATCGCGCGCCTCGTTGACCGTCTCCATGATGCCTTGCGAGAAGACATGTGCCGTACAGTACACAGGCGTCCCATCGGGGCCGGCCAGACCGTCGAATGAAACGATCGCGCCCCGGATGAATTCCTCGGCAATGTAATCTACTGCTGGTTTGGTCGCGAAGAAATGCGTCAGCTGGTCATCGTTTTCGATTCGATAAGTGCTGACCGCTCCTACACCGATGTCGGGCTTGGCGACGATCGGATACCCGACCTCTTGGATCAGCGCGTGGGCTTCGTCCGGCGTGCGGATCAGCCGGCCGCGTGCCACCGGCACTCCGGCCGCCATGTAGTGCGCCTTCATGCGCGATTTCGATTTCATGTCGAGGATCTGCTCAGCCCTGATTCCCGGGATGTTGAAGTCGCTGCGCAGGCGTGCATCCGTCTCTAACCAATGCTCGTTGTGTGATTCCAGTCGGTCAATCTTGCCGTGACGATAGATCAGAAACGCCACCCCGCGCAGCAGTTGATCGTAGGTCATCTCTTCCACGCGGAAATATTCGGTGAGCACCGCGCGCAACTCATGGCGCAGCGAGTCATACGGTTCATCAGCGATGCCCAACACATTCGCGCCCGCTCGTCGCAACGCCACGCAAAAGTTGTAGTAGTTGGGCGGAAAATGCGGAGATAGGAAAACGATGTTCATGACGACCCTGCCTCCAGGTGGGGTTTTTGACGAGATCGCGCCGCGGGATTATCATGTGGCCAATACATTTCGTGTTCACCTGTCTCTATGATCAATCGCAAATCCTGACGCAAATCCTGACCTGTTCCCATGAATACTCACAATCTTCCCGTCGTCGAAACACGTTTCCGTGTCCGTTTCTGCGAAACCGACCAGATGGGCGTGGTGCACCACGCAGCCTACATCACATGGTTCGAAGAAGGCCGCAGCGCTTTCACACGGGCCATTGGCTATCCCTACGCGCAGCTAGAGGCGGAAGGCCTATCGCTGGCCGTGGCCGAAGTGCACGCGCGCTATCATCGGCCCGCACGCTACGACGAAGAAGTCGTCGTGCGCGTCCGCCTCGATGAATTTCAGAGCCGCGGCATGACCTTCAGCTATGAGATCCGTCGCGCCGGCGACGACGCATTGCTTGTGACCGGTTCGACGAAGCACATCTCGGTAGATCGCGCCGGCTGCGTCAAACGCATCCCCGATCCTGTCCGCGACCGCCTGCTGGCAGGCATCGCCTGGCTCCCGTAGGGGGCGATCTCTCTGTGGTCACCCTCTACGGGCGGGCACGGAGGCCCGCGTCCTACGGTTGCCCGAAATACGCGGCATTCACCTCGGCCAGGCTGGGGAAGACCCAGTCGGGCGGAGGCTGCATGGCCGCAAACTCTTCAGGCGTGCCGGCGCCTGTCAGCACGGCGATGGTGCGCACCCCGGCGCGCTGCCCGCCCAAAACATCGGTCTCAGAGCGATCGCCGACTGCCACGGTCAGGTCGGCCGGCGTGCCCAGCCGACGCAACGCGTGGTGGAAAATGCCGGGCGACGGCTTGCCAAAGGCTGTGGCTCGCACATCGGTGGCGATCTCCAGAAAGCCGACGAGCGCACCCGCACCCGGCACCAGGCCGATCTCGGTCGGCAGGGTGCGGTCGGTGTTGGTGGCATAGAAGGCGGCGCCGCGGCGGATTGCCAGCGCCGCCTCACGCAGCCGGGCGTACGTCGCCTGCCGGTCAATTCCTACGACCACCACATCTGCCTGGCGATGGTCTTCGACCAGGCTGAACCCGGCCGCGGTCAGCGCCTGCCGGATTCCCTCCTCGCCGATGACCAGTGCGCGGCGGCCGCTCACCGCCTGGCTCACCTCCATCGCGGTGACATCGGCCGAGGTCAGGACTTCGGCGGCCGTGGTCGGAATGCCCATGGCGGTCAGCCTGGCCGCTACTTTGTCCGGCGGCGTGCTGGAGTTGTTTGTCAGATAGATGAACGGGATCGCAGCGCGGCGCAGGTTGGCGATGAACTCGGCCGCGCCCGGCACGACCTCCTGTCCGCGATAAATCACGCCATCCATGTCGAAAATGAAACCGCGCATGGCGCGCAGGTCTGGCCGCTCACGCATCCGTTTCCTCCGCCAGATCCTGCTCCACATCCACCACCGCCGTAGTGACCGCCCAGCTCACCACCCCCCAACTGCCGCCGGAGATCAGCAGCGTCAGGAATATGGACAGCGGATTGAGCGGTACCGTGCCGCGCACGATGCCCACGATCGCCAGCGCCATGCCCAACCCGGCGCAGATCAGGCCGACACGCACGGCCAACCCCAACCGCCCCCACGAAAGCCCTCTTCGTGCCGTCATAGATTCTTCCACTCCCGTTTTTCGCGCTTAACGTTTCACGCTTGATGCTTCACGTTGCCCGCCTGACGTGGCCCGAATATCTTTCACGTTCAGCTGCAACCGTTTTTCCCCGTTGTATTCATTGACCTCGACCGTGTAGGCCAGGTCAATCCGACGCGGCAATTGGCCATGCCATGCCCCCTGCCGAAAGGCGATGGCATCCAGCACGCGCGCCGCGGCCGGGCCGGTCTCGCTCGGGTCACGCAGCGTCAGCTTCAAGTGCTGGCCGTCCTGACCCACCGCGCGTTGTGCCACGACCTCTAGCCCCAGGCTGGCCAGCACCGGCTGCGGGTTGCCGTAGCCGCACGGCTCCAGTTGCGCCAGAAATTCCGGCGTTGTCCAGTCAATCTCGCCCAGCCCGACCACGGCATCCACAACCAGGACAGGGGCGAGGTCGCGGTCGGCCAGCTCGCGCACGGCGATCTGTTCCAACCGCATCTGCAACGCGGCCAGGTTTTCGTTCGCCACGGTGAAGCCCGCCGCGGCCGCATGCCCGCCGTAACGTATGAGCAGGTCCCGACATTCATCCAGCGCAGCAGTGATGTTGAACTCCGGAATGCTGCGCGCCGATCCGTGAGTCTCCTCTGCGCCGACCTGCGCGACCAGCGTCGGCCGATAGTACTCCTCGGTCAGTCGGCCCGCAATCAGGCCGACGATGCCCGGCCTGAAATCGGGGCTGGCGATCAGAAACAGGCGCCGATCGGGGCCCTCCGCTTCGATTTGCGCTTTGGCAATAGCCACGGATTCGGCAGTCAGGCGCTGGCGTTCCGCGTTGAGGCGGCCCAACTCCTCGGCCAGCGGCCGTGCCGCCAACGCATCAGGGGCAGTGAGCAACCGGTAGCTGATCTCAGCTGTGGCCAGACGGCCGGCCGCGTTGAGCCGCGGCCCCAAGATGAAGCCGATTGCAGTCGCGTCCACATTCGCCGGCGCCAGCCGCGCCTCCTCCAGCATGGCCTGAATGCCGGGCCGCTGCGGTCGGCGCAACTCGACCAGGCCCCGTTGCACCAGAAAACGGTTCTCGCCGACCAGCGGCGCCAGATCGGCCACTGTGCCCAACGCGACCAGATCGAGCAGGCTGCGCTCATCCGGTATTCCTGGCCCCCGGGCGAGCGGGGCCTCTCTTTCAGCCAGCAGCAGCGCCTGAGCCAGCTTGAAGGCAATCCCAACGCCGGCCAGATCTTTGAACGGATAGGGATCGCCTGCGCGTTTGGAGTTGATGACCGCCAGCGCCGGCGGCAGCCTTTCCGTCTCCTCGTCCCAGAAGATCGAATGGTGGTCGGTGACGATCAGGTCGAGGCCGAGCGCGTTGCCATGAGCCACCTCGACCGGCGAGCGGATGCCGCAGTCCACGGTGATCACCAGCCGCACTCCCCAGCCGGCTATCTTGTCGAGCGCGTCGCAGTTCAGGCCATAGCCTTCGTCTACGCGATGGGGAATGTAGGGCTGCACGCGAGCACCGAGTGCAGACAACGTTTGCGTTAGCAGCACCGTCGCCGTGACGCCGTCCGCGTCGAAGTCGCCATAAACCACGATCGGCTCGTCCTGGCGGATCGCGCTGCGGATGCGCTCGACGGCCGGAAGCATATCGCGCATCCGGTATGGGTCATGAAACAGCGCGCGGCCGTTCAGGAACGCATCGGCCTCGGCCGGGTCGGTGATGCCGCGATTGTAGAGAATCTGCGTGAGCAGCGGGTGAATGTGCGAGAGTCGCTCGCGCTGTCGCCGCGGCACGATCGGAGCGATTTCCCAACGTTTTGGAGCGGACGGCATATTTTCGACGTCGCCTCCCTACACGATGAACGCGGCGGGGTTGAAGAAGCCGTCGGCATCCCACAGCGCCTTCAGGCCCCGCATCAGCCCCAGGCCACCAGGAACATAGCCCCAGCGATCGGCTGCCGTGCCGGCGAGCACGACCGCGTAGCCGGCCAGGTCGCGCGCCGGGCCGCGCACGGCCTCGACGGCTGCGCCGCGCGTGAAGAGCTGGCCGTTGGCAAGATCGGCCACGAACGAAGCATCGCCCAACGCCGGCGCTAGTGCGGTCGCCAGCTGCGGCAACATCTTCGGCGCCACGCCGGCCCGCACGACGGTCTCGGCGGTCGCGGCAGCCAGCCAGCTTGCCCACACGTCGCTGCCTGCCAGTCCGTCAACCCGCAGCGAATCGCCGGCGCCGGCTGCGCGCAATATTTGCTGCGCCTGTGCCAGCTCGGCAGCCACGTCCTCGGGCATTCCTTCGGCGGTGTAGATCAGCGCGTAGGGCGTTGACACGGCGGCCAGGTCGCAGCCCCGGCACAGCAGCAGTGCCGAGGAGACCAGACACACGCGCAACAGTTGCCTGGCCCAGTTCAGTCCCTCGTCCAGCGTCTCGACCGGCACGATGAAGCTGCGCCGCGCCCGGGGCCGTGGCACCAGCTTGAGCGACACAGCGGTGATCAGGCCGAGCGTGCCGTGCGAGCCCACGAAAAGTTTGGGCAGATCGTAGCCGGCCACGTTTTTCACCACCGGTCGGCCTGCCCGAATGATCCGGCCATCGGGCAGCACGACAGTGGCGGCCAGCACCAGGTCGCGTATGCCGCCGTAGCGCATGCGCAGCGGCGCGTTAAGATTGGCCGCCACGATGCCACCGATCGTGGCGGCCGGCCATGGCGAGACCAGGGGGGTCCACATCCCATCGCGCGCCAACTCGGCCTGCAACTCGGCCAGGGGCGTACCCGCACCGACCGTCACGTAGAGATCTTCCGGCGCGCAGGCTTCAATGCCGGCCAGTCGAGCAGTGGAAAGGGTCACCGGCAGCGCGGGCAAAGCTGCTGATTTCGTGCCGCCCCCACGCACGCGCAACGGCTGGCGGCTGGCGGCGCAACTGCGGATGAAGTCCGCCGCGTCGGCGGCATCCCGCACCGCGTAAACCATATTCTCCGCCGGCCCTGCCACTCCTGCGCCTTCTGTTGGCCTACCTGCCGCCTTGCCTGCTTGCCCGCTTGCCGATTTGCCGATCTGCTGATTCCCCGGAAAAATCTTCCCCGGATTCAACCGATCATGGGGATCGAACAGCTGCTTGATCTCGACCATCACGGCCAGCTCGTCCGGGTTGTACATCAGCGGCATGTACTGGCGTTTCTCGCTGCCTACGCCGTGTTCGCCGGTAATGCTGCCGCCCTGCTCGACGCAGAGCCGCATGAATGCCTCGCCAACGCGCCAGACCCGGCCCAGCAGCGCCTGATCGGTGGGGTCGGGGATGAGGATGAACGGGTGGAGGTTGCCGTCGCCGGCGTGAAAAACGTAGCCGACGCGCAGACCCTCGGCCTCACACAGGCGGTTCACAGCCGCCAGCGTCTCGGCCAGACGGCTGCGGGGCGTCGTGCCATCCACCAGGTAGTAGGCCGGCGCCAGGCGGGCCATGGCACCGGCCGCGCTCTTGCGGCCATACCAGATAAGATCTCGCTCCTCGGCCGAGCCGGCGATGCGCAGATCGCGCGCCGCGTGTTGGCGCAGGATCGCGGCAATCTCTTCGATCTGTGGCGTGACACTCTCGGCATAGCCGTCGGCCTCGATGATCAGCGCGGCCCCGGCCTCGACGGGCAGCCCGGCATGCGCGAAATCCTCGATGATGCGCATGATCTTCTGATCCATCATCTCCATGGTCGCCGGCGTCAGACCGTGCGCGATCACGGCCGAGACGGCCCGGCCGGCCGCTTCCACGGAGTCGAAGGAGGCCATCATCGTCTTGATGGCCGGCGTGTTGCGCAGAAGCCGGGCCTCGACCGCCGTGATCAGGCCCAGTGTGCCCTCGCTGCCCGTCAGCAGCCCGACCAGATCATATTCGGGATAGTCCAGGGCGCGACCGCCCAGGTGCACGACCTGGCCATCGGCGAGGACGACCTCCAGGCCGGTGATGTAGTTGGTGGTGACGCCGTATTTGAAGCAGTGTGGGCCGCCGGCGTTCTCGGCGATGTTGCCGCCCAACGTCGCGCTGCGACCGCTCGCCGGGTCGGGCGGGAAATAGAGCCCTCGACTGCGGGCAAATTCGTCCAGCGTCAGGTTGACCAGGCCCGGCTCGGCGACGATGCTGCGGCCGGCCTCGTCGAATTCCAGCAGCCGGTTCATGCGCGAGAAGGCGACGATCACGCCGCCGTGTTCGGCCACTGCGCCGCCGGAAAGACCCGTTCCCGCGCCGCGCGCGATGAGCGCCACGCCCGCTTCGTTCGCCCAGCGGACGATTTGCACCACGTCGGCGGTGGCGCGCGGAAAGACGACCGCATCGGGCCGACCGCGTTCCATGCTGGCATCGGTCTCGTAGGTCAGCAGCTCGACCGGATGGCTCAGCACCTGAGCCGATCCCAACCGTTTTTTCAGGTCGCGTAGTTTCTCTTCGGATAGCATGATCGCTCCATGCGTGTGCGGGCCCGTCCCTACAGCTCGCCTCTCTGATAGGACAGCTCCAGTAGTTCCACCAAATGCATCACGCGGGCGTTCAAGCCGGCTTTCTGTACCCCGGCGTTGAGCTGCATGTGACAGCCGGTGTTGGTGATCACGATCACCTCGGCGCCGGTGGCCGCGATGTCGGCCATTTTAGTTGCCAGCACCTGGTCGGCGGTCTCCCAGTGGACGATGTTGTAGACGCCTGCGCTGCCGCAGCAGCGATCGGGCTGGCGCAACTCGACCAGATCCAGCCCCGGGATGAGCCGCAGCAGGGATCGCGGCTGCCTCACGATCTTCTGCGCATGACGCAGATGACACGAGTCGGCATAGGTAGCGCGCAAGCTGACGATCCCGCGGGGCTGTTCGCGCAGATTCTCGGCCAGGAACTCGCTGATGTCTTTGACCTTTGCGCTGAACGCGCGCGCCTGGGCCGCATAGTCGGGATCATCGCGGAACAGGCCCACGTATTCGTCTTTGAGGGTGGCGCCGCAGCCGCCTGCGTTGACGATGATGGCATCGAAATCGTCGGCCAGGAATGCCTCGATGTTGCGCCGTGCCAGATCGCGCGCCAGGGCCTCCTCGCCGATGTGAAGCTGCGCGGCACCGCAACAGGTCTGGCCGGCCGGAAAATGTACCTCGAACCCGTTGCGCTGCAACACGCGTATCGTCGCCTCGTTGACAGCTCCCAGGAAGGCTTCCTGGATGCAACCGTAGAAGAACGCCACTTTGCCCCGGCGCTTGCCGAACGCCGGCGCCGGTCGGCTGTAATCCCGTTTCCTGGGCAAGATCGGCGGCAGGATGGCTTCGGCGGCCCGGAGCGGGCCCGCGGGCAGGATGTTCAACCTGCGCACGAGGTGTTGCAGGCCGCTCGCCTGGTAGAGCCACAGCAGCCGGGCCAGCGCCTTCAGCTGGTCCACGTGGGGCATGGCCTGGCGCAGGCCGATCCAGCGCACGACTCGCTCGATCAGACCTTGCCGGCGCCGGCGCTCCAGCGCGATTTTGGTGATTTCGATGAGCCTGGCATATTGGACGCCGGACGGGCAAGCGGTCTGACAAGCCAGGCACGCCAGGCACAAGTTGATGTGTCTGGCGAAGACCTGGTGCAGCTCATTGCCGTTCAATCGGCCGTCGGAGGCCGCACGCATCAGCGCGATGCGGCCGCGCGGAGAATCCATCTCCGTGCCGAAAACGTCGTAGGTGGGGCAGGCCTGCAGACACAAGCCGCAATGAATGCATTGCGCAACCAGGTTTCTGAACTCTGGGGTTGTAAATTCCGCCAAAACGCCATCCTTCATGTGCATGTCTCATCCGCTGTGACGGTCGGGCGACCCTGCTCAAACTGTGCTGGCCGGTCCGCTTGCACACCGCCTAGATTCAATGGAAGGCCGGCGCCAGGCGGCCCTCGGCGTCGAATGCCAGTGGCGCCCATTCGCCGATGACGCGCAGCCGTGGATTGGCCTGGATGTCGGGTAGCAGCGCTGCGGAGGCATAAAAGCGTTCCAGGTGCAGCGTGTCCTGGATGCGCACGAGCCTGGCATCCTGGGTGTTCACTGCGCCACAGGTGAGCAGTGTCCACTCTGTCGCCTCGCGATCGTTAGTTGCGATCATCGGCAGTCGCGCGCGCTCCGGCGAGCCAGAGGTCAGACCGTTGATGTACATTTGCCGCCGGTCAATTTTGTCCACGAGTCGCTGTGTCGTGAAGTCGGCCAGGCCGATGCCGACCGCGTTGCCGTGGCTGGCCTCGGTCAGGTCACAGACCGCGATGCGGGTGATGCGCGGGCCGGCAGGCTCCTCTTCGCCGAAGACGATGCGTCGGCCGAGCACATTGCTGTCCATGCCCGTGCCGCTGATCTCCTTGCCCATGCGATCCACGAGCAGCGCGTCGAGCTGGGCGAACGGCAGCCGGGCCATCATCGCTTTTGCCTGTTCGAGGAGCTGGCGTTCGGCTGCCTCGAAATCGTCCGGCCAGATGGCTCGCACGATCGCGGTCTCGTCGCGCGCGTTCTCGACGATCCCCAGGCCGAAGAGGAGCGGCGCGCGGCGGATTATCTCGCGCGCCATCGCCGCGATCACGACCCGATAGGTGTAGCGAATAGCATGGCGATGCGCGGCGAGCGCGCCTTGGTGTTTGCCCAGACCGATCGTCAGCATTTTCATCAGGCCACTCTCTACGGGACCGGTGAAATCGGTGTGCGCTTTGATCCGATTCACCACAACGATGCCGTCTGCGGTGAACGCCAGCCGATCTTGAAACACGGGGATTCCCTCAGGCGTGGCGCCGATGCATACGGTTTCCATCGAGGCCCGGATGGGGCAACCGACCGTCTCCTCGGTGATACCCAGGCTGTGGAGCACTTCGATCTGGCCGGCGGCCGTGGCGCCGCCGTGGCTGCCCATGCTGGGCACCAGGAACGGGTTGGCGCCCAGCTGCTTCAGCTCGGTGACGATCGTGGCCAGGATCAGGGAGATGTTGGCGATTCCCCGACTGCCGGCGGTGATCGCTACCGACATGCCGGGCCGCACCGATCTGGCGATGGCCAGCCGCGCCATCTCGTCGCGGATGGCATCGGCCACATTGTCCAGCCGCGGGGCTTCGATGCGCTGCTCGATCAGCGCAACGTTCGGAAAGGCGATTTCGACAGGCAGCATGGTCTCTATTTCGACAGAACGCGCATGGGCGAAAGATTTTCATCAGGCTTATATCACGGTTGCGATCAAAGCGCAACCTGGACGGTGCCACCGGCGCGGTGCGATAGCGAAGTCGGGCGATTTGCACAATCTGCGCCTTTTGAGTATACTGAGCGATGTGATCGGGGCGTAGCGCAGCCAGGTAGCGCACTTGAATGGGGTTCAAGTGGTCGGAGGTTCAAATCCTCTCGCCCCGACTGTCTTGGAGGAGGGGTGGGGTAGGTTACCCACCCCTCCTTGTTTGTGACATGATCGTTCTGTGGCTGCCTGGTCCGGCACGATGAGGGGCAGGAGGGCGGTGTCTCGATGTCGGCGATTGCGCTGGTGACGCGAGCGCCGGCCGCCATGTGCCTCGGCTTGCGGTTTGATCCCGGAGCAGATCCTCAGGACGGTCTGGCATGGGGACGCAATGAGCGAACTGGCGGCGATTTACGAGGGCCTTGCAGGGCCCGATCTGGCGCTTCTGCAAAACATCGAGCGCGGCATGGCAATTACCGCCGACCTCAGCCGCGCCGATATCCTCTTGCTGCGTCCGACCGGCGCGCGGTCGGTGGTCGTGGCGGCGCAGGCCCAGCCGCATTCCATCGCATCGCTCTATGACAGCAGTCTGGTCGGTCAACAATTGACCGGGCTGCAGGCCAGCGTGCCCCTGGAGGTGTTGCGTCGAGGCCGCCGTGTGCGCACTCAGCATGAGCTGCTGCCGAGCGGCGCGCCGGTGATGCAGGACGTGTATCCGATTCGCGGCAGCAATGGTCAACTGTTGGCACTCTTTAGCGTCGAGACGACGCTGATCCAGCTCGAACGCCATCGCCATCGTCACGCCTCGTTCCAACGTGCCATCGAATGGCTCAGAGGCATGTGCATGCGGGGCGAGCTGGCTTCAGCCGAGGGGCTCTCGCCTTTCGGGGAGATGGACGGCGTGATGCTGGTAGATGGGCAGCGTCGCATCACCTACATCAGCGGCATTGCCAATAACCTGTATCGCCGCCTCGGCTACCTTGACGACTTGCGCGGCAAGCCTCTCTCCTATCTGCACACCGGCGATGATGCCCTGGTGCTGGCTGCGCTGGAGGCCCGTCGGCCCATGGAGGAGGTGGCCGAAGAATCCACACACTTCTGGGTGCGCAAGGTGCTGCCGGTCTGGCCGCCGCCTACCATGAGCGGCTGGCTCCAGGGATTCCTCGCCCGGAGGCGTCGCAGCGGCGAGATCGCTGGCGTGCTGATCATGGTGCATGACGCCACCGATGAGCGGCGCAAGAAGCAGGAGCTGAAGCTGAAGACGACGATGGTGCAAGAGGTGCATCATCGCGTCAAAAACAATTTGCAGGCGATTGCGGCCGTCTTGCGGATGCACGCCCGGCGGACCAAGAACGAGGAGACGTTGCGGGCGTTGAACGAAGCCATTTCCCGCATCCTCAGCGTCGCCGTGATTCACGAGTTTCTGTCGCTGGATGAAGTGCAGGCGATCAATTTGCGGGATGTCTGCCAGCGGATCGTCGCTCAGAATCGCCAGGTGATGATGGAGCCCGGCCAGCGCATCCGTTTTGCCGTGGATGGGCCGGCGATCTATCTGCCCAGCCAGCAAGCCACATCGGCAGCGCTGGTGATCAACGAGCTCATCCACAATGCCCTGGAGCACGGCTTCGGCGCGCACAAAGCCGGCGAGATCCGGGTGCTCCTCGTGGATGGCGGAGAGCGCGTGCGCTTCGAGGTGTGGGATGATGGCGACCGCTTGCCGGATGGCTTTGATCTGGCGATGACCTCCAGCCTGGGCTTGCAGATCGTGCGTTCGCTCGTGCAGGATGACCTGCATGGCGTGTTGCGGCTCGAGAATCGCGAAGACGGCGTGGCGGCCACCGTTGATTTTCCGAAAGTCGCCTTGGGCTCGGACCGGGCAAAGAGTTAACAGACGCTATCATTGATCAGGAGAAACACGATGGAACGGACGCGAGTGATTATCGCAGATGATGAGGCTTTGATCCGCATGGATCTGCGCGAGATGCTCACCAACCTGGGCTACCTGGTAGTAGGCGAAGTGCCTGATGGACGGAGCGCGGTGAATCAGGCGCGCGAGCTGCGGCCCGACGTGGTGGTGATGGATATCAAGATGCCCGACATGGACGGGATCGAGGCCGCCAAGATCTTGACCGAAGAGCGCATCGCGCCGACCGTGCTGCTGAGCGCGTACAGCCAGCGCGATCTGGTGGAGCGCGCCCGAGACGCCGGCGTGGTCGCATATTTGGTGAAGCCGTATCGGGAAGAAGAGCTGGCCCCTGCCATCGAGGTGGCCCTGGCGCGGTTCCGCGAGTTTCAGACGGTTCAGAAGCAGGTGGATGATCTGCAACAGGCGCTGGAGACGCGCAAGCTGGTGGATCGGGCCAAGGGCATCTTGATGGACAAGCAGGGCCTGTCTGAGGCTGAAGCGTTCCGCAAAATCCAGAAGATGAGCATGGATAACCGCAAGCCGATGAAGGATGTCGCAGAGGCGATCATCCTGGCGCACCAGGTCGGCCAGTCGTGAAGTCCGCGGCCTGTGCATGTGTGGGATTGAGCGTCCACGTGCCAGGCATCCTGGAAGGCGCTTGGCACGTACGGGATTGAGCGTCCACGTGCCAGGCACCTTCCAGGGTGCCTGGCACGTACGGAATTGAGTTCCTTGGGGTTGCCGGTGAAACTTTCTGTTCTGATCCCATGCTACAATGAAGTCACGACCATCCAGGAAATCGTGCGCCGCGTCTGCGCCGTTGATCTGCGCGTACGCGTGCTGGACGGCAAGTTCGGGTTGCCCGTGCTGCCGGACGGTAGCGTCGAAGTGGTCCTGGACAGGGAAGTGATCATTGTGGACGACGGTTCGGTGGACGGCACGCGCGATCTCCTGCCGGCCCTTGCCCAACTGTCCGGCGTCTACGTCTACTATCATGAACGCAACATGGGCAAGGGCGCGGCTGTGCGTACCGCCATCGAGAAGGCCACCGGCGACATCATGATCGTCCAGGATGCCGATCTGGAGTATGACCCGCGCGACTATCCGGCTTTGGTTCAGCCGATCCTGGAAGGACGCAGCCAGGTTGTGTATGGCAGTCGCTTCCTGGGCGGGCCACGCAAGGCGATGTTCTTCTCGCACATGCTGGGGAACAAACTGCTCACCCTCTTCACCAATATCCTCTTCGACTCCATCCTCAGCGACATGGAGACGTGCTACAAAGTCTTCACGCGCGAAATCGCCCAGCAATTGCGCCTCCGATCGCACGGCTGGGGCTTCGATCCGGAGATCACCGCTAAAATCCTGAAGCGCGGCTATCGCATCTACGAGGTGCCAATCTCCTACACGGGCCGAGAGTACACCGAGGGCAAGAAGATCAGCTGGCGTGATGGCTTGACCGTCATGTGGACGCTTCTGAAGTATCGTTTCATCGAGTGAACCGGGTTGAAAGAGCGGGCCTGCAGCCCTGGGGCATGTTGCACGCGGCCGGCGCCGGCCAATGGCGCGCGGCAATATCGCTGCGCCGCGGCGCAGCAACATTGCCACTGGTGATTGTTGTCGCGACGTTGTTGCGCGGCTGGCTTCTGGCGAGCAATCATCCGCTTCATCACGATGAGGCGCTCTACGGCTATTGGGCGCAGTTGATTGCCAGTGGCCGCGATCCGTTTCTGCTCACTGCCTGGGTGGACAAACCTCCCCTGGTGATCTATCTGGCCGCAGTCTCGCTGCGGCTGTTTGGCGTCTCGGAATGGGCGCTGCGCTTGCCGGGGATGATCGCTTCGCTGGCGACCATCGTCTGCGTGTATGGCCTCAGCCGCCGCCTGTACGATGCGCGCACAGCGTTCCTGGCTAGCGTGCTTCTGGCGCTGTCGCCGTTCGCCATCCTCTTCGCGCCGACCATCTTCACAGATCCCTGGCTGACCCTGTGGCTGACCGCGGCGGCCTGGGCTGCGGTCAGTCGCCGCGACTTTGTGGCCGGGATCGCGGTGGGCCTGGCGGTTGCGTCCAAACAACAGGGCGTACTCGTCGCCGCGTTGGTCATCGCGTTGCTGGTCGGCGAGGCCGTCGCGTCGGCGCAGCGGCCTGCACGTGTCCTGCTCCCGATCCTGGGTCGCCTGGGGCCGGCATTGCTCGGCTTTGCTCTCGTCTTTGCACCGCTCACCTGGTGGGATAGCCTGCGCTGGAGCAATCGGCCGAGTTTCTGGGACCGCAGCCTGACGACCTACGGCGGCCTGGGGCTGGCGCCTCTGTCCACCTGGCCCGACCGCGCCGCGGATTGGGGGCGCATCTTCGGATATCTGTTCGGCGCGGCCGGCCTCACTGTGGTCATGCTCGGCCTGGCGTTGGCCGCCGCGTTCCACGACCGACGCCGCGTGACGATCCGCGTGATGGCGGCCTTTCTGCTCGGCTATCTGGCGCTGCACTTCCTGGCGACGTTTCAGCCGTGGGATCGTTATTTGCTGCCGATCCTGCCGCTGCTCTGTCTGCTGGCCGCACGCGGGGTCGACCTGTGGCATCATGGACGGCTGACGCCGCGCCTGAAGCCGGCACGTCGGGCGGTCGGTATCGGTTTGGTGCTGCTGCTGAGCTGGGCCGCCTGGCTGGGCGTGACCGCCCGGTTGCCGGTGGGCAGCGATCACGGCGCCTACGCCGGGCTGGATCGCATCGCGGCTTTTTTGCGCAGCCAGGAGCCAGACGCCATCATCTATCATCGCTGGCTCGGCTGGCACTACGACTTCTATCTCTTTGACGCGCCTCAGGAGCGGCGCTGGTGGGGCGCAGCCTGGAAGCTGGCCGACGATGCCGGCCGGACGCAGCAGGAAACGCCCGCGCGCACACAGTGGCTCGTGTTGCCGGGTTGGCGTGATGTCGCTGCCGGTGACGTGCGATTGGCGCTTGCCAGCCGCGGCCTGGGGCTGATCGAGGCGATGCGCGTTTATCGCAGCGATGGCAGCCGGGCCTTCACCGTGTACCGGATCGTGCCCGAGGTGGTGCATCGTGGCTGAGGATGAGACGAGCGGCGGCCTCCGCCCTCAGGGCTTCTCGTGGCATGATCTCCTGGCCTGGCTCGGTCTGGCCGTAGCAATTCTCGGCGTTTGCTGGCCGCTCGGCCTGACCAACCGGATCTTGGCCGGGGTAGACGCATTTACCTATTTTCTGCCCTACTGGGCGCATCGGAGCGCCGAGCTGAGCGCCGGCCGGTTGCCTTTGTGGAACCCCTATTTGTTTCTCGGTGCTCCCTTTCTGGCCAACCCGCAGGCCGCCGTCCTCTACCCGTTGCACTGGCTGCTGAATGGCCTGGCCGCCGAGCGCGCGCTGATCTGGTCGGCGCTGCTGCATCTCTGGCTGGCGGGCGGGCTGATGTTCGTCTTCGGCTGGCGATCGCTGGGACTCAGCCGGTCGGCCGCCTGGCTGGCAGGGCTGCTCTTCGCGCTGGGCGGCTTTGCGCTCGGCAAGATCGAAAACATCAACCAGCTCAACGGGCTGGCCTGGTTGCCCGGGCTGCTGTGGTGCCTGGACGAGGCACGGCGAGCCGCCGACTGGCGTGGCCGCATCCGTTGGACGATCGGCCTCAGCATACTCATTGCCTTGCAGCTCCTTGCCGGTCACACCCAGACGGCGTTCATCAACCTGACCGGCCTCGGCATCTACGCGCTGGCCGGGTCGTGGCCCTGGGGCCGGTCTCGTCTGGTGAGCTGGCTGATCGGCCTGGCCCCGCTGGTGGCCGTTCTGCCGGCGCTGGGACTGGCGGCGGGCCAGTTGCTGCCAGCTTTCGAGCTGAACAGCCTTGGCCTGCGTACCGGCGGCCTGACCTACCGGCTGGCGGTGAGCTTCTCGTTGCGGCCGCGGCTGCTGGCGCAGACCTTTCTGCCGCCCTACGCCGGCGGCCTGGCCGAGGCGTTCGGCAGCGAGGGTTATACCGAATTTACCGGCTATGTGGGCGTATCCGGCTTGATCCTGGCTGCTGTAGGCGCAGCGACCCTGTGGCGCTCTCGCCATGCCGGCAGTGGAGGGGCGCGGCACGGCCTGGTGATCCTGGCCGCAGTCGGCGTTTTCCTGGCATTGGGCGCCTACAACCCGCTGTACTATCTTCTGTGGCGTTTTGTGCCCGGCTTCGACCTGTTTCGAGCGCCGGCGCGCTGGCTGGCGCTTTTCGCTGTGGCGGCCGCCGGGCTGGCCGGGATCGGGTTGGACGCGTGGCTGCGGCCCAATGGCGGGCAAGATCGCCGCGTGATGGCTATCCCGCAGCCGGGCAACGCGCTTCGGGCGCTGTTCCGAATAGTGTTGCGGCCCTGGCGCATCGTTGTCCTGTTGGCCCTCGTCGCGTTCACGGCCCTCCAGCAGCTGCCGTGGATCGGCGTGCTGATCGGCTGGATGATGGTCGCGCTGGGCGTGTGCGGTCTGCGTGCGGCTGTGCCACGGTGGCCGCGCCTCGCGCGGATCGGCCTGATCGGCCTGGCGCTGGGAGAATTATGGCTGGCCGGCCGGGCGCTGCCGTTCGCATTGGCCACCGCGCCCGCGGCGGTCAGCCTGCGCAACGCGCCCGCAGCGCTGCTCGCCGCGATGGCCGCTCAGCCGCCTGCCGGCCGCGATCGCTTCCTGAGCATGTCCGACATTCGCTATGATCCCGGCGACTTGGCCGAACTGCGCGCGCTTCAGGCGGACAGGCTGCCCGCGGAGGCAGTGGAGCGCTTCGTGCGTGCGGCCAAATGGACCGAAGTCATCGCGCCGAATCTGTCCATTGCGTTGCGCCTGCCTGCTGTGGACGGGTATGACGGTGGCATCCTGCCCACGGCGGACTATGGCCGGCTGCAGGCGCTGTTTGTGCCGTCGGAGACACGGCTGCCCGACGGCCGGCTGCGCGAGCAGTTGCGCAGCCTTCCTCCAGACCGCCTGCTCGACCTCACGGGCGTTCGCTTTGTCATCACCGACAAGCAGCGCGATCTGTGGGCCGATGATGTGTATTACGACCTGGAGCAGACGGTCACGCTCGCGTCGGCCGAGCGGCTGACCCTCGATCTGACGACCTATCCGCCGTTCGCGGCGACGGCGCTCGGCATCGTCGCTGCGGCCGACGCGCCCGTCGGCGCAGACGTGCGGGTGACGGATCTGCACGGCCAGACGGTGGCGTTGCGCCTGGCGCTGCAGCCGACCAGCGCCGTGACGCAACCGGTGATGCTGGCGTTTGGCACTGCGCTGACGCCGACTGCCATCGCCGTCGCAGCGCCCGCCGACGCCGGCTTGACGCTGCGCGGGCTGAGCCTCTACGATGACCGCACCGGCGCGCATCAGTCCATCACCCTCTCGCCGCGCGGCGACCTGCGGCGCATTCATTCCGGCGATGTGAAGATCTACGAGCGGACCGGAGCGCCCGGCCGCGCCTGGCTGGTCCACGGCGTCGTGCCGGTGCGAGATCAGGACGAGGCGGCGAGCCTGCTGGCCGCTGCGCGTTTCGATCCACGCCAGACTGTGCTGCTGGCCGCCGATGTTCCGGCGCAGCCGCCGGCCGCGGCGTTGCCCGATGAAGCCGTGCGCGTGGTCTCCTACGAGGCCGAGCGGATCGTGCTGGAGGCCCATGTGAGCCAGGCAGCGTTTCTGGTTCTGGCAGACGCCTGGTATCCCGGCTGGACGGCTGCCGTGGACGGCATTGCCGCGCCGATTTTGCGCGCCAATCTGATGTTTCGCGCAGTGGCCCTGCCGCCGGGCCTTCATCAGATCGTCTTCGCCTATGATCCGGCGAGCTGGCGCTGGGGTCGGGCGATCAGCCTGGCTACGCTGGTGTTGCTGGCGCTGGTCTGGGCAGCGACTTGCGCGCCGCGCCGCGGCCATATGCACGATTCCGGCCGAAATGCGGTATAATCAGCGCCGCATGGCATTATATCGGCTGTGAGGAGCAGCTTGTGCCAGAATCCGAACCGATCTCTGCACTCCCTGTCGAATCACAAGATGTCTCGTCGCCCGCAACCAGGCGTGATACACCTGTCGAAGCGGCGACGCTGCCGACATTGATTGAGAGCATCCTGTTTGTGGCGGCCGAACCGGTGGCCGTGGGCCGCCTGGCGCAGCTGTTGGAAACGAGCCAGGAGGCGGTAGAGATCGCGCTGGCCGACCTGGCCGACATGTATCGGGCCGGGCGGCGGGGCATTCGCCTTCAGCGCAAAGGCGATCGCGTGCAACTGGTCAGCGCGCCTGAGGCGGCGTCGTATGTCGAGCGCTTTTTGGGCGTTGATGCCGCCAGCAAGCTATCGCCGGCCGCGTTGGAGACGCTCTCGGTCATCGCATACAAGCAACCGCTGACGCGAGCCGATTTGGAGGCGGTGCGCGGCGTCAACTGCGATGGCGTCTTGCGTACGCTCCTGGCGCGCGAGCTGATCGAGCCGGTGGGCCGCCTGGAGCAGCCCGGCCGCCCCTTTTTGTACGGCACGACAGCGCGTTTCCTGCAATATCTGGGCCTGGAAAGCCTCGCCGATCTGCCTCAATTGCCGGAGGCGAACGTCTGAGACGGGAAACGTAATCGCTCACACCGACATTTGGCGGCTTCCCTCATACTTTAGTGATAGGCTCACTTTGAGTGTGGCGACTACCAGGAGGTTGTTACTGTGGCAGAAAATTTATGGGCGTTGCGCGAGCAGAAGCGGATCAGCGTTGCGGCGCTGGCGAATCGCGCCGGCCTGCCGATCGGCCTGATTATGGAATACGAGTCGGGCCAGCGTAGCATTGACCCTCGCCATCTCAGCCGGCTTGCCCGCGCCCTTTACGTAGAAGAGAGCACCATTAAATTGCAGTCAGATCCGCGGCCGGGCGCTGCACCGCTCGAACGCCAGCCCGTCCGCGAGACGCCGCCGGCGCCCGTGACGATTCCCAAGCCGCCGGCGCCGCGGCCGCGCGAAAAGTCGGCGCGGCCCAAACCGGTCCCCCGGCCGCCCGTGCCACCGCGGCCGAGCCAGCTGGCGCACCTCGACAACCTGCTCAAGCGCATCAAGAAGACCACAGCCGAGCTTGAAGCCGAACTCGGCAAACCGCTCTCCTCGCTGGACCGCAGTGCCTTCAGCACGCTGCTCAAAGATCTGCAGGCCCGGGTACAGGCGACGCCCATGCCGGCCCGCCACCGCGCCTACCTGCCGGAGGCCGTGGATGAGTTCGAGGCCCGCTATCTGACGGCCGCCCAGGAGCATCGCGATCTGCTCCATTTCACGCTGTTCGACGGCTCAACCGTGGACGGTGTCGTCGTCGGTTTCAGTCCGTACAGCATCACCGTGGAGACGCCCGATGGCGCCGAGGTCACGGTGAACAAGCTGGCGATCGTCTGCTACACTCGCCGGCCACGCCGCCAGGAGCCGACGCCATGAGCCTGGGTGATTACCTGCGCTTGCTGCGCGCCAAACGACAGGGCATCACGCCCTGGGAGATCGAAGCAGCGACCGAGCTGCCGAAGGGCCTTTACCGCCAGCTGGAGCAGCGCTATCGGGCCATGGGGGACGATGACGTCATTCGCATGTTGGCCGATTTCTATGGCGTGCCGTTCGCAGAGCTGCGCTGGCGGTTCGACTGGCCGCGCAAGGCCCTCAGCCGAACGCTGATGGCCATGTCCCTCCGCCAGGAGCCGCTTACGCTCCACCTGTGGAACGGTCAGGTCGTCACGGGCACCGTGATGTGGTGGGATCTGGGCGCACTGGCGCTCGACGTCGGCGCAGAGGAACCGCTGATCGTGCAGCGCCATGCAGTGGAAAGGTGGTCGCCGCGGCTGCCGAATGTCGGCCATCCTGCGGATGAAGCCGATGCGGACGACGCGGATGATCCAGACGAGGACGAGATCGAAGAATAAGGTGTGTTGTCCTGAAAATAGCCGTGCTCACGTGCCAGGCACTCTGCAAGCCCGCCCGGTTCCGCCGGTCGGGCCGGGGATGCCTGGCACGTGGCAATTTTCACCCGCAAAAAGCGAATCCGTCTTTACGTTTCCTTCGCCTGGTCGGGCTTGAACAGCCCGGCCGGGTTGGCGACCAGCAGCCCGGCCCGATAGGTGAGCTCATCCACGCGGCTGAGTTTGACCATGATGGCCGGATCGGCGATTGCGAAACGCCGCGCTCTGGTGAGCGCCGCCTCGATTGGCCGCAGTCCCTTATCGTCCCACATCCAGCCATGCTGATCGAACCGGGCTAGATTCAGCGGCACCGTGTAGCCGCGCAGCGTTTTCACGCCGTCCACGTTGAAGTAGACCTCGAAGTACGACATCACCAGCTCTCGCAGGGTGCGATACACCGGCTCCCGATAGCGTAGCCCCACGAAGTTGGATTTCGCCACCGCGCCGAAATACCCATCTTGCCTGTAGACCGCCAGCATATGGTCGTCATCCAGGCCGGGTTCCGGCAGCAGATCTACGATCAGGGGCGGATAGCCCAGGCGGCGCAGCGCCATGGCCGCAAACAGCGCGCCGTCCTGACAGTGCGCTACCCGGTCGCGCATCACGCTGAGCGGGCAACGATCGCGTTCATCCACGCTGTAGGGCGTGGCGTCCAGGTAGGCCTGAATGGCGGCCGGGCTGTCCAGTTCGGCCAGGGCGGCCCGTTCGGCAGCCGTCAAGCGCGTCTCAAACTCGATCAGTACAGCATCGTCGGCCATCGGCATCTCACTCGATCAGCTTGAGGCTGCGCAGCGCCGCGCGCAGGCCCTCGGGCGTATCGGTCTCCAGAAGGCCGGTGTGCACCTCCCATGTCTCGATGTGGAAGGCAGACGCGCCCGGCGACAACAGGCTGAGCGGGCCGATGCTCTCCACCTCGATGAAGCGGTCGCACACGTAGACCTCGGCGTTGCAATCGTAGTCGGGATGCGCTAGGTCAGCGGCCGGCGCAAAGCGTTTGACGAAAAGCGTACTGCCGTTCAGATAGGCCGACCAGCCATGCCGGTTGAGGTAACCGATCTTACAGGGCGGCAACAACGCCTGGCCGCGCACCAGGACCAGGTCGTCGCCGAGCTGCAGGCGTGGATCGCTCCAGCGCGTGTAAGGCCACAGCACGAGATGTCTGTTCGGCAATAGCCCCGTGGCGTCGAGCGCAGTTGTCTGCTGCGGCAGGATCGCGACGCCTCCCAATCGCATCTGCGTGATGGCCCATGGCGCCAGCTCGACCGGCCAGATGCACTCGTTTTTCAGCTCGTGCGTGATGGTGACGATGGGTTGATCCGGCGTCAGGCGGATCTCCAGCGACTTGCGGATGCCCGTCGGTTCCTCGATGGGTTGGGTGAGCCGTACTCCATCGGCCAGCTCGGTGATGCTCAGGCCGGCATTGTCGGGCAGGTAGGAGCGCGGAAATGCCTCGGGCGAATGCCACAGGCGATGGCCGCCGCGGATGAAGTAGGGGCCATGCGGCGTCTCGATTTGCAGGTCGGGCAGCTCGGCGAACAGATTCTCATCTGAACCGGCTGCGAACAGACGGACAATGCGCGGGCCGGCCTCGGCCAGGTAGTCCAGACGGATCGCGCCGTTGTCCAAAGTGCGGATCGGCAAGCCGTAGAAATCGTTTCTCATGGTCGGACGTTTCCTTTCTGTCGGGATCGGGCCTAATTTTACACCAGGTTGCCCGATCTTTCCCAATGGCGCAGGCTTCTTTTGTCGGAGGCGCCTCCCTGTGGTATCCTTGAAGGGCGTTCGGCGACCCTGACCTCGCCGCTATCTTGACATCCGAACGGAGCGTTATGTCCGAAACTCTGCCGCGCCTGTGCTGGCAACGTCACACACTGCATCTGCGCAATCCTTTTCGCCTCTCCTACGGCGTCAGCGAGACGAGAACTTCCTTTTGGGTGCGCCTGGCCGACGATTCCGGCTGGGGCGAGGCCGCCATCCCGCCCTACTACGGCGTGCCCGACACGGCCATGATCGCGGTTTGGGAAGCGGCTGCCCGGCGGTTGGAGCCGTTTCCCGAGACCGTGGAGGGGATCGCCGCCTGGGTTGGCGAAGAAGGCCCGGCGCCGGCTCGTTGCGCCCTCGACCTGGCCCTGCACGACCGCCTGGCCCGTGCGGCCGGGGTGCCGCTCCACGCATTGCTGAGTTTGCCGCCGCCGGCCCCTCTGTCCACCTCTTTCACCATCGCCATCGCCGAGCCGGAGGAGATGGCGCGGCTGGCCCGCGAAGCAGCCCGTTTCCCGATCCTCAAGATCAAGCTCGGCTCCGACGATGACGCGGCCCGCCTGGCCGCCGTGCGCGCGGCCCGCCCCGACGCCGTTCTGCGCGTGGATGCCAATGCCGGCTGGTCGGCCGAGGAGGCCGTAGCGCGCATCGCGCAGCTCGAACGCTACGACCTGGAAATGATCGAGCAGCCGGTCGGCCGACACGACATCGTAGGCATGGGCCGGGTCCAGGCCCGCACCCATCTGCCGGTGATCGCCGATGAATCGGTGCAGACGCCGGCCGATGTAGAGGCGTTGGCCGCGGCCGGTGTGGCCGGCATCAACCTCAAGCTCCAAAAGGTCGGCGGACTGGGGCCGGGCGTGGCTATGCTTCGCCGGGCGCGGCAGCTCGGCCTTCGCGTGCTGCTCGGCTGCATGATCGAGACCTCCCTCGGCGTGACCGCCATGGCGCATCTTGCCGGCCTGGCCGACTGGCTCGACCTGGACGCGCCGCTGCTGATCGCCGACGATCCGTTTGTCGGCGTGCAGTATGAGGGCGCCGGCCGCGTCCACGTGCCGGCCCGACCGGGCATCGGCGCGCTGCCGCGCAGCGACGGCGCCTGAACGCGCTCATTTTGACATAAAAGACCTGGTGCGTCTTCCCATGATGATGAATCCTTCTGTTCTCAAACCGAAGTTTTTCGACGTCCACTGCGACACTGTCATGCGGGCGTTCGATGGCGAGTTCGATTTTGTGGCCGGCCGCGGTCGCAGCCATACAGACCTGCCACGCCTGCTGGCGGCCGGACATCGCGTGCAAGTGTTCGCCGTCTTCGCTCCGCGCAGCCGCTATCCCGATCGCAGCCTGCAGTCCTTCGCCGAAGAGATCATCGCCGTGATCAGAGGCTGGATCGAGGCGGCGGCCGGCCGGATGTGGCTGGGCCTCACGGGCCAGGATGTGCAGGATGCCGGCGCGGCCGATGGCCGGCTCTGCGCTCTGCTCGGCCTCGAAGGCGCCGATCCGTTGGAGGGCCAGGCCGAGAACCTGCGCCATTTTCACCGGCTGGGCGTGCGCAACCTGATCCCCGCCTGGAGCGACAATGAATTCGCGGGCACCAGCATGGGCGATGGCGGCCCGCTGACAGCCGAGGGGATCAGGCTGGTCGAACTGGCCGAGGCGCTGCGCGTGATGGTAGACGTGTCGCACGCCTCGGACGCCGCTTTCGACCAGATCTGCCAGATCACCAGGCGGCCTTTCGTTGCCAGCCATTCCAATTGCCGCGCGTTGTGCCCCAGCCCGCGCAACCTGACCGATGCCCAGATTCGGGCGCTGGCAGATCGGGGCGGGGTGATGGGCATCAACCTGTCGGCCGATTTCCTGGCGCCGGATTATCTGGCGCTGTGGGATGCCATCGCCAAACCGGCCTATGCTGCCGCCGGCCAGGCGTCTGATCCGGCCGAGAAGAAGCGCATCTACGAGGAGACCCGCCAGAAACTACGCAATTTGCCGTTGCCACCGGCCACCTGGATCGCGCGGCATGTCCTCCATGCCATCGCGGTGGGCGGTGAAGATTGCATCGGCCTGGGCGGCGACCTGGACGGCATCCTGACCATGCCGGCGGGTCTCACCGGCGCGGAGAGCTATCCCGCTATCGCCGAGCTGCTGTCGGCGGCCGGGCTCACCCCGACGCAGGTGGAGAAGGTCTGCTGGCGCAACATGGCGCGCGTTTACGCTGAAGTCCTGGGATGATCCGATAAGAGGAGCATTTTCTGATGCTGGATGATATTCGCAGCGCATTGGCCGAGATCGGCCGCAGCTACGCAGACCGCCGCGTGCGGGTGTGTCGGCTGGGTGCAACTGCCCTCGACTGGGGCCGTTGTGCGCTGACGGGCGCAGTGCTCGACGCGGCGACCCTGGCCGCCGTGCTCGACCACCTGGCCGATCGTTTCCCCGGCCTGGCTTTTACTGCCGACGCGGTGACCATCCTGCGCCGGCCCGAGCCGAAGCACATGAGCGTGGCGACCAATCTGACCGGCCTCTATGCCGAACCTTCCTTCCTGGCCGAGCAACTCAGCCAGCTGCTGAACGGCCAGCGGCTGGAAATCCTGCAGGAAGAGGAACGGTGGTGCTTCGTGCGCCAGGATGACGGCTACCTGGGCTGGGCCTATCGGCCCTACCTGGCCGATGCGGCAAGATTCGAGGCCACACACCTCGTCGCCGCAGCGGTGAGCTTTCTGCGTGCGGGGCCCGCGGACGATGCGGCGCTCGTGACGCGCGTGCCGGCGCCGACCGCGGTTGTCGTGGACGCAGCCGAGGGCGGCTGGTGCCGCGTGACGCTCGTCGGCGGGCAGACGGGCTGGGCGGCTGCCCGTGACCTGCGGCCGTTGAACACCCTGCCGGTCGGCGCGGCCGCGCAGCGTCGCCAAATCGTCGCCGATGCCCCGCGCTTCATCGGCACGCCTTACCTGTGGGGAGGTTGCACCGCGCTGGGCATTGACTGCTCGGGCTTTGCTCAGCTCGTGCATCGTCTGGCCGGCCTGACCCTGCCTCGCGATGCGGATATGCAGTACGCGGCCGGCCGGCCGGTCGAGCCGCCTTTTCAGCCCGGCGACCTGCTTTTCTTCGGCGAGCGGAATGGGCAGCCCAGGATCACCCATGTGGGCATCAGCCTGGGCGACTGGCACATCTTGCATTCGTCCCGTTCCCGCAACGGCGTATACGAGGACGATGTCCAGACGACGGCGCATCTGCGAGATAGTTTCATCGCCGCGCGCACGTTTGTGGGATCGGCGGTTTGATCGGATCAGGCACAATGATGGATTATGCGATGGAAAGCCCGGTCGGCGCGCGTACGTTGATCGGCGGGCGATGGCGCGACTACTTTGCCGGGTGCAGCTATCTGGGATTGCAGAGCCACCCTGGCCTGCTCGATGCCGCCGTTGCGGCGCTGCAGCGCTATGGCCTGGGAACGGCAACCTCGCGCGGCGGCTACGGCGAGCATCCGCTCTACCGGGAGGTCGAGGCCACGGCCGCGACCTATTGGGAGAGCGAGGCCGCACTCTACTATGTGACGGCCTACTTGGGCAATGCTGTCCTGGCACAGGGCCTGCGCGGGAACTACGATCGCATCTTCGTGGACGAGTCCAGCCACTACAGCGTCTGGGACGGCGCGCGCACGACGGCCATGCCGGTGCATCCCTTCCGCCACCTGGACGCCGATGATCTGGCCGGTCAGCTGCGTCGTCATCTCCGGCCCGGAGAGCGGCCACTCGTGCTCAGCGATGGCGTCTTCCCCATCTCCGGTGAGATCGCGCCGGCGTCGGCCTACCGCGATGTGCTGGCCGGCTATGACGCCGCGCTGCTCTGCCTGGACGACGCGCACGCGACCGGCGTTTTGGGCGAGCGGGGGCGGGGCACGCTGGAGTTTTGGGGATTGACGACCGATGCCGGTGTGCGTTGCTACGCGGCGCACACGCTGAGCAAAGCACTCGGCAGCCATGGCGGGGTGATCGCCGGCGACGCGGCGCTGATCGCCCGGCTCAATCGGCAGGCGAAGGCATTGGTGGCCACCAGCCCCTCGCCGCTACCGGCAGCCGGTGCCGCGGCCTGGGCGCTCCGTTTCATGGCCGGAGACACGGAATTGCGCAGCCGGCTGCGCGCCAACATCGCGCAGGCGCGGGCCGGATTGCGCCGTCTGGGCTGGGCGCTGCCCGATCTGCCCGTGCCGATCCTCTGCCTGACCGCGCGGCCCGGCCTCGACCTGGCGCGACTGCGCGATGAGCTGTTCGCGCGCGATATCTGCGTGGCCCATGTGACCAGCTACAGCAGCACCCCGCCGGGCGGCGCGCTGCGCATTGCCATCTTCGCCACGCACACGCCTGAGCAGATCGCACGGCTGATCGAGACACTGGCCGACCTGCTGTGAAGCGCGCGGCCAGATGTCTCGCGCTCGCTGCAAGATGCCCGACGCGTGGGCGTTTTGGCCTCGCCCGCTTCACACGTCGCTGATTTCGGCCCGCACCGCGCGCACCAGCTGCACGAACTCCGGCTCGGTGATGAGGGCGCGGTCGCGCGGCCGGGCCAGGGGCACCGCGAACTCCGCGCGCACCCGGCCGGGCCGCGGGGCCATCACCAGCACGCGATCGGCCAGGAAGAGCGCCTCGCTGATGCTGTGCGTCACCATCACCACCGTCACCCGCCGGCGATCCCAGATGTTCAACAGCTCGCTGTTCATTCGCTCGCGCGTCAGTGCGTCGAGCGCGCCGAACGGCTCATCGAGCAGCAGCAGGGTGGGCTCGTGGATCAGGGCGCGCGCCAGCGCCACGCGCTGCTGCATGCCGCCGGAGAGCTGGGCCGGGTAGGCATGGGCAAAGCCCTCCAGCCCCACCAGCGTCACCCACTCGCGCGCCTTTGCCTGCGCCTGGCGCGTCTGGCCGCTGCGGCTCACGATCAGCGGCAGGGCGATGTTGTCCAGGACGGTGCGCCAGGGCATCAGGTTGGCGCGCTGGAAGACGAAGCCGATCTCGCGACGCGGCGCGGTGAGCGGCTGGCCGCGCAGACGCACCTGGCCGGAGATGGGGCGTTCCAGGCCGGCCAGCAGGCGGAGCAGGGTGCTTTTGCCGCAGCCCGACGGGCCGACGATGGCCAGGAACTCTCCCTCGGCCACCAAGAGCGACAAGCCATCGAGCGCCAGCAGGGTCGAGCGCGTCGGATCGAGGAACGTCTTGCGCAGGTTTATAGCTTCGAGAAACGCAGTCATCGCGACTACCGCACGAACTCGTTCGTGAACAGATCGGCCGGCGCGACAGCCGTCTGGATCAGCCCCATCTGCTTCATGAAGGCGGCGGCCTTCTCCCATGTGACCGGATCCGAGAGGCCTAACATCCCCGGGTCGCTCCGCCATAATTTGAGCGACTCGTCGAAGATGGCCCGGCTCACCTGCTCGTTGGCGCCGCCGGCCTCCGGCACCGCCCGCAGGCTGGCCTGGAACGCCGCGTCGGGCTGCTCCAATGTGTCGGACAGGCCGCGCAGGACGGCCTGCACCAGTGCCCGAACCAGCTCTGGCCGGGTGCGTATCACCTGGTCGTTGGTGATGATGCCGTTAGAGGGCAGGTCAATGTAGTCCGACACCGCCAGGACGGTCACCTCCTGGCCGGCTAGCCGCAGCTGCACCGGGCCGTTGACCACATAGTCCAGGGCGGCATCTACCTGGTCTTGATTGACGGCCGTCGCCTGCGTGAAGCCGATGCTCTGAAGGGTCACTTTGCTGGCATCCAGCCCGCTGGCGAAAACTACTGCTTCCCAGCCCACATAGCTGGCGCCAAACAGGCCGGGGATGCCGACTTTTTTGCCGATCAGATCGGCCGGGCTGCGGATGCCTTTTTCGGCTTTGGCGAAGATCACGACGGGGAATTTGCGATACCAACGCATGACATAACGTACCGGAAGGCCCTGACTGCGGCCCAGGATCACCTCCTCGCCGCTGCCGATCATGAACGGCAGCTCGTTGGTGCCTACCAGCTTCAGCAGGTCGGACTCGAACCCGTAGCGGAAGGTGACCTCCAGGCCGGCATCCCGAAAATAGCCCTTTTCCTGCGCCACGTAGAAGGGCGCGAACTGCACGCTGGGGATATAGCCCATCGCCAGCGTGAGTTTGACCGGCTCGGCCGCGACTTTGGCTGCGGTCGGCGCGGTGTCCGGGCCGGCAGCCGGCGCGGCGATACAGGCCGCCAGCACGAGGGCCATCAATGCCATGAGAGCGAGCGTGCGTTTCATCGTCGGGTCACTCCTTTCCAGAATAGCCCCGTTCAGCGCGAAGCCTCCCTGTGGGACGGGGCATTTGATCTCGTATGATACAGCGCGCCCTGTCGCTCAGCGTTGGCGCTGCCATTTGAGCAACACGTATTCGAGCAGGACCACTGCCGTGTAGAGCGCCAGGGCGATCGCGACCAGAGTGAAAAGCGCCACGAAAAGCATCGGCGTATCCAGGATGCCGCGCGCCAGGTTGATCAGGAACCCGAGCCCGCGATCGGCGCCCACGAACTCGCCGACCACGGCGCCGATCACGGCCAACGTGACGGCCACCTTCAGCCCGCCGAACATCACGGGTAGGGCGCTCGGCGCCTCGAGCAGCGCGAAGGTCTGCCAGCGCGTGGCCTGCAGCGACCGCATGAGCGCGCGCAGGTCTGGATCTACCGAGCGGATGCCCACCATGGTCGTCACCAGTGCCGGGAAGAAGACGGTCAGCGCGCAAACCAGGATTTTTGACAGGCTGCCGAAGCCGAACCAGATCACCAGGAGCGGCGCCAGCGCCACGATCGGGACGGCCTGCGAGGCGACGATGTACGGCGAGAGGATGCGTTCGAGCAGCGGGGATTTGGCCAGGCCATAGCCGGCCACCAGCGCCACGGTCAGGCCGAGCGCCAGGCCGCCCAACACCTCCGTCACCGTCGCAGTTGTGTGCATCAGCAGACGGCCGTCGGCCAGCAACGCCAGGAAGCGCTGCCAGACCAGGGCCGGACTGGGCAGGATGAACGCCGGGTAGCCCTGCCAGCGCACCAACAGCTCCCAGGCCGAGAGAAACACGACCAGCGCCAACGGGATCAACGCGATCTCGATCCGTATCAGCCGTCGGCTCATCGCGTGTGTCGGCGACCGCCACAACTTTTGTACCTGTACATTCATGACGACGATCTCGTTCTTCACAATAAAAAAGCCCCAGGGCAGACCACACACCCTGGGGCTATCGCGTGCACATGCCCGCGTCTGAGCCTGTGAAGGCCCAAAGCGGTCTATCTGCGCCACCTTCTCCCATCCGGACTGTACCGTCGGCCCCGGCCTGACACCGGGTCTGCGGCGCTGCTCTTAGCGCTGCTCGCGGGCTCGGCCCGATCCTGCGTGGGCCATACCGCCGGTCGAGAATTGTTCTGGTCAGAACGCACTCTGCCCCGAAGGTGTTTTTCAGCGCGTGAAGTATAGCACAGACGGCCGGACTGTCAACTTGGCCGCGTGATGTTCAGCGCGCGGGGCTATCCTTTGACATAAGACAGCACCTCGCCGATCAGATCATCTCTCATCCGGATCACATCTATGCCGCGCAGATGTCTCGCCGTTCCGTCGCCATCCAGCCAGTCACACCGCCAGCGCATGAGGCAACGGTCGCCAAAGCCGAAGACCTCTTCCGCAGTGAGGCGGGCTTGCGGTGAGCGGCGAAAGAAGTCCTGCCAGTATGCGGCAATGGCGGCTCGCCCGGTGCAGATGCTGCCATCCGGCGCCGGCGCGAAGGTTTCGAACACGCAGTCATTGTGCATCAACTGCGTCATGGCAACGATGTCGTGGCGATTGAAGGCTTCCTGGAATGCCAGCGCGGCGCGGCTGGCCGATTCCAGGCGCGCCATGCGGATAGGGCTCATCGCTTCCTCCTGTGAAAACGCGCGACGTCGAAAGGTGTCGGAGAAATGCCGGCGGCGCCGGGACGTTCTGCCTCGCCGGCTCGGCGGCTCTGCGAGATCGTGACTCGTGGCCGGATGGGCTTCAGGCTGTGATGCCCAGGTAGCGCGCTGCGGCCGCGGTCAGCACGCGCGCCTGGCGCGCCAGCCGGGCCAGGCTGACGTATTCGGGCGTGGCGTGGGCGCGTTCCAGCCCACAGCCGAAGTAGACCGCCGGCCGGCCGCCTTCATTGGCAAACAACGAGGCATCGCCGACCGCAGCAAACGCCGCCAGCGGCAACGCCGCGCCGACCGTTTCTTGATATGCCGCTTGTAGCGCCTGCACGAGTCGATCGTCCTCGGCAGTGCGGAAGCCGTCTCTGGTTTTGGTCAGCGTCAGGCGGATGGGTGTAGCGGTGGTGCGCCGGATGGCTTCCAGCCGCTGCTCGAATTCGGCCAGCACCTCGTCGAAGCGTCGGCCCGGCGCGTAGCGTCGCGTGCCCACGATCCGACAATGGCCGGGGACGCGATTGTAGAAATCGCCGCTCTCGAACTGGCCGATGAAGAGGGACTCGGTGCCAACATATGGCAGTGTCGGGCCGGCGCGGAGCTCGGTGGCCCAGTCCCGCAGCATGGCCGCCACGTCCAGACCGATCAGCAGGGGATGGGGCGTGTCGGCCGTTGCCTGCAATTCGTGCACGGGATCGCCCGGCCCGGCAATGCTGATCTCGTAGGTGCACATGCCGCGGCCGGTGATCGCCAGCGCGTCGTCTGGCCCCTCGACACAGATCACTGCATCGCCGATGTTCCCGCGCGCGATGAGGCGCAACAGGCTTTGCCCGCGGCCCAGCGGCGCCTCGTGCAGCCCATAGGCACACACCATCAGCCGGCCGTGCATATGCTGGCGCACGCCGGCGAGCAGCCGCGTCACCTCCAGCACGGCCGCCATCGGCCCCTTCATGTCGCACGCGCCGCGTCCGTAGAGCAGATCACCGGCGCGATAGGGCGGTTCCTGGGCCACCGGGATCACGTCGAGGTGGCCGGCGAGCTCGAGGGTGGGGCCGGGATGCGCGCCATTGACATAAGCAATAACGCTCGGCGAGCCCGCGAATTCCTCATCCCGGTGCACCTCCAGGCCCAGCTCGGTCAGGCGATCGGCGTAATAGTCGGTAACGGCAGCCGAATCGCCCGTCGGGCTGGGGATGGCGAGCAGTTCACAGGCCCGGCGGGCGATCTCCTCGGCGTCGAGCTGGCTCAGCAGTGCGGCGATCAGTTTGTCCATGCGGCGCGCTCCGTTCGTGAGGTTTGACAGACCGACAGGGGAAACATATCATAGCGACAGCGATTCGTCAACGCGGCGTCGTGATGCGCTCTTTTTGACTGCCGCATCTAGCTTTGCAGTGGGGGAAACGCTCATGAAACCATTCACGTCATCCGCGCCGTTCGCTTTTCCCGGCGCAGGAGCCCTGCCTCGCATCATGTTGGATCTGCGCCAGATGAAGACGTTCGTCGCCGATCCTCTGGTCATCGCGCGCGCCGATGGGGTGTGGTACGAGGATGTGCATGGCAAGCGCTATCTGGACGGCCTGTCCGGCATCTTCGTCGTGACCGTTGGCCACAACAATCGCCGCGTGATCGAGGCGATGCGCGATCAGCTGGATCAGGTGGCCTTCACGCCGCCGCTGCATGCCACGAACCTGCCCGCGCTCCAACTCGTCGAGAAGCTGGCCGAGATCCTGCCCGGCGACTTGAACACGGTCAAGCTGATGAGCAGCGGCTCTGAGGCCACCGAGGCCGCCATGAAGATGGCCCGTCAATATCATCGCCAGACCGGGCATCCCCAGAAGTACAAGATCATCTCGCGCTATTGGGGCTATCACGGCGCGACCTTCGGCGCGCTGAGTGCCACCGGCACGGTGCGGCGGAAATGGATGTTCGAGCCGACCCTGCAGGGCTTCGTCCATGTGTGGCCGCCCACCTGCTACCGCTGCCCGTTCGGCCTGAGCTATCCGGGCTGCGGCATTCGTTGCGCCACGATCGTCGAAGACACCATCCAGCTCGAAGGCCCGGAGACGGTCGCCGGTCTGATCCTGGAACCGATCGGCAACACGGGCGGCATCGTCACGCCGCCGCCGGAGTATCTGCCGCTGCTGCGCCGTATCTGCGACCGCTACAACGTGCTCCTGATTTTCGACGAGATCATCACCGGCTTCGGCCGCACCGGTCAGATGTTCGCCGCGCAGACATTCGACACGCTGCCTGACATCCTCTGCATGGGGAAGGGGATCACGAGCGGCTATGCGCCGCTGGCTGCGCTCGCCTGCCGGGATCATGTGGCCGCTGCGTTCTGGGGCGAGGAGGAGGATCAGGTCGAGTTCGCCGACGGACACACGTATGGCGGCAATCCGCTTTCATGCGCGGCCGGCCTGGCCAGCATTGCCGAGATCATCGAGCGCGACCTGCCCCGCCGGGCGCGCGAGCTGGGCGGACAGCTTCTTCATCGGCTGGAAGCGGTGCAGGAGCTCGGCGTCGTGGGCGAAATTCGGGGCCGGGGCCTGCTGATCGGCGTCGAGTTCGTGCGAGACACGCGCACGAAGGAGCGATTCCCGGCCGATGCGAAGCTCGGCTTGCGGGTGGGCCGCCGCGCGCTGGCGAAGGGCCTCATCCTGCGTTTCGATCCGGATTGGATCGCCTTTGCGCCGCCGCTCGTGATCAGCGAGGCCGAGCTGGACCTGATGATGGATATTTTCACCGAGAGCGTACAGGAGGCGCTGGCAGAGTGAAACATCACGTGCCAGGCACCTGGGAGGGTGCCTGGCACGTCTGGCGGTGGAACATCACGTGCCAGGCACCTGGGAGGGTGCCTGGCACGTCTGGCGGCGGGCTACCGCTGGATGCGCGCCGAGCCGCCTTTTGCGAATGCGCGCACCTGTTCCAGTGTGGCCATGGTCGTGTCGCCGGGGAAGGTGGTCAGCAGCGCGCCGTGGGCCCAGCCCAGGTTGACCGCCTCCTGCTCCGACTCGCCGGTCAGCAGGCCGTAGAAGAAGCCGGCTGCGTAGCCGTCGCCGCCGCCGACCCGATCATAGACGTCCAGTTCGCAGGTGGGCGAGATGTAGGTCTGGCCGTTGATCCAGGCCACTGCAGCCCAGCTGTGGCGGTTGGTGGAATGCACCTCGCGCAGGGTTGTGGCCACGATCTTCACCTGCGGATACATGGTCTTGACCCCTTCCATCATGCCAAAGAAAGCGGACGGATCGAGCTTCGATTTGGCGTGGACATCGGGCCCGCGCAGGCCAAGCCCCAGCTGCAAATCCTCTTCGTTGCCCACGAGGACATCCACGTGGGCGACGATGCGCTTCAGGACCGACTGCGCGATCGCCTGGCCGCCCCAGATGTTCCAGAGCTTGGCCCGATAATTCAGGTCGAACGACGTGACTGCGCCGGCTGCCTTGGCTGCCTGCATGCCCTCGATGATCAGCTCGCCGGTGGTCTCGGAGAGAGCAGCGAAGATACCGCCGCTGTGGAACCAGCGCACACCGCCTGCGAAGATGGCATCCCAGTCGAAATCGCCTGGCTTGAGCCGGGCAGCGGCCTCGTTGGAACGGTTGTAGAACACCACCGGCGCGCGCACGCCATAGCCCCGGTCGCTGTAGACTGTTGCCATGTTGGGGCCGTTCACGCCGTTATGCTCGAAACGCTTGTAGAACGGCTTCACGCCCATGGCGCGCACGCGCTCGGCGATCAGGTCGCCGATCGGGTAGTCCACCATGGCCGTCACGATGCCCGTGCGCAGGCCGAAGCAGTCGGCCAGGTTCGCGGCCACGTTGAACTCGCCGCCGCTCACGTGGATGTCGCAATGGGTGGCCTTCCGGAAAGGCACGATCCCCGGATCAAGGCGGTGAACCAGCGCGCCCAGCGCGACCAGATCCAGCGCTCCTTCTGGTTTAAGATTCAGACCATAACGCATAGCTTGCTCCTTTTCTCCTATTTGCTCGTCTTCGTCCAGAACTCGCGTAGCACATGTGCCGCCATTTTCGGCGTACGAGTGCGCGTGAAGACGCCTTTGTGATTGAGGCCGCCGACGCGCATGATGCTCGGCACTGCGGCGAAGTCCGCAAAGTTCCACACCTGCATGCCGGCCACGTAATCGCGCGTCGCAGCCACCTCCAGATGACAGCGGACGTAGTCGGCCTGGTATTCCTCCGTCCACATGAGGCCTGGGTGCCCATGATAGCCCGGAATCGTGTCGGCGCCAAATTCGGTCATGATGATCGGCTTGTGGAACTGGGCCCACATCTGATCGAGTTCGGCGATGAGCCTCTGCCGCGCCAGGTCGAGCTGGCCGCCCAGCGTGTACCAACCCCAGTAGCGGTTCACGCAGATCACGTCGCACTGCTCCAGCCACGACAGCGGGCTGCCCATGATCATGACGATCGTCGCCGGCCGGGTCGGATCGAGCGCATGGGCTTTGTCCAGCAGGGCATCCAGGAAGGCTTTGCCGGCCCGGTTCTTCTCGTCATCGGCATGTGAGCCGAGCTCGCCCACACCGAAGCCGGCGGGCATCGGTTCGTTGGCGACGCTCCACATCACGACGGCCGGGTGGTTCTTGTCGCGCGCGATGAGCTCCTCGATCTGCTGCAGGCAGAGGCGCAGCCGCGCCGGGTTGTTGGCCTCGTCGGCCAACTGCAGGCTGACGGCCGGGATCTCGTCAATGATGAGAAAACCCTCGCGATCGGCGAGCTGCATCTCCTCCTCGCTGTAGGGATAATGTGAGGTGCGATAGCTGTTGGCGCCCGTCCAGCGCATCAGCTGGTAATCCTTGATCAGCAGCGGCAGGTTCAGCCCCTTGCCGCTGGCGATGAAATCCTCGTGCCGGCCGAAACCGTTGAGCTTCACCGGTCGGCCGTTGAGCAGGATCTGGCCGTCGGCCACCGCAATGGTGCGGATGCCGACCTTCAGGCTGTATTGATCGGCCGCCGTCGTCACGGTCAGATCGTAGAGGTACGGGGCTTTGTCGGACCACAGCCGGGCATCGGGCACATGCAGCGCTGCCTCGGCCACCCCCTTCACGAAGGCGAGATCGGCTGTGATGCTGGTTGCATCGCCTTTCAACTGCACGCGGCCCGGCCCGTCGGCTGCAGCGTTCAGTTTCACCTGCACTTTCACCACCCCATCGGCTGTGGCCCGTGGACCGGCGCCGTTGACCTCGGTGATGACCGTAATGTCCTCGATGTGCGTCTGGGGAACGGTGTAGAGGACGACCGGCCGATGCAGCCCGGCGAACGGGTAGAAGTCGAACGTCGTCGCCGGCGTCCCCATGAACATGCCGCGCTCGCGGCGGGGCATGTTGCCGGAAGGCACGCGGTCGGGCCGCAGCTCATTCTCGACGCTGATTGCCACGATGTTCTCTTCGTCCCAGCGGATATGGTCGGTGATCTCGAACGCGAAGGGCAGATGGCCGCCCTCGTGTGTGCCGACTTTGACGCCGTTGACGTACACCGTCCCCAGGTAGCACGCCGAGCCGACGCGCAGAAATACGCGCTCGCCACGCCAGCCGGCCGGCACATAAATTCTTTTGACGTACCAGGCCAGGCCCAGATAGCCGAACAGGTCTTCGTATTGTTCGTTCCAGCTGCCCGGCACCGCGATCGGCCGGGCGTTCGTCAGGCCCAGCGCCCAGCCGTTGGCCTCGCCGATGCCGTCGGGGTCGGGCTTGAAGTCCCAGATGCCGGAGATGTCCAATCGGTTGCGCACACGGTTTTGAATCGGATAAAGCACATTTGCCTCCTGGTGGCATGATTTGATGGAAACGAGTCCTTTTTACGTCAGCGCAACAAGCCAGAGGCCGCGATCACGCCCAGCGTGATGTTGTAGGTCGCGTGTACCAACATGCAGGTCGAGGTGTTCGCGCGCAGGCGCACCAGCGCCAGCACCAGCCCGACCCCGAAGACGATGGCGGTGGCCAACGAGAGGCCGTAGGTGCTGTGCAGCAGCGCGAAAAGCACCGTCGTGACGAGCACGCCGAAGCGGGGTTGCAGCGCGCCGCGAAAGAGAGGTTCCTCGCCCAGTGCGGCCGCCAGGCCGAGTGTGAGGATGCCGAACGGCGTTTTCACCAGCGGGCCGAGCAGCTGCTCGCTCAGCCGCTCTACATCGGCATCCGTCACGATGCCGATCCTGGCCAGCAGCATTTCGAGCACCACGACGGCCACCCCTAGCGTCGCGCCGATGCCGACACCGGCCAAAATCTGGTTCCACTTCAGCGGCACGATGCCCAGCCGGCGCAGCCCCTCGGCCAGGCTCCGTCGCGTCAACCAGCCGACGCCGATCAGGGCCATGAGCGCCATGCAGATCTCCTGCGCCCACAGCGTCGGGGTGAGATCGAGCGGGGCAGACTGCTGCATGAGGTTCGCGATGTTGCCCAGCCCCATCCCGACCGTGAAGAGCAGATTGGCGATGATCAGGGCCGTGTAGGACAGGGCGACCGCATGGACCGGACTCTCCCGCCGGAATTCGGGGAGCAAGCGGCTGGCCAGGCCGCGCACGAACGGCAGCAGGAAGAGAATGCCGAAGAGCGACGGCAACCACAGCCCCAGTCCCATGCGGCCGAACGCTTCCGGGGCGATGCCCATCTGCGTGTAGGCCTCGCCGAGAGAGGGGGCCATGGGCCCGCCGGCAAGCAGGCCGATGGCCTGGATGAGTATCCCGAACGAGATCAGCATCCCGTAAAAGATCACGAGCAGCAGGTAGGCCAGTATTGCAGGCAGCCGGGATGGCTCGTGCGGCGCCGTAATCTCTTCCCAGGCCGCACTGATGGCTGGCCGCGCAGCACGAGCCGCCGTCGCAGACCGCTCGGCGAGATTCGCCAGCCACAGGATGAAGATCAATGGCACAAATGTGAGGACAGTGAGCAGTATTTCCATGACCGTTCCTTGGGGTAAAATAGCCCAACGGAACGTATTGTGCCCGATTTCTGCGTTTCGGTCAATATCGGGCCGGAGGATAGGTCTCGGTCGCCGGCGGCACTGTGAAGGTGAATGCAGCGCCCTGACCCGGCGCGCTCTCGACCGAGATCGTGCCGCCATGTGCCTCGACCAGGTATTTGGCGATGGCGAGGCCTAATCCGGCGCCGCCAGTCTGCCGCGCGCGCGACTTGTCGGCGCGATAGAAGCGGTCGAAGACGTGCGGGAGGTCGGCCGGGCCGATGCCGGTGCCGGTATCGCGCACCGTGATGGCCACAAAGCGGCCGGCTGGCGCCGCGCTGATGGTGATGTCGCCGCCTGCCAGAGTGTGGGCGATGGCGTTGCTCAGCAGATTGCGCAACACCTGGCCTATTCGCTCCGGATCTACGTCCACCGGCGGCAGGTCGGCAGGCACATCCTGGCGCAGGGTCAGGCCCTTGGCTTCGGCTTGGGGCTGAAAAGCGGCTACAGCCTGGCCGATGAGCACAGGAAGCGCAGTCGGCTGGCGCACCAGGGTCAACTGGCCGGCCTCTGCTTGCGCCAGCTCCTGAAGATCGGCGACCAGTCGGCTGAGCAGCATCGTTTCCTCGTACAAATTGTTCACCAGCGCGGCATCGGTGGGTAGCAGTCCATCGCGCGCGGCCTCCAGGTAGCCGCGTAGGTTGGTCAACGGGGTGCGCAGCTCGTGCGCGACATCGCCGACCATGTTGCGGCGCAATTGTTCCTGTTGGGCCAGGCTGTCGGCCATGGCGTTGAACGCCCTGGCCAGATGGCCGACCTCGTCCGCGGATTCGACCGGCACGCGCACCGTGAGGTCGCCTTTGGCCATGCGTTCCGCGGCCTGGGTGACGTGTGCGATCGGCCGCACGATGCGATCGGAGAGCGCCAGTGTAGCCAGCACCGCGGCCGCGCTGGCCACCAGCGCGCCGAGGATGACCGAGCGATTGATGGCCGTGACAAAGGCCGCATCAGCAGCCGACGGTTCCGTGTTCGGGTCTATGTAGAGATAGCCGACAGGGTTGCCGCGCGCGGTCAGAATCGCAGCCGGTTGCCAGCTCGCACCGACAGCGCGGCCGATCAGGGCGCGCTCGGAGTCGTTGACGATTTGCCCGTCCGCCCTGGCAATGACGACGCGTTGGCCGCTCATCTGTGCCACGCGCTCGACCTCGGCCTGGACATCTTCCCAGCGCTGCGCGTGTTCGTAGGCCCGGCCGAGGAACATGGCAAAGCGCCGATAGCGCATGTCCCCGCGGTCGGCAACATAGCGCTGAAATTCGCCGGCGGTCCGCTGGCTGGCGACCAGCCCCGTGACGCCGACCGCGATCAGCACTGCCAGCAGGATCGCGCCGAGCAGGCGAACGCGCAAGCTATGTCCCATCAGGCCTCCCGATCGGCGCGCGCCTCGAAGCGATAGCCGAGGCCGGGCACGGTGCCGATGTAGCGCGGCCGGCCTGGCTCCGCTTCGATCTTGCGCCGCAGGTTCATCACATGGACGTCAATCGTGCGTTCCACGCCGACGTAGTCATAGCCGAAGACGCGATCCAACAGTTCGGCGCGCGAAAAGGCCCGGCCGGGCTCGCGCGCCAGCGTTTCGAGCAGGCGGAATTCGGTCGGCGTAAGCGAGACGGACTGGCCGCGGAGGAGCACTTCGTGTCGCAGCAGGCTGATGGTGAGGTCGCCGAAATGCATGTCGCCGGTCGGCTCCTCCTGAGGATGCGCGCGACGTAAGACGGCGCGGATGCGCGCCATCAGCTCGCGCGGATTGAACGGCTTGGTCACATAGTCGTCGGCGCCCAGATCAAGCCCGCGGAGCTTGTCATCGTCGGTGCTGCGCGCGGTCAACATGATGATCGGCACGTTCGATTCGGCGCGCAAAAGCCGGCACACGTCCGCGCCGTCCAGTTCGGGTAGGAGCAGGTCGAGCACGATGAGGTCAGGCCGCTTGCGCCGTGCCGTGTCCAAAGCCTCCTGGCCGTCGTAGGCGGTCAGGACATTGTATCCGTCTCGCTTGAGATAAAGTGCCACCAGATCTACGATTTTGTGGTCGTCATCCACAACCAGGATGGTGCGATTCATCTCCGCTGTGCTACTCCTCCTGTCCAGCCCCATGAGCAGTTGACGGGAAGCGCAAGAGGGGGAACAAAAGCATAGCTCTTGTTCCCCCTCCTTATCAGACGAGCGCCCTGAATCGAATTCGAGCCGGCGCTCTCAGCGTGCCGGCATCACGAGGAAGTGCCCGGCGTCGGGGTGCTCGGCGTCTTCGGGAAACCCTTGCCGCCAAAACCACGCATCCCACCATGATCCATGAACCCACCGAACCGACCACCGCGACCGCCCGGCATGTAGCCCTTCTCCAGTCCTTGCAGGAGCCAGTCGGCCTGCTCCTGGGTCATCTTTCCATCCTTCACAGCCTGCGCGATTCTATCCTTCATGGCCTGAAGCCGGCTGGCGTTGACCGCTTCCTGAACTTTAGTTAGATCTACACCCTGCGCCTGCGCGATCTCCTCCAGCGTCTTGCCGCTGTGCAGTTGCTCGAACAGTTGCGTCGGCGTCAGATTCAGCGCCTTGGCGATGGCATCGAACTCACTGTTCGGGCCGCCCCAGAAGCCCAAACCGCGGCCCAATTTGCCCAGAAAAGTGTTCGGCGCCGGCGTTGGCGTCGGGGCCTGGGCGGATACCGTGCCCGCCACCACCGCGCCTACCAGTACGAAGAGCGCCAAAGCGCCCACAACCGCAAACCACTTCTTCTTCATGCCTTCTGCATACCTCCGATCTCTGTAGATATCTTTCAGGCCGCCCGCCTGTCTGATCGGAAGATAGCAGATGGCTGTAAAGATTTGATAAAGGCCGCGTTGGGTTTCGGTTGTCCCCTCGCTCACGCGATCTGACGCAGATACCTGAGGCTCTTGGCCACGGCTTCGGCCATGTCGGTCGCGCAGCGATCGAGCTCTACGATCAGCCATTCGGTATGATCGGCGGCCTGCAGGATGGCCGGGAAATCCATCACCCCGTCGCCGACCGCTACCATGGGCTCGGTCGTGGTCGCCGGGCCGTCCTTGATATGCAGCAGGGTGGCGCGTGGGCCGGCTTCCCGGATCGCTGCGACCGGATCCACGCCCCCGGTCTTCACCCAGTAGGTGTCAATCTCCAGCTCGATGCCCGGATCGAGCTCCTTCAGCATGATTTGGTACGGGTATTGCCCCTCGACCAGCTGATATTCCCACCAGTGGTTGTGGATCGCCAGGCGCAGGCCACGCGCCTTTGCCTCGGCATAAGCCTGGTTGAAGATGTCGCAACTGCGCCTGGTCTCGTCGAGCGTCTTGAAGTTATCGCGGCCGAAGCCGGTGACGATACGTCGGCAGCCGATGGCCGCCAATGTGTCGGCGACCTCGGCGGATTTGGCGCCGGTCGGCGGCGGGAAGATGTGCGCGGCCGGGACCTGCAGCCCCAACTCCTTGAACAGCTTGCCTGCGGCCTGCGCGGTGGTGCCGGGGAAGCCCGCCGGCTCCGCGCCGTCGTAGCCCATCGCAGCTACCTGGCGGACGACCGCTTCGAAGTTTTTGGCCGCGGCTTCGCGGAGGGAATACAGTTGCAGTGCAATCGGTCTCGACATGAGATCTGCTCCTGACGTGAAATGGAACGACGCAACATACCGTAGCACGCCTGCCGCCCGACCGGTATGATAAAACTCATCAAGCTGTGCTGGTGTGTGAATTATCTGTGCCCGGTTCAATTCGCAGGGAACTTCGCGTGTTACACGACGACGACCGCGCTGTGTATCGCCACGCGCGGAATCTTGATCGTCAATGTTCCGCCTTCGCAGGCCCACCACGGTGTGGTGTTGTCCGGCACGACTACCACCGATTCGGGCGCGTGAGTGCGTCGGATGCGCAGCACGACATCCGTGACCGGCGGCAGCTCTTCCACGATCACGCGGTTCGGCGAGAGCGCCTCGCCTGCGCCGCGGTTAATCAGGTTGACGACGAGTTTGCCGTCTTTGCGGCGGGCAATCAGTTCCAACCAGGGCGGCGCTTCGACCGTCACTTCCCAGAGGATGTCCAGGCCCTCGATCAGCCCGCCGATGAACCGGCGCAGCAGCGGATAGTGGTCCAGGAAGTAGTCGCGGAAGATCGGGCCATGGATCGCGGTCACCGAACCCCTGCCCACAGATCGGCGCGTGACAATCGTCTGGTCGGTCGCGTCTTTCTCCGGCTCCTGCTGCGCCAGACGACGGGCCAGGATCTCGGTGCCGGCCAGCGGCTGCACCGGCTGCCACGGCCCGCTGACGGGCACTGCCCTCACCCCGGTGGCCTCTCTCTCCTGCGAGGAGAGGGGGTGGGGGAGAGGTACCGGCAGGCAGGTTGTCTCGCCGGTGATCGGTGCGCCGGCGGGCGTCGCAGCCACGAGCGCCGGACATTCGTGGGCCAGGTGGCTGCCGCTCATCAGCACGTGGCCGCCAGCCTGGGCGAACGCCTCGAGCGCGGCGATGATGGCAGAGGAGAGCCGCGTCTGTTCGGGGACGACGACGAGCGCGTAGTGGCCCAGCCGGCTCAGGGCGGCGTCTTCGGTCAGGATATCGGTCGAGCGGCCCGTCTCCAGCAGCGCGTGCAACGCGCCCTCTACCGGCTGCACTGCCTCGCCGTAGTTGAAGAGCGGCTGGTTGCACGAATAATAGTGGTCGGCAAGGTGGAGGATGGCTGCCTGCGACGCGCTGCGCATGCCAAAGCAGACCTCCTGGCGCGCCCGACACCACTCTGCGACCTCAGCCAGCAGGTCCTGATGCCAGCCGGTCAGCCAGCCGGTGCGCTGCGGCGTGTTGTAGACCATCACTGCGCCGCCGAGTGCGATCACCTCCGCCAATTCCTGGCAGAGATGCGTGGCCGTTTTCATCACCCACGGCGGGTTGGTGCCCATTGCGCCGGTTTTGGTGAAGCCCCACGCCATCAGGTCCCACGATTTGCCACGGCCGTCGAGCACGCGGCCCTCGACGGCCGCCCGGTTCGCGCCCCACGCCCAATCGTAGTCGCCGCTCAGATAGTCCACCGGCGCGACGATCGGGTCGGGCTGGCGGACAGTGTACATCCAGTTGCTGCACACCAGGCAGGTCGGCTTGCGGGCGTGGATCGCGTCGGCGTAGCGTGTCACGTGTTCCACGAACAGATCGCGGTGAAACGCCAGCCACGCGTCCCAATGTGCGTCGCCGGCGGTCTGCGGAATCTCCTCAATCCCTGTTCGTCGCGTGAACTCTGCCCGGCAGCGATCGCACCAACACGGCTTCGAAGCCCAGTTCTCGCCGTCCACCCAGAAGCCGTCCACATCGTACTTCTCCACGACCTCCAACATCTGCGGGATCATCAGCTCCGCATCATAGCCGCTCAACCGGCAGGTCATGTTGGGGTCGGGCTGGCCGGCCTGATCGCGCCGCGCCCAATCAGGATGCAGCTCGATGGCGCGCGAATCCCAGACGCCGGAGTAATGCATCCCCAGCTTGATGCCCAGCGCTCGCGACACGTCGCGGTGGATGCGCAGCGCATCGTTCACCACGCCCGGCGAGGTTGAGCCGACCGCGGTGGGCCAGCTCGTGTAGCCTGGATGTCCCTTGCAGTCGGCCTGGATCCAATCGGGGCGCACGCGCAGCAGTCGCTCCCGCAGGTGCTCGGCCGTCAGCTCGCGGCCCAGCTCGGTGTCGGACGCGTTCGCGTGCAGGTCGTAGTGGATGCCGAAGAAGACGTGTTCGTGCCAGTTGATGGTCATGGAAAACTCCATGTGCTTTGTCGCGGGCATCCATCGGCTACCAGATTTCGCCGGGCCGCCACGGTGCCACCAGCGTGCCGTGGAGGTCGAGCGGCGGCGTCTTGGGCAGGCGCAGGATCATCACATCCTCGTCCGGCGTCGGCACAACGCCCTTGTCGGTCAGCACGGCCAGCGGTCCTCGCCAGCGTTCCCAGCCCAGGCGCGCATAGAAGGCCGGATCGGACGGCGACAGCGCGGCGATGTCATAGTCCGTGATCGCCCCTGCCAGCGCCCGGAGGACGGCCGAAGCATAGCCGCGTCCCTGATAGCGCGGTTCGGTCGCCACCGCCTCGACATACGCGCTGCGCAGCGGTGTCCCATTGTAAATCAGCGTGCGCGGAATCCAGAGGGCATGGCTGACCAGTTCGCCGTTGAGATAGGCGACGACATGGGTTGAATCGGCAAACTGGGCCAGGATCTCGCCGAACTCCTCCTCGTAGGCGCGCGTGCAGAGCGCGACGATGTCGTCATACAACGCCTGGGCCAGCGACGCTTGCGGAATGATCTCGATTTGCATTGATTGTATCTCTACCAGACGTGCCAGGCATCTTGCAGCGTGCCTGGCACGTGGGTGTCTTAAGAATTCACGCGGAATGTGCCTGTCGCGAGATCGGTTGGGGAGTCAGCCCCGGATGGCTGGCGGCCGCCGATGTTCACGCGATACTCACCCGGTTCCACCACCCGCTGGCCGGCGTCGTTCACCAGCGCCAAATCCTGCGGCGTCAGGGTGAAGCGCACCGTCTTCGTCTCGCCCGGTGCCAGGCTGATGCGCCGGAAGCCGCGCAGCTGGCGGATCGGGTTGCGCGGGGAGGTGGCAGGATAGCTCAGATAGAGCTGGACGACCTCGTCGCCGGCGCGTTGGCCGGTGTTGGTCACATCGGCCTGGACGGTGAGCGGTTCGTCGGCGGAGATCGTGGCCTTGCTTAGTTGCAGATTGCCGTATGCGAAGGTCGTGTAGCTCAGCCCGTGGCCGAACGGGTAGAGCGGTTTGCCTCGGAAGTAACGATAGGTACGATTCGCCATGGCGTAATCGGTGAATGGCGGCAGGTCGGCGACCGAGCGATAGACCGTGACCGGCAGCCGGCCGGCTGGGTTGTAGTCGCCGAACAGCACTTCGGCCAGGGCCGTGCCGCCCGCCTCGCCCGGATACCACGCCTGCAGGATCGCCGGCACATGTTCGTCGGCCCAGGGCACGGCGATGGCGCTGCCGCCGAGCAACACGAGCACGATCGGCTTGCCCAGGCCGTGGACGCGTTCCAGCAGCCGTTGCTGTGCGGCCGGCAGGGCGATGTCGGTACGGTCGCCGCCGAGGAAGCCCTCCACCTGTACCGGCATCTCCTCGCCCTCGACATACGGTGTCAGGCCCAGGCACATGACCACGACATCGGCCTTCGCCGCAACCTCCAGCGCTGCGGCGGCCTCGTCCACGCCCGGCACGGCCCATACGAGCTGCGCCCAGGGATCAATGCCATCATTGACATAATCGAGCTGGATGCGATACAGCCGGCCGGCCTCCAGTTCGACTTCCTGCGTCCGGCGCAGGGCGTGGTGCATCCCATGATATTCCACCAGCAGCGCGCCGTCGAGATAGAGCTTGTAGCCGCTGTGGCCGTTCACGCCCAGGCGATAGGTTCCGCTCGTGGGTGGCACGAGGAAGCCCGACCAGCGCACGGCGAAGTGGTCGCCGCGCTCGCCGGCCAGCGGCGTGGTGTTTTTCCAGATGAAGTCCACGGTCGGATCGAGCCGGGTGAACGCAGGGCTGCCCTCGATGCGAGCGGTCGGGTAATACTCGCCGGTCAGGCCGTGCTGGAGGCCGTCGGCGTTGGCCGGCCGCAGACAGGCCGACGGCACGATGCTCAGGTTGGGCACACGGTCGGCGATCGGACAGCCTTTGGCCGTATAGACCGCCGTCTTGGAGGAGACCGCCCGGCGGATGCCCTCCAGCGGCGTGACTGCTTGGGCGGGGGTGCCGTTGTAGTTGCCCAGCAGCACCATCAGGTCGTCGGCGTTGGGGCCGATGACGGCGATGCTGCCGATTTCCTTCGACAGGGGCAGCAGGCCATCGTTTTTGAGCAGCACGATGGATTCCCGCGCGGCCTGGAGCGCCAACTCGCGATGGGCCGGGCAGTTCACGACCTCGTAGGGGATGGCCGAGTAGGGGACGCGTTCCGGCGAGTCGAACATGCCCAGGCGGAGCCGCGTGCGGAAGAGCCGCCACACGGCCCGATTGAGGGTTGCCTCGTCAATGAGCCCCTTGTGATGGGCGATCAGCAGCGAGGCGTAAGTCTCGCCGCAGTTGAGCTCGCAGCCGGCTTTGACGGCCAGCGCGGCCGCTTCCTCGCGATTGGCCGCCAGGCCGTGATGGCGCCAGATGTCGTCAACCGCACCGCAGTCGGAGACGACGTGGCCGTCGAAGCCCCACTCCTGCCGCAGGATCTTTTCCAGCAGGGTGGGGCTGGCGCAACACGCCTCGCCATTGGTGCGGTTGTATGCGCCCATCACGGCTTCGACCCTGGCTTCGCGCACCAGCGCCTCGAACGCGGGCAGGTAGGTCTCGCGCAGGTCGCGCGCGTCCACGACCGCGTTGAAGCCGTGGCGGTCGGGCTCCGGGCCACTGTGGACGGCGTAGTGCTTGGCGCAGGCGGCGACTTTCAGATAACGCGGGTCATCTCCTTGCAGCCCACGCACGAGCGCCACGCCCATGCGCGCCGTCAGGTAGGGGTCCTCGCCGTAGGTCTCCTGTCCGCGGCCCCAGCGCGGATCACGAAAGATGTTGATGTTGGGCGTCCAGAAAGTCAGGCCGGTGTAGATCTGGCGGATGCCGCGATGCTGCCAATCGTTGTATTTGGCGCGCGCTTCGTCGGAGATGGCAGTGCCCACGCGGCGCACCAGATCATCGTTCCAGGTGGCGGCCAGGCCGATGGCCTGCGGGAAGACGGTGGCAATGCCTGCGCGGCCCACGCCGTGCAGGCATTCGTTCCACCAGTTGTACTCCGGGATGCCCAGCCGCTCGATGGCGGGCGCGTCATAGAGCATCTGACCGATCTTCTCCTCCAGCGTCAGGCGGCTGACGAGATCGTCGGCGCGCGCGTCGAGAGGGAGGGATGGGTTGAGGTAGGATGGTTGTTGGGTCATAACGGCAATTCCTCAGTCTCAGGCCCCCGAGGGGTCTTATATGTCGTATCCGAACGGCTTGTGTGCATCAGGGCGCTGTTTAGAAGAACTTCTGATAGGTCACGCCGTCCAGTGCATCGTTGTAGTAGCGCGGCATGATATATCCCAGCTGATAGCCGACAGCCTCATAGAATCGCCGTCCGCCAGCGTTCGTGACCGGGGTGTCCACGTAGATGCCTCGAGCCCCACATGCACGCGCGTAGGCTTCGGCTTGCGCCACGAGCGCGGAAGCGACTCCACGGCGCTGGAAGGCAGGATGTACAGCCAGCCCGTGAATCTGGCACAGCCGATTCCAGGCATAGAACTGGACGAAGAGAAAGCCGACATGGGTCTCGTCCAGCCGCGCCAGGTAGACGGCCGCGTCCGCACGCTGCGCGAAGTGCTCGGCGGCCTGCTCGAAAGAGACGATATAGTGTTCGTCCCAGCCGATGGCCTCGAGAATCTGGCGAATAGCAGGCCGGTCCGCTGCTTGATACGGTTCGATCGAGGGTGTCTGGACGGCCATCTTTGGCCTCGATCACATGCCAGGCACCTCTGAAAGGCGCCTGACCGTCAAACACTCTCACCGGGCGATAGACGTCGCGTCGAGCTGAACCCAGCGGTCGTTGCCGCATCGGTGCGGATCTGAAACCGGACACCTCCGGAAACGCCTTTGGGCGCTCTCGCTCAATCCTTCAAGAACAGCTCCACCACCGGCACGGCGACCCTCGGCTTCGCGATGGGCAGCTCCAGGATCAGCGTGTCGCTTCGACCGCCGCCCATGGTCGTGTTCTGCGCCTGCTGGTGCGGGTCCACGGTGAACATCTTGACCTCGGACGCATCGTTGAGGAGCTGAGCATATTCCACCCGGCTCGCGAGCCCATCGAGATGCACGTGTTTGTAGGGCCAGGCGAAGAGGTGCAGGTAGAGCCGCTTCTTCGCCGGGTTGTAGGTGAAGCGTGTGTCGGGCGGCGGCGTGAGGTCGAAGGCTGTGCAGCCGTAGATCGAGCGGCTGTGCAGTCGCATCCACGCGCCGATGGCCCGCAGCCGCTCGATCGAGCGCTCGTCGAACTCGCCGCGGCCGTTTGGCCCGACGTTGAGCAGCAGGTTCCCACCCTTCGACACCGTGTCAATCAGCGTGCGGATCAGCTCGTCCGGCTCGCGCCAGTCCATGTTGTCCCGGTAGTAGCCCCAGCTCCGGTTGAAGGTCTGGCAGGCCTCCCACACGACCGGCTTGCCGTCCACCGTCATCCAGCCGCGCGGCTGATACTCTTCCGGCGTCCGCACATCGGCCGACTCCGGCAGGTCGAGCCGGTCGTTGAGGATGATGCCCGGCTGAAGCTCGCGCACCATCTGCACCAGCTTCTCCGACTGCCAGTCGTCGCGGCCCTTGCCGCGGCCCCAGGGATACTGGCGGTTGGCATAAGAGAAATCGAACCACATGATGTGGACCTTGCCGAACTGGGTCAGCAGCTCGCGCGTCTGACCGTGCAGGTATTCGGCGTACTTGCGGATGTCGCGATCTTTGTGCCTCTCCCGATACTCCAGGTCATCGCGCATCGGGTGGATGGGATCAACGGGGAACTCGGGATGATGCCAGTCAATCAGCGAGTGGTAGAAGCCGACTTTGAAGCCCTCGTTGCGAAATGCATCCACCATCGGCCGCAGCACATCCTTGCCGTAGGGCGTGTTGGTTGCCTTGTAATCGGTCAGCGCCGAATCCCACAGGCAGAAACCCTCGTGATGCTTGGTGGTGACGACGAAGTACTTCATGCCGGCATTCCTGGCCTCGCGCGCCCAGATGGTCGGGTCGTAGAGGTCCGGGTCGAAATGATCGAAATACTTCTGATACTCCTCGTCGCGAATCCGTTCGCGCTGCTTCACCCACTCGTGGCGCGCGGCCAGCGTGTAAGTGCCCCAATGGATGAACAGGCCGAAGCGATCATGGACGAACCAGCGCGTGTCGCCTGCAGTCGGAAGAGGTTGTTGCATGGCTGAATCTCCTGGGTCTCAAAGTTTGAAATTCTAGGCTTTCACCGGCTTGCCGCCTTGTTCCGCCGACGCCTTGATTGCATCCCATAGCCGAACCATGCGCAGGCCGACTTCGGGCGGGCAGGGATTGGGCATCTTGCCGTCGCGCACGGCCAGGAACTGCTCCCAGACACCAAGCGAGGCCGGGACGGGCACTTTGCGGAGTTGTTTGCGGCCCTGGCGCTGGATGCGCAGCCATTTGCCCCAGATATCCGTGTGCAGGATGGCGTTTTCGCAGAAAACGCGCACATCCGACGCGCAGGAGCGGATGGCCTCGCCGCAGCCGTGCATGGTGACGTATGCGCCGGATGCCAGCCTGCCCATCACGAAACCGAGGGTGTCCACCGGTCGGCCGTTGTGATCGAGCCAGGCGGCCACTTCGACGAAGTCCTCGCCGGCCAGGTCGGCGCAGGTGTTGAGCATGTGGGCGCCCGTGTCGAACAGGAAGCCGCCGCCGGCCAGCTCTGGCTGCTGACGCCATGTGCCGACCGTGCCCGGCCCCCAGCTCTGCCAGACGGTCGCGCTGATGCTCCACAGCCGGCCGAGCTCGCCGGAGCGCAGCAGGCGCACGGCCGTGCGGATCTGTGGCGAAAGGCTGCCCGGAAATGCCACGACGAGCAGCCGGCCGGTGCGGTCGCGCGTCTCGATCAGGCTGCGCGCCTCGGCCGCGTTCATCACCATCGGCTTTTCCAGCAGCACATCCAACCCGGCCTCCAGGCAGGCCTTCGTCTGGTCATGATGATAGGCATGCGGCGTGATGATGAAGGCCGTGTCGAGCTGACCGGCATAGTCGCGCAGCAACCGGTCCAGATCGGGCTGGTTGGGCGGAATCGGCAGCCCGGCCGCCTCGAACATCGCCGCCGAGGTCGCATATTGTGTCTCCGACGGCTCGCACATGACGACGACCTGCGTCGTGTCGGTCTGCTTCAACATGTTGCGGAAATGGGCGCGTGCCATGCCGCCGCAGCCGATCACAGCAACGCGAACAAGGGGAGTGCTCATAATGTGAATGCTCCTTTTCCGGTGAACTGTGTTTCCGTTTTCTGCAACTTGGCTTTCGACCAGAAGGACGGCCTGCCTCAATCGGTCCGCTCCGGTGCGGCTTTCGGTGTTGGCTCCAGCCGGCGGGCCAGGTCGGGCGCAAAACGCGCCAGGTCTTCCCGCAACTGCTGCAGGGCCAGGTCTTTCGCGCGCACCTCCAGCATCACGTCGAACGGCCGCAGTCCCTCGGCCATCCGCAGGAAATCAATAAACTCAAATGGATTGACATAATCGGAGTGATAGCTCCAGCGCGTCTGGCGCACCTCGGCCGGCTGATTGCCGTCGCCGCCTGCCACCAACCATTCGGTGCGTGGGCTGCTGAAATGGATTTTGGGCCGCACGTCGGCCGGCCAGGTGGCCAGGCAGGCCGCGAGCGCATCTCGGGGCGGGATGCCGCTCGGGTCGTTCAGGCGGTGGTGCAGGTTGTCGAAGACCAGGCGGATGCCTGTGCGCGCGTGGACCCAGAGGGTATCGGCGACGCTGAAGCGGGTGTCGTCGTTCTCCAGCACCAGCCGGCGACGGGCGACCGCGGGCAGCGCCTCGTAGTTGCGCACGAAACGCTCGCGCGCCGCCATCCGATCGCCGTAGACGCCGCCCAGATGGGTCACGACAACCGCCTCGGGCCCCAGTCCCATCGCATCGAGGATCGCGGCCTGCACGATCAGGTCGGCGGCGCTGCGGGCTGCCAGCTCAGCACCGGGCGCATTCAGGACAACGTGTTGGGCCGGATGAAACGAAAGGCGCAGATCGGCGGAACGGGCCAGCGCGCCTGCCTGCGCCAGCTCGGCAGCGCATTCTTCAACCTGACGGTGAAACTGCGGCATGTCCGGATGCGTGGCGTAGGGCGCCAGCTCCGATGAGATGCGGTACATGGCGATCCTGGCCTCGATCAGGTGCGTGAAGACATCGCGCAGATAGGCCAGGCTCACGCTCAGATGGGGATTGTTCTGCCAGCGCCGGTTGTCATGGCTTTTCAGATCGGGCCGGGCCAGCGGTTTGACGACGAATCCGAGGCGCATGACGCCGCACATCCTTTGCGTAGATCACCGGATCGAGTATAATCCGAGCTGAGTATAGCACAGATTGTCCAGAAGCGCGAGTAGATTGGGACAAGGATTCAAATCGCCGTGCGCCTTATCTTGATCGTCGTGTTGGGGATGACCGGCCTAGCGGCGTCTCCGCAGGCTGAGGCTCTCGTGCCTGGCTATTGGGAGCAGACGCCGCTGCCGCACACCGGCCTGGCGACCTTCTACGCGGCCGGGATGATGGAGCATGTGCTGGACGTGCGGGCCGCTCACGGCCAGATGTTGCGCTGCGACGCGTGCGTGGGCACGGTTGCTCTGCTGCGCGCCGGCGACATCGGTCGGCGGGTGTGGCTGCAGCCGCCTGGCGGCGAGCCGGTCGGCCCGTTCCTGGTGATAGATTGCGCCCGCCGCGAGGACATCCCGATGCTGGTCGCGCGCGGGTGGGCCGTAGATGTGAGTTATGAGCTTGGCCAGCTCTGGGGCATGGACCGGCCGCTGGAGGGCGTGACCGTGCTGGCCGATCCCGCCGATCTCGTCTCCTCGCCGGCCGAGCTGCTTCTGGCCGCGCCGACTCGCTTCGTCGTGCCGGCCGACAGCGTCGTGCTCAGCACGCCTACGCCGACTCCGCCGGTGTCGCCGACGCCGTGGCGTCCCACGCCCTGGCCAACGCGTCTGCCCGGCCCGCTGGCGATGAGAACTGCGCCGGCTTCCGATCAAACAGCGGCCGCCGATCGTGGTGCGGTGGCGCGCTTCCTCCCCACGCCGCTCACGCCGGTGATCACGACGCCGACCCCTGCCGCGATGGAATCGGCCGGCCAGACGCCGATCGCTTCGCCATCGCCCACGCCGGAAGAGATGTCCGTAGGCCGGCCCGGCAGTCAACTGCTCGCGCCGGCCGAAACCCCGTCTGTCTTGCCGACCCGGCCGCGCTCCACCGCGACGCCGACCCCGGGCCTGCGGCGTGTTGCCACCGCAGGCCCGACTTCGCCGCCGATTTTGCTCCGTGTGGCGCCGCCGACGGCTACGCCTCAGGCCGACAGCGATGGCGGGCTGCTCGAATGGCTGCGCTCGCTGCTGGGCATCTCCTCGCCCTGAACGGCAGCGCGGATATCGGCCCGGGGCCTTCCGCGCGCGTTAGGACGCCTCCTCGGATGCGATCTGAGAATGGCCGGCTGCGACATTGAGGCGCGCCAGGAGCTGAAGACGACGGAACGTGAAGGCGATGATGCCGTCCCGGTTGCGCTGTATGCACAGCCCGGCCGCGTCCTCTTCGATGCTCGCCCGCACCATCTCCCGCAGCCCGGCCCGTTCGGCCTCTGCCAACAGTGACAGTGCCAGCCATTCCTCTAGCGTCGTTGGCGCGTCGTGCACCTCGGCGCGTTCGATCCGAAAGCCGGCTTCGCGCAGGGGGTGTTCGATCTCTGACTCGCTGTAGAGCCGAACGATTGCCGGATCGTGCTGTATGGCAAGCGCCTGATGGGTGGCGCGCTTCACGGGGTCTTCGCTGGCAACGATTCCCTCGATCACCAGCCGGCCGGTCGGTCGGATGACGCGGCGCAGCTCGGCGAAAAGCTGAGCGAGATCGGCGATGTAGCAGCAGAGATTGCGGCAGAGGATGAGGTCGAAGCTGGCGGGCGGGTAGGGGAGAGAGGTTGCATCGGCCCAGCGGATGTCCACGTTGGTGATGCCCCGGAGCGACCGGGCGCTCTCGGCGCGCTCCAGCATGGCCGGCGCGATGTCCACCGCTGTGACATGCGTTGTGTGCGCGGCCAGGGCCAGGGCAGCGGCGCCCGCGCCCGCGCCGACGTCGAGCACGCGGTCGGTCGCCTGGGGCGCGACAAAGGCAATGAGCGCGCGTTCCTGCTCCTCGTCGGGCATTGTTTGGGCAAGCGCCGACGAGGCGGCAACGCGCTGAAAGTGCTCCACAATCGTCCGGGCCGGTTCGGCCTCGGCCCACGGCAGCTGCGCGGGCAAGGCCGGGTCTCCCAGGTGCGCCCGCTCGTTGTGGCTCACCAATCGCCAGCGCCCTTCTTGCCAGACCAAATGGGTGACGCCACCGTTTTCCGTGAAGATCGGCGTTTGATGCCCGCCGAGCAGACTGCGCACGATCGTGCCGATGGTGCCGCCGTGTGAGACAACGACCACCGTCTGTCCCAAATGCCGACACAATAGCTCGGCCATGGCCTGGCGTAGCTCCTGGCGGAATCGCGTGTAGAGCGGCGCGTGTTCCGGATCGGGGCGCCAGGGCTGATCCCACCACGCCAGCGGATCATCGGGGGTGGTCGGGAACTCGTTCCAATAGGGCAGATGGGTCTCATCGAAGCCGGACATGATTTCGACCGCCAGGCCGAGCTGCTGGCCGATCACCTCGGCGGTCTGGCGCGCGCACACGAGCGCACTGCTGACCAGCGCGTCAACTGTGAAGCTGCGGCTCAACCAATCGGCGACGAGATGGGCCTGCTGCCAGCCCAGCTCGGTCAGGCCGCTGTCGGGCGCCATGTCTGTCTCTGCGCGATTGTAGAGCGACTGTCCGTGTCGAACCAGAAGAAGGTGAGTCGCCAGAGGTTCGCTTGTGGCCATACCTGTTCGGCTTTTCTTGCGCGTCGAATGATCGGCTGAGACCCTGTGGTTTTTCTGGAAATCGGCGCAACGGCATTATAAAATACCTGGCTGGCCTGCACAAGTCTGGCTCCGCCGCAGATGGGCTGGCGTTTTCTTTGACAGAGGGGGCACTTCTGCGTACAATGATCAGGTTGACGAGAGACAAGTTTCGACTTCCGAAGTCCGCGACGGCTTCGGAAGTCTTCTTGATCAGGCCGGATATCTGGCCGAGGAGGAGTCATGGCAAGTTACACGACTGAACAATTGCGAAATGTGGCGCTGATCGGGCACAGCAGCGCAGGGAAGACCACCCTCGCCGAGGCATTGCTGTTCGATACCGGCGCCACCAGCCGACGGGGGCGCGTCGAAGACGGCACCACCGTGTCGGATTGGGATGAAGAGGCCATCCGGCGTAAGATCTCTGTGGCGACATCGGTCATTCCTTGCGAATGGCAAGGCTGCAAAGTAAATCTACTGGATACGCCCGGCTTCATAGATTTCGTGGGCGAAGTAAAGGGCGCGATCACGGTTGCGGATGCAGCGCTGGTGGTGGTAGACTCGGTGGCCGGCGTCGAAGTGGGCACGGAGCTGGGTTGGGGCTATCTGGATGATCGCAGTCTGCCGCGGGCGGTCTTTGTGAACAAGATGGATCGCGAGAACGCCAATTTCCAGCGCGTCCTGAGCAACGTCCGTAGTATGTTCGGTGGCACGATCGTGCCGGCGCAGCTGCCGATCGGCGAAGGCGGCGATTTTCGCGGCGTGGTAGACCTGGTCGCCATGAAGGCGTATCTCGGTGAGGCCGCAACCCCGGCCCCTGTTCCGGAGAGCATGGCCGATGCGGTTGCCGAAGCGCGCACCCAGCTCGTCGAGGCGGCAGCCGAAGGAGACGACGAGCTGATCATGAAGTATCTGGACGGCGAGGAGCTGTCGGCCGAGGAGATCATGGACGGGCTGAAGGCTGGCATAGTCGCGGGCAGCGTGATCCCGGTCTTCTGCGGCTCTGCGCTGAGCAACGTGGCGGTGCGGCCTCTGCTCGACGCCTTGATCGGTTTCATGCCCAGCCCGGTTGCAGCGCGCCCCTACGTGGCGCAGCGGCCAAACGGCGAGGAGGTGACGCTGGCGGCCGATGCCACCGGCCCGCTGTCGGTGCTGGTCTTCAAGACGGTCGCCGATCCCTACGTCGGCAAGGTGTCCTACTTCCGTGTCGTCTCCGGCACACTGAACAGTGACAGCCGCGTCTGGAGCCTTCCGAGCGGCGTCGAGGAGCGCATCAGCCAGCTCTTCAGCCCGCGCGGCAAAGAGCAGCTTCCTGTGCCATGTCTGGTGGCGGGTGACATCGGCGGCGTGACCAAGCTCTCGGCCACCGCGACCAATGACACCCTGACCGAAAAGGGCAATCAGCTCGTCTTGCCGCGGCCGGTCTATCCTGAGCCGCTCTTCTCGGTCGCCGTGTCGCCGAAGACCAAGGCCGATTCGGCCAAGATGGGCCCGACGTTCCAGCGCATCACCGAGGAGGATCCCACCCTGACGGTGCGCTTCGAGCAGGGCACCGGCGAGATGATCCTTTCCGGCATGGGCGAGGTACACATTGACCTGGCCATCCGACGGATGGAGAGCAAGTTCGGCCTGAGCGTGTTGACGTCCGTGCCGAAGGTGCCCTATCACGAGTCCATCACGCGCAGCGCGGCCGACTTCTATCGCCACAAGAAGCAGACCGGCGGAGCCGGCCAGTTCGGCGAAGTGCACATGGAGATCAAGCCGCTGCCAGCCGGCACCGGTTTCGAGTTCGATACGTCGCGCGTGTTCGGCGGCGCCATCGCCAGCAGCTTCTTCCCCTCCATCGAGAAAGGCATCAAGCAGGTGCTGAACCAGGGGCCGCTGGCAGGCTATCCGGTCGTGGATGTCCGCTGCGAGGTGTACGATGGCAAGATGCACCCGGTGGATTCCAAAGACATCGCCTTCCAGATCGCCGGTCGCGAGGTCTTCAAGAAAACCTTCATGCAGGCGGGGCCGGTGCTCCTGGAGCCGGTGATGAGCGTGAAGATCACCGTGCCCGAGGAGTACATGGGCGATATCATGAGCGACCTGAACACGCGGCGCGGTCGGGTGCAGGGCATGGAGCAGGTGAAGGGCAAAGGGATCATCACCGCACAGGTGCCGCTGGCCGAGATGCAGCGCTACTCGATTGACCTGCGCTCGATGACTCAGGGCCGCGGCTTCTACAGCATGACCCTGTCGCACTATGAGCCTGTGCCGTCGCACATCGCCGAGCCGATCATCGCGCAGGCCAGGCGCGAACGCACGGAAGCCGAAGACGAATAAGAGCAGTCGGCGGGCCTGGGACTGCTGCCAGCCGACCCAAGTTGCCCGCCGGACATTCTCCGGCGGGCAACTTGCATTTTGATCAAGGAGAAACCACCATGATACCGCATGATTTTCCAGGGAAGGGGAAGGTCGCCGTCTTGAAAACCACGCCGGAGACGGTGTTGGAAGATATCGGCCGCCTGATGGATATGGCCGGCTACCAGCAGGCGCTGCCGCGCGGGCGTGAGACGATCCTGAAGATCAACATCTCCTGGCAAACCTGGTACCCGGCCTGCTCCAGCACACCCTGGCAGATCGAGGGCGTGATCAAAAAGCTGCTGGCAGACGGGTACACCGACCTCTCCGCGGCCCACAACAAGACCGTTGTCGTGGACGCCTACGTGGGCGAGAAAAACAACAAGCACAAAGATGTCGTGGACGCATACGGGCTGCGCAATGTGCACCTCTACGAGCCGGAGGTGCGCTGGGTGCGCTACACCCCGAAGGCCCCCATGCTCGTCCTGGACAAGATCTTCCCGGAAGGCATCTTGCTGCCCGAGTATTTCTTCGACAAGAACATCATCCAGCTGCCGACAGTCAAGACACACGTCTTCACCGTAATCACCGGCGCCATGAAGAACGCGTTCGGCGGCCTGCTGAACGAGAAACGCCACTGGACGCATGGCGTGATCCATGAGACCGTCGCGGACCTGTTGGCCATTCAGCAGGAGATCCACAGCGGGCTGTTCGCGGTCATGGATGGCACTTTTGCCGGCGATGGGCCAGGCCCGCGCGCCATGCGCTGGCACGAGAAGGACATCATCCTGGCCTCGGCCGACCAGGTGGCCATTGACGCCATCTCGGCCAAGCTGCAGGGCTTCAACCCTATGGATTTGAAGTTCATCCGTCTGGCGCATGAGCTGGGGCTGGGGATCGGCGATCCGAAGCAGATCGAGGTGGTAGGTTACGACATCTCGGCCGAGGACTGGGGGTTTGTGCAGGAGGACACCTTTGCCAGCCGCGGCCAAAAACTGATCTACCACGGCGCGCTCAAGCCGTTTGAAAACCTGCTCCTGCGTTCGCCGCTGGTGCCGTGGAGCTATTTCGCGTCCAATTTCTATCACAACGTGTACTGGTATCCGTTCGTCGGCCGGCCGCGCGTGGCGGCCGCGCTTGAGACGAAGTGGGGCCGTTTGTTCCAAAGCTATGGTGATGGCAAGGTTGTGATGCCGGGCATGGAGCCGCGCACTGCAGCCATCGCCGGCGGCGTCCTGGCCACAGGTCTGGCCATGTTGTTGGCCGGCGCAGCCTACGCTGTGAGCCGGCGCCGCGCGGCTTGATGTCGGGATGACACGCGACGCCGCGTGTCCGTTTCGTGTGTTTTAAGGCTCGAGGCGCCCCCAACGGGCGCCTCGAGCCTTTTTATGCGTCGTTTATTTTGGCGATTTACATTGCAATATTTCGTGTAGCCAATATACTACACCCAAAAACTCCACAAACAACATCCCAAAAACAACACCACACTACGCGAATCAAAAAAACGGCTTACCTAAAAACAATCGGCAAAAAGACGCTGGGGCTGGGAAATGGTGTGCGCTCGACGTGAAACAGGCGGCAGCTGCCGGCTGCGTCGCGGCCGCACCAGACGACATGCGCTCGACGTGACGCGCTCAGGGCAGGGGAGAGGGCAGAGGGCTCGGCAAAATTCGGGGTGACAAGCTCGGAGCTGCGCCAGGCCGCATCGAACGCCTGCGGTTTGATGCGATGATGGATGGTGGCGCCGTCCGACCAGAAGACATGCACGAAGCCAAACGGGTTGATCGCCAGCCGCGCCAGGCCGAGATCAGCGTCTGCCTGCGAGACATCTGTCGGCTTCGCCCATCCCTGTGGCCTGCGGTCTGCGTGATAGATGCGGCAAGTCTCGCCGTTGTCTTCGCTCCAGATGATATGACAGACCCCGCGCGCATCTATTGCCAGCTGGGGATAAAGTGAGTCGGCGGTGGCGCTGTCCGAAACCGATTCGGGTGGATACCAGATGTTGTCGCGGTAGAGGGCACAATAGACATCGTAAGCGCCGGTATCGCTGCGCCGATCGGACCAGGCGATGTAAACCGCGCCGTCGGGCGCCACAGCAATGGCGGGCATGATGCCCCGACCGCTCGGCACGGGCCGATTGGCCCAAAATGTTGCCCCGCGCGTGCCGTAGTAGATCGTGGAATAGCCGGGCGTCGTGTCGGCCCAAGCCGCATGCAACACGCCATCGCTGCCGGCTGCCAGAACCGGATGCCGTGAGACGCCGTAGGTGGACGAAACGTTGACCGGCAGGCTCCAGCGGACGCCGTCCCAGGCCACATGATAGATTTCGTAATTGCGCATGAATTGCGCCGAGAAAAGACAATGCAGGCGCTCGCCTGCCGCAGCCAGTGCCGGCTGCTCACCATAAGCAACCGGTGTCGGCTGGCTCCATCCCTCTGCGTCGCGCCAGGCATGATGGAGCATCCGGTTGTGGCTCCAAACCACATGCAGCACATCGCCCAGCATGGCACTGGTCGGTTCAGCGCTTTCTGCCGGCGCGACCGGCACCTCCTCACCGACTGACCACGGTGTTGTCATCGTCTTGCTGGCCCCCTCTCCCTCGCCAGCAATCATAGCACTGAAGCCCGACATCCGCAAACTGCACATCAAGAAAAAATTACCTCTTCTTTCCCGCTGAGCTTTTCCTCGATCTTGGACACGATCAGGTCCAAATGGGCCGTCTCGTGAACGAAATCCAGCCGGTCGGCCGGAACCGTCAAGACCGGGCACAGTGAAAAACTTTGCATCCAGGCCTCGTACAGCGCGTTCAATTCGGTCAAATAGCCGGGAGCGATGTTCTGCTCGAAGCTGCGGCCGCGCAAGGCGATGCGTTGCAGCAGGGTGGGTACCGAGGCGCGCAGGTAGACCACCAGATCCGGCGGCGGGAGGAAACACACCAGGACCTCATACAGCTCGCGGTACGTCTGATAATCTCGTGGTACAATATGGCCCTGATTGTAGAGCGCGCGGGCAAAGATCTCCGCGTCCTCATAGACACTGCGGTCCTGGATGACCGATCCGGGGAAATCGAGCAGGCGGCGATGATGACGCAGACGCCGCGATAGGAAGAATATCTGCGAGTGAAACGCGTAGCGGGACATGTCAGCATAGAAGTCGGCCAGGTAGGGGTTGTCCGAAACCGCCTCGTAGAAAGGCTCCCAGCCCAGCCGCCGGCTGAGCAGCGTGGTCAGGCTCGATTTGCCCGCGCCGATGTTGCCCGCGATGGCGATGAAGCGTTTGGTCATCTCGGTTCCTCCGGCATCCTGGCCGTTCGGGCGGCGCTGCTGCGGAGATAGCAGCTCTCCAAATCAACGCCGCTGTCGTTGGCGACCTGCAGCAGGGCCGCCAGGGTCGCCGAGAGCGTTTCTTGCAGACGTTCGGCGGCTTCTTCCACCGAGCGCTCGTACGACTCCAGGCGATTGCCGACTACCGGCAAAAGCGCCTCCTGGCGCGCCCACAGGTCGTCCAGCAGGCGGCCCAGCTCGCCGAGCTGGGCGATCAGACGCAGGTAGGCGCGGTAGATCTGGCTGGGCGAACGGGCTGCGGATGTGGAGCGCAGGCCGCGTTGCAGGTCGGCCAGGCGTCGGCCGGCCGACCCTTCATAACCGGTCGCCAGCAGGTCAATTTCTGGCAGGACCATTTGGTGGCCGTTGGCGCGCAACGCAGCTTTCACCCGCGCAACGACTTCCGCGCGTGCCAGGCTATCGCGGACGATGTCCACGTCGTCTGTATCCAGCGTCAGCACGGGCGCAGCCGTAAACGCGGCAAAAAAGCGGTCGTATGCTTCACTCAGCGCCGCAATGTAGGCGCGTGACATCTGCCGTTCATAGGGCCGATCCCGGAAGGCGATGCGCTCCATCAGGATGTCGGTAGATGCCCGCAGATAGACGACCAGGTCCGGCGTCGGGATCTGCTCGCCGAGGATGGCGTGCACCCGCTCGTACATCTGCAACTCATCGCCCTGCAGGTTGAGGTGAGCGAAGAGCCAGTCTTTGGCGAACAAATAGTCGCTCACCAGGCTGCTGTGACGCAGCGTCTCGGCGATGACGCCATGCTGTTGTCGGTAACGACTTAACAGGAAGAAGATCTGCGTTTGAAACGCATAACGCGCGCGGTCGGCATAGAAATCGCTCAGAAAAGGATTCTTCTCGAAGACTTCGAGCAGCACTTCGGCCGGCAGTGTCTCGCCCAGAATGCGCGCCAAGGTCGTCTTGCCGACCCCGATCGGACCTTCGATGGCGATGTAGGCACGCGTGTTCACGATGAGGCTCCTTGAGACTGTGGGGTTAAAGCCCGATGTCGCATGACGGTCGCATTATACACTAGTTGGGCGCTGCCGGCCCAATCTCTGTCCAAAGATGAAACCTTTACCCTCCGATTGCGTAGGAACAAATGGAGAGCGAGAACACGGTGGAACGCATGAACATAGATGCGCAAGAGAAGCTCTGGTGGGAGCTGGCCCAGCGCGGCGATCGCGCGGCTTTTTGCCGCCTGGTCGAGGCGTATCAGCGGCCGGTCTACAATCTGGCTTACCGGATGCTCGGCGATGCGGCCGAGGCCGAAGATGCCACACAGGAGACATTCGTGCGCATCTACACGAGGCTGGCCACCTATGATCCCTCCCGCAAACCGATCTCGTGGGTACTGTCCATCGCCTCGCACTACTGCGTAGATCGCCTGCGCCGCCGACGCCTGGCCTGGCTCTCACTGGACGACGACCCGGTCGCCGCCACACTGCCCAGTCTCCGGCCCGGGCCAGAGGAAACCGTTTTGCACGGTGAGGCGCGTTTGGAAGTGCAGGAGGCTGTGCAGCGCCTGGCGCCGGGCTATCGCGTGCCGCTGATCCTGCATTACTGGTACGGCTTTTCCTACGCGGAGATCGGCGAGATCATGGGCATCACGGTGCAGGCCGTGAAATCCCGGCTGCATCGGGCCAGGCTGCAAATTGCTGAACGCATCCCGTCCGGCGCATCTGCTTTGGCCACAGTATTGAGTGCAGGATAGGCCTATGCATACATATTTCACCGAGTTGATGTCGCTGGCGCTGGATCATGAGGCGGATGTCGAGCAGTTGCGCGCCCTGAAGACCCATCTGGAGATTTGCCCGGCGTGCGCGGCCACCTGGGCGCGCTGGCAGGCTCTGGATGTGCGCTTCCGCGCGGCGCCCATGCTGGCGCCTCCGCCGGATCTCGCCGCGCGCGTCATGGCGCGGCTCGCCGCGCACGATAGTCGGCGTCGGTCTTGGGGCGGCTGGCTGGGACTGCTCGTCGCGTGGGGAGCCATCGCTTGCACAGGGCTGCTGACGCTGATCGCGTGCGCGTGGTGGGGGATCATGTATCCCGTGCAGGCCAGCATGGCGCTCGCCGCAATCGCCCAGCTGCTCGGTGCCCTCGTGTGGCCCCTGCGCGGTCTGGAGATCGTCCTGGACAGCGCCGGGTTGTCGCTGCAGGCGACTGTGGCCGGCTGTCTTGGGCTGACCGCCGCGCTGATCGGGCTATGGATATGGCGGGTGGCCCATCTCGATGCTGCCGGACGAATACGGGCAATGGACCGCCATGCTGATCGCATATCGGGAGGTGTCTGATGAAATGTCGAGCTGCAGGCATCGGCCTGCTGGCGTTGCTCATCTTGATCGTGGCCGCACCGACAGCTTTAGCCCAGGATATCACCGGCGATCGCCTGATCATCGGCCAATCCTTCACGCTGAAGTCGGAGGAAACGCTGGCCGGCAACCTGGCGGTCCTGGGCGGATCAGTGGAACTGCAACAGGGCAGCGCTGTGCGCGGGGATATCGCGGTGTTCGGCGGCAATCTCGGCGTGGACGGCACGGTCACCGGTGACGTGGTGTTGTTCGGCGGATCGGCGACGCTGCACGAGAGCGCCGTGATCAATGGCGACCTCGCCGTGTTCGGCGGCGCCATTCACCGAGCGCCGGGCGCTGTGGTCACGGGCGAAGTGATCGGCGGCCTGTCGGCGCCCTTCACATGGCTGCCGCGCATCGGCGGCAATTTCGCGCCGCCGGAATTTCTCCGGCCGCGAGTGGGCCAGTCGAACGACATCTGGGACGTGTTGGGCGCCATCGTGGTGTGGCAGCTGGTCACGCTGGCCTGGGTGGTGGGCCTGGCGCTGCTCGGCGCGATCGCTGTCTCTGCAGCGCCGCAGGCCATGGGCCGCATTGCCGACCAGGCCGCCTCGGCTCCTTTCATGAGCTTCAGCATGGGGCTGCTGACCCTGGTCGTCGGCTTCCTGCTGGGCTTGCTGTTCTTGATCGCCTGTTGCAGCGGCCTTCTGGTCTGGCTGGCCCTGCTGGTCGCCGGGGTGGTCGGCTGGCTGGCCGTCGGCCTGTGGCTGGGGCAGCGCCTGTTGCAAGCCCTGCGTGTCCACAACGCGAACGCCCTCGGCGAGATTGCGCTGGGTGTGGCCATCATCACCGTTCTGGCGCGGCTTCCCTGGTGTATCGGCTCGTTGTTTGGGCTGGCGTTGGGTTGCGTCGGCCTGGGCGCAGTCGTGCTGACCCGGTTCGGGACGCAGCCGCCGGAGGGGATATCGCGTCGGCCGGCGATTCCGCCCGAGCGAGACGATCAGCCGACGGTCCGACCCGAGCGAGGCGATGCGATGACCTTGCCACCAGTGAGCACAACCGGCGCGAGCACAGCCGGCCCCGAGGCCCCGGCGACCGATCTGGACGCGTCGTCATCCTGAGCCGCCTCGCCGGATCATGCGCACGCGCCAGGCGTCCATGAAGGCGCCTGGCGCGTGCGCTTTTTGTCATTTGACCAGCGGCCTTCCGCTTGTTACAATAGCCTTGATCATGCAACCATTTGCCTTTGGGAGGCGTCATGTCTGATGCCGGATGGGCCCGGCGCGTACGCTTCGGGGCAGACGTAGGGCCCGTGATCGGCTTACGGATCTGGGTTGGGCCCGATCTGTGGCGGATCGGTCCGGCCTGGGCGGTGCTGGCGGCCGTTCTGGCGAGCGCGGCGCCGCTGAGCGCCGATGCATCTTTGTTGCGTCTGATCGGCGCGGTGATTCTGGCCGATCCTGCTTGGGGCGCACTGGGGCGAATGACCGCGCGCGCGTCACCCGCCGCCGGGCCTGACGCGATCGTCCAGACCGTCCGGTTGCCATACTATCAGCCCACCGGGCCGGCGGGCCGCACATTGCGGTTCCTCCGACACGTGATCGCGGATGCAAGCTGGCGCGAATTGCTCGCCTCAGCGGCACTGGCGGCATTTTTGGGACTTCTCTTGGGACCGCCAGCGCTGGTGCTCACCCTCCTCGCCTGGACGGTGACGCTGTGGGGCTGGTTCCTGGCGCAAACGGGCAAGCAGCCGGCCGCCTGCGATGCGCTGCTCAACGTCGGCCTGCCTTGGCTGCTCGGCTGGACGCTCACGCTGCCCGAACCGACGGCATGGCGGCTGCCGCTCGAGATCCCTGCGGCCCTCGTGCTCGGTCTGGCTTTCACTGTCCTGGGCTGGGGTGCGCGGCGCGCGCACCTGTCGTCGGGTCGGCGTATGGCCGGCCTGTGGCTGGGCCAGGCCACTGTGATCCTGGCCTTGATCGGCCTGCACAATCTGATCGCCCTGATCGTCGTGGCTCCGCTTCTCTTATTGCCGAGCTGGCTGATCTGGCGTGACCGGGCGGCCGGCACCGATCTGGAGCAGAGCCTCGCGCGCAGCGGCCCCTGGTGGTTGGCGGCCATGCTGGTGTCCGCTGTGACCCTGACTTTGAGGTAGCATCCATGATTGACTGGCTGGTGGAATTGTGGCAAGCCAACATCGGCGCGCTGGTGGGCACGATCCCGACACCGAGCCTGCTGAGCCTGTTAGACATCCTGCTGGTGGCCCTGATCTTCTACGGCATCCTGCGCATGTTCCAGGGCACTCAGGCGGTGTCGTTGCTGCGCGGCATTCTGTTCGTCGTGCTGATTGCCACTTTGGCAGCCAGCCGGCTGACTGCCTTCAACTGGCTAGTGCGCAACTCGTTGCCGATGATCCTGGTAGCGATTCCGGTGATCTTTCAGCCGGAACTGCGCCGCGCCCTCGAACGCCTGGGACGCACGGGCACCCTGATCGGCCGCGCCAGCCGCGAGAACATCGTGCAGCGGGTGATCTTCGAGCTCGTGGCGGCTGTCGAAATGCTGGCGCGCGAGCGAACCGGCGCCCTGATCGTCATCGAAGGGACCACCGGCCTGGAGGAATACATGGAATCGGGGGAACGCCTGGACGCCAAAGTCTCGGCGCGTTTGTTGACGACCCTTTTCTTTCCGGGCACATCGCTCCACGACGGCGCGGTGATCTTGCGGGGAGATCAGATCGTTGCGGCGGGTTGCGTGTTGCCGCTGACCGCGCGTGTCCTGGCCGATAACTCGCTGGGCACGCGGCATCGCGCGGCGGCCGGCATCACCGAACAAAACGATGCTTTGGCCATCGTCGTCTCCGAAGAGACCGGGATCATCTCGGTGGCCCGCAACGGCCGGCTGGTCCGGCGTCTCGACGGCCAGCGGCTGCGCCGGGTGCTGGAAAATTTCTATCGGCCACGGCGGCTGTTCGAGGGCGAGGGGTGGTCATGAGGCGTTGGCTCTCTTATTTTGGCTCGGCTGTGCTTTCGCTGTTGCTGGCGATAGCTGTCTGGATCGTCGCCCTGCGCGAGGAAAACCCGCGCGACTGGTTCGCCGAGCCGATCATCGTCAATCGCGTCGGCTTGCCCGAAAACATCAGCATTTTCGGCGAGCTCATCAACCAGGTGCGCATTGAAATTCGCGCGCCAAAGAGCCGCTGGCGCGACCTGACCGCGCGCGATTTCACGGCCTGGCTGGATTTGTCGGGCCTGTCGGCAGGCGAATATGATGTGCGCGTCCAGGTGAAGCCGCCCGGCCCCGACGTCCAGGTGCTCACCGTTAATCCCGAACGGGTGCGGGTGCGCATCGAGGCACGCCGCGAGAAATTGGTGCCGGTTCAAGTTAACATCATGGACTCGCCTGCCTTCGGCTACGATTGGCTGACGCCTGTCGTGTCGCCGACTCATGTCACTGCCTTCGGCTCCACCTCGCAGGTGGAGCAGGTGGACGTTGCCGCGGTGGACATCTACCTGCGCGGCGCGCGATCAAATGTGGAACGTACGCTGCGCCTGACACCGCGCAACCGGGCCGGCGAGCCGGTCGGCCTCATAACGCTGTCGCCAGCCGAGGCGGAAATCTCGGTGCCAATCGCGCAGTTGCCCGGCTATCGCGAGGCCGCCGTTCTCGTGGAGCCGTACGGGCAGCCTGCTTCTGGCTACGCCATCAGCGGCGTCGCGGCGGAGCCGAAGCTGGTGACCCTGTTCGGCGATCCGGCCGTGATGAGCGGCATCAGCGGCTACATCACCGTGCCGGTGGACATCAACAACGCCAGGGCCGATGTGGCTGAGCGCGTGCCTCTGCGACTGCCGGAAAACGTCTCGGCGCTGGGCACGCAGAGCGTCAACGTGCTGGTCACCATCCGGCCCATCTCCGGCGCGCAGACGGTGCGCCGTCGGCCGGTAATCCAGGGTCTGGCGCCCGGCCTCACTTATACCCTGGGCATTGACTACGTCAATGTCTTCCTGACCGGGCCGATGCCAAAACTGGAAGAGCTGAAGCCCGACGCGGCGCCGGTGATCCTCGATCTGACCGGCCTCGGCCCCGGCACCCATGTCGTGGAGCCGCAGGTACCGACGCCGGAAGGGGTACGCGTCGAGGGGTTGACGCCGCAGACGGTCGAGGTGACCATCGGCGCGCCGGCCACAGCCACCCCCACGGTGACACCGTCGAAGACGCCGATCGCGGGGGATGATTCATCCCCCCGACGCAGAACGCCTTGAGGACGAAAGATGCGTAAACCGATTGTTGCCCTGGTGGGGCGACCCAACGTGGGCAAATCTACCCTGTTCAACCGGCTGATCGGCGAGCGTCGCGCCATCGTCCAGGATGAGCCCGGCACGACGCGCGATCGGCTGTACGGCGAGGCCGAGTGGGCCGGCCGCGCCTTCATCGTAGTGGACACGGGCGGCCTGGATATCGCGGCCACCACGAAAGCGCCCCAGAAGGGAGACCGGCCCACGACGCTGAGCGTCTCGTCGCAAGATTATGTGGCGGAAATCCGCGCTCAGGCCGAGATCGCCATCGAGGAGGCCGATGTGGTCGTCTTCCTCGTGGATGCGCGCGATGGCGTCACTGCAGCCGACCAGGATGTGGCCGATGTCCTGCGTCGCTCTGGCCGGCCGGTGATCCTGGCCGTCAATAAATCGGACAACCCGGCGCGGCGTCAAGCCGCCCTGGAGTTCTACGAGCTGGGGCTGGGCGAGGCATACCCGATCTCGAGCCTGCACGGCACCGGCACAGGCGACCTGCTGGACGCCGTGGTCGCCGGCTTCCCGCCCGCCTCGGAAGAAGAGGAGAGCGAAGCCGTGCGCATCGCGATCGTCGGCCGGCCCAACGTGGGCAAGTCGTCGCTCCTCAACGCGTTGCTGCAACAGGAGCGGGCGATCGTCAGCCCTATTCCGGGCACCACGCGCGACGCGCTCGACACGCCGCTGCAGTGGGAGGGCCACGAGATCATCCTGATTGACACGGCGGGCATCCGGCGCCGCGGCCGCGTGGAGAGCGGGGTAGAGAAGTACAGCGTCCTGCGCGCCATCAACGCCATCGAGCGCGCCGACGTGGCGCTGCTCGTGCTCGACGCCACGGCCGGCATCACCGCACAGGATGCGCACGTCGCCGGCTACATCCTGGAAGCCTTCAAGAGCGTCGCCATCCTCGTGAACAAATGGGACGCGGTCGAGGACAAGCAGACCGGCACGGCCGAAGCCTTTGCCCAGGCCGTTCGTACCGAACTGCGCTTCCTGGATTACGTGCCCGTGCTCACCGTCTCTGCGCTGACCCGGCAGCGGGTGAACAAGATCTTGCCGCTGGCGCTGATGATTGCCGAACAGCGCAAGCTGCGCATCCCCACGGCAGAACTCAACCGGCTGATCCGCGATGCCGTGCAAAACCATCCAGCGCCGAATCGGCGGGGCAAGCAGCTCAAGTTTTTCTACGGGACACAGGCGGAGATCGCGCCGCCCACCTTTGTCCTGTTCGTCAACGACCGTGAACTGGTGCATTTCTCCTATGCCAGATACCTGGAGAATCAAATCCGGCGCGCCTACCCGTTCACCGGTACACCGTTGCGGCTGGAGTTCCGCAACCGCAGAGAAGACCAGGATTGAGTTGATGAGACAAAGATTATCGCGTTGGGGCGAGTGGCTGAGAGCGCGCTGGCTGGAAGCTGTCATGGTCGTCGGCCTGCTGGGCATCGTGGCCTGGTTCGGCAATGTGGCCTATGGCTTTCTGCCGAAGCCGCCGCCGACGCCCACCCCGCTCGTGGGGCAGTTCGACGGCCTGGCCGCGTATCGGCATGTGCTGATGCAGACCGATCTGGGGCCGCGGCCGACCGGATCGGAAGCCAATCGCAAGACGGGCGACTACATCAGCGAAAGGCTGAAGGCAACCGGCTGGCAGGTCGAGGAGCAGCCGTTCATCTATCAGGGCGTGCAGGGGCGCAACATCATCGGTCGGGCGGGGGCCGGGCCGGTTATCATCGTCGGCGCACACTACGACACACGGCGCCGCGCCGACAATGACCCGGATCCGCAGCAACGCAATGAGCCCGTGCTCGGCGCCAACGACGGCGCCAGTGGGGTCGCCGTCCTGTTGGAGCTGGCGCGCTCATTGGACAAGCGCAAGCTGAAGAACGAAGTATGGCTGGTCTTCTTCGACGCGGAAGACAACGGCGGGCTGGATGGTTGGGAGTTCATCGCCGGCTCTCGCTACATGGCCCAGAATCTCACTGTCCTGCCCAAAGCAGTGATCATCGTGGACATGATCGGCGACGCCGATCAACAAATCTACAAGGAGTATAATTCGTCATCGGCGCTCCAGGCCCAGCTATGGGAGATCGCGGCCAGGCTCGGCTATGGGCCGTTCTTCCTCCCGATCTACAAGTGGGCGATCATCGACGATCACACGCCGTTCCTGCAGCGGGGCATTCCTGCCGCAGTTATCATAGATTTTGACTATCCTTACTGGCATACCACCCACGACACGCCGGATAAGTTGGCGCCGCTTTCGCTGGAGCGGGTCGGCCGGGTGATCAAGACGTTTTTGGAAACGCAGGGAGTACAATAGATAAGGAGGTTCGGATCGCGCTTCGTTTACATGATGTAGCACCGCCGCCGGAGAAGGCGCTTCTGGTCGGTGTCGAAATCAAAGGCAGGCCATCGCCTTGGAGCCTCGCCGATTCGCTGGCCGAGCTGGAGCGATTGGCCGAGACGGCCGGTGTCCAGGTGGTGGGCGTGCTCGAACAGCGCCTGGAGCGGCCCAATCCGGCCACCTTGATCGGGACCGGGAAGGTTGCGGAACTGGTTGCGCTGCGCGCCGACACCGGTGCCCAGCTGGTCATCTTCGACGAAGAACTGTCGCCGGCTCAGCAGCGGGAGCTGGAGCGCGCCATCGGCAACGACAACGTAAAGGTGCTCGACCGCACGGCGCTCATCCTGGACATCTTCGCGCAGCACGCGCACACCCGTGAGGGCGCGCTGCAGGTTGAGCTGGCGCAATACGAGTATCGGTTGCCCCGGCTCACGCGCGCGTGGACGCACCTGGCGCGTCAGGCGGGCGGCGCGGCCGGCCGTGGTGGTGCGGCCGGCGTGGGCCTGCGTGGCCCTGGCGAAACCCAGCTCGAAGTGGATCGCCGTGAGATCGGCCGACGCATCACGCACCTGAAACAAGAATTGGAGGAGGTGCGCACGCATCGAGCGAATTACCGGCGGCGTCGTTTCGAAGAGGGAATTCCCGTCATGGCGCTCGTCGGCTACACCAACGCGGGCAAATCCACGCTGTTGAACGCGCTCAGCGGGGCCGAGGTGTACGTCGCCGATCAGCTTTTCGCCACCCTCGACCCGACCACGCGGCGGATCGCCTTGCCGGGGGGCAGGGAAGTGCTCGTCACCGACACGGTTGGCTTCATCCAGAAGTTACCGACTGCCCTGGTCGCGGCATTTCGCGCGACGCTGGAAGAGATCTCCGAGGCCGATTTGATCCTGCATGTAGTTGACATAACACACAAAAATGTCCAGGAGCAGGTCGCCACGGTGCTGCAGGTGCTCGAGGAACTCGAGGCCACGAGCCAGCCCATCATCACCGCGCTCAACAAGATTGACCGTCTGCCCGCCCTGGGGGGCGGAAATGTGGCCCTGGCCGATCTACCGAACAGCGTGCCGATCTCGGCTTTGACCGGGGAGGGTCTGCCAGCGCTGATGAGCCGCATTGAAGAAGTGCTCAGCGAGGAAATGATCGAACTCACCGTGCTGTTGCCGTACCAGCGCGGCGACCTGCTGGGCCTGTGGCATCAGCGCGGCGTTGTGGAACGTGAGGAACACGGGCCAGAGGGCACGCGCGTCTGGGGCAAGGCGCCTGCGCGTCTGGCGTCTCGCCTGCGGCCCTATGTGTGGCCGTCGCGCGCGCAGCGGGGCGGAGGCTGACCTGATTATTATGTCATGTTTTCGCCATCTGATCATGTTCACACTATATATGTTATGTCGAATATGGGCCGGATTGACCTGCATCGCTCGACATAAGTCGGGCTATTTCAGCTCGCTCCGGCGCGCTGCATCCCGTGTGCTTTGCTGTATCGTGACGGTTATTACGGTATTCGGCGGATGCCTGGTTATAATATAGTTTAGAGCGTCTGCTGCCGCCTGTTTTGCCCAGAGGTGTCCGGAGCGGGTCGCACGAGGGCCTCTCATGAATGGACATGCATGGTACGATTTTTGATTATGTCAATCTTGTGAATGAGCGCCGACTGGTGGTTTCGTTCAAACCCATCGCTTTGTTGGTCGTGGTTGCCCTGCTCGTCGGCGCCGCGTTTTCTGGCGGTTATCTGCTGGGCGACCGGCACGCCCAGGCTGATGCCCGCATGGATACGCCGGCGGATTTCGGCCTGTTGTGGCGCGTGCGCGATTTGCTGCGTGACCGCTTCATGGGCGAGATCCCGGACGCGCAGGCGCAACTGTATAGTGCCATTCGCGGCCTGGTCGGCTCGTACAAAGACCCTCACACCGTCTTCCTGGAGCCGACCTCGCGGCGCATCGAGCGCGATGAGATTCGCGGCCATTTCGGCGGCATCGGCGCCACGATGGGCCGCAACGAAGCCGGGGACCTGGTGCTCACGGTCATGCGAGACCGGCCGGCCGCGAGGGCAGGCATCAAAGACGGCGATATTTTGCTGGCCGTGGACGGCAAGCCGATCACCCCGCAGATGAACGTCCAGGATGTGGTCGCCTTGGTGCGCGGCGATGTGGGCACGCGAGTCGTGTTGACACTCAAGCGTTCCGGCGGGGCGACTCCATTTGATGTCGCGATCATGCGCGAGCGCATCGAGATGCCGAGCGTGGACTGGCGGGTATTGAGTCCACAGGATCACATCGGTTATGTCAAAATAAGCGTCTTCGGTGAACGCACGAATCAAGAGCTGGAGTCTGCTCTGGCCGAGCTGGCCGACCAGGATGTAGATCGGTTGGTGCTCGATCTGCGCGGCAACGGCGGCGGCCTCGTGGACGCGGCCGTGGACATCACCAGCCGCTTCCTTGCCGACGGCATCGTGCTTTACGAGGCCAAACGTGGGGGCGAAGAGCGCTACTATCCTGTCAAGAAGCTCAACAGTCCGGCCCAAAAGTGGACATTGGTGATCTTGATAGATGCGGGCACGGCAAGCGCTTCGGAGATCGTGGCCGGCGCACTGCGCGATGCGCAACGGGCCATCCTGATCGGCGAAAAAAGCTACGGCAAAGGCTCTGTGCAGGAGGTGCATGAGCTGCCCGATGGCTCCTCGCTGCACGTCACCGTGGCGCGCTGGCTCACCCCGGCGCGTCACCAGATAGACAGGGTCGGGTTGACGCCCGATCTCCAGGTCAACATTTCGGCGGCCGACCGCGAAGCCGGCCGCGATCCGCAGCTGGCGCGCGCGCAGGCATGGTTGCGCGGAGAACGATGAGCTGCAGACCAGATTGATTTCGCAAGCGGTTTTCAGGATGGTGGGGAAGGAAAAATGAAAGACAACAATTCAGCGACTCTCGTGAAAATTTTTCTAAGCGTGACATTTGCCCTGATTCTGGTCGTGACCGCCTTCGGCGCGGGCTTCAGCGCAGGCATGGCCAGCGCGCGCACCGTTGCCGCGATCTCGGTCGTCGCCCGAGAAGCGCCTGACGACAGCGTGGCGGCTGCTCCGGCGCCCTCCCCTACCCTACCGCCTGCCACTGCGACGCCGCGACCGACGCCGCCGCCCACACCGACGCCAACCCAGGCCCCGCGCGCGGCAGTTGACGACAGCTTGACCGAAGATGATCCGTTCGACGAGGCCCTGCTCCGCGAGGTCTGGACGTTGCTGAGAAAGCAGTTCTACGGCGACCTGCCGCAGGGCAAAGAGGTCACCTACAACGCCATTCGCGGCGTCGTCGAGCGCCTGGGCGACCAACACACCGCTTTCGTTGACCCGAAGGCTGCAGCCCTGTTCAATTCCGACATGCAAGGCAGCTTCGAGGGGATCGGCGCCCAGGTGGAACTGGCGGAGGGCGGCGGAGTGCGCTTGCGCTACCTCTTCCCCAGCCAGCCGGCCGAGAAGTCTGGCCTCCAGGTAGGTGATGTCATCATCGCCGTGGACGGCAAAGACATCACAAAGCTCAGCCTGTTGGAGGCCATCACCCTGATCCGCGGCCCACGCAACACGAAGGTCGTGTTGACCATCCGCCGCGGCCAGGAGGCGCCGTTCGATGTCACGGTCATCCGAGATCGCATCGAGATCCCCGTAATCAAGACCGACGTCCTGGCAGAGGGCAAGATCCAGTACGTGGCGCTGAGCGAATTCAGCAGCATTGCGCCGGCCCGGCTGTCCGAGGCAATCAATAACGCGTTGGCGCAGAAGCCGGTCGGCCTGATCCTGGACCTGCGGGGCAATCCGGGCGGCTTGCTGGATGCTGCGGTGCGCATCGGCAGCTATTTCGTGCCGGAAGGCCCGATTCTGATCGAACGCATGAAAGACGGCAGTCAGAAGACATACGAACGGCAAGGGCGCTACCTGCTTGGGAATACGCCACTGGTCGTGTTGGTGGATGGCGGCAGTGCCAGCGCGTCGGAGATCGTCGCCGGCGCAATTCAAGACGCCGGCACCGGCATCCTGATCGGCGAAAAGACGTTCGGCAAAGGCTCGGTGCAGCTGCCCAACACGCTCAGCGATAGCTCGCAGTTGCGGGTCACGATTGCTCGCTGGTTCACCCCGAAGGATCGCGAGATTCACAAGATCGGGCTGGTGCCGGATATCGAGGTGCCAATGACCAAAGAGGATGTGGAGGCGAAACGCGATCCACAGCTGGAGCGCGCCATCCAGTATCTGCTGGAGAAAGGCGTCAGATAGAGAGGGGAGGTTTTGTGGCCAGACAGAGCGAAGGAGAGGAAGTCAAACAGGTTGCCACCAACCGCAAGGCATATCACGACTATTTCCTGGAGGATACTTACGAAGCGGGCATCGTGCTGACCGGGACCGAGATCAAATCGGTACGCGCGGCGCGCGTGAATCTGCGCGACGGCTTCGTGCAGCTGCGCAACGGCGAAGCGTGGCTCGTCAACGTCCACATCTCGCCCTATGACTTCGGCAATCGAGAGAATCACGAGCCGCGACGCGAGCGCAAACTGCTTTTGCACCGGCAGGAAATCCGCAAGCTCCAGGGCAAGGTTGCGGAGCGAGGCTGGACCATTGTGCCGCTGCGCATGTATCTCAAGAACGGCCGCGCCAAAGTCGAGATCGCCCTGGTGCGCGGGAAACGACTCTACGACAAGAAAGATGCGATCGCCGAGCGCGATGCCAATCGCGATCTGCGACGGGCGATCAAAGAGTGGGAGCGCGAATAACGCGATGGCGCAAATTGCGACTTGCGCAATGCGTAAAATTGTGGTATAGTAAAATCGCCCTGGGGATGACTGGTCTCGACGGGGCAAATGGGTCGTAGGCTGCAAGCCGAGGCGCTCTTACCTCGTTAATCCAGAGCAAAAAGACAAGTGCCAAGAGCACCAATGCGTTCGTCTTCCCGTCTGCTCGCGCCAACGCGCTCGCGCTGGCTGCGTAACAGAGAGGCAGCGAACAAACTGGTCGCCGCAGGGTGACCACGGTGCCTGCGACGGGGCCCGGCGGCGTCGCAACGCATCGTCATAAACCGTAAGGTGCAGCCCGCGGATGCCGATAGGCGGGCCTAAGATCATCGGCTAGCCGGACTAGAGGACGGTGGTTGCTGTCGGACCGCCCGGTGAAATGCGAATCAGCAACTAAGCTTGTAGAGGCATACGGTCGTTTGTTTCGGACCCGGGTTCGACTCCCGGCATCTCCACCAGCGAACGCAAAAGGGCTGCTCGAGCGGGCAGCCCTTTTGCTTGCCGGCGAGAGCAACAGCACCGGTCGCGGCCGCATTGACGAAATCCGCATCCCCATGTTATGATCTTGCCGCCCGCAGAACCGCTCATCCGGCCGGCACATGTGCCGGCCGGATGAGCCAATTCATGCCACAGAGAGACGATTTGAGCACGAGTATCGGCGGATTGCCTTTTCCCACAATCGGCTCCTTCACAGAGGAGCTGGCCCTGGCCACGCGCCTGGCGCGCGAGGCCGGCCAAATCGTCAAGACATTCTACCAGGTATCGCCGAATATCCGGTGGAAAGACCCGACCGAACCGGTGACCGAGGCTGACCGCGCCGTCAATGCCTACCTGGTCAAACAGCTCGGCCAGGCCTACCCTGCTGATGGCATCCTGGCCGAAGAATCCAAAGACGACCCTGCCCGACTGAGCAAACGTCGCGTTTGGATCATTGATCCGCTGGACGGCACGCTGGAGTTCATCGCCCGCAACGGCGAATTTTGCATCATGATCGGCCTGGCACTGGATCACGAGCCAATAGTCGGCGTCGTTTATCAGCCCATTGACGACGTTCTCTACGCAGCCGCGCTGGGATCGGGTGGCTTCATCGAAGAGTTCGGCGAGCGGTTTCCGCTGCGCGTGTCCAAAGAAGCCACCCCGAAACGGCTGCGCATGGTGGTCAGCCGTTCGCATCGCGCGCCCCTGGTTGACGCCATCATCACGCGCGCGGGCATCCAAAAGGTGCGCAGCGTCGGCAGCGTGGGCCTGAAGATCGGCCTGATCGTCAGACGCCAGGCCGACTGCTACGTGCATCCCAATCCGGGCACTCGCGAATGGGATACCTGCGCACCGGAGATCATCCTGCGCGAAGCCGGTGGCCGGATGACCGATTGCTGGGATCGGCCCCTGCGCTACAATCAGCCCGATGTGGTGCGTCGTTTTGGCCTGTTGGCCAGCAACGGGCCGGCTCATCCGCATCTCGTCGAGGCCGTCGGCCAAGTCCTCGATGAGGCGGGCGTCGAGCCGGACTTCGGCTTTCAGTAACACGGATCAATCTGACGATGGGCACGATCGCCGATCTTTCGGGGAGTTTCAGCATCAAAGCCGCCGTCTGCGCCGGCGATCATGCGACGCTGGCGTCGTCGAACGCCGGCGTCGCTGAGCGGCGCGATGGCTCGGCCTGGGGCCGGGAAAGCACCCGCCCCATCACGCTGCGCGAGGTGATGGACTGGGATCCGCAGCGCCAGAGCCTTCTCTTTCGCGTGTTGTTGCCCGTCAATTATCTCGTCCGGTTCGGCATAGCCCCGATCACTCTGACCGACTCGCAGGGCCGCAGCGTGATGCAGACGATCTTCGATCCCGCAGCCCGCAGCATGCGCCTGGAAG
>Ga0116210_1000039_pt1 | contig 116719 bp, 87 predicted proteins | sample TshhotsprinmetaG_FD_94483 | JGI IMG/M metagenome (GOLD analysis project Ga0116210, IMG submission 94483) | Hot spring microbial communities from South Africa to study Microbial Dark Matter (Phase II) - Tshipise hot spring metaG | ecosystem: Environmental > Aquatic > Thermal springs > Hot... | reverse complement strand
TCTGCCTGCAGGCTAATGTCTCCTACGATGTGGGCGTGACCAAGACGGTAGACAATCCGTACCCGGAGGAACTGGAGCCAGTCGTCTTCACCATCACCGCCACCAACAACGACCTCAACCAGCAAGTGTCGGCCATCGTCGAAGACCTGTTGCCCGCCGACCTGCAGTATGTGTCGCATAGTGCCAGCCAGGGTAGCTATAGCGAGATCAGCGGCGAATGGGCAGTCGGCATCCTGCCGCCGGGCGGCTCGGCCACCCTGGAGATCGTCGCCTATCCGGTGACGGGCACGGACGGCCAGACCATCACCAACACGGCCACCATCACCGGCAGCGTGGGCGTGGACGCCAACCCCGCCGACAACACCGCGTCGGTGGATATCCTGGTCGGTGGGCCGGGCGGCGGAGGCGCAGCGGGTGGAGCGGCGCTCAGCCTGTTCGACCCCGCCCTGAGCAAGGTCGGCGTGTTGCAACCTGGCGGCATCGGCCTGCCCGGTGAGCAGATCACCTGGACGATCCTGTTGACCAACACCGGCACAGGCACAGCCACCAATATCCCGGTCGTGGACACGCTGCCCGCTGCCCTGCGCATTGACAGCGCCACCACCTCCAGGGGCACGGTGAGCATCTCCGGCCAGACGGTGACCTTCACCATAGACAGCATTGGCCCCGGCGAGACCGTGCAGATGCAGATCGTCACGACGGTAATCAGCAGCCCGTCTGATGGGCAGTTCGTCAACGAGGCGATCATCCCCGTGCCCGATGGACAGGGTGGCACCGTCATCCTGGAGCGGGCGCAGGCGACGGTCGCGGGGGTGAGTCTGCTGCCGTCTACCGGCTACCCGCCGCAGTAGATCGATTGCCAGTGCGGTAGAAAAATCGTAGGGGCGTATGGCAATATGCCCCTACGATTTGTTTCAGGCTGTGCTGATATGCCCGGCAGAAGGGCAACACCTGAGCGCCAGAAACGCGCGCGCCGTCTGACCTCGCCTCCAGCCCCGGTTCGTCCCCATTGACCGTGAAGATACCCCTTAGTCGGGCGCTCGCCATATGGCGTTTGCTACGAGGGGATCGCATCAAACCGCTTGCCGCTTTACCTCACCCCCAGCCTCGCTTCGCTCGGCTTGCCCCCTCTCCGACGCGGAGAGGGCGCGAGGCGCGTCAGCGCCGAGCGGGGGTGAGGTCAACCAGAAGATCACACCTGAGCTTACTTCTGCCCATGGCTCTGCTGGCTGGTTTTGATGCTGTTACCCTGGCGTTTGCTATGGCTCGACCTGCCCCATGTCCTCGCAACGAAAGCTTGCCTCAGGTCTCATGCAAGCCAGGGGCCGCGTCCCTTCCTGGCGGCTTCGCTGATTTGTGCATTTGTCACATAGGCAATACCTCGAAAATTATTGTACGATCAGTTCGATATTTCTATAACGCCGTTATATAGAGTAAAACGATCTCGGAGAAGCACATTGGTTGACTACACCGTCGCTGTCCTGGAAGATGCCATCAGTATTCTGAGAGTGCTGCAAAGCCGCCGCGAAAGTATGACCCTGGCCGAGATCACGGCGGCCTCTGGCTTTGTGAAGAACAAGGTCTTCCGCATCCTCTACACGCTGGAAAAGCATCACCTGGTCGAGCGCGACGAGCAGGGGCACTATCGGCTGGGGTTGGGGTTGCTGGAACTGGCCCAGCACGTGCGCAGTCAGACCAGCCTGATCACAGCGTGCCAGCGTACGCTGGACTGGCTGGTGGCCGAAACCGGCGAGAGCATCTTTGTGGGCGTGATCAGTGGCCGCGAGGCACTGTGTGTAGAAGCCCGCGAATCGCCTCAGTCCATCCGGCTGTTTGCCCAGGTGGGGCGGCGCGCTCCTCTTCACAGCGGGGGTGTGCCCAAGGTGCTGCTCGCTCACCTGCCCGAAGCCCAGCGCCGCACCCTGATCGAGCACTTCCAACGCGATCCGGGGATGGCGGGGGTGGCGATCGACCCGCAAAAACTGGAAGCGTCGCTCGCCCTCATTCGTCAGCAGGGCTACGCCGTGATCGCCGATGAACTGGACATAGGTGCGCACTCGATCGCAGCTCCCATCCGCGACGCGCAGGGGAAGGTTATCGCCGCCATTTCGATAGCCGGTCCCTCCCATCGCTTCACCGAGGAATGCATTCAGCGCTATATCCAACTGGTTCAGGAGGCAGCCCTGGAGATTTCGCAGGCGCTAGGCTACTGCGTGCCGGTCGGCATCCTGCCCGGACAGCCTGCTTGAGGGGGTGCCTACTCCACTCACAGGAGGTTGGCTGTACCATGACGCTTTATCAGGCCGCTGAGGCCACGTTGGAAGAGTCTCTTTTGAAAGAGCTTTCGCTCGATGTGCCCTGGGCTTTGATCGAGCACTTTGCCACGCTGGTGCGCGAATCCGGCAGCGAAGACGAGCGCAAAGCCGCCCGCTACATCGCCGACCGGCTCAGCGAGTTCGGCATCCCACACAAGGTCTACGAGCCGGAGCTATTCCTCAGCGTGCCGGTCAAGTCTTCGCTGCAAGTGGGCGACAAGACCATCCGCGCCAAGAGTCCGGCCTTTTCGGCCAACACCGGCTCGCAGGGCCTCACCGGCGAACTGGTGGCGATTCCCAGCCTGTATTCTCCGCGCAGTGTTGACCTGTTCGACATCACGCCCGCCGTTGACGTGGACGTGAAGGGCAAAATCGTGATCGTGGACGGTTTCGGCGGGCCTGCGCCGGTGCGCGCTTTTGAGCAACTGGGCGCGATCGGGCAGATTTACATCAACCCTGGCGTAGACATTCACTGGGGCATCTGCACCACCATCTGGGGCGCGCCCGACCTGGACAACGCGCACCGGCAGCCGCGCACGCCGGTGATCTCCATCAACCGCCCCGATGGTGAAGCACTGTTGCAGCAATTGCAGGCAGCCGGAAAGCTCGAAGTCACCCTGTTCACCGAGTTGAAAGAAGGGTGGTTCCCCTGCCCGCTGGTGGTGGCCGAGATCACCGGTCAGCAAGAACCGGAGCGTTTCGTGCTGGTGCACGGGCACTATGACTCCTGGGATGTGGGCATCGGCGACAATGCAGTGGGTAACGCCACCCTGCTAGAACTCGCCCGCGTGTTCTACAAACACCGCGACCGGCTAGCGCGCAGTCTCAAGATCGCCTGGTGGCCGGGACACTCGACGGGCCGTTACGCCGGTTCGACTTGGTTCGCCGACACCTTCGGCCTGGAACTGGCCCGCAACTGCGTGGCTCAGGTGAACATTGACTCGCCGGGGTGCCGTTGGGCCACCGAATACTACGACGTGTCGTGGATGAAGGAGACCGAGGACTTCTGCGTGCAGGCTATCCAGGAAGTCACTGGCAAACAGGCCCAGGGCGAGCGTCCGCACCAGGCTGGCGACTATTCGTTCAACAACATCGGCATCTCCGGTTTCTTCATGCTGCTCTCCACCATGCCCAAAGAGTTGCTCAAGGAAAAGGACTACTATCCGGTGGGCGGCTGCGGAGGCAACATCGCCTGGCATACTGAAAACGACACGCTGGAGATCGCCGACAAAGACAACCTCATGCGCGATCTGCGCGTCTACGTGGCTACCCTGCAGCGCGTGCTCAATAACCCCCTGCACCCCTTTGACTTTCGCAAGCTGGGGGCGGAGTTCCACGAAACGCTCACCACATACGCCGCTGCCGCACAGGGCGAAGTGGATTTCAACCCAGCCTTCCAGGCGCTGGACGAGTTGCGTACCACGCTGGACACCCTCTATGAACGGGCGGCTGGCCTGAACGGACGAAGCGTGACCGACCCGGCAGTGCGCGCCTTCAACGACGCCATCCTGGAACTGGGGCGCGAATTGATCCCGATTAACTTCACCCGTCAGGGGCGCTTCCGTACCGAGCCGGCTGTCAAGATACCGCCCCTGCCCGATTTGGAGCCGGCCACTATGCTGGCCCAGGCTACAGGGCATCAGCGGCGGGTCATCCGCACGCACCTGGTGCGCGGGATCAATCGCGTCACCTGGGCGTTTGAGTGCGCCACACAGGCCGCACAACGCGCGCTGGCACACATGGGGGTCTGACAACAAGCCCGTGCCCTGTTTTGCGCTCGTGGACGGGGGCGATGGGCAATCGGTCGTGGCAGGTTGAGGAGAGGCAGAGATGAAGATCGTCTATCTGGTGCCTGGCCCGATGGGGCGCTCCCCAGAAGGGCAAGCCGAATTGGCGCGGCGGGGCGCTTTGCTCAAGAAATATGCGGCCCCTGGTGTTGAAGTGGGCATTGAGGACGTGCCGCAAGGCCCAGCTTCCATCGAGAGCATGTATGAGGAATACCTCTCGATCCCGGCCACCGCGCAGCGCGCTGTCGAACTCGAACAGGAGGGATGGGAGGCGATCATCCTGGGCTGCTACGGCGACCCCGGCCTCGATGCCCTGCGCGAACTGGTCTCCATCCCCGTCATCGGCCCTGGCGAGGCGACCGCTCTGATTGCGGCGTCGCTGGGACACCGCTTCTCGATCATCACCATCACCGAAAGCGTGATCGCCCCCACCGAGCGGCAGATGCGCAACGTGGGGGTGGGCGAAAAGCTGGCCAGCGTGCGAGTGGTGGGCATCCCGGTGCTGGAACTGCATCACGACCGCGAGCGCACCATCCGCGCCACCGTGGAACAGGGGCGGCGGGCCATCGAGCAAGACCGCGCCGACGTGCTCATCGTAGGCTGCATGAGCATGGGCTTCCTGGAAATCGCCGAAGCCGCCGGGCAACAGTTGGGCGTGCCCTTCCTCAATCCGGCACGGGTGTCGCTCAAGTTCGCCGAGATGCTGGTGGGCGCTGGCCTGACGCATTCGCGCCGCGCCTATCATGTGCCGCCCAAGCTGGCGATGGGCAAAGTCAAATCGGCAGCCGAGCTGTTGCACGCCTGAGAGGGAAACGCCATGGAGTACCTGCTCACTCATGCCACCCTGATTGACGGCACAGGGCGAGACCCCCTCCCCGATGCGGCGCTGTGGGTGCGGGACGGACGCATTGCCTGGGCTGGCCCGCTTGCTGCGCTGCCTGCTGAGGCCCGTCAGGTGCCTGACCAGGATGTGTCCGGGCGGACCATCATCCCCGGCCTGATTGACGCGCACGTGCACGTCTGTTGGAATGGGCGCGAAAGTGTGTTGGAGCTGGTCAAACGCGACCGCGATCTGATCGTGCTGGAAGCGGTCAAGACGCTGCGGCGTATCCTGGCCTCTGGCACGACGACTGTGCGCGACATCGGCGGGCACGACTACGTCGAAATGGCGCTGCGCAAGGCGATCAACGCTGGTTTTATCGCCGGGCCGCGGATGCGCACATCGGGCAAAGTGATCGCCATGACGGGCGGACACGGCTACTTCATCGCCCGCGAAGCAGACGGGCCGGACGAGGTGCGCAAGGCCGCCCGCGAGCAAATCAAGGCTGGCGCAGACAACGTCAAGCTGATGGCCACCGGCGGAGCGGCCACCCCCGGCCAGGACGTGATGGCCAGTCAGTTCACCGTCGAAGAGCTGGCCGCGGCGGTGCAGGCCGCTCATGCGCTGGGGCGTACCACTGCCACACACTGTCATGGCACCGGCGGGATCAAGAACTCGGTGCTGGCAGGGATCGACTCGATCGAGCATGGGACATACCTGGACGAAGAGACAGCGCAGATGATGGTCGAGCGCGGCACCGCTCTGGTGCTGACGCTGGGCGTCGCCAACCCCGATCTGACCGATGTGCCTCCGGCGGCGCAGGCCGAAGCCAGACGGCTGGAGAGCGTGCTTGGTACGCTGAGCGCGCGCATGCGCGAGTCGGTGCAGATCGCGCGGGCGAAGGGCGTGTTCATTGGCGCTGGTTCCGATGCGGGCGGCAACCCCCTGGCCCCACATAACTTCAGCATGGCCAGGGAACTGGAACTGCTGGTTGATCACGGCTTTTCGCCTCTGGAAGCGCTGACCATCGTCACCCGCAACAACGCGCGCATCCTGCGCTGGGAAAACGAGCTGGGCACGCTGGAGCCGGGCAAGCTGGCCGATTTCGTGCTGCTCTCCGCCAACCCTGTAGAGCACATCAGCCATGTGCGCGCGGTAGAGGCCGTCTATCAGGGCGGGGTGTGCGTCTGGCCGCCTTCGGAAAAGCATCTCTTGTAGAGGTCAGCGATGGACGACATCCTGCAGGTAGTCGAAGAACGGCGCGCTGTCTACCTGGACTGGCTGGTGCAGCTTTGCCAGCAACCTTCCATCGCGGCGCAGAATGTGGGCATGGACGAGACCGCGCGTCTGGTCGAGCGCCTGCTGACGGACATAGGGGCCAGCGCGCGCCAGATTCCGACGGCTGGCTATCCGGTCGTCTATGGCGAAGTGGGCGGCGCGGGGCACAAGACCCTCTCGTTCTACAATCACTACGACGTGCAGCCCCCCGAACCGCTCGCCGAGTGGCTCTCTGACCCGTTCAAGCCGACCATCCGCGATGGCGTCTTCTATGCCCGCGGCGTGGCCGACAACAAAGGCAATCTGGTCGCCCGGCTGGCCGCGGTAGATGCCTATCTGCGCGCGCGGGGCAGGCTGCCCGTCAATGTGAAGTTCATCTTCGAGGGCGAAGAGGAGATCGGCAGCCCCAACCTGGCTGCGTTCGCCGAGCAACACCAGGACCTGATCCAGGCCGACGGTTGCATCTGGGAAGCCGGTTACAGCGATGTCGAAGGGCACCGCGAAGTCTACCTGGGGCTGAAGGGCATCCTCTATGTCGAATTGACGGCTCAGCAAGCCAACGTTGATCTGCACTCGATGTGGGCGGCCATTGTGCCCAGCGCGGCCTGGCACCTGGTGCGCGCCTTGAACACCCTCAAAGATGATCAGGATCGCGTGCTGATCCCTGGCTTCTACGACGACGTGTTGCCGCCCTCGCCCGCCGACCTGGAAGCGCTGGCGCATATGCCCTTCGACGAGGACGCGCGCCGCCAACAACTCGGTTTGCGCGCCTTCATCAACAACCTGACCGGCCCGCCGCTGCGCGAAAAATACGTCTTTCAACCCACCTGCAACATCTGCGGCTTAGAGACCGGCTACACCGGCGAAGGTCTCAAGACCGTGCTGCCACACCAGGCGCGTTGCAAGATTGACTTTCGGCTGGTGCCCAATCAGAACCCACATAAGCTGTTCGATCAGCTCAAAGCATACCTGGCAGCCCAGGGCTTCGCTGACATTGACATCAAGCTGTCAGCAGCGTTGCATCCGGCCCGCACGGCTGCCAATCATCCTTTTGCCCAACTGGTCATCCAGGGCGTACGCGAGACATACGGCCACGAGCCGGTGATCTATCCGCTTATTCCTGGCAGCGGCCCCATGTATGACCTGTGTCAGCGTTTTGGCATCCCTGCGGTGTCGGTGGGTGTCGGCAATGCCAGTTCGCGCAATCACGCCCCCAACGAAAACATCCGCGTGGACGACTTCTACCAGGGAATTGCTCACCTGGTCTACATCCTGGATCGCTTCCATACCTTGCCTTAGGCCTGGTCAGTTGAAGCAAAGGAGGGAGGGACAGTGGTCGTACCGCATCTATTCAATCGTTCATGGTGGCAGGTCAGTCATAGCAGGAGGAAAACAATGAAGCTCAAACGACTCTCTTTTCTCTTGGCTGTCGTGCTGATCCTCTCGGCCCTGGCAACCAGCGGGGTAGTGGCTCAGCAAGGCGGTCAACCCGTGCCCAAGGTAGTGGTGCTCTCCAACGTGCAGGGCGCAGACCCGATCGAGTTCGAGTCGGCACGCCTGCTGGTCGAAAACATGCGCAAACTGGGCCTGGACGTAGAGCACCGCGCCATGCCCTGGGAACAGCAGGCCGATCTGGTGTGGTACGAGCGCACCAACTGGCAACTGACCGCCTGGCGCATGGTTGCCCGCCCGGAACGTATGGACCCCGATGAGTTCGTGGTCAACCTGTTCCATTCGGATACAGCCGAGTCTGGCTACAACTTCGTTGGCTACATCAATCCAGAGTACGACGAACTGGCTGACGCACAGCGTGCCGAGACCGATCCCGAAAAGCGCCGCGAACTGATCTTCAAGGCGCAGGAGATCATCGCCCGCGACGTGCCCTATATCTACGTCGCCCATCCGAGCCTGCCGCAGTTGGTGCGCACGGACGTCTGGGACAGAAACTCGGTCGTGGACGCCCAGGGTATCGGTATCCAGAACTTCTGGACGTGGATCGGGCTGACGCCGCTGGGCGGCCAGAAGTCCATCATCACCAACACGGGCGACCAGATTCAGGCCATCAACCCCCTGTACATCTCTGGCGATGCCGACTCGCGCATCACCGAGCTGATCTGGGATCGCCTGATGCGCATCGGGCCAGACGGCCTGCCCAAGCCCTGGGCGGCGGAGTCCGTGGTGTGGGAAGATAACCTGCATGTGCTGGTGACGCTGCGCGAAGGCATGAAGTGGCACGACGGTCAGCCCGTGACGGTAGAGGATGTCAAGTTCTCCTTCGAAGCGCCCAAGTCCGGCGAAGTGCCCATGTATGCCAAGTTCGTTGCCGCCATCGAGAGCATTGACATTCTGGACGAGCGCACTTTGCGCTTCACCCTCAACAAGCCCTGGTCGGCCTTTGAGACCGCTTCGCTGGCCAAGCTCAACCTGATCCCCAAGCACATCTGGGAACCGATCTTGGCCGATCTGGCCGGTAGCGACGCCAACGCCGAGAGCTATCAGGAAGAAGTGCCCATCGGCTCCGGCCCCTTCCGCTTCGTGGCCTGGCAACCCGGCGAGTCGGTGATCCTGGAGGCCAATCCCGATCACTTCCAGCCGCCCAAGGCCGAAAAGTGGATTCTGCGCATCATCCCCACCCAGGAATCGGCGCTGGGGCAGATTCAAACCGGCGAGTTGAATTTCCTGCGCGAATGGGAAGGTGACGCCGAGATTCTGAAGCAGGTGGCCGACTCCGACCCCGATATCGAGCTGTTCGCCAGCCCAGACCTCGGCTTCCGCTTCTTTGCGTTCAACCTGCGCGTCGAACCGTTCGACGACCCCGTGCTGCGCCGCGCTGTGGCACATGCCCTGCCGCGCGACGCGATCATCGCCAATATCTACAAGGGGTTCGCCGTGCCAGCGGACTCTTACGTCTCGATAGCGATTGACTACTGGCACAACCCGAACCTGCCGCAGTACGAGTACAACATCGAGGCGGCACGGCAGTTGCTGGCCGATGCCGGTTATAGCTGGGACAGCGACGGGCGCTTGCTCTACCCGGCGGAATAGCCCGGCATCGCACAGCAAGGGACGGGGGAGGGGGCGGACGGCGCTCCTTCCCCCTCGCCCAGGAGGAGGTGACCCGTGCGGCGAGGGATCATGCTCTATATCGGCAGCCGGCTGCTGCAAAGCCTGCTGGTGTTGTGGGCCATTGCCACCATCCTGTTCTTTCTGTTCCGCCTGGCTCCTGGCGACCCAACGGTTGCGTTCATTGATCCTTCGTTCACCGAGGAACAGGAACAGGCCCTGCGGGCGCGCTTTGGGCTGGACAAACCCTTGCACGAGCAATACGTGATCTATCTGGCGAACCTGGTCAAGGGCGACCTAGGCGACTCCTTCTTCTACAGCAAGTCAGTCGCCGAACTCGTGCTCGAAATGCTGCCCAACACGCTTTACCTCAGCTTCGCCTCGTTGTTCGTGGCCTATGTTATTGGCGTGATCGGGGGCATTGTCCTGGCCTCTATACGGGGACGCTTCCTGGAGCAGGCGGGCATCACCGTCACCCTGATGACCCGCGCCGCGCCCGAATTCTGGGTGGGGATGTTCCTGCTGGCTGTGTTCGCCTTCGAACTGCGCTGGCTGCCCTCTTCGGGCACCAGTTCGCCGGGCACCATCTACAAAAGCGAACTGGAAAAGCTCACTTCCAAGGACTTCTGGGAGCATATGATTCTCCCCACTGCCACTTTGGCCTTCTATCTGCACGGGCTGCCCCTGCTGCTGATGCGCTCCAGCATGTTGGAAATTCTGGATCAGGATTTCATCACCATGGGCCGCCTGATCGGCTATTCGCGCTGGCGGCTGATGCTACGTCACGCAGCGCGCAATGCCCTGTTGCCTGTTCTCACCGCGCTGACTCTGGGGATCGGTTATTCCATCGGAGGCGATGTGGTGGTGGAGAACGTCTTCGGCTGGCCGGGCATTGGTCGTCTGCTGGTGCGCGCCGTCTCCGCCTCCGACTATCCGGTGGTGCAGGGCGCATTCTTCATGATCGCGCTGATCATCGTGGTGCTCAATTTCGTGGCCGATGTGCTCTATGGGCTGCTCGATCCGCGTGTGGGAGCTTCCGAGCAGGCACGCATCTCTTGAGTGGGTCGTTCAGAGGAGGAAGCCGTGGAAACGGGGAGCAAGCTAGACCTGCCAGCGGTGCTTGTCGCCCCTGCGGGCGGTCCGCGCGGATCATGGCTGGGGCAGTTCCTGCGCACTAACTTTGAGGTCTTTCAGCGCGACTTTCTGGCGCTGCTGGGCCTGATCATTCTGCTGTTCTTTGTGGTGGTGGCCATCTTCGCCCCGCTGATCGCACCCTATGGGCCGACGGAGGTGATCGAGCAGGAGGGCATCTGGCTTTCCAACAAGAAGCCGTCCGATCAATTCATCCTGGGCACGACCAATCTGGGGCGCGACATTTTCTCTCAGTTGGTGTATGGGGCGCGTCCGGCGTTGCTGGTGGGTTTCTCCGCGGCAATCGCCGTCTCGATGATTGGCACTCTGGTGGGGTTGCTCGCCGGTTACTTCGGCGGCTGGGTAGATGCGTTGCTCATGCGCCTGGCCGATGTCGCCTTCGGCATCCCCTTTCTGCCTTTCATCATTGTGCTCTCGGCCTTTCTCGACCCCAGCATCTGGAATGTGGTGCTGGCCATGGCCGCCCTGCTGTGGCGCGATAGCAGCCGCGTCATCCGCGCCCAGGTGCTGGTCATCCGCGAGCAGGCTTTCGTCAGCGCCGCCAAAGTATCGGGGGCGGGCCACTTGCGCATCGTCTTTCTGTACATTGCCCCCAGCATTCTACCGCTCACCTTCCTTTATGGCTCGCTGGCCATTGGCTGGGCGATTCTCACCGAAGCCAGCGTCAGCTTTCTGGGCTTCGGCGATCCGAATGTGGTTAGCTGGGGCTACATGTTGCAGGATGCTTTCCTTTCGCAGGCGTTGTCGCGGGGAGCTTTCTACTGGTTCATCCCGCCGGGCGTCTGCATCATGCTCACGGTGATGGCAGGCTTCTTCATTGGCCGCGGTTACGAAGAGATTCTCTTCCCACGCCTGCGCCGTCAGTAGGGCGGGGGATGGTGTGCACGTCCAGGATCACCGCCGGGAAGGATTGGCCTCATGACGCTGCTAGAGATTCGCGATTTAAGCGTGATCTACCGCACCCAGCAGGGCACTGTGCAGGCAGTTGATCGGGTTGCGCTCGAAATGCATCAGGCCCAACACCTGGGCATCATCGGCGAGTCCGGGTGTGGCAAGACTACGCTGCTACGCGCCCTGATTCGTGTACTGCCTCGCAACGGCAAGATCACCGCGGGCCAGATTCTCTTCAAAGGGCGCGACTTGCTGACACTCTCCGAGCGCGAGATGCGTCAACTCCGCTGGCGCGAGATCGCCATGATCCCGCAGGCCTCGATGGACTCCCTGAACCCTGTGCAGCGCGTGGGTCGTCAGCTCGAAGAGTTGCTCACCGTGCGCGGCAAACTCGATCGCGCGGCTGCCCGGCGGCGCGCTGTCGAACTCTTCGAGATGGTGGGGCTGGGCACCGAGCGGCTGGAACACTATCCGCACGAGTTCTCAGGCGGGATGAAGCAACGTGCGGTCATCGCCATGGCCCTGGCCCTGCAACCAAGCCTGCTCATTGCCGACGAACCGGTGACTGCCCTGGACGTGATCGTACAGTTCCAGGTATTGGAAGTGCTGCGTCAGCTTGAGCACGAACTCAACCTGACCATTCTGCTGATCACCCACGATATCTCGGTGGTGGCTCAGCTCTGCGACTCGGTGGCAGTGATGTATGCCGGGCAAATTGTCGAGCGCTCTTCCGCCGAGCAATTTTTTAACGCGCCGGGGCATCCTTACAGTCTGGGCCTGCAACACGCTTTCCCTCATCTGGTCCGGCCCAAAGACTACCTGATCTCCATCGAGGGCTACCCGCCCGATTTGCATCACCCGCCCCAGGCGTGCCGTTTTGCCGAGCGCTGCCCCTTTGCCGAGCCGCGCTGCCATCAACAGTCCCCTGCGCTCGAGGAGATCGCGCCTCAGCATTGGGCGGCGTGCCTGCGCGCGGAAGAAATGGACAGCCTGCGCCAGCAGGCAGGTGACCCGCAGGTCTGGCTGAAGACGCAGGCCGCGCGTCAATCCGCCAACGGCAATGGCCGACATTTCTCCGGCAACCATCATGACAGAGAGGTGAAGACGCTGCCCACCGCTCAGGTCGCCGCGGCCCAACCGCTGGTCGAGGTGCGCGAACTATCCAAGCGCTATCACATTGGCGGCGGCTTGGCCGGATTGTTGCGCGGACAGAAACCGCAGACTGTGTACGCCGTCAATCATGTCTCGTTCAACCTGCAGCGCGGCGAAAGCCTGGGCCTGGCGGGCGAGTCTGGCTGCGGCAAGACCACAACGGGCAAGTTGCTGGTCAAATTGCTGGAGCCAAGCGCCGGGCAGATCATTTTCGACGGACAGGATACGGCGGGGCTGTCGCGCCGGCAATTGCGCGAGTTTCGCCGACGGGTGCAGTTGATGTTCCAAAACCCGTTCGAAGCGCTCAACCCGCGTTTCACCCTCTATCGCTCGTTGGCCGAGCCGTTGATCATTCACGGCTGGCGTGATAAGGCACAGCGCCGGGCGCGCATCATCGAGACGCTCGAATACGTCAACCTGCGCCCGGCAGAAGCGTTTCTGGACAAATATCCCCATCAGCTCTCCGGCGGGCAACTCCAACGGGTGGTGCTGGCGCGGGCGCTGGTGCTCCGCCCTGATCTGTTGATCGCCGACGAGCCGGTCTCGATGCTGGATGTGTCGGTGCGCGCGGGCATCCTCAACACCATGAAAGGGTTGGCCCGTGAACTGGGCCTGACAACGGTATACATCTCGCACGATCTGTCTCTGCTGCAGTATACCTGCGACCGCATCGCCATCATGTACCTGGGCCACGTCGTGGAGATCGGCCCGTCTCAAGACATCATCAGTCAGCCGCGCCACCCCTACACCCAGGCCCTGATCTCAGCCGTGCCCGTCCCCGACCCAGCCCTGCCCAACCCGCCTCTGCGCATCCGTGAGGGGGTACCGCGCCCCACGCAGCAGGCGATTGGTTGCCCGTTTGTGGAGCGCTGCCCCGAGGCGATGGAAGTCTGCCGCAACGTCTTCCCGCCGGCGATCAAAGTCAGCGAACAGCATCAGGTCTTGTGTCATCTGTATGGGGAACATGCCGCTTCGCCCCGTCTGCCCGAACCAATGGAGGAGAGCCTTTCATGAGCACGATGACCGCGGCAGTATTGCAACGGCACGGCGACCTGGACGCCATTGCGCTGCAACAGGTGCCCATTCCCCAACCTGGCCGGGGCGAAGTGCGCCTGCGAGTGCGAGCCTGTGCCCTCAACTGGCTGGACGTGGGCATACGCCAGGGGCCGAAATTCGGCGCAGTGCCCCTGCCGCTGATCGGCGGAGGCGATATCTGCGGCGTGGTGGATGCCCTTGGCGACGAGATGAGCGGCTGGCAGGTAGGCGACGAAGTAGTGGTCTATCCGCTGCTGACCTGCGGGGAATGCGAATACTGCCGCCGCGGTGAGCCGACCATCTGCCCGCATCATCGCATCATCGGCGAACATGTCAACGGCGGGCTGGCGGAATATACGGTCGTTCCGGCGCGCAATCTGTTGGGCAAGCCGTCCCGCCTGACTTTCGTGGAGGCGGCGGCGCTGCCGGTGGTTGCCATGACCGCCTGGCACATGCTCATCACTGTGGGACAGCTTCGCGCCGGCGAGCGTGTCCTGATCCTGGGCGCAGGCGGCGGTGTCGCCTCGATGGGCATTCAGATCGCCCGCCTGGCCGGAGCACAGGTCTTCGCCACGACCTCATCACCCGAAAAAGCGGCGCGAGCAGCGGCGCTCGGTGCACAGCAGGTGTTCAACTATCGCGAGCAGGACTGGGTGCAGGGAGTCCTGGAAGCTACCGGCGGGCGCGGGGTTGACCTGGTGCAGGATAACGTCGGCGGCGCAACCTGGGCGCAGTCGCTGCGTGCGCTGGCTCGCGGGGGCCGCCTGGTGCCCTGTGGCTCGCATTCGGGCACGACCTTCACGCTGGACATCACCCAAGTCTATCACCGCCAACTGAGAATCCTCGGCTCCAACGGCGGCACCTATCAAGACCTGGCCGCCGCCCTGAAGCTGGCCGAGGAAGGGCGTCTGTTGCCGGTTGTGGATACAGTGTTGCCACTCAGCGAAATTCATCAGGGCCATCGCCTGCTCGAAGCCGGACAGCACTTCGGCAAGATTGTCATCGAGATTCCCTGATTTTTGCCCGACCTGCTCACCCGACGGTCTCTTGTCCGCAAACCCGGGCGCATCCTGCCAGTGTCCCAGGGGTGGGGTGCGAACTTCAGCCACAGGGAGTTGTACTCTGCCGTTATGATTGCTCAGTGGCCAGCGGACGATGCCGACCGACATCGTCCCTCATCATTGCTCGCCCCGACCTGTCATCAGCAACAGGCAGGCTGTCGCCGATAACTGACGGCTGATAGCTCGCTGCCACACCCGTCTCAGAAGGGGCACACGTCGTTGAGGGTATAGGCGCGGTTGCTGTAGCCGTAACTGTTGAGCACGCCCAGCACGTTGGCTCCGCTGGCGATAGCGGCTGCGCAGGCGGCGCGTGCGTCGCCGGTGGCCCGGAAATTGTCCATGAACGCCTGCCCCATCTGCGCAAAGCCATAGCCAGGGGTGCCGGGCGGATTCTCGCCCATCAACACGTTGAACCAGGTCTCAGCGCGGGCGTTGCCCAGCCGGGCATAGGTGATCATAATGCGGAAGGCAGCATAGGCCCGCAGCGCTTCGGTTTCTCCGGCAACATTCCAGGCCAGCAACGAACTGTTCTTGCGCGCTTCGTCATAGGCCAGGATAGCCGGACGCCATTGTCCCTGGCGCAAGAGATCATCGGCGTCGTAGATGGCGTGAATGCGATAGCGCGCGCCGGGCACCTCTTCGCGCAGCGCCAGCACGTAGTCCTGGCCATTCCAGTCCCACGTATCTACCACGCTGCGCTGTGGGCCGGTCGCTGCCGTGCCAGGCGGGTTGATGGCAGCGGTCAGTTCCAGCACCCCGTCGCCGTCCACGTCCAGCACGCTCACACGCCCGTTGATAGCGACGATCTGCCCGTTGTTCAGCTCCTCGAACACACCGACGATGGCGTTCCAGCTCAGAATTTTGGCTTCCTTGAAGCAGGCTGAACCGCTGCAGGTCTCGGTGAAGAAGACCAGTTCAGCCTTGACATCGGTGTTCATATCGCCCACGCGCACCAGTTCCGGCAGGGCAATGGCCGGGTTGAAGACCGTCTGATAGAGCAGGCGATAGCCGCCCGCGTCGCAGCCGAAGACCAGCAACTGCCCGGCATTGAGCGGCGCTTCTGGGTTGTAGGTGGCCGGGTTGTAGAGCGTGACGATCACTTCGGGGATGCCGTCGCCTGTCAGATCGGTGTCCGCCTGCACGACGCCGCCCTTATCCGTGAGCGCGCCCCAGTCGCGCAGAGTCGCTTCGAGCACGGTGGGCGCGCCCCCCGCCGACAGGAAGCGCCCAATAGCCACGCTGTAGTCGTTGAAGCTCTCTGGACGCGCGGGCGGGACGGGTGCGCCGGGCTGTGGACACTGATTCGGCTGATAGTAGGGCGCGGGAGGCGGCGCAGCGGCGGTTTGCGTGGCCGCCTGAATGGTGGCGACGGCGGCAGTAGCGGTGGCGTTCGGTCCTACAGGATTGCCCGGCGCGCTCCCCCCTGGCGCGGGCGTGGTCGGGACGGCGAATTGACCGGTGGGCGTCACCAGCCACACCGACAGACGACCACCAGGGGTAGCCGTCAGCAAGGGGGGACGGGTGACGGTCGGCGCTTCGCGCTCGCCGATGACATCGGTCACCGGGCCGCAGGCGACCAGCAACGTAGCAATCAGGGTCAGCACCCCGTTGAGAACAAGAGCAAGAGTTCGGCGCGTGTTCATGTCGCGAAGTATAGCGCAGCAAGCCGCGCGCGCCATTCTCCCTCAGCGTAATTGCACCAAAACCGGCCAGCAGAACCATGGGCAGAAGTAAACTCAGGTGTGATCTTCTGGTTGACCTCATCCCCGCTCGGCGCTGGCGCGCCTCGTTGCTCCCTCCCCGCGTCGGCTATGCATTACCCACAAGTCTCCCCTCACCCCTCAATCCCCTCGCCCTCGCGACTGCGTCGCGGGGCGAGGGGACTTACTGTCTCTGGCCCAGGCGCGCACTTTCGCCCGCAGCGCGGGCAAAGGGGCCGGGGGATGAGGGCGAAAAGAGCGCATAACGCGCTCCAGGTCGTGCATTGCGCTCTATTCGCCGCGCCGCGCCGTTGCCTTTACGAATTGTTACGTTTTCGTATAGATTTCCTTACGCCTCTCCAGATTGAAGGACAATTGAGGTAAGATTGATTTGTATAAAGACAGGGCTGGGGAACAGGACGTGAAAGCGACTCTGGTGGGGCAGTGGTACAGGTGGGTGGCAGTGGCGCTGGCGGTGGGGACGCTCAGCGCGAGGTTACCCGTGGCTCATGCTCAGGAAGGGCTGCGCCCGCAGATACCTTCCTGGGATAGCATCTCGCCGCTTTCTCCGAAAGAACCCTGGCTCGCCGATGGACAACCTGTAACGCGGGCGCGCGCCTATCAGGTGGGGGATGTCGAGAACTTCGTCCTCCTGGGCAGCCGCGACCGTCAGCCGCAGCCGCTCGTGCTGGTCTACCGTAGCGCCCATGCCTACTTCTGGTTCGAGCAGGGTCAAACCCCCAATCTGTCCGCCCTCGAAATGGCCGCCCGACAGTTCGACGAGCGCATCTGGCCGCTCAACGTGCGGCTTTTTGGCCCGGCAGGCGAAAACGCCCTGGGAGTCGACGCGCGGGTGCACGTCGTCAATCAGAACAGCATCGGGCCGGGCATCCTGGGCGCGTTCAACCCCGCCGACCTGTGCCCGCGCACGCAGTGTCCAACCAGTAACGAGCGTCCTATCATCTATCTCAGCCTTGATCTGGCTCCTCTTGATTCAGCGGAATACCTGACGACTCTGGCGCACGAGTCACAGCACCTGTTGCAGGCGCTGACGGACGCCGATGAGCGCCGCTGGCTGAACGAAGGATTGGCACAACTGGCAGAACATCTCAACGGTTTCGATCCGCAAGCCATCGGCATCGAAAACGTCAGCCGTTTCCTGGCCGCGCCCGACCATCATCTGAACGGTTGGCTCTTCGATGCGCGCGCCATGGCCCGCAACTATGGCGCAGCCTACCTGTTCCTGCTCTATCTGTACGAGCGCTTCGGCCTGGAGGTAATTCAGGAGGTAGCGGCTCATCCAGGGAACGGGCTGGCGTCGATCCAGGCAGTACTGGCGACACAAACCGGCGCGCCAAACGTGGACAGCGTCTTCGCGGACTGGGTGATCGCCAACCTGCTCGACGATCCGTATGTCGGCGACGGGCGCTACTCCTATCGCACGCTCGACCTGCCCGGCGCGATCGTCCCGCAGTCGCTCACCGTCCCCTCGGCGGGGCTGATCTACCGCGACAGCATCAATCAGTACGGTGCCGATTACCTGCGGCTAGACCTTCCCGGCACGTACCGCATCACCTTCGACGGCAGCGACGCCGCGCCCCTGCTCAACGCTCCGCCCTCTTCTGGCGAGTGGATGTGGTGGTCGTATGACAACAACAGCAGCGTCACCCGCTTGACGGGCGCTTTCGACTTGAGCGGCCTGCAGACGGCGACACTGACCTTCGATGCGTGGTGGGAGATCGAAGAGGGAGACCAACTGCAGGTATTGGTCTCGGCGGACGGTGGCGCGAGTTGGCAGGCGGTCGGTGGCCCGGCGGCGAAGCGCTGCGGGGAGGCTGGCCCGTGCTACCAGGGGCGTTCCGCTGGTTGGGTGAGCGAACAGGTTGATCTGAGCGCCTTCGCGGGTGAGCGGGTGCTCGTGCGCTTCGAGTACGTCACCGACGGCGGAGCTACCCTGACCGGCGCGGCCCTCGATAACCTGGGCATCGTCGAGTCTGGCCTGCTCGATAACGGGGAGACGCCGGAGTCGACCTGGGTCGCCGAAGGGTTTGTGCGCGTCCAGGAGCGCCTGCCGCAGCGCTGGACGCTGGCCGCCGTGACGCAGACCCCCGATACACTGGCGACGGTCACTCACCTGACGCTGGACAGTCACAACACCGCACAGGCGACCGTGACCGTGCCCGTCGGTGGCTCGGTGACTCTGGTGATCGGCGCGATGGCCCCTTATACCAGCCTGCCGGCCAGCTACAAGATCAGCGTCGCGCTGGGAGAGCGGCCCTGAACCGGCGTTGCGAGAATGCCTCAGACAGCGGCCCCGGGTGGAATTTTTGGTCATTCTCCACAAAACCAACTACTTGACTGCCGCCCTCGATGGCAGTATTCTGAACTTCGGTGAAAGGGATAGCAGCCATGATCGCACTGTTCGTCAGCAAGCGCGCCAAGTCCAAGAAGGCCAACGCCGAATAGGCGGGTGGTTCGCTTGGTGCTGCGTGCTGGCGACTGAGCCAACATCTCCAACCTGAAAGCCAACGACCACCCGCAAGGGTGGTTTTTTGTTGGGAGGTACACTGCCATGGTTTTCGGTCTGTGCATCAAGAAGGCGAAGAAGGAGGTGCTCACGTAGCGGCGATTGGCCGGTCGTGTGCTTGATGCTTCGCCTAGCTCAGAGCGCCCCACCTGGCAATCGCCGGTGGGGCGTTTTGATTTATTCGCTCAGTCAGCAGGCTACAGGAGGATACCATGTCACAGCAAGCGCAAATGCAGATCGAATGTGTGGAGTGCGGCGGATTGATCGCCCTGCCGCCGGACGTGATGTTGGGCGAGATCGTCTCGTGCGCCGACTGCGGGGCCGAACTGGAAGTGGTGGGCACATCTCCCCTGGAACTGGCTCCCGCGCCGATGGAAATGGAAGACTGGGGCGAATGAACGTCGGTATCCTGTGCAGTCGCGTGCGCGTGGAAGAGAAGCTGCTGTTCGCCGCCTTCGAGACGCTGGGCGTGCCCGTGCAGCGCCTCGATGAACGGCAGCTCATCGTCTACCCCGACCGCTACCGGCCAGACGTGGACATAGTGCTCGAACGCAGCATCAGCGCCACGGCTGGCCTGGTGGCCACCCAACTGCTGGAGGCCGCAGGCGTTCACGTCGTCAACGACTCCCTCACGGCGAGCACCTGTGCCGACAAAGTCCGTACCACGCTTGCCCTCACCCGCGCCAATATCCCCCAACCGCTCACTGCTATCGCCCTCAGCCCCGAAGCCGCCCTCGAAGCCATCGAGCAGATCGGCTATCCGGTGGTGCTCAAGCCGCCGATCGGGTCATGGGGGCGGCTGCTGGCCCGCCTCAACGATCGCGACGCGGCAGAGGCCGTGTTGGAGCACAAAGAAGTGCTGGGCGGCGTGGCGCACCAGGTTTTCTACATCCAGGAGTACATCGAAAAGCCGTCGCGCGACATCCGCGCCTTCGTGGTGGGGACGCAGACCATCTGCGCCATCTACCGTCATTCTCCACACTGGATCACCAATACGGCGCGCGGCGGGATCGCCAGCAACTGCCCCGTCACGCCGGAGCTTGACGCGCTATGTCGTCAGGCGGCGCTGGCCGTCAGCGGGGGGCGCGGCGGTGTGCTGGCCATTGACGTGCTGGAAGACCCACAACGCGGCCTGCTGGTGTGCGAGGTCAATCACACCATGGAGTTTCGCAACAGCATAGACACGACCGGCGTCAATATCCCCCTGCTCATGGCCCAGTTCGTCCTGGAACACGGGAGGGAACGGGTATGAGCGAGCCGTTGCGCGTCGGCATCGTGGGCGGTTCGGGGTACACAGGCGGCGAGTTGTTGCGGCTGCTGCTGGATCATCCCGGCGTGCGCGTGACGCAGGTCACTTCCGAACAGTACGCGGGCAAGCCCCTGCACCAGGCACACCCACATCTGCGCGGGCGGGGCGACCTGCGCTTCGTGGGGCGCGACGCTCTGACCCCCTGCGACGTGCTCTTCCTGGCCATGCCACACGGCGAGGCACAGCAGCGCATAGACCACTATGCCAGCCTGGCCCCTACCCTGATCGATCTCAGCGCCGACTTTCGCCTGGCCGATCCGGCGGAATACGCCGCCGCCTATGGCGAGACGCACGCCGCGCCCGCCTGGCTGGAGCGCTTCGTCTACGGCCTGCCGGAACTCAACCGCGACGCTCTGCGCGGGGCGCGCTATGCCAGCGGCGTGGGTTGCAACGCCACCGCGACCCTGCTGGCGGTGTGGGCGGCGGCGCGGGGCGGCCTGCTGAACGCCGATCAGCCGCTGATCGCCGATCTCAAGGTGGGCAGCAGCGAGGCGGGGCACACGCCCGGCCCAGCCAGCCATCACCCCGTCCGCAGCGGGGTGGTGCGCCCCTTCAAACTGGTAGGGCATCGTCACGAGGCCGAAGTACGGCAGGCACTGCGCCGCGTTGGTCGCTTCGACGTGCGGCTGGCGGTCACCAGCGTGGAGCTGGTGCGCGGCGTGGCCGCCGCCGTGCACGTGACGTTGCCCGCTGGCCTGGCCGAGCGCGACCTGTGGGCGTGTTACCGGGATGCCTGGCGGGGTGAACCGTTCGTGCGCATTGTGCACGATCAGGGCAGCGTACACCGTCACCCCGAACCACGTCTGCTGGCCGGGACGAACTACGCCGACGTGGGCTGGGAATACGACCCGGCTACTGGACGGGCCGTGCTGCTCTGCGCCCTGGACAACCTGGGCAAAGGGGCTGCCGGTACAGCTGTGCAGTGCATGAACCTGATGTGTGGTTTTGAGGAAACGACCGCGCTGACTTTTGGAGGGATATACCCATGATCCATGTCTTGAAGATCGGCGGTGGAGCGGGAATTGATGCTGGGCCGGTGCTGGGCAACCTGGCCCGCCGCATCGCCGACGGCGAACGCTGGGTCGTAGTCCACGGGGCCAGCGACGAGGCGAACCGGCTGGCAGGGCGGGTCGGCCTGCCCGTGCAGACGCTGACCGGCCCCGACGGGCATGTCAGCCGCTACACCGACGCGCAGATGATCGAACTGTACTGCGCGGCGGCGGGGGCGGTCAATCAACGTCTGGTGGCCGGGCTGGTCGTGCGGGGAATCTGGGCAGCAGGGCTGGCGGGGCCGACGGTCATCAGCGCCCGCCGCAAGACGGCCATCCGCGCCCTGCGCAACGGGCGACCGGTCATCGTGCGCGACGACTTCTCCGGCACGATCGAAAGGGTAGACGAACGGCTGCTGACGCTGTTGCTGGAGGGGGGCTATACGCCGGTCATCGCGCCGGTGGCGCTGGGGACGGCGGGCGAGCGCCTCAACGTGGATGGCGACCTGGTAGCCGCGACAGTGGCGCGCACCCTGGCCGCGCACACGCTGATCATCCTGAGCAACGTGCCCGGCCTGCTGCGCGATCCCGCCGATCCCGCCTCCGTCGTGCCGGGCTTCTCGCTCGGCGACCTGGCCCGCTACGAGCCGCTGGCACAGGGGCGCATGAAAAAGAAATTGCTGGCAGCGCAACAGGCCGCCGTGCCGCGCGTCATCCTCAGCGACGCGGGCCTGCCCGCTCCGCTCGACGCGGCGCTGGCCGGTGCAGGGACGCATATCCTGGGCGAAAGAGAGGCCGAACATGTTGGATACGCAGGTTGATCTGGCAGAACTGGAGCGCGCCTTCTCCAGTGGCGTTTATACCAAGCGCGACGTGCAGATCGTCGGCGGGCAGGGCGCGCGCCTGACCGACGCAGCGGGCCGGACGTACATAGACTGCGTCAGCGGGCACGGCGCGACCAACCTGGGCCACGCTCATCCGGCCATCGTCAGCGCCATTCAACAGCAGGCGGCCACGCTCATTCACTGCCCGGAGATGTTCCTCAACGCCACCCGCGCCCGTTACCAGGCGGAGTTATGCGCGGCGGCGGGCATGGCGCGGGTCTTCCTGTGCAACAGCGGCGCGGAGGCCATCGAGGGCGCGCTGAAGATCGCCCGCCTGGTCACCGGACGCCCGCGCATTGTCGCTGCCATGCGCGGCTTTCATGGGCGCACCTTCGGCGCGTTGAGCGTCACCTGGCAGCCTGCCTACCGCGATCCCTTCGCGCCGCTGCTGCCGGAGGTGGTGCATGTGCCCTTCAACGCGCCCGAAGCGCTGGCCGCCGCCCTCAACGGGACGGTTGCGGCGGTGCTGGTCGAGCCGGTGCAGGGCGAGGGCGGCGTGATCCCGGCGCAGGACGGTTACCTGAGCGAGGTTGCGGCGCTTTGCCGCGCCAACGGCTCGCTGCTGATCCTGGACGAGGTGCAGACGGGCTTCGGGCGCACGGGCTGGCTCTTCGCCCATCAACGCGACGGGGTGCGCCCCGACCTGCTGTGCCTGTCCAAGAGCATCGCCAACGGCCTGCCGCTGGGCGCGGTGCTATTGGCCGAAGGCATCGGGCCGTTGTCGCCGGGATTGCACGGCAGCACTTTCGGCGGCAATCCGGTCGCGTGCGCAGCGGGACTGGCCGTGCTGGACGTGTTGCAGCATCAGCAGCCCGACCTGATCGAGCGGGCGCGGACGCTGGGCGAGCAGGTTTTGCAGCACCTGCGCGAACATCTGCCCTCTAGCACTGTCCGCGAGGCTCGCGGGCGGGGGTTCATGATCGGGATCGAGCTGCGCGGCAAGGTTGCGCCCGTTCTGGCGGCGTTGCAGGAACGCGGCGTGCTGGCCCTGCCCGCCGGACGCCCTGTGTTGCGGCTGCTGCCGCCGCTGGTGATCGAAGAAGACGATCTGTGGACGGCTGTTGCTACGGTAGAGGAGGTTCTGAGCGATGCCACTGGATCGCTATAGCATCATTGACAGCACCCTGCGCGAGGGCGAACAGTTCAGCACGGCATCTTTCACCACAGCGCAGAAGCTGGAGATCGCCGGTCTGCTGGACGAGTTCGGCATCGAGATGATCGAGATGACCACGCCCTGTGCCTCACCTCAGAGCGAAGCCGACATCCGCGCCCTGGTCAACGCCGGATTGCGCGCGCGCATCCTCACGCACATCCGCTGTCACCGCGACGACGCCCTGCGCGCCCTGGATACCGGCGTGCACGGCCTGGACATCGTGATCGGCACGTCTCCGCTGCTGATGGAACACAGTCACGGCAAGAGCATCGAGCAGATCATTGACCTGGCCGCCGAGGTGCTGACCTTCGTGCGGGCGCAGGCTCCGGATATCATTCTGCGCTTCAGCACCGAAGACACCTTCCGCAGCCGCGAGTCCGATCTGCTGCGCGTGTATCTGGCGGTGGCCGACCTGGGCGTGGTCAACCGGCTGGGCGTCGCCGACACAGTGGGCATCGCCCTGCCCGATCAGGTCTACAGCATGGTGAACCAACTGGTGCGCCTGACGGGCCTGGACGTGGAATTTCACGGGCACAACGACAGCGGTTGCGCCATCGCCAACGCCTGCGCCGCGCTGCAGGCCGGTGCCACGCACGTAGACACAACCATCCTGGGCATTGGCGAGCGCAACGGCATCACCCCGCTGGGCGGCCTGATCGCCCGGCTCTACACGCTGGATCGCGCTTACGTCGCCAAGTACAACCTGCCCGTTTTGCCGCGCCTGGATCGGCTGGTGGCCGATCTGTGCGGCATCGAAATCCCCTTCAGCAACTACATCACCGGCTCCAGCGCCTTCATCCACAAGGCGGGCATTCATACCAAGGCCGTGCTGGCCGACCCCGCTACCTATGAGATTCTCAAGCCGCAGGACTTCGGGCTGACGCGCGAGGTGATGATCGGTCACCGCCTGACCGGCTGGAACGCGCTGCGTCAGCGGGCGCAGACTCTGGGTCTGCACCTGGACGATGCCACCCTGCGCGCGCTGGCGCAGGACATCAAGCGCCGCGCGGACGTGCGCCCGATGGCCCTGCACGAAGTGGATAGTCTGTTGCAGGAAGCGGCGGTAGCACAGCCATGAGCGGTTGCACCTTTGCCGAAAAGGCCCTGGCGCGGGCGGCGGGGTTGCCTGCCGTCCGCGCGGGCGATATCGTAGACGTGACGCCGGACGTGGTGCTCAGTCACGACAACTCGGCGGCGATCCGGCGCATCTTCGCCGAGACGGGCGCGCCGCGCATCGCCTACCCCGACCGCGTGGTGATCACCCTGGATCACGCCGTGCCCGCCCCAACCAGCCGTCACGCCCAGAATCACGCCGAAATCCGGCAGTGGGTGCAGGAACAAGGCATCCGGCACTTTTTCGACGTGGGGCGCGGCATCTGCCATCAGGTGCTGGGCGAAGAAGCCCTGATCCTGCCCGGCGAAACCATCCTCGGCGCGGACAGTCACACCACCCATCACGGCTGGCTGGGCGCGTTCGGCGCGGGCGTGGGTCGCACCGAACTGGCCGCGCTGTGGGCAACGGGTCAACTGTGGCTGCGCGTGCCAGAAGCAGCCCGCATCACCCTGACGGGGCGGCTCGCCCCCGGCGTGACAGCCAAGGATGTCGGGCTGCGGCTGCTACGGGAGATCGGGGCCGATGGCGCGCTGTACCGTTCGCTGGAGTTCGCGGGTGATGCGCTGAGCGCGCTTTCGCTGGACGAGCGGGCGGTCTTACCCAACCTGCTGGCCGAGAGCGGCGCGAAGAACGTCTACCTGCCGCCGGATCAGGCCGTCTTCGACTACCTGGAACCGCGCCGCACCCGCGACTATGTGCCGCTCTACCCCGACCCCGATGCAACCTATGTAGCCGACTATCATCTGGACGTGAGCGATCTGCCCCCACAAATTGCCCTGCCGCACCGCCCCGATCAGGTGGTTGACCTGGGCGATGTGCTCGGCCAGCCGGTGCACCAGGCGTTCCTGGGCACATGCACCAACGGGCGCTTCGAAGATTTGCAGGCGGCGGCGCAGATCGTGCGCGGGCGGCAGGTGCGTTGCCGCTTGCTGGTCATCCCGGCCAGCGCGCAGGTGTTGCGGCAGGCGGTACAGACGGGCGTGCTCGATACGCTGCTGGCCGCCGGCGCGACCATCAGCACGCCCGGCTGTGGCCCGTGCATGGGCAACCATATGGGCGTGCCCGCGCCAGAAGAGGCGACCATCAGCAGCGGCAACCGCAACTTTCGCGGGCGCATGGGCACGCCCGACGCGCCGATCTACCTGGCCAGCCCCTATGTGGTGGCGGCCAGCGCGCTGGCCGGTTGTATTGCCGATCCACGGGAGTATCTGTCATGATCACCCTCCATCGCTGTTGGGTCTATGGGGACGACGTCAACACCGATGTCATCTTCCCCGGCAAGTACACCTATACCCTCACCGCGCCGGACGAGCTGGCCGCGCACGCCCTGGAAGACCTCGACCCGGCCTTTGCACAGGAGGTGCAGCCCGGCGATGTGATCGTGGCCGGGCGCAACTGGGGCTGTGGCAGCAGCCGCGAGCAGGCGGTCACTGCGCTGAAGGCGGCTGGGGTCGCTGCGATCATCGCCGCGTCGTTCAGCCGCATCTACTTCCGCAACTGCATCAATCAGGGGCTGTTGCCCATCGTCTGCCCGGAACTGCACCGCCTGGTGCGCACCGGCGATCAGATCGGGATCGATCGCGCTGCCGGGCAGATCGTCCTGCAGGACGGGCGGGTCTTTCCTATCCCGCCGCTGTCTCCTTCGGTGCAGGCGATTCTGGACGCGGGCGGCCTGCTGCCCATGTTGCAACGTCGCTTCAAAGGAGGTGCCTGATGCCGCTCATCACCCTGATTCCCGGCGACGGCATCGGCCAGGAGGTGATCCCCGCCGCCCGTTTCGTGCTGGAGGCGTTGAGCCTGGGCCTGGAGTTTGTCGAGGCGGAGGCGGGCTATGGGACCTTCGAGCGCACCGGCGAAGCCCTGCCAGAGGCGACGCGGGCGCAGTGCGCCCGCTCCGACGCCGTGCTCTTCGGGGCGACGAGTTCCCCGCTGGGGCAGGTGCCCGGCTACCGCAGCCCAATCCTGGCGCTGCGCCGTCACTTCGACCTGTACGCTAACCTGCGTCCGGCGCAGGCGGACGGGATCGATCTGTTGATCGTGCGCGAGAACACGGAAGGGCTGTATAGCGGGCGCGAGCGCGTGGAAGACGGCGGGCAGACGGCCATCACCGAGCGGGTGATCACCGTCCGCGCCTCGGAGCGCATCGTCCGGCTGGCCTGTCAACAGGCACGGCGACGGCGCGGCCTGCTGACCATCGTGCACAAGGCCAATGTGCTCAAGGCGACCTGCGGCCTCTTCCGGCGGGTGGCGCTGGAGGTGACCCGCGACTTCCCCGGTCTGACGGTTGAGGAGCTGCTGGTGGATACGGCGGCGCTGCGTCTGGTGAGCGATCCGGCGCACTTCGACGTGCTGGTGACAACCAACCTCTTCGGCGACATCCTCAGTGACCTGGTGGCTGGCCTGACAGGCGGGCTGGGGCTGGCTCCGTCCGCCAACCTGGGCGACGGGCGACCGGCAGTGTTCGAGCCGGTGCACGGCAGCGCGCCGGACATCGCCGGACGGGGGATCGCCGACCCGCGCGCGGCCATCCTCAGCGCGGGGCTGATGCTGGAGTACCTGGGCTATGCGGAGGAAGCGGCCCGCCTGCGCCAGGTCACGCGCGCTACCTCGCACACCGGCCAGACCATGCGCACCGCAGAGGCCATCGCCGAGGCGCTGGATAGGGGGTGAACGATGGACGACGCCGACCTGATCGCGCGGTTGGTGAGCATCTACAGCCCCTCAGGGCAAGAAGTAGAGGCGGTGAGCTATCTGGTAGACTGGATGAGCGGGCATGGGTTCGCCGCGAGCGTAGACGCAGCGGGCAACGCCGTTGGGGTGCGCGGGGCCGCCGATGCCCCGCATACCCTCTTGCTGCTGGGCCACATAGACACCGTCCCCGGCGAGATTCCGGTGCGCGTGGAGGACAGTTGCCTGTACGGGCGCGGCAGCGTGGATGCCAAAGGATCGCTGTGCGCCTTCGCCGAGGCGACCGCCCGCGCAACGATCCCCCCTGGCTGGCGGGTGATGGTCATCGGCGCGGTGGACGAGGAAGCCGATAGCCGGGGCGCGTACTACGTGCGCGAACAGCTACAGCCGACCTGGTGCCTTATCGGTGAGCCGAGCGGCGCGGCCCGCATCACGCTGGGCTACAAAGGGCACATGCGCGTCCATTACCGCTTAACCCGTCCGCTGGCGCATTCAGCGCTCCCACAGCCCAGCGTTGCCGAACTGGGCGTGCGCCTGTGGCAGGGCCTGGGGGCCTGGGCCGAAGGGCACAACCAGGGCAAAGAGCGCCTCTTCGAGCAGATTGCGCTGCATCTGGCGGCGATCAACACGCACAGCGACGGCTTCCGCGAGACGCTGGCGATGGAGATCAATCTCCGCCTGCCCCCTGGCGTGTTGCCAGACGAGGCGCGGGCGGCGCTGGCCGACCTGGCCGAAGCCGATGCCATCTGGGAGACTTCGAGCGCAGAACCGGCCTATCTGGCCCCTAAAGGGACACCCCTGGTGCGCGCATTGCTGGCCGCCATCCGCGCGCAGGGCGAACAGCCCGGCTTTGTGCTCAAGAGCGGCACCAGCGATATGAACGTAGTCGGCGAAGTGTGGACGTGCCCTATTGTCGCCTATGGGCCAGGCAATAGCAGCCTGGATCACACGCCGCACGAACATCTCTCGCTGGCCGAATACTGGCAGGCGGTGCGCACCCTGCAACACCTGATCGAGCACCTGCCCTGACAGGAACAGAATTCATCGCCGAGGCGCAGAGGGCGCGGGGAGTATTCTTCGGCGCTCTCTGCTCCCTGCCGCGCCCCAACACACATCCCCGACGCTCCCTACCTGGCTGCCAAGAGCATTTGGCATGACTGGGTGACTGAATACCAGATTGTGTATAACCCTAACTATACCTATGCATTGGCGTCCGGCTCTGCTCCGTGCGCCGCTGTGATTCAGACATACAGGTTGACGAGTTGGCGTTGGGTAGACTGAGGGAGACGGAACGATGGAAGCGAAATGGTACAGATATTTTGGGAAGGCGCTCGTCGTGCTGATTGTCTTGGGGCTGGGTCTGGCTCCGCTCGCCGACCTGCTGGAAGCCCAAGGGGATGACCCCCCTCAGGCCAGCGAATTCCCTGTTGGCGAGGATTTGACCATCGCCGCCCTGCTCGAACGGGAGATCGAAGGGAGCGAGATCACCTTCGAACAACAGCTCGCCGATGGCCCCAACTATTCGCAGTACATCGCCAGCTATATCTCGGAGGGCAACAGGATTTATGGCCTGCTGACAGTGCCGTTCGGCGAAGTGCCAGAGGGCGGCTTCAAGGCCATTGTGTTCAATCACGGTTTCATCCCCCCTGCCAGTTACCGCACGACCGAACGTTATGTGGCGTATGTGCACACGCTGGCCAGCCATGGCTTTGTGGTCTTCAAGATAGACATGCGCGGTCATGGCAACTCGGAGGGTGAGCCAACCGGCACCTACTTCTCGCCGGCCTACACCATTGACGCCGTTGCCGCGCTCAAGAGCCTGCAAACGCTCGATTTCGTTGACCCGCAGGGGATCGGCATGTGGGGGCATAGCATGGCGGGCAACCTGGTGCTGCGCGCCATGCTGATCGAGCCAGACATTCAGGCGGGCGTGATCTGGGCAGGCGCGGTCTATAGCTACGACGACTTCACCAAATACCGCATCTCCGATCCTTCCTCTGGCGGCCCAGGCATGGAGAACTCCCCCAGCCGGAGGCGCGGGCGTGAACTGCGCGAAGCCTACGGAGAGCCGAACACGGAGATCCCCTATTGGAAAGCCGTCTCGCTCACCGAGCACCTCGAACTGCTACAGAAGCCTTTGCAGCTTCACCATGCTGTCAACGACTCGGTCGTCAATATCGGCTACTCGCGCGACCTGGTGCAGGCGTTGACCGAGCACGGCAAGTTGTTCGAATACTACGAATACGCCGGTGGCGGGCACGACATCAACTCGCCGTACTTCGAAGAGGCCATGCTGCGCACCATCGAGTTCTTTAAAAAACACCTGTAAGTGAAGGCAGGTCCGCTCGTAAAAACCGCTGAACAGGGCCTGCCTTCGCTCAGCAGTGGTGCAGGCGGTCTCGTACATTCAGCCAAGCTTTGCTAGAATGCTGTCATCGTCTGGGGCATTCTGGCAGAGATCATTCGCGTGAGAGACCTGCATCAGATCACCGCTCAGCTTCATCAATTCGAAGCTCGCTACCCCGGCGCACGGCGCATCGTCGAGAATCTGGGCTGGCTCTTCGCCGATAACGTGCTGCGCCTGATCAGCGTGATGATCGTCAACGCCTGGGTGGTGCGCTACCTGGGGCCGGAACAGTACGGCACGCTGTCGTTTGCGGTGGCGTTCGTCGCCCTCTTCACGCCCCTGGCACTGCTGGGCCTGCCCAACCTGGTTATGCGCGACCTGGTCGAGAAACCGGACGAGGAAAACGTCACCCTGGGCAGCGCCTTCGTCCTGATGCTCGGCGGCGCGGTGATCGGCGCGGCCCTGGCGTCGGTCGGTGTAATGTTGCTGCGCCCGGATCAGCCGCAAACTCAGCGCTTGGTGTGGGTGATCGCCTGCGGGCTGATCTTCCAGGCGTTCACCGTCATCGAGCAGTGGTTCAACGCGCAGGTGCGCGCCCGGTACGTGGTCTACGCGCGCAATGCGGCCCTGCTGATCACCAGCGCAGTACGGGTGGTGGCGATCCTGGCCGGAGCGTCGCTGCTGGCCTTCGCCGCGATCACAGTGATCGAAAGCGGGCTGTTCGCCCTGGGGCTGTTGATGGTCTTCCGGCGTGCGGGCGGCACGCTGCCCGCCTGGCGCGCGCAGTTGGCCCGCGCCAAAAGGTTGCTGGCCGATGGTTGGCCGCTGCTGATCGAGGGCCTGGCGATCATGGTCTACATGCGCATTGACCAGACCATGCTGGGCCAGATGATCCCCGGCGAAGAGGGCACGCGCGAGGTGGGCCTGTACGCCTCCGCCGTCAAGCTATCCGAAATCTGGCTATTTGTGCCAATGGCCATCCGCACCACCTTTTTCCCGACCATTGTCCGCTCCAAGAGCCTGTCGCCCGCCGAATACCGTCAGCGCATCCAGCGCCTGCTTAATCTGATGGTGCTGCTCTCCTACGGGGTGGCGATCCCTACGACGATCCTGGCTCCTTTCATCATCAGGCTGTTCTACGGTGCAGAGTTCGCCGACGCCACGCCAATGCTGGCGATCCTGATCTGGTCAGGGGTGTGGAGTAGCATGGGTATATTGCGCAGCGCCGTAGTTCAATCCGAAAATCGCCAGATTCTGACTTTGCAAGCGAGCATCCTGGGCGCAGTCTCAAACGTGCTGCTGAATTTGGTGCTGATTCCGCCACTAAAAGGAATTGGGTCAGCGATTGCCACGAATGTTTCGTACGGAATTCAGGCCTATATCAGTTCATTGTTGTTCCCAGCGCTAACCGCTTTTGGGAAAATGCAGACGCGCGCTCTGATTTATCCCAATCCTTTCGGAGTTATAAACGATGACAGACATTGAGTCCAGCAGCGCCCTCGATGTCCCCGTCGCCTTTCTGATCTACCGGCGTCCCGATGTGACGCGCCGTGTCTTCGCGGCGATCGCTGCGGCGCGTCCCCGACGGCTGTATGTGATCGCCGACGGGCCGCGCGACGAGAGCGAAGCTGCGCGCTGTACTGAGACGCGCGCGATTATCGAGGGCGTGAACTGGCCCTGCGAGGTCTTCACCAACCACGCCGATACCAACCTGGGACTCAAACGCCGCATCTCGTCGGGCCTGGACTGGGTTTTCGCGCATGAAGAGCAGGCCATCATTCTGGAAGATGACTGCCTGCCCGACCCAACTTTTTTCCGTTTCTGCGCGGAGTTGCTGGAACGATACCGCGACGACGAGCGCATCATGCAGATCGCAGGGACAAATCTGTTACGCGGTGCGTACCGCCCCCAGGCGAGCTACTTCTTCACCGGTTACATGCACATCTGGGGCTGGGCGACGTGGCGCAGAGCTTGGCAACATTACGATGTGACCATGAGCCAGTGGGCCGATACTCAGGTGCGGGAGCGCGTGCTCAGCCAGTTCGACGATCCCAGAGAACGACAGTACCGCCGTGATATTTGGACTCGTGTTTACGAGGGACAGATAGATACCTGGGATTACCAGTGGTCATTCATCTGCCGCGCGCGCGACGGTCTGTCAGTCATGCCGTGTCACAACCTGATCTCGAACATTGGTTTTGGGCCAGAAGCGACGCACACGCTGGTCAAAAACCGTGTGGCTGCCTTGCCCACCCAGCCAATGGCATTCCCGCTGCAACATCCAGCGACGGTCGTGCGCGATGTAGAGGCCGATCGGCTCTTGAGCAAGCTAACACTGCTCAAGCCGCCGCTGCACCGGCGCGCAGTCAACCGGCTGCGCCAATATTGGCGGCGCGCCCGACAGATGGTGCACCCTACAGGTTCTGCTGCCCAGAGGTGACGGCTTATGCGCGTAGTGCATCTCAGTGCAGAAGACATCAGCGGCGGGGCGGCGCGCGCTGCCCAACGCCTGCACCTGGGACTGCGCGCCATCGGAATCGACTCGCGTGTGATCGTCCGGCGCAAGAGCGGGGACGATCCGTACACCTATCCCGCCTTCGCTGTTCCTGCGGGGGATGCTCGCGCTGCAGCGGATGGTTTCCGCCAAGACCTGCGCAAAGTGGTGTTCAAAGCGTGCGGCTATCTGGATCAGCTTCCCCTGCGTCGCTATCCCCGCCGCCAATTGCTCACCTGGAGCATAGGCTGGGTGCCCACCGGCGTTCCCGCCATTGTCGCCCGCCTGCAACCGGACGTGATTCACCTGCACTGGATCGGCGCAGGATTTGTGCCCATCCGGGCGCTGCCTACCTTCAAGCGCCCGCTGGTGTGGGCGCTGCACGATATGTGGGCGTTCACTGGCGGGTGCCATTGTGCGCTTGACTGCGCGCGCTATCAGCAAGCGTGTGGGAACTGCCCGCAGCTTGGCTCAGATCGCGAGCGCGACCTGAGCCGGTGGGTCTGGGGGCAGAAGCACAAGCACTGGGAGCAGCTAGACCTGACGATAGTTGCACTCAGTCGTTGGCTGGCAGATTGTGCCAGACAGAGCGCCTTGTTTGGCGACAGGCGGATCGAGGTCATCCCCAACGGCATTGACATGGCCCGCTACAAACCGCACGAGCAAGCCCTGGCGCGGCAACTACTGGGACTGCCCGCCGACCGCCGCCTGATCCTCTTCGGCGCGATGCACAGTACCAGTGACCCTCTGAAGGGCTTCAATCACCTGCAGGGTGCGCTGCACCTGCTGACTCGATCTGCGGCGAATGCTCACTTCCATCTGGTTGTCTTCGGCGCGTCCGAACCGGCTGACCAGCCCGACCTGGGCTTCCCAGCCACTTATGTGGGCAGCCTGCACGATGACCTCAGCCTGTCCCTGCTGTATTCGGCGGCGGATGTCTTCGTGGCCCCCTCCCGGCAGGATAACTTCCCCAACACGGTGCTGGAAGCGCTGGCCTGCGGCGTGCCATGCGTGGCTTTCGACATCGGCGGGATGCCCGACCTGATCGCGCACCAGCAGACGGGCTATCTGGCCCGCCCCTTCGACGAAGCAGACCTGGCGCACGGTATTAGCTGGGTGCTCCAAGACGAACTGCGCCGCCGGGCGTTGGCCGAGGCCGCGCGGCGTAAAGTCGAACGCGAATACGAGCTGACGCTAATTGCGCGCCGCTACGAGGCGCTCTATCATGAAGTGCTCAGCAAGTGATGCCTGGACGAGGAGACCCAGAACATGGACACCTGGCCCCGTATCAGCATTGTCATCCCATCCTATAATCAGGGGCGCTTCATCGAAGCGACGCTGCGCAGCCTGTTCGATCAGCACTACCCCAACCTGGAAGTACTGCTCATTGACGGCGGCTCGACCGACAACACCCTCGAGATCGTGCAGCGCTACGCCGATCGCCTGGCCTACTGGGTCAGCGAGCCGGACGAAGGGCAGACGCACGCCCTGATCAAGGGCTTCGACCGCGCGACGGGCGAGATCGGCGGCTGGCTGTGCTCCGATGACCTGCACGAACCCTGGACGCTGCGCGAAGTTGCACAGTTTTTCGACACACATCCGCAGGCGCAGGTTGTCTATGGGGACAGTTCGTGGATTGACATTGACGGGCGTCCCATCCGCCCCAAGCGCGAGCACGCCTTCAACCGCTTCATCTGGACGTATGATTACAACTTCATCCCGCAGCCGTCCACTTTCTGGCGCATGAGCCTCTACCGACAGGTGGGCGGGCTGGATAAGGCGTTCGACCTGGCCATGGACGCCGACCTGTGGATTCGCTTCGCTGACGTGACCAGGCTGTATCACGTCCGCCGCTACTGGTCGCGGATGCGCTTCTATCCGCAGCAGAAAAATCAGGCCCGCCGCGCCGAGAGCAACGCCGAGGATCGGATCATGCGTCGCCGCTACATTGGCGACGAGCCACTCTATTCGCTGCGCGTCAAAAAGGTACTCGCCAAAGGGACACGTATCGCCTGGAAGCTGGCGACTGGCTGTTACTGGTGGGGGCGCGACAATCCGTTCGCCGGGCAGCGCGATGAAAGTCTTGCTCGTCCATAATCACTACCAGCAGCCTGGCGGCGAGGACACCGTCTTCGCGCGCGAAGCGGCCCTGCTGCGCGAGCATGGGCATACTGTGCTCACCTACACGCGCTCCAATGCTGAGGTGCGCGACTTTTCCCCTGTCGCCAAAGCCTCGCTCCCCCTGCGCATGATCTGGGCGCGCGACGCTGTGCGCGACCTGCGCGCGCTGATCGCAGCGGAAAAGCCAGACGTGGCGCACTTCCACAACACGCACTTCATGATCTCCCCGGCGGCGTACACCGCCTGCCATGAGGCGGGCGTGCCGGTGGTGCAGTCGTTGTATAACCCCCGGCTGTTATGCCCGGCAGCGACCTTCACCCGCCATGGGAACGCCTGCCAAGACTGTCTGGGCAAAACTCCGCCCTGGCCGGGCATTGTTCACGCTTGTTACCGCGACTCTCGCCTTCAGACGGCGGCAGTTGCAGCGATGCTGACCATACACCGTTGGCGCAAGACGTGGACACTGAGGGTGGACTGCTACATCGCTTCCACAGAGTTCTACCGGCAGAAGTTCATCGCAGGGGGTCTGCCTGCGCACAAACTGGTCGTCAAGCCGCACTTCGTCGCGCCCGATCCTTTGCCGCGCGAACACGAGCCAGGGGACTATGCGCTCTATGTGGGCAGGCTGGAGCCGGTAAAGGGTGTACGTGTGTTGCTGGCCGCGTGGGAACAGGCTGGCGCGATCCCACTCAAAATACGAGGTGAGGGGCCGCTTGAGGGAGAAGTGACGGCGCGGGCTGCTGCATTGGGGACAGTTGAGGTCGTCGGGCGGCTATCATCAGAAGCGCTGATGCAGCTTGTCAAGGGCGCGCGCTTCCTAGTCTGGCCGTCGCTGGGCTACTACGAGACGTTCGGCCTCGTCGCAGTTGAAGCCTTCGCCTGCGGCGTGCCGGTGATCGCCTCGCGGGCGGGCGTCATGGCCGAGATCGTGACCGACGGGGCGACAGGGCTACATTTCACCGCCGGCGACCCGGCAGACCTGGCCGCCAAAGTGCGTTGGGCCTGGGATCATCCGGCGGAAATGGCCGCGATGGGGCGCGCTGCCCGCCGCGAGTACGAACAGAAATACACCGCCGAGCGCAACTACGCGCAGCTGCTGCACATCTACGAGATGGTGCGGAGACGATAGGCGGGGAAGAAAGCCTGCTCTGGCTCGAACGAGCCTGCCGTCACTGCTCCCAACGGTCTACATCCAGCCCCTCTTCGACTTCCTGGAACAGTTCGCGGCAACTTTCGCAACGAATCTGCGCCTTCTCCAGGACAGAGCGGTTGATCAGAATCACGCGCGGGGGGGTGCACAGGCAAGCGGCCATCACACAGGGGTCTTCGTCGGGCGGGGGCTGAGCGTCCAGGCTGGCGATCACCCTGGCGGAGAGGATCAGGCCGATATTCCGCTCGATGGCCCGTGTCAACGCCCGCAACGCGGGTTGCCAGTCTTGCAGAGCGCGCGGCGTCAGCGCCCAGTGGGAAGGCGCTCCGGGGGGCGCGTGCGACCGCTCCAATCCAAAAGCCCACACCGGTTGCCGATACCAGGGCGAAAAGCGACTGACGTTTTCCATCGCCTCGGTCAGCATATTTGCCAGCACAGTTTCGGCGGCCTGCGCAGGCGCAGAGGGATCGGCTCCTTCGAACAGGGCGGTCATATCGGGCAGCGGCGCGCTGATATCGTAGGTACAGCACACAGCCTCCCAGGCCTGATGCAGTGTATCGAGCAAATCAACCGGAACCACGGCCAGACCCCCTGCTTTGACCGGCGGGGCGAGCGCGCCGGATGCCGTGCGCCCGGTAGCGCTGGACGGTGCCCCCGGCGGGCTAGACGGACGCGCCCGTCCGGGGGCTGGTCTGGTAAAAGCCGAGCAACCCTTTTTGCTCCAGCAGAGGTCGCGGATCGACCAGGTTCTTGTTCAGGGCGCAGGCTTTCTCTGGCAACGCAAAGGCCAGCGCCATCAGTTGCGTGAAGTACAACACTGGCATAGGCGCGTCCAGCGCCATCTGAAACTGACGCGCGTCGAGATTGGTATGGCACAGCGGACAGGCTACCGCGATGGCATCGGCTCCGGCGGCGCGTGCCTGCCGGATCAGCTCACCGCTCAGGTGCAGCACAATATCGGGGCGCGTCAGGGAATGGGCTGCCCCGCAACACGTCGTCTTGTACGACCAGTCTATCACCTCTGCCCCCAGCGCCTTCACCAGCGAGTCCATGCCGGTCGGATTTTCGGGGTGAGGTGCTTCGGTGACCTCCGGCGGGCGGGTGAGCAGGCAGCCATAGTAGCACACCACGCGCAGCCCCTGCAGCGGGCGCTGCACCCTGGCGGTGACCCCTTCCGCGCCCACGCGGCCCAGGATGGTGTCAATCAGCGTATTGACGACGACCGTGTCCCGATAGGTATAGCCGAGCGCACTGTCCATCTCTGCCTTGCGGGCGCTGTCGTGACGAATCTCGAACTGCGCGGCTTTGTGCCGGTTGAAGCAGGCCGCGCAAGGCATGGTCACCTCTTTGAAGCCGCCCTTTTCGATCAGCGCCAGGTTTTCCAGCGGCAGACGTAGGGCGGCCTCCGGATCAGCGCGATGCGCTGCCGAACTCCCGCAGCAAATCCAGCCGGCTGGCTCCACCAGGGCGATCTCCAGCGCCTGGCACACCGCCCGCGTGGATTCGTGATATTCGCGGGCCGTCGAGTGCAGCGAACAGCCCGGATAGTAGGCCACGGCCTGCGCTGCGCCCACCACGGGCCTGACCTTGCGCGGCGGGCGAACACGGTGGGGCAGAAAAGCCAGTTTGCGCTTGCGCAGCATCTTCACGCCCAGGTCTATATCGTCGCTGAAGTTGCGCGTGCGCAGTTTCAGTTCGGCCATCAGGCCCAGTTCGTAGGCGCGGCCCCACAGGCGCACTTCGCGCAGAAAGGCTTCGTTGAAGATCGTCACCTGTGGCACGGGCGGGCTGATGCCCCGTGCGCGCGCTTCGCGCGTCAGGAATTCCATGATGCCGGTGATGTCCAATCCCTGCGGGCAGCGCGTGCTGCACGTCTGGCAGGCAGCGCACAGCCAGGGCGTTTGGGCATTCAGGGCGATGTCTTCCTGCCCCAGTTGCAAAGCCCGCATGATCTGATTGGGCTGCCAGTCGAAGAATTCAGCGACCGGGCACCCGCTGGTGCACTTGACGCACTGATAGCACAGGTACACATTCTGCCCAAGCTTGTCCTGAATGCGCCGGGCCAGTTCCGGGCTGAACGATGTGGGCGTGATGGCCTCAGTCATGGTGGGCCTCCTGCGCGGGCGCGGCAGACACGTCAGGCCGCGGCAACAGCCCCGCCCCCTCGACGATGGGACGGACAGCCTCTTCCCACTCGATGGCCATGATGTGCACTCCAGCCACGCCCTCGATCTCGCGGACTTGCTGGATCAGCTCGATGCAGATGCAGATGCCCTCCTGCTTCCAAGCATCGGCGCGCGCTTTTTTGTCCTCCTTGCTCAGTTGATCCTTGGGGATGTCCGCCCAGGGCGCGCCCGCCGCCTCCATGCGTTCGATGAATTCGTCGGGCACCCACAGGCCGGGCACGCTGTCCTTCATGTAGCGGGCCATGGCCGGGCTTTTGAGGGGGCCAACGCCGGCCAGGATATACACCTGTTCGTGCAGCCCCATCTGCCGCACTTTCTCCATGAACGCCTTGAAGGCCGGGATATCGTAGATCAACTGCGTCTGAATGAAGTTCGCCCCCGCCTTGACCTTCTTTGCCAGGCGGTAGGGACGGAACTCCACCGGAGCGGCGAAGGGCGCGGCGGCAGCCCCCACGAAGAAACGCGGCTCCTGCCCTTTGAATGGCTCGCCACACTGGAAGACCTTCGCATCGCGCATGGCAGCCACCATCTGCACCAACTGGATCGAGTCCAGATCGAAGACATTCTTGGCCGACGGATGATTGCCAAAGCTCTGATGATCGCCGGACAGACACAACACATTGCGCATCCCCAGGGCATATGCGCCCAGCAGATCGCTCTGAATGGCCAGGCGATTGCGGTCGCGGCAGGTCATTTGAATGACCGGTTCCAACCCTTCCTGCACGACAATGGCCCCCGCGCCGATGCTGGACATGCGCACGATGGCCGTCTGATTGTCGGTGATGTTGACCGCATCGCAGCAGCCTTTCAGTAGCGCCGCTTTCTTGCGGATCACGTCCCCGTCGGCGCTCTGCGGCGGTCCCAGCTCAGCGGTGACGGCGAAATGGCCGGCTCGCAAGACGCGCTCCAGGTTCGACCCCACCAGGTATCCGTTGCTGCTCGGTTGGGCTGCCATAGGTCTATTCCTCCTCCGCCCTCAGGCGCAGGTCTTCGCGCACGATCTTGCGCGGGCCGCCATCGCGGGCGGCTTTCCAGTTCTTGGGCGGCTGAATCTCCAGCAGCAGGTCGAGTTTGCCCAGGCTGTTCAGCCGGTCGTAGATGAGTTGCCAGGCGCACGGAATATCGGGGTTCACCTCGCAATGCCCGCCTTCCGACCCGCCGCACGGCCCGTTGAGCAGCGACTTGGAGCAACGGGCGATGGGGCAGATGCCGCCGGTGCGCCCCAACAGACAGTCGCCGCAGGCCGCGCAGCGCTCCGCCCAGATGCCCTGCTCGGTGGGCAGGCCCAGGAAACCGGTGTTGAGGCCGGGCACCACCCACGCCTGGGGGAAGTGCTCGGCGATGGCCTGCACGCCGATGCCGCAGCCCAGCGAGAGCACCACATCGGCGGCGCGCACCTGCTCGGCGATCTCGTCCAGATACTCCCATTCGCACTGACGCTGCACCGTCACGTCGGTGACCGCTTTGGCATTGCCGTCGAGCCGGGTGGCCATGCGCAGCGACGCGGCGACAATGGCGGCTTCGCGCGCGCCTCCGGCGAAGCAGACCGTCACGCAGGTGCCGCACCCCACCACCAACACCTTCTGCGCTTCGCCGATCAGGCTTTTCATTTCGTCCAAGGATTTCTGCTCTGCAACGATCATGCTTCACCCTCCGCGTTTGGTTGGTTGGTCTCCTGGCGAGGGACACGCAGTGGACTCGGCCCCAGCGCGGCGATTTGCTCGGTCATGTCCCGGACAGCAGCGACGAACTCCCCTGCCATGGCCGAAGATAGGTTGACCATGCGCACCCGCTCTGGCTCCAGACCGATCTGGGCCAGCAGTTGTTGCACGCGCTTTACGCGGCGTTTGGCGTTGACATTACCTTCCAGGTAATGACAGTCGCCCGGCAGTCAACCGGCGGTCAGCACGCCGTCCGCGCCCGCCTCAAAGGCGTGCAGCACGGCCAGCACGTCAATCCGCCCCGTGCAGGGTATCTGCACGATCTTGACCTCTGGCGGGTATTGCAGACGCAACCCGCCCGCCAGGTCTGCTGCCGCATAGGCGCAGTGCTCGCAACAATAGGCGATCAGGTTCAGGGGCGTGCTGTTCGTCACGTCCTTTCTCCTATTCGCTCCAGGGGCACGAAGCCCATCGGCTGAAACAACGCTGTCACTTTGGCTCTCATCTGCGCGTCGGTGTAGTGCATCAACTGAATCGCCCCCGCCGGGCATTCGGCGGCGCACGAGCCACAGCCCTGGCACACCGCCGCCTCGATGGTCGCTGCCCCCTGAATACTGCCTATACCGGTCAGGGTCGGCTCGATGCGCGGCACGTCGAAGGGGCAAATGCGCACACAGGTCAGGCAGCCGGTGCATTTGGCGGGGTCTACCACGGCCACGCGCCCGCCCGCTGTCAGAGTCTGGCGGCTGAGCACCCGCGCGGCGCGCGCCGCCGCTGCGTTGGCCTGGATCAACGTCTCGTCAAGCAGCTTGGGGTAATGGGCCATGCCCGCCATGAACACGCCGTCGGCGGCGAAATCCACCGGACGCAGCTTGACGTGTGCCTCCAGGAAGAAGCCATCTCCGTCCAGGCTGGCCTTGAACAGCCCTGCCACCTGGTGCGCATCCGCGCGCGGCACGGCGGGCATACTCAGCACCAGCAGATCGGGGTGCAGCACCAGGTCGCGCCGCAACACCGGCTCCCAGGCGCGCACGGTCAGTGCGCCGTCCGCCGTCACCTGGGGGCGATGCGCGTCGTCGTAGCGGATGAAGATCACGCCCGCCGCGCGCGCCTCGGTGTACAGCCGCTCCTTGAAGCCATAGGTACGGATGTCGCGGTGCAGGATCATCACCTGGGCGTCCGGTCGGCGCTGCTTGAGCGCCAGGGCATTCTTGAGGGCTACTGTGCAGCAGATACGGCTGCAGAAACGCTCTGCTGGGCCAACGCATTGAATCATGACTACCGAGCGGGGCAGGTCGTTGCCCGCCGCCAGGCGCGCCTCAAACTCCTGCTGCGTGAGGATGCGCGGGTCGGAGCCATAGCCGTAGTCCGGCCCGCGATATTCCTGCGCGCCAGTGGCCAGGATGGTCGCGCCGTGCCGCACCACACTGCGGCTGCCGTCTGACCCTTCGATCGTGCTGGTGAAGTTGCCGCGGAAGCCGCCCGTCGCCACGACCTGACTGCGCAGATGCAGGGTGATCAGCGGGTGAGCCTGCACGCGCTCGACCAGCGAGTGCAACACCTGCTGTGGCTCACACCCATTGCGCGAGACGAAGACATGGCGCAGGTTGCCGCCCAGCTCCGCCTCGCGCTCCACCAGGTGCACGGGGAAGCCCTGGTCGGCCAGGGCCAGCGCCGCGCTCATGCCAGCCGCGCCCCCGCCCACCACCAACGCTGCCTGTTGCACGGGCACCTCGACCGTGTGCTGCGGTTCGAGCAAGGCCGCCCGCGCGACGGCCATGCGCACCAGTTCACGCGCCTTGGCGGTGGCGGTTTCCCAGTCGTGCGAATGCACCCACGAACACTGGTTGCGGATGTTGGCCATCTCGAACAGGTAGGGGTTCAACCCGGCGCTGCGCAGGCAGTCCTGGAAGAGCGGCGCGTGCGTCAGCGGGGTGCAACTGGCGACGACGACGCGGTTGAGGCGGTGCTCGGCGATCTGCTCGGCGATGTGTTTGATGCTGTCCTGCGAGCAGGTGTAGAGGTTGGCTTCGGCGTGCACCACGCCGGGCAGCGTCCGCGCGTACTCGGCCACGGCGGGCACGTCCAGGTAACCGCCAATGTTCGACCCGCAATGGCAGACGAAGACGCCGATGCGCGGTTCTTCGCCGCTCACGTCGCGCTCTGGCGGATATTCGGGCGTTACCGTCAGCGAGAAGCGGGCTGCGCCCAGGCGAGCCGCCGCCGCGGCTGCCGCGCCGCTGGCCTCGATCACCGACTCCGGAATATCCTTCGGCTCGCGGAAAGGGCCGACGGCGTAGATGCCGGGGCGGCTGGTCTCCAGCGGGTTGAACAGCACCGTATGGCAGAAGCCGTATTCGTCCAGTTCGATCCCCAGGCGGCGACCCAGGTCGCGCACCTGCGGGCTGATCTCCATGCCCACCGAGAGCACGGCCAGGTCGAAGCGTTCGCGGTGCAACGCCCCGTCCTCGTCCTGGTAGTGCAAGATCAGGTCGTGCGTGAGGGGGTCTTCGTGCAGGGCGCTGATGCGACAGCGGGTGTAGTGCACGCCGTAACGTTCGCGCGCCCGCTCGAAGTAACCCCAATACCCCTTGGAGAAAGCGCGCATGTCCATCAGAAAGACGTGCACGTCCAGGTCTGGTTCGTGCTCTTTGGCCATGACTGCCTCTTTGGTGGCGTACATACAGCACACCGCCGAGCAATAGTCGTGACTGCGGTCGCGCGAGCCGACACATTGCAAGAAGGCGATACGGCGCGGCGCGCGCCCGTCCGAGGGGCGCTGAATGTGCCCCATCGTCGGGCCAGACGCCGAGAGCAACCGTTCGAACTGCAAGGCGGTGATCACGTTGGGGTAGCGGTCCAGCCCGTATTCTTCCGACAGTTCGGCGCGGTAGACCTGATAGCCGGGGGCGAGGATCACCGCGCCGACGCGCACCGTCTCCTCGCGGGCGACCATGTCGTGATCAATGGCGTTGACCCCACAGGCGAAGGTGCAACTCATGCACTCCGAACACACCCCGCAGGCCAGGCAGCGCGCCGCCTCGCACTGCGCGGATTCGTCGTCGTAGCCGCCTTCGACTTCGGCGAAACTGTTCACGCGCTGCTCAACGGGTAGTTCGGGCATGGGCACGCGCGGTTGGCGATGTAGTTCGCCCCGCGCCACGCGCTCTTCCAGCTCTTCGCGGGTCAGGCGCACCACCGGTAATTCGGGCTTGCGCGGCGGCTCCAGGTGTTCGCCGCGCAGGTAGCGGGTGATCGAGCGAGCGGCTACATGCCCACTCTGTACCGCCTCGATGACGAAGGCGGTGCCGGAGACGCTGTCGCCCGCGGCGAAGACGCCCTGACGGGTAGCAGCCAGCGTGTTGGGGTTGACGGCGATGGTCTGCTTCGGCGTCAGGCCCACGCCGGCGTCGTCGGGGATGAAGGCCAGACCGGCCCGCTGTCCCACGGAGAAGATCACCGTGTCGCAGGGGATGACGTGCGTCGAATCCGGCTCTTTCTGCACGTGCAGATGTCCCGTCTCGTCGAAGTGAAACGAGATCACGCGCTGACACTCCACGCCGCACACGTGCCCACGTTCGTCGCCCAGGATGCGCTCGAAGGTACGACCGGCGTGAATGGTCACCCCCTCTTCTTCGGCGGCAGTCACTTCCCAGGGGTGAGCGGGCATGGCATCGCGACTTTCCAGGCAGGCCAGGTGTACCTCGCGCCCCAGGCGGACAGCGCTACGGGCCACGTCAATGGCCACATTGCCGCCGCCCAGCACCAGGACGCGCTGCCCCAACGGGGGAGCGTCGCCCCCTGGCCCGTAGCGACCCAGGCGCACGTCGCGCAGGAAGTGCGTGTTGATCAGCACGCCGTCCAGGTCAGCGCCGGGGATGGGCAGGCGCACGCCCTCGTGCGCGCCGACGGCGATCAGCACGGCGTCGAAACCCTCGGCGAACACCTCGTCCAGGTTGTCCACGCGGTGATTCAGGCGCAGGTCAACGCCCAGGTCTATAATGTCCTGCACTTCGCGCTCGATGATCTCAGCGGGCAGGCGGTATTCGGGCACGCCCAGGCGCAACATCCCCCCGGCGACCGGCATCGCTTCGAAGACGGTGACGCCGTAGCCCGCGCGGACCAGGTCTTGCGCCGCCGTCAGGCCGCACGGCCCCGCGCCGATGATCGCCACGCGCTGCGGGTAAAGCCGCGGGGCGGGTTCGACCGGCTGACGCGGCTGCGCATAGACCTTGTCGGTGACGAAGCGCTTGAGGGCGCGGATATTGATCGGCTCGTCGAGCAGGCCGCGGTTGCAGGCCGTCTCGCAGCGGTGATTGCAGATGCGCCCGCAGATGCCGGGGAAGGGATTGTCCATTTTGATCACGCGCAGCGCGTCTTCCCAACGCCCTTCGCGGATCAGGGCGATGTAGCCCTGGGCGCGCTGCCCGGCGGGACAGGCGTCGCGGCAGGGCGAGATGCCCTTCTTCTCGATGGCGTAGGCGTTGGGGACAGCCTGCGGATAGAGCTTGTAGGCGGCGCGGCGTACCGCCAGCCCCTCATTGAAACGATCGGGCACGATCACCGGGCAGACTTTGGCGCAGTCGCCGCAGCCGATGCATTTGGCCGGATCAATATAGCGGGGGTGATGGCGCAGGCGCACAGAGAAGTTGCCCGCCTGCCCCTGCACGTCCAGCACTTCGGTATCAGTGAGCAGGGTGATATTGGGGTGACGGCCCACCTCCACCAGGCGCGGCGAGATGGTGCACATGGCGCAGTCGTTGGTGGGGAAAGTCTTGTCGAGCTGCGCCATCTTGCCGCCAATGGCCGACTGTGCCTCGACCAGGTAGACCCGGAAGCCCCCCTCAGCCAGGTCGAGCGCGGCCTGCATACCGGCGATGCCCCCGCCGACGACCATCACTGCACCGACGGGGAGATCAGCGAGCGTTTCTGGTCTGGGGTCGCTCATGGCGTTGCCCCTCCAAAAAAAACTGCTAACCGGACGATTAAGCTCTAAGCACCTCCTTCCGGAGGACGGGGACGACGACCGCGCCATCCCGCTTCTTCGTCTACGTCGCTCTCGCCTGCTTCTGGCGGGGGCGAGGGCGGACGATGATCTTTGAGTGGGTTTGGCCCCAGCTTGCGAATGCGCTCGGTCATCGTCTGCGCGGCAGCGGCGAAGGCGTGCGCCTGACTGCCGGACATGAAGAACATCTCCAGGCGTTCGCCCCCCAGCCCGATCTCGTCCAGGATACGCTTGGCGCGTTGCACCCTGGCCCGTCCGCGCTCATTGCCGCGCACATGGTGACAGTTGCCGATGGGGCAGGCCACCAGATAGACCCCGTCCGCCCCCTGCTCGAAAGCTTCCAGCAGGTAGCGAATGTCGGTTTTGCCCGTGCAGGGCAGGCGCAGGAACTTGACATTGGGCGGATACTCGACGCCCAGTGCGCCCGCCGTGTCCGCGGCCATGTAGCCGCAGTAGATGCAGTAGAAGGCTGTAATCTCCGGCTCGAAGGTCCTGCCCCCTGTCTCGCTGCTCATCGCGCCACCTCCTGAGGGGTAGGCAACCAGCGCCCCAGCCCACCGATCGAACGCAACATCACCTGTTCGTCGGTGTAGTTGACCAGTTGGATGGCACTGGCCGGGCACTCACCGGTACAGGTGCCGCAGCCCTGGCATTGCGCCGGATCAATGTAGGCCGCGCCGCCTAGCCCGCCCACGCCTGTGCGCCCTTCCTGCTGGATCACCTGGGGGATGGCGAAAGGGCAGGTGCGCGTGCAGGTCAGGCAGCCCACGCATTTGCTGGGGTCTACCTGCGCCACGATGCCGCCCAGGTGCAGCGCCCCTTGCGAAAGTAAGGTGAGGGCGCGCGCGGCAGCGGCCAGCGCATGGCTGATGCTCTCTTCCAGGAATTTGGGGTAGTGCGCCATACCCGCCAGGAAGATGCCTTCGCGCATGAAGTCCATCGGGCGCAGCTTCATCTGCGCTTCCTCAAAGAAGCCCTCGCTGGAGAGCGGCACGCGCAACATCCGCGCCAGGGCCGCCGTGCCTTCGCTGGGCGCGACGGACATGCTCATCGTCACCAGGTCGGCGGGCAAGTCGAGCGTCCGGTCGAGCGCCAGATCGCGCACCCGCACCAGCAAGCGCCCGTCCTGGGACAACACCTGCGGTGGCTCGGCATCGGTGTAGCGCAAAAAGAGGATGCCGCGCTTGCGCGCCTCCGTGTAGTATTCTTCGCGGAAGCCGTAGGTTACGATGTTCTTATAAAGCACAATCACCCGGCAGGCCGGATTGAACAGCTTGAGCCGCAGGGCGTTCTTGATGGTGTTGGTGCAACACACGCGCGAGCAGTAATCTGGCATCCCTGGCGGGCGGACGCACTGAATCATCACCACATCTTGCAGCCCGGTGACCGTTTCCGGTTGATGGATGATCCGCTCTTCCAGCTCGCGTTGGGTGATCACGCCGGGCAGTTCCAGCAACGGGTGCTCGTGCGTCTCGCGCGCGCCAGTGGCGACGATGGTCACGCCGTGCTCGATCTCGGTCTCTTCGACCAGTCCGCTGGGGTGACTGGTGCGCAGCAGGGCGTGGAAATGCCCCACATGCCCCCAGTGACGGGTGACTTCGGTGCGCGTGAAAACAGTGATGTGCGTGTGCGCGCGCACGCGGTTGACCAGGTCGCGCAACAGACGCTGCGGGTTGTAGCCTTCGGCCACGTAGTAGAGGTTGAGCAGGTTGCCGCCCAGTGCGTCGGAGCGCTCGACCAGGTGCACGCGGTAGCCACTATCGGCAATGGCCAGCGCAGCGGTCATGCCGGCCACTCCGCCGCCGATCACCAGGGCCACGGGCAAGCAGGGATGTTTGTCCTTGTGCACCGGTTGTGCCGCGCGCACGCGCCCTATTGCCATGCGCACCAGTTCCCGCGCCTTGCGGTTGGCCTGGGCGGAGTGTTGGCGGTGCACCTGGCTGCATTGTTCGCGCAGGTTGACCATTTCCAGCAGGTAAGGATTCAACCCCACCTGCCGCACAGTGCGCTGAAACAGGGCGTCGTGCGTGCGGTTGCTGCAACCGGCCACCACCACCCGATTGAGGTTGTGTTTCTGGATAGCCTCTTTGAGTTCGGTCAGTCCCTCTGGCAGACAGGCGAAGTCGAGCAGTTCCGCTGCCTCTACATCGGGCCAGCGCGCCACGTCCTGCAGCAGACCTCGCAAGTCGAGCGCTTCGCTGATGGTCTTACCGCAGGTGCAGGCGAACACGCCCACCCGGGGCGCTTCGCCCGACACGTCGCGCTCAGGCGGCAGGCCGTCGGCAGCTATCACGAAGGGCCATTCGCGGCTGTAGGGATGCGCGTTGAGTTGATCGTTGAGCAGGCGCATCACTTCCGCCGCCGCTCCGCTGGCATCTATGATCGTCTCGGCGATCTCTTTCGGCGAGGAGAACGCCCCACACACGAATACACCGGGCCGCGAGGTTTGCAGCGGTGTGAATTTGTCCGTCTGGCAGAAGCCATATTCGTTGAGTTCGATTTCCAATAAATCGGCCAGGTGCCGCGCCGACTCCGGCGGCTGCAGGCCGGTCGCCAGCACCACCGCTTCGAAGCGCTCTTCGTGGCGCGTGCCGTCCGGCTCGGCATAGTGCAGGATCAGGTCGTGCGTGGCCGGGTCTTCGTGAATGCCAGAGACGCGGCAACGCACGTAGCGGATGCCGTAGCGTTCGCGGGCCGTGGCGAAATAGCGGCTGTATTCTTTGTTGAAGGCGCGCTCGTCCATGATGAAGATGGTGCAGTCCACCTGACCGGCCAGGCGCTGCTTGGCGAGCATGGCCTCTTTGGTGGCGTACATGCAGCAGATGGACGAGCAGTAGCCGTTCTTCTGATCGCGCGAGCCGATGCACTGCAACCAGGCAATGGAGCGCGGGCGTTGCCCGTCGGAGGGGCGGATCACCACCCCTTCGGTGGGTCCGGAGCGGCTGGCCAAGCGCTCGTATTGCATGGCGTGCAGCACGTTAGGGAAGCGCCCGTAGCCCAGTTCTTCCAGTTCGGTAGGATCATAGACCTGAAAGCCCAACGCCAGGATGATCGCACCGGCTTCGACATGGCGCAGGCGCGCCGGTTCGTGCAGGTCGATCGCGTTGGTGGGGCAGACCTCCACGCATTGGCCGCACTCGTCGCAATAGGGGCCGCGATCTATCACATAGGCATCGGGCACAGCGCGCGCCGCCACCTTGTAGATGGCCTTGCGGCGGGTCATGCCCTGCTGATAGCTATCGGGCAGCTCGACAGGACAGACGCGCGCGCACAGGCCACAACTGATACAGCGCTCCGGGTCTACGTAACGCGGTTCCTGGCGCAGCGACACGGTGAAGTCGCCAGCCTGGCCTTCGATGTCTATGATGCGCGTATTGGTGAGGACTTCGATGTTGGGGTGTTGATTGTGTTCCAGATAGGCGGGGGAGATAGAAGGGCGCGTGCAGCCGTAGCCGTGATCGGGCGTGCCCCGGCAGAGGACGCAGTCGTGCTGCGGGAACATGAAGCCCAGTTGCGCGACGCGCCCGCCCAGGCAGGGGGTCTGTTCCACCAGGTACACTTTCAGCCCGGCGTCGGCGAGATCGAGCGCCGCTCGCATCCCGCTGATGCCCCCGCCTACAACCATCACCGCTTGGGCCGGTGAACCACGCACCTGATTCCGGCGCAGATCAACCATCGCCCATCCTTGTGCGTCTGAGCCAACAAGCTGGCACGGACTCAATGTTTTAAAGTTCACGAACGATGTTTTGACAGGGCCTCTTGGCCCTTGTCATTTGATCGCCAAGGCGATCACGGCTTGATCACAATCTTCAACGCCTCGGAGCGGGACTCGCGCAGCAGGGTCATTGCCTCGACGATCCGCTCCAGCGGCATCACGTGCGAGATAAGCGCCTGCCCGTCCACATGCCCGTCCTTCAACAGTTGCAGGCAGGTGGGGAAATACAGCGCAGGCGCGGCATGCGACGCCCGCAACTGCAATTTCTTGAAGTGAAACTCGTTGGCATCGAAGCTCAACTGCGCTCCGGGGCCATACTCGATGCCGATGAAAGCGATGATGCCGCCGTAATTCATCACCGGCAGGGCGGAGAGCACCGCCGACGCCGACGCCGAGACCAACGCCCGGTCTACGCCGCCGCGCCGGAAGGGTATCTGCTCGACCGGCGTCTCACTGGTGAGCACGACCGTATCCGCCCCAAAGCGCTTCGCCAGTTCGGCGCGTTTGCCGCCCGATCGGTTGACGGCGTAGATGTGCGCCGCGCCCTTCATGCGTACCAGCGGGATAGACATCAGGCCGATCGGGCCGAGGCCCAGCACCAGCACGTCGTCCCCCAGGGCGATATCTGCCGTATAGGTCATATCCAGCGCCACGCCCAGTGGCTCGGCCAGGCAGGCGACTTCGAAAGGCAGGCCGTCGAAGGGCACCAGGCACTCTTTGGGGGCCAGGATGTATTCGGCGAACCCCATCGAGTCGTTGCTCCAGAAGTTCGCCCCCTTGTTGCACAGGTCAACGCGCCCGTTGCGGCAAAGTTCGCACGTGCCGCAAAACGAGCCGCTCTCCAGCACCACCCGGTCGCCCTCTTTGACATGGCGAATGCCCGGCCCCACCTCGACCACCACCCCCGCGACCTCGTGCCCGAAGCCCTGCCATTCGGTGGGCGGTTTGGTGGTCAGGCGGTGCGTGGTGGAACTGGCGATGTGCAGATCGGTGCCGCAGATACCGCAGGCTTCCACTTTGACCAGCGCCCAGCCTTCACGCACAGTGGGAATAGGGATTTCGCGTAATTCGAACTGAAAAGGCGCGCGGACGAAGGCTGCCAGCATTGTTCGCATCATGACCCTCGTTCTCCTGAGGGGAGGCGACACACAGCGCACAGGGGACGGCCTGGAGGCAGCGATGGGGAACAGCAACGAGCCGACTTATAGCCCATTATAGGCCATCTGATCGCTTAGAAAAACTCGATTACTCAGTCAATTTTGATGACAATGATCACAATGTGACCGAAGGCCGCCATCATGGCTCTGTCACAGAGAGGGAGTCCGGCGGGCGGAACAGGTCTTCGATCAGCAGGCGGATGTCGCTGGCGATAGGGATGAGCACCTGCTCACCGTCTTCGGTGGTGCTTTCGTACACTTCGCCGAACGAAATCTGCCCCTGGCGGATGTTTTCTGAGGGAATCTGCTCGGCGCGCAGAGCCAGCCGTACCATCTCCTCGAACGTCAAGTTGGTGCGGATGTTGTGCTGCACCGATTCCCACAGCGCTGCCGCCTGCGGTAGCAGCGAAGTCACCCCGCCCGCGCTAAGTACCTTCTTGCGCACGGCCAGGATCACTTCCTGCTGACGGGCGGCGCGCCCGATGTCGCTATCCTGGTGACGGGTGCGGGCATATTGCAGCAATCGCTCGGCGTCCAGCTCCTGGCAGCCGGCGTCGAAGTGAATGGTGATGTAACCGTAGCTGCCATCCGGGTAGTGGTCATCGTGAATGGGTTCTGGCGGGCACACTTCAATGGGTCCGATGGCGTCAATCAGCGTGGTGAAGACTTCGAAGTTGATCAGCACATAGAACTGAATTTTCAGCCCCAGCTCTTTTTCGACAGTGCGCACCGCATAGGCCGGGCCGCCGCCTCCCGGATAGCTGATCTCGTCGCCGACGATGTTGGCACTGTTGATGCGCCCGGCGCGCCCCAGGCCGGGATATTCCACCCACAGATCGCGCGGGATGGAGAGGATGGCCGCCGTGTTGCCCACTGGATCGAGGGAGAAGAGGATGATCGTATCGGTGGCGAAGGTACCTTGCTCTCCGGCGCGCTGATCAATGCCCAGCAACAACACTGAGACCCGTCGCGGGTCGTCCCAGGGCGCATAAGCGGCAGGCTGCGCCTGGGCCGGTTCGTCTACTGCGGGCGTGGACGACGCTCCCGGCTCGTCTCCGCCGGAGCTAGGCGTTGCTGGCACAGTTGAGATGGGCGTTTCGTCGCCAGTTGCGGGATAGGCGGTAGCGGTGGGCGTCGCTCCGCCGGACGATGGGCGGCTCACCTGTGGCGGATCGGGCAGTTCCAGCACGCTGTCGAGTTCGGCGGCGCGGTCGCGCACGAAACCGTAGGCGAACACCGCCCCGACAATCCCCAGAGCGCTGAAGAATATCACCCAGGCCAGCACAAACCACTGAGGTACCCGCATGGAGTCGCTCCCTCCGGCGCACGATGATGGGGCGATTATAGCGCGAAACCACAGCCGTTCTACTGAACGACCGCTATGCGCCTGGGCTACGCCGCGCCGATGACCAAAGCGACGGGGACGACCCATAGCCGTCCCCGTCGGTCTTCAACGAGAGAAGGCGCTACGGCAGCGGAATCAGGGTCTGCAAGAAGCCGCCTGCCTCCGGCACCCCTTGCACACACCAGCCGCTGCGCCCGTCGTCGGTCTGGATGCGCCACCAGGTGTAACCCTCTGGCCCGACGACCGGCCCTTCCGCCAGGGTCACCGGCGTACCAGCCGGGAGCTGGAACAGCACGGTGAACGTTGTGCCCGGCCCGGTACGCACGCGCAACCGATCTCCCGCGGTGGTATTCACAACGGCGCGCACGCCAACGGCCAAAACGCCAGCCGGTGTGGTTGGGGTGGGCGGCAACGGCGGTTCGCCCAGCACTGGCATGGGTGGGAAAGGCGGCAGTCCCGCCCCGCCGCTGAGCGGGTTGACCCAGATCAGGCGATGGTAGTCAATGCTAGGCGCAGTCCAGGCGACATAGACCTCTGGGCTGGGGCCAGCGCCAAAGCGGTGATAGCGCACCTGCTGCGGCATGTCCGGTTCGTTGCTCAGGAAGACGTAGCCGTCGGGTGTGCCCCACAGTTCGTAGACGTTCTGCAGGTCGGCGGGCAAGGGGGTGATCACTCCACTGCGATCCAGCGCGTACCACTGGTTCGAGCCGCTGCTGTAACTGCCGAAAGCGATGCGCCGCCCGTCGTCCACAAATCTCGCCGCGAAGAGTACTGTCCCGTTGGTGAAGAGCGGATACAGCGCGCCAGCCTTGTTCGAGTACATCAACACGTTGTATGTACAACCCGGCCCTTCCAGCAATCCCTGCGGATAGGCGGGATTCGTCTCGACCCAGATCAGTTCGCTGTTGGGCAGCAGCGCGTCCAGGCTATTCTTGCCGTAGCGCGGCTCGCTGAATACCGACCCATCGTTGAGATTCCACACCAGGCCCGGATATTCGCACTGCCCTTCTGTCGCCCACTGCACCAACTTGAAGGTGATCAGGCCGGGGCGCGTCGCGGTCGGCTGCTCGAAGGTTTCCACGAAGGGTATCTTACCATTCACGTCAAGGCCCAGCGCAGCGACGGCGGGCGCGTTGGCATCCAGCCGGTAGACGATCGCGCCCGTGTTCACCTGCATCACCAGCAGTTCCCAGCCGGGGCGTGGGTCAGCCGGGTCAGCGAAGTGATTGAGAATGCCGAAAGCCAGTAGCGAGCCGTCTTCGCTGAAGGCGTCGTATCCCAGCGCGCAACCCAGGACAGGGCCGCCCGGCGCAGCATATTGACTCAGGTAGACCCCGCCATAGATGTCGTAGACATGCACGCTCGTCTGACTGGCGTTGTCCACAAAACACCCGGCCAGGCGCGCGCCATCGCGCGACATGGTGACAGAATAGGGAGCAGACGTGAGGCCAGGCGGCAGCGGCAGCATTGTAGTGACTGCGGGTGCTCCGTCGGGGAAAACGTGCACCAGTGCGCCACTCTGCGTATTGTACAGCCAGGCCGACCACGACCCGCCCGCCCGCGCCGGCAACGCCTCCGGCGCAAACAGCCCGGCGGCCAGCATGGCCCCCAGCAAAGCCAATGCCAGCAGATGTTGTCGCCAATGTGTCATAGACTCCCTCCTTGATCTCCGTATCTTGAATCATTCCGCGTAGAAGGCGCTCACCCAGGTTGGGCGGGGCGGCAGGTCGCCCGCGGCAACCCTGGCGCGCCATTCGGCGTCCGTCATGCGCTGATTGATGTCGCCGACCCACTCATATAGTAGCTGAACACGCCGCCGCGCAGCAATTGCCAGCCGCCGGTTGGCAGAGGGGCTACCACGTAGATGTAGTCCACGTTGCCCACTGCCTCCTGCAGCACGATGCTCGCGCTGGGGTTGCTGGCCACGTCAGTCACCAACGCCACCGGGTCGGGGTTTATGGGATCTGAAGACAGAGTCACCAGCAGCCCATAGAGGTACTGCCCGAAACCGTAAATCATCCAGTATTCGTCCTCGGTGCGCGGCTCACCGGCCAGTTCCTTGCGGGCGATCTCGGCCAGTTGCGCACATTGATAGGCCAGCGTGCGGAGCTCGTTGAGGGTGGCATAAAAGCCGGTGTACTCGCTGAACTCCGTTTCGATCAGCCCGCGCTGAGCCAGACCCTGGTAGGTCAGCGCCGCCACGATCGCAATGCGGGCGAAGACCAGCGGGTTCGGCTCGACATAGCCGAACGAGGTCAGCGGCGCGCCGCCCCCGCCCAGGCCAGCGGGCTGTTTGGCGTAGAGCACCGTGTCGTGCTTGAGTTCCGTCCAGCTTGCCAGGCCCGTCTGCAAATCCTTGCGCAGCCAGGCTTCGGTCTGCATCAGCGGCGGGTAGCCCGCCGGATCACGACCCCACAGCGGCTTGAGCGTCCACAGCCACGCGCCATAGGTATTCTCCAGCTAGTCTTGCTCGCCCAGCACCCCCAGTTCGGAGGCCAGCTTGAGCACCTGCGCGTCGTAGTTGAGGTAATCGCCCGCGCCCGCCTGGATCGCCAATTGATAGGGCGTCTCCGCCCCGCCAACCACCGCCGCCACGTCCAGGCCCAGCGGCAGCAGGCGCGGATTCTCGCGCGTGCCCACGTAGGGGTACATCAACTGTCCCATCACGTAGCCGTCGAGAGTGAAGCGCTGCCCCAGAAAGCGGAAGCCACGCCCAGATGCGCTCATCTCCTCCGCGGCGGTGTCGTCGGGCAGGATCAGGCCGTTGATGCGCGGGCCGGGCAGTGCTTTCAGCGCGGTCTGAAAGGCGAGCAGCCGTGCCGGATCGGCCAGGGCATCGAGCGGCAGGTCTTGCGGGTGATAGACTGCGGCGGCGACCGCGCTGTATTCGGGCGGGCCGAGATCGTCTACCGGGCCGATCAGGAAGGTGAGCGTCTCGTGCAGGGTCATCCAGCCCGCGACCGCCTCCGGCGAGGAGCGCAACGCGCGCAGCAGCATCAGCGCGATCTGTGTGGCCTGCGGGTCTTCGGCCAGAAAGGTGATGCGGCTGAGCCACATCATGCCCCGGAAGTACTGCTCCAGGATAGGGTCGTCGGCGTAGTGACCGCGCGGGCGATACTGGCTGAAGTCTTCCAGATAGCCCGTCAGGAAGGGCACTTCGAGCTGTCCCTGAGCGGTCAGGGCCATCTGCACCAGCGGCGTCACCGCGTTCATGGCCTCCGCCCCCACGATCGGCGCGGCGCTGCCCGGCGCGAGCAGTTCGAGCGCCACGGCCAGGTACAGTTCGGCGGCGCGGGCGGGTTCGGCCAGCGCCGTCCCCGCGGCGACCTGCGTCTGCGCATGGGCAGCCTGCAGCGCGGGCGCGATCACCTGTTGTGTGATCAGGGGGTAGAAACTCTCTTTTTCCAGGTCGGTGAGCAGATTGTCGAAGACAAAGTGCAGCGCATGCAGCGCCGCGTCGGTGGTGATGAAGAAGGCGTGTCCGGGCGGCAGCTCGACATCTTCCGAACCGTCCCAGGTGACGCCTACCGGCCATGTCGGCCACTCTTCGCTGTCCAGGTAGGCCGGGTGGAACTGATCCAGCCCACCAGGGGCAACCACGAAACCGTTCTGGGCCAGCAGCGAGAGCTGAGCCTGGTTCAGGCCGGCGTCGTCCAGGAACATCACGCCGGACAGGTCAACTGGTAGGTTGGGCAGGTCGCCGTTGTAGACGGCGGGCGGTGCAATGGTCATGGGATCGGGCAGAGAGCCGCCCCAATAGTCGGCGGCGAAGGCAGCCCAGTCCCATACACTGAAGGGGCCGCCGCCCTGGCCGAGCGGGACCGCAGGGCCAGTTGGCGTAACCGCGCCTTGAGGGGTTGTGTCTACACTGGCGGACGGCGCGACGAAATACTCGCCCTCCATGCCTTCGGCGATCCACCCGCTGAGAGCGCCGCTACTCACAGCCCACCAGAAGATGCCGTCAGCACAGACTGGCCCCTCCTGCACGGTGAAGACAGCGCCTTCGGGCAACTGAGCGATGACCGCGCCGGACAGACCGGCAGCGCCGCGCAAGTTGAGGGGACGTCCGTCGGTGAAGGTGACCATTCCCTGGCCGCCAACGATCAGCCGGGGCGGGGGCGCGTTGCCACATTCTCCCTGAGCGCGGGCGACCGGCGTCAGCGCCGGAGCGAACGCTACAACGATAAGGACGGCAATCAGCAATGCCGCCATCCAGCTTGTTTGACGTGACATTAGGTTGTCTCCTGTATTGCGGGAGAAGGCGTGTGCCAGCCCTGCTTGGCGAGCGGATACAATTCACATCATAACACAGCTCTTGCAAACGCGCGCCGTGTGCCTGGCCTATGTGCGCCGGACGGTTGCCCTGCGCTGCACAGGTCAACTGTGAGCTTGACTTTGCACATGACAGCATGTGACAGATAGTTTGCTGCGCTTTACCTCACCCCCAGCCTCGCTACGCTCGGCGAGGCGCGTCAGCGCCGAGCGGGGGTGAGGTCAACGCCTTCGCAGCGGGCACATCGCTGAGAAGCTTTGCTCGTACTCAGTTTGAAGGGTGCATTTCACAAAGGTTCCCCCCAGAGCACGGCTCTAGAAATCCGCCTCAGTTCGCTTGCACTCGTGAACTCACCTGAAATGCACCCTGACTTTTCGAACATCGGTTTTTTCCCCAAGATATTTGAAAAGTCGTTGAGGTGAGAGGAGGGCGACTCAGCGTACTGCCAGATAGGTGGTATACGTGTCACCCGGGCGCGCCAGCGTTGCGCTGATTACATCCGTCACCACGCCGCGCACCGCCAGCCCCAGCATGAACTGCACCGGCGCGCCTGTTCCCGCGCAATCGAAACGATAGCGCACGGTGACGGAGTACAGGCCCGGCGCGGCACTGCCTTCCGACCAGGTGACGCGCTCGACTGGCGCGGCGCGCGTCTCGACGCAAAAGTCGTTGGCCTGGGCCTGGCGGAGACCGGCGATTCCTGGCGGAGCAATCACGTTCAGGTCGAGATCCGCCCCTCCTGACCAGATCAGTACAGCTTCGATGTCCAGCCCGGTAGCAGAGCGGAAAGCATCCGAGGCAGGCGCGGGCGGCGGCGCGACGATAGCGATCAGCCGATAGGTACCGGCGGTGCTCAGGTCGCCCAGCGACACATCCACCGTGTAAGTCCCGTCGGCGGGCAGGAGCACTGGCCCCAGGCGCACCTCGCCAGCGACTGGCCCAGCGTCACCGGCAACGAGTACCACTCCCTCTGGGCTGCGCAGGGTGAGCGTCGGAACCAGCGTGCCCCCCGTGCGCTCGACTGTCACCGTGGCCTGTTGACCAGCCTGCCCGTCAAAGGTATAGCGTTGCATCGCCATCCGCAGATCGAGCGTTCCAGACACCGGCAGACCGGCTACCAGTGGCACAGGGGGGGCCGCCCCCGGCCCGCTGGGGGCAGCATCCGTCTCGATGATCAAGGTATACGAACCGGCGGAAGGGCCATACGCGAAGCCGTAACGCGTGGCGCGCACCAGGTACGCGCCGTCGGCGGGCAGGTTCAGCTCGGCGATGACCGCGTCGCGCGAGCCATCCGGCGAGTCGTCGGCGCGTGCCAATTCATAGCCGCCCCCGTCGGTGAGGATGAGGAAAGGGTCAAGCGCCCCTTCTGCAGCAGCCATGCGCAGGGTGATCACGTCCCCCGCGCGCCCCTGGAAAATGTACCAGTCTTCGACGCGCTCCCCAGCCAGCCTGCCGTTGACCGGCTCATTGTAGATCAGCCAGCGCAGGCCAGGCGGCAACGTCCCTGGCGGCAGCCAGCGCACGCCCGCTCCATCAGCAGCGCCAGTCGCCAGTTGCCGCCCGATCAGTTCCAGTGTCAGCGAGTATTCGCCGGTTGAAAAGCCATTAGCGAACCCGAAGCGCGTGGCGACCAGTGTGTACAGCCCATCGGCGGGCAGTTCGTAGCCGTCGAGCGTGGGCATGACCGCATCGCCGGTGTCATCTACTTCGGTCAGCACAGCGCCGTCCGGCCCGATCAGCAGCAAATAACCGTCCAGGCCGCCCGGCACGTCCGCGCTGCGGGTCATGGTGACGCGGATCACGTCGCCCCGCTGCCCGGCGAACGTCCAGCGGTCTTCGTAGTGTGCGTCGTCGAGCACGCCGCCGACGGTCTCGCCGTAGCGTAGCGGGCGGGCATCTGGCCTTTGCGCCCACAACAGGTCGGGCCGCGGGCCGGATAGGACCAGGAGTAGGGTTCCAATCAACACGCTGCAAAACAGCCAGCGCCATACAGTCATGCGGCACGCTCCGATCTCCGACGGCAGTGCTACACTTGTTCAGTGTAGCATGGGATCGGCCAACAGGGATGCGCAAGGGAGATTGCCTCAAACCGCTTGCCGCTTTACCTCACCCCCAGCCTCGCTTCGCTCGGCGAGGCGCGTCAGCGCCGAGCGAAGGTGAGGTAAGAAGCCCTACACCGAGCACATCGCTGAGAACCTTCCCTGACACCCCTGCGGGCGAAGGGGAGCGCCTGAGCGAGAGACAGCAAGTCCCCTCGCCCCGCGACGCCGTCGCGAGGGAGAGGGGATGTAGGGGTGAGGGGCAGCAGACTGCGGCAAATTGCCTGTCACAGTTTGCACGCACCCAACCGGTAGCGTTCTATCTGCCGAGCGTCTACAATGGGAAGCGTCACTCTGGCTCTTGCAACGGGAGCGCCAGCTATGGTGTGTGCCAAGACGATAGTCGAGCGGCTACGTGCGCAGGGCGAGCGCCTGACCGTGCAGAGGCAATGGGTCATCGAGGCATTGTGTGCCAGCGGGGAGCACCTGACTGTGCAGCAGGTACAGCAGTTGCTGGCCGAGCGCAGCCCGGCGCTCACCGAGACCACTGTCTACCGCATCCTGCAATGGCTCAAGGAGCGCGGCGTGGTGGCGCAAACCGATCTGGGACAGTCGGGGGTGGTCTATCAGATCATCGATCGCAAGCCACATCATCACCTGGTCTGCCTGAGTTGTGGGCAGATTATGAGGCTGGACGACGATCTGATGGAAGGGCTACGCGCGCAGCTTCGCCAGCGCTACGATTTCGAGCCACGCATTGATCACATGGCCATCTTTGGCCTGTGCCGCGCCTGCCGTGAACGGGACAGTCACAAGGACTAGGGTTGTCGGGCGCGCTGCTTCAGCCGCTGTTCTGGCCGGAGGCGGCGGGTTGTCCCTCTGCCCCAGGCGGCGGAGTCAATGATTCCGACGGCGGGGCGAGAGAGGTCGCGGTAGCCGTCGGCGCGGGCGGCGGAGGCGAGGGCAACACGGGCAGCGCGTCCAGGTCTTGCTGGCGGCCCAGGGGGAGCACCAGGCCCGCCGAAACCCAACCCTCGCGACCATCTTCCAGCTGCACTTTGTACCACGTCCGGCTACGGTTAGTCCCTAGCAGACGGGCGCTTTCGCCAGGGTCTAGCTTCGCCATGATCGGGTGACGGGTGCTGTCGCCCGCTCGCACGTTCACCGGCTTGTCTTCGAGCACGTACACATAGGGGGCAGCGGGTACTGCCCGCTCCAGCACCTCTTTCGCCAGCCAGGCGTCGAACCCCATCCCCTCAACCGGCCCGCCATACACGTGCACCAGGCGCAGGAGGACGTCCGGCCTGCCGGGCAGCGGCACGTCGTCCTGCCCGATCACTTTCACCCGCGTGCCAGCAGGCAGGGGATCGCGGGGTTGCGGCGTGGGGGTGGACGTTCCCAGGCCGATCAGCAGGTAAGGGGTGATGTCCTCGGTAAGGATCACGCCTTCCAGCGCCTCATCGGGCAGGTCGGCGGCGGCCAGGAGCAGGATCGCATCCCCCGGTGAGGGCGTGGACGTGGCCGTCGGAGACGCTGTAGGCGTGGGCGAAATCTTGCTCAGGTCGAGCGTGGCCGTCGGCGTAGGGGGCGTAGGAGTTGGGGAGGGCGTCTGGCTAGGCGTGGGCGTCAGGGTGATCGGCGTGGACGTGGCGGTCGGCGTGGTTGTGGACGAGGGTGTCACCGTTGGCGTGGAGGTAGCCGTAGCTGTCGCGCTGGGCAAAGTGGTGAACGTGGCCGTTGGGGTGCGCGTGGCGGTCGGCGTGCGCGTCGGTGACGGTGTATCGGTCGGCGCGAGCGTTGCGGTCGCCGTGAAAGTGGGCGTGATCGTCGGCGTGTCGCTGGGCAGCACGATCAGCGCACTGGCGGGTGTGGCTGTGGCCAGCGTCCAGCCAGGGGTAGCAGACGGTGTCGGGGTGACGCTGGCCGGGACAGCGTGGGGGGACACCGCAGCGGCTGGCAGGAGAGTGGGCGTGTCGGTGATGTCTCCCCCGCCACCGCTGCCGCGCACGACGAGCAGGGCGGCTGTCACCGCTGCTGCTACCACTATCAGCAGACCCGCGAACGCCAACCAGGCGCGACGTTTCCGCCGGGGCGCTGTGCCCAGCCGCACGATGATGGCGGTGATGTTGTCCGGGCCGCCGCGTTTGCGGGCCAGTTCAATCAGCTTGCGGACGGCGGCTTCGGCGGGCAGGGTGCGGATGATATGCAACATCTCGTGCGGCTCGACCAGGTCCCACAGGCCATCAGTGCATAGCAGGAACACATCGCCTGCCGCGGTGCTGACGCGGTTGAAAAACGGCTGGATCAGCGCGGGCTGGCCGATGAAGGCGGTGACGTTGACGTTGCGAGCGTGACGGGCCTCCTCCGGCGAGATCAGGCCTGCGTCGAGCTGATGTTGCAGCACGCTTTGGTCGCGGCTGAGCAGCTCGATGGTGTTCTGACGGACGCGATAGACACGGCTGTCGCCCACGTTGAACAGCACGGCGTCACCATCGGGCAACAGGGCCAGTCCCGCCGCCGTCGAACCAATGCGCGGCAACTGGACACGTTCGGCCTGTGTGCGCACGGCGGTATTGGCGTATTCGATGGCTTTGCGCAGGGCAGACAGCGGCTCTTGCGAGGAGTCGGCGTAGTAGCGCGCCATGATCTCGGCAACGGCTGTGCGACTGGCAACATCGCCGCCGCCCATGCCCCCCATGCCATCGGCGACGACGAACAGCGCACCCAACCGGTATTCCGAACTGTCCGGCTCCGGCACGCGGAAGGCCAGGAAGTCTTCGTTGCGCTTGCGCTTCAGACCAATGTCCGTTTGTCCGGCGATGTCCAGCGTCAGTGTTTGGCCTGGCATGGCTTAGCTCTCAGACTGATCGAGGTCTATATAGTTCGTCTTGCCCAGGTCGCTGCTACCAGGCGGCGACCCTCCCTCGCCAAATCGTTCGCCAGGATAGAAGATCAGCTCTGTGCCCTTGCCGAGCAGGATCACCGCGCCCGCATGGAGTGGATAGGGTTGCTGGGGCGTGATGCGCACCCCGTCTACGCGCGTGCCATTGGCGCTGCCCTGATCGGTGATCAGGAATTGCCCACTCTCCAGGGTGATCACGGCATGTTTACGCGAGATGCTGCTATCTTCGTCCAGCGAAAGATCGTTGGGGAACTGCGTTCCGCGCCCGATGCGGAACGGCACCGAGGTGATGACCACGCTGGCCCCGATGCGCGGCATGGCGGGCGAGCGGCGCACTTCTAGCGTCCCCACATAGTCGAAGACGTCAGTGTAGACATTGGTCGCCTGGTCAGCAATCGTGACAGGTGCGCCTGGGGCTGCGCCCGGCGGCGTCGCGCTTGGCTTTTCGGACGGCGTGCCCGGCATCTGATAGAAGCCCGTCTGCGCGGCCAGGAAACCGGTGCCGGTGGCGGCTTTCTTACGCGGGCGCACCAGCAGGAAGAGCACCATCACCAGCGCGAAGCCGATCAGCGCGATCACCAGCGCCAGCACGGGGTTGCCGCGCACGTTGTCGGTCAGCTTTTCGAACGCGCCCGGTCCCGGTGTAGGTGTGGGCGAAAGAGTAGGGGTAGGGCTGAGCGTGGGCGTCAGCGTTGGAGGCAGCGTGTAGGCAAAAGTGACGTTGCCCACAGCGGCGCGTCTGCCGTCCGGCCCATAGGCTTCCATCACTGCTGTGTACTCGCCCGCCTCCAATTCCGGCAGGCGAATTTCGCCGCGCAGGGGCGCTTCGTAGACGTATTCGCCTTTCACCAGCCCGCTGCGGTCGCGCATTTGCAACTTATAGGACGCCACGCGCTCCTCGTTGATCACCTCCACTGTGAAGATGAACTCTTTAGTTTGCGGGTCTTGCCGGACTGAGATGGTCACCTCCACCGGTTCGGGCGTGGGAGTGTGGGTGGGGGTGGACGTGGGGGCCGGCGTCGGCGTGAGCAGCGGCGTATAGACGAAGTTCATGCGCTCGCTGCGCGTCAGGTTCTGGCCGTCGGGGGCCTGGGCGATCACCTGCACCAGGTATTCTCTGAGCGGCTCCAGCCCTTCCGCGCCCACCGAGACGGTCTCGCTGACCTCGACGTTGTAAACGGTCTTGAGCTGACTGGTCTTGGCGTCTACTACGTTGATCTGCAGCCCGCCCATCTGCGCCGCGCCGACGAGCGTCAGGTAAAAGGTGATGGTGTCGGTCTGCTCGTCGTAGCCGATGCTATCTATGATCACCTCTACCGGAATGAGCGTCGGCGGCGCGGGCGGGGGAGTCGGCGTGGGGCGGATGATGTTGAATTCGTAGGAGACCTTGTCAAGCATCTGGTCGCGCTCGCCGGGCCAACTGATGAAGTTGCCCTGCCCATCCAGGGCGCGTAGTTCCACACGCAGCTTGCCGGTCAGGTTGACGGCAGAGATGGACACCGGCGAGGGCAGCGGCCTGGGGATCGTCTTGCTATCCAGAAGCTGATTGTTAGCGTCGAAGAAGTCGAAGCGGTAGGTGCTGATCACCTGTTCGCCCTGGGCGCGCACCTCCAGGTAGAGCATGTCCTGAGCCTGATCCCAGCGCGCCGACAGTATCTCCAGCTTCACCACCACCGGCGTAGGAGTGGGAGTGGGCGTCTGCGGCACGGCGAAATCGCGCGGCACCTCGAACTGCGTGGAGGCCGAGAGCTTGGTACCGTCAGCCAGGGTGACGATCAGCGTGGCGGCGTGTGTCCCGCGCTCCGGGAAGAAGATACCCCGCGCCAGCCATTGATTCTTCAGCGCGTTCATGATGTCCTGGAACAGCGTGTTGAGATCACCCTGCTCGCCGATGACGGTCAGGCCGCCGGTCTGATTGGCCAGGTTGCGCAGTTCAGTCGGGTTGAGGTCATTCGTGCGCAGGCCGATGGTATGAATGGGCACCCGCGCGGCGGGGCTGGTGGCGTAGTCCACCACCTGGGCAAAGGTGTGCTGGCTGCACGGGGTGGTATCTGGGGCCGGGCGCAGGCGATCGGTGCCGTCGGTGAAGACGATAATGGCACGTCTTCCGGGTGGGGCCTGGCTGACCAGCTCGATAGCTCGCCAGGAAGCGTCGTAGAGGCAGGTGCCTTTCAGGTTAACCGGCTGCACGTCACCGACCGCGTTGGCGGCGCGGTTGCGGTCGGTGGTGAAGTCCTGCAGCACGTCTATGCTCTCGTTGAAGCGGATGACAGCGATCTGCGCCTGTTCCGGCGCGTTTTGAATGGCTTGGTTGGCCGCGTCGCGCATGGCGGCGGCGGCTGGCCCCATGCTCCCGCTGGCATCAAGCACCAGCGCGATATAGAAAGGCGTGTTGGGCTGCTCTGGCATGATGTTGTCCACCGCCTGACCATCGTCTAACACGATGCGCGTGGACTGTATTCGCGCGTTGGGGACGACGCGCCCCGTGCTATCGGCGATGGTGAAATACAGCCCCAATTGCAGCCCCTCATCGCCCAGGTCGGTCACTTCGGGGTAGTTGATGATCAGTTGGGTCGGGGTCTGAGCATGGGCCGCGGGGATAGCGGGTATCAACAGCGCCAACGTCAGCACCGCTATCAGACTCTGAAAGACCGTTTGAAAAGCCCCCCTCAACCCCCGGCCCCTCCTCCCTCTGAGGGGCGAAGGGGAGGCGGGCCAGGTTTTCCCCCTCGCCCCATTGAGGGAGAGGGGTGGCGCACCGCGCCGGGGTGAGGGGTTATCAAGTGGCCTCTGACCGATCCATTTTGACTTCAACATGGTGTTCTCCCGTGCCTGTACGCCCGCCGAAGCTTTCTGCCAGGGTGAGATGATCCGTGACACCATTCAGATAAATATAGTCGGCGACCTTACGGCCTATGTCAGTCGTGCTCTTATTGTGCAACAGGTTTTTGTGTCAGCGCAATAGCAGTAGTACACCTGATCGTCCGGATGGAAAGGTCACTCCTGCTATCTGTGAGCAGGCCACTGTGCACCCGCGCTGCAACCTGTGGCCGGACTCCATCGTACACACACATAGCAGGCTGCAACATGTCATTCGCCTGGATTGTTTACCGGACAGAGTGCTACGTCTAGCCGGGAGTATCTGCATGAACACTGCCATGATCGAGATCCGCAACCTGACCAAGCAGTTCAACCCTCCTGATGGGGTCATTGCCGTGAAAAACGTCAGTTTTTCCATCTTCCGGGGCGAAATCTTCAGCCTGCTGGGGCCGAACGGCGCGGGCAAGACGACGACGATCGGCATGATCAGCGGCCTGCTGACGCCCACCGCGGGCGACGTGATCGTCGGTGGACACTCGGTCACCCGCGAATCGCTGGCGGTGCGCGCGTTGATCGGCGTCGTGCCGCAGGAACTGGCGCTCTACCCCACCCTCTCCGCCCGCCAGAACCTGACTTTCTTCGGCAAGATGTACGGCCTGGGCGGGCGAGAGTTGAAGCGGCGGGTTGACGAAGTGCTCGCTTTCACCAGCCTGACCGAGCGGGCAGACGATCCGGTACAGGAGTACAGCGGGGGCATGAAGCGCCGCGTCAACATCGGCATTGGTCTGTTGCACCGCCCGCAAATCCTGATCCTCGATGAGCCGACCGTCGCCATTGACCCCCAATCGCGTCGCAACATCCTGGACGCGGTCAAGGCCCTCAACGCAGAAGGCATGACTGTGCTCTACACCACGCACTATATGGAGGAGGCGCAGGAACTCTCGCACCGGGTGGGCATCATTGATCACGGCGAAATCATCGCCCTGGGCACGCAGGAAGAACTGACGCACATGGTCGGCCAGCAGGACACGCTGGTGCTCAAAGTGCCGGATGTCGCGCCGGACCTGGTGAAGGCGCTGGGGCAGTTGCCCGGCGTGAGCAGTTGCGCGCCCGTGCCCGATGACGACGGCGCGCTGCACCTGCTGGCGACTGATGCGCGGCAGGTGTTGCCGGAAGCGCTGCGACTGATCAATCAGGCTGGCCTGAGCCTGCAGGCGGTCGAGGTGCGCGAACCGACGCTGGAAGCGGTCTTTCTGCATCTGACCGGGCGCGCGCTGCGCGACTGAGAGGAGACCGCCCATGTTCAGCAAGATCGCCGCCATCGCCTGGAAAGACCTCTACGTCACCTTCAAAGATCGGGATGCCCTGATCTACCTGATCGCTCTGCCGGTGCTGTTGAGCGGGATCATCGGCCTGGCCTTCGGCACGAGCGGTGACGTGCAATTGGACGCCGTACCCGTAGCCGTGATCAATCAGGATCAGGGAGAGACTCTGCCGGACGGGGCGTCGCTGAACCTGGGCGCGGAGTTGCAGCGCGCTTTTGTGCCCAGCGGCGACCCGGCGCAGGACGAACCTTACCGTGCGCTTTACGACCTGACCGATGGCAAAGTCTATGCCGATTTCAACCAGGCCCGCGCGCGCGTCGAAGACGGCAACCTGGCCGCGGCCATCGCCATCACCGACCCGCAGTGGACGGCCAAAGCGCTCGCGGGCGGTTCTCCAGCGCCGATCGCTCTGTATTACGACAGCGGGCGCAGTATCGGCCCCAGCGTGGTGCGCGCCATCCTCAGCGCCATCACCAATGGCATGAACAGCGTGATCCTGGCCCAACAGATCGGCCCGACTGCGCTGGCGCAGATCGGCGATGCGCTGGGGGCGGACGAGGCGGCTATCGCCCAGGCCACGGCGCAACTGCGCGCGCAGGCGATGACGCTGGCCGAAGCCAGCCCCATCCGTTTGGAGCGGTTGGACTGGCAGGGCAAGCGGCGCGTCTTCGACGCCATGCAATACTTCGCCCCGTCTATGGCGATCCTGTTCATGAGCTTCGCCATGGGCGCGGGCGCGGCAACTATTCGCACCGAGATGCAGCAGTGGACGTTGCCGCGCATTCTCAGCACGCCAACGCCGCGCTGGGTCTTCATGGTGGGCAGGCTGCTGGGGATGTACATGACTGGCGTAGTTCAGATGGTCCTGCTGATCGTGGCGACGGCGCTCGTCGCCCGCCTGATGGGGCGCGAGAACTCCGTCTGGGGCGGCGATCTGCCGGGCCTGGTGGTGCTGGTGCTGACGGTCGTCTTCGCGGCGGTCAGCCTGGGGCTGCTGGTCGCAGCGCTGGCCAGAGACGCCGATCAGGCCACCACCTATAGCTCCATTGTCTCGATGGTGCTGGGGATGCTGGGCGGATCGTTCATCCCCATTGAGAACCTGCCGGATGCCCTCACCTGGTTACCCAAACTCACGCTGAACTACTGGGGCATTCGCGGTTTCTTCGACCTGGCGACGGGCGAAGAGACGCTGACGGGCATTGTCCCCAACCTGGCCGCATTGCTGGCGATAGGCGTCGTCCTGTGCACGGCGGGGCTGTGGGTCTTTGCGCGGCGGCAGGAAGTTTGAGCGGGGAGGAGAGAACTCATGCGTGCCATCATCACCATTGCCCGCTACGATCTGCTGCGCTCGCTGCGGGAGCGCGAGACGTTCCTTTTCGGCCTGCTCATGCCCGCGGCGATGATGCTTCTGCTGGGCATTGCCATGGGCGGCTCCGACGACGGGGATGCGATCACGGTTGACGTGATTGACGAAGACGGCAGCGCGCTGTCGGCGGCGCTGGTAGAGGCGCTGCGTGCCGAGATGGAGGCCGATCGCGCCTTCCGCCTGTGCCTGGTGGGGGCAGACGACGCCGCGCCCGGCTGCGCGATCAGCGCCGCGCCCGACCGTCGCCATCAGGTGGCCGACGAACGCCTGAAGGAAGCCGACAGCTTCGGGACAATCCTCATCCCCGCCGGTTTCGGGGCGGGCCTGCGCGCCGGTGACACTGTCACGGTGATCTACAAGAGCAGCGCCGACCTCAACGCGCCGCTGCTGGCCGAACAGAAGATTGACGCGGCGCTCTCGCGGTTGGGCGGAGCGGTCGCCATCGCCAACCTGACGGTGAAGGTGGCCGAGGAAGCCTTCCAGCGGCGGGGCGCGTCGGCATGGGACCGGGCTGCCGCGTTCGACCAGGTGCGCCAGACCGTGGAGACGGCCTGGGACACTCGCCCGATCCGCGTGGAGAGCCAGGGCACCGCGACGCGGGCCTCCCGCACCGGCTTCAATCAGAGCGGGCCGGGCATGGCGATCATGTTCGTGCTGATCATGATGCTCAACAACTCGACGGTGCTGGTCTACGAGCGCGAAGTGGGCACGTTGCAACGTCTGTTTGTGCTACCCGTGCCGCGCTGGCAGACGCTGGCGGGCAAGATCATCGGGCGCTATCTCTATGGGCTGGCGATCTTCGCCGCGCTGGTGCTGGCCGGAACCACCATGGGCGTGGAATGGGGCGACAACGTGCCAGGCATTGCCCTGATCGTGCTCGCCTACACGCTGACAGCGACCGCCCTCGGCGTGGCGCTCGCTACGGTGGCGCGTACCTCGGCCCAGGCGAACAACCTGAGTTTGCTCTTCGGCCTGACCCTCTCGCCGCTGGGGGGTGCCTGGTGGCCGCTGGAGATCGTGCCGGACTTCATGAAGCTGATCGGTCACCTGACGCCGGTAGCCTGGGGGATGGACGCCTTCGGCAAGCTGATGTATTACGGCGGGACGGTCGCCGACATCGCGCCGATGCTGGGCGTATTACTGGGCCTGGCGGCGCTGTTCTTCGCCTTCGGGGTGTGGCGCTTCCGCTATGAGTAGATACCCCGCACCACGCTCGCCAGACCGCTGGAATGTCACGAGCGCGGCGGGGTTCTCACCACCCTTCGCGGGTCAGGCGGGCCAGCACGCGGACGCCGATCAGGCTGGCGACTGCTGGCGGCCACACCAACCCAAAGATGGTCAGCGCGCCGAACAGGGCGTCGCTTTGCGGGCTATTCGTCCCCTCACCGGGCAGATGATGGCCGATCCAGCCGCCGATCAGAAAGGCGACGACAACCAGTAGCCAGCCTGCCATGTTAGGGCGGCGCAGTGGCAGCATATGACGCAGCACCGACGGTCGCCTGCCAGGGAGCGCGCTCAGCCACAGAATAGTCGTCAGAAAGCCACCCAGCCCTATCAGGATGGCCAGGTCCGCTCCTGTGATGGCCTCCTGTCCCAGGCCGCCCCCCAGAGCCGCAACCAGCACGGCCCCCATCAGCGCGCTTTCTCGCCGGCTGAGGGACCAATCGCGCTCCTGGCGAAGGTTGTCACCAGGCAGCAGGAAGCGCAGGGCGGCACAAGCCAATAGCAGCAACGCCAGCGCAATGATGGCCTGGTCGCTGGAGGCAGCGGGCACAGGGTCGTCGGAGACCGTCGGAAACCAGCGTACCCAGATTCCCCACAGCACCCCGCTCCCCAGCGCTCCGACAAAATCTAGCGGGCCGGTTGGGCGACCGCTGCTCAGCACCTGAAAGATCGCCAGCGCCAGCAGGAAGGCCAGCGGTTGCGCTGCCAGCGGACGCCCCAGCAGACTGACTGGCAGGTCGCGGGCGGTGATGTGCGCGATCAGGGTGGCATTCACCAGCCCATAAAGGCCCGCCAGCACCAGCAGGCGCGGTGCTTCATACACGTTCAGGCGGACGAGCAGATCGAGCGCGAGCGCTGCCAGCGCCACATAGACCGCGGCGATGCCCAGCCACTCCAGCGGATGATAGGCGGTGGGCTTCTGCCAGACGATCCACTCCGAACATACGAGCAACACGGCGGCGAAGTTCAGCCTTGCGCCCCAGGTACTGCTGCGGAGTCTGTCCTTTACACCCTGCATGGCGTTCTCGCTTTCAGGAAGATGGCGGGCAAGGGCGAGCCTGCCAATGGGAATTTCTCCTGCCCGGTCTTGGCCTTCTTGGGGTGCGTGCAAAATATGTCAGGCAGTTTGCTGCGCTTTGGTTGACTCAGAGACCGTTTAACCCCCCTCAATCCCTCGCCCCTTGGGCCAGGCCCGTTTGTGACAGTCTGCTGCCCCTCACCCCTCTATCCCCTTTCCCTCGCGACTGCGTCGCGGGGCGAGGGGACTTACCGTCTCTCGCACGAGCGCTCCTCTTCTGCCGCAGCGTGGGCGAAGGGGCTGGGGGATCAAGTGGGGCGAAGTCTCAGACAGCCTTTGCGCGCATCCCCTCCTTTAGCATACCACACTCGTGCCCCTTGAAAATTCGCGCGCCCGCCGTACAATTCGCGCAGCATTCACCGCGGGGATTGGGGGCACACTGTCCATGCACGACGAAGCGATCATCCGTCCCATGACCGAAGACGACATCCCGGCGCTGGCGGGCATTCGTCCTGGCTTTGTCAGCGACACCGTCCTGCAAGTCGAACGGCTGGGGAGCGGCATCGAAGGGGGGTGGCGGCTGGTCGAACGCCGTCTGCCCGTCCCTTTCGACAAGGGCAGCGGCTACGACTTCGACACCAACGAGCGCGCGCGTATCCGCCAGCGCCTCTTGCGCGGCGACGGTCTGCACCTGGTCGTGGAATGGCAGGGGCGGATCGTCGGTGTGCTGGATGTGACGCCAGAAGAATGGAACAGCACCGCCTGGGTGTGGAACCTGATGCTCGATCAGACGGTACGGCGACGCGGGTTAGGGCGCGCGCTTTTCGAGCGGGCGGTCGCCTGGGCACGTCGCATGGGGTACCGGGCGCTCGTGTTGGAAACGCAGACAAACAACGTCCCCGCGTGCAAGTTCTACGCGGCGATGGGCTGTCGCCTGGACGGTCTGCGCGAAACGCTCTACACCAATGACGACATGGCTCGCGGCGAAGTGGCCCTGTTCTGGGTCTATCTGCTCACCTGATCGGTCGCCCTCTACAGCATCCCACTGAGGGCATAGCCTCCCGATACGGACACCTCCAGCGCCTCGACCAGTTCGTCCAGCGCAGCGGTCGCGCCCAGATGCGCGATCAGCGGGGCCAGCGCCGCCAGCGCCGCCAGCACTTCGGCTTCGGGCAGACCGCGCAAGGCCAGCACTGCCCGTCGCCAGAGGGGATAGGCCTGTGCCGGAGTCAGCAGGCTGGCAACGAGCGTGGCCAGCGTCGCCAGGCGATCGGCGCTCTGCACAATGGACTCGATCTCCAGGCACGCGTCGAGCGCCAGGCTCAGCGTCTCCTGACAGCGGTTGCGAACGCTGTGTCGGCCAAGATGTGGCGCAAGCTGGGCCAGGGCGCTGGCCCGGTCGTAATCGTCATCAATGCCCAGCGCTGTTTCCAGCGTTTCGTCGAGCACAGGAGGGCGCGCCGTCGGTTCGAGATGGGGCACCACTTCCAGCAGGGCAGCCACGCGCTGCATCCGGTTGGGGACGGCGCGAGCAGTGCGCAATGCCTCGTCACGTAGCGCTTCGGGGTCGCGCGGCAACAAGGCCACCAGCACATGCATCCGGTCGAAGGGGGCCTCGATGCGGCGGGCCAACCCGATGGCCGACTCCACCAGCGCGGGCGGCAACACCGGCGCGACCGCCGCCAGAGCGTTGGCCCGCTGATGCGGGGCGCGCAGACCAGCGGCGAGTTCGAGCGCTTCCCGTCCGGCGCGTCGCGCCAGGGAATCCGGCAGGAACGGCAACAGCGCGCTGAGCGCGGGCACTCGTTCCAGAGGATCGCGAACGGCCAGCGCGCAATCGAGCACCTCTTCGAGTTGTTCCGGGCGCAGGTGCGGGGCCAGGCAGACCAGCGCCTGCGTGCGCGCGCCGTCGCGGGACATGGCACAGGTGGCTGCCAACGCTGCCTGTGCGGCCCGTTCGGCCAGGGCAGGGGGCAGGTGCGGGATCAACTCTACCAGCGTCCCCACCCGCATCTCGTCCGCCGGGATGGTAAGCGCCGCGTCCAGGGCCTCGTGGTAGGCGGTCGTGCGGGCGACTGGCGCGGTCAGGAAGGGGGCGATGGCGCTCAGTGTGCGGGCGCGCGCGTCCGGCGCAGACAGTTCGCGTACCATCCCGAACGCCGCAACCTGCAATTCGGCAGGGAGGTGAGGGGCCAGTTGCCGCAGAGTGTAGGCCCGCTCGCGCGGATCGGGAATATTTTTGAGCACCTGCAACGCCTCGCCGAGCAGTTCCGGTGACAGGGCCGGGGCGAGCGCGGCGAAAGCGCGCGCCCGGTTGGTGTCGTCGCTGATCGAAAAGAGCACCTGCATGGCCTGCTGCAACTGATCGGGCAGGCGCTGCAATAAGCCCCCGGCCTCAATGCCAGGAGTCAGCGCGATCAACGCCGCAGCTCGCGCGTCGTCGCTGGCGATGGCGGAGACGGCCTCGAATGCTTCGGCCAGCGCTCCGCCCTGCAACGCGGCGGGCAGGTGCGGGAGCATCTGCCCCAACAACAACGCGCGCGCCTCCGGATCGGCCAGGTCGCGGGCAATGGTCAGCAGCGATCCGTGAAACTCGGCGGGCAGGTGCGGCGGCAATTCGGCCAGCGCCGTGGCGCGAGCCATATCGCTGGAGATGTACTGGGCCGCCTCAAAAGCCAGCGTCAGCGCGACCGGTTGCAATTCAGGGGACAGGTGCTCGGCCAGCGTGCCCAGCACCCGCACGCGCGATGCGGGATCGCCGATGGCCTGCGCCGCTTCCAAAGCGCGCTGTTGCAGGGTCGGCAGCGAAGGCTCTGGGCCGCTGGCGTTCAGGTGCGGAGCCAGCCCCAGCAGCACGTCAGCACGCTCTACGGCGGACAGATGAGCCGACGGCGTCGTAAGCGTTGTTTCGACCAGGGTTAGCGCATCGGGGATCAGGCCGACACGCTCCAGGTGTGGGGCCAGATAAGCCAGGCTACGGGCGCGGGTAGCCGGATCGTCGAGGGCATCTACCGCAGCCCACAGCGACGCCAGCGCTTCAGCCGGTAGCAGTTCGGCCAGGCGGGCCAGCGACGTCAGGGTAATAGTCAGCGTATCGTCGCCGCGCCCTGCCTGCTGTCCGGCCAGGGCCAACAGATGGCGCACCTGCAAACCGGCCATCTCCGGCCCGCCGATCAGCGCCACGTCGAGCAGACGGGCCAGGTCTTGCTCGGCGGTGCTGAGTAGCGTGTCCTGACTATCGGCAGGCAGGGGAGGCTGCATGTGCGCCAGTTGGTTTAGCGCCAGACGCAGCGGCGACGACTGCCGCAATTCGGCAGCCAGGGTATGGAAAAAGACCTGCGCTTCGGCTGCCAGCGCGCCGTGTTCGGTGGACGGCAGACTCAGCAGCCGTCCCCAGTGCGCGCCGACAGCCTGATAGTCGGGCGTCTGACCAGGAATGAACAGCTTCAGCAGCTCGTTGACCACGGCGGGGGCAGCCAGGGCGTGCCCGTGCATCAACGCCCGCGTCAGGGGCGCGCGGTCAGGTCCCGCGTAGTCTTCCAGGGCGGCCTGCAATGCCGACCAGTAAGCGCGGCGCAGCGTGCTGCGATGAAACAGCGCGTCGAAAGTGTCGGCGGGGAAGAGCGCGCTCAGTGCTTCCACGAACACTTCAGCCGCGTTGGCGATTTGCTGAGTGGTGAAGAGTGCAGCCTGTGCCATGACTCCGGCCTCGACAAGTATAAGTTCCGCCCCAATCAAGTATAACTGCCGCTGGGCCTTTCGCGCAGCGTGACCGGAGTCCTGTTCGCGGCTGAATCTTTACTTATCTGACAGATAAGGCATTAGATTCTCACACGGAGGAAGAAATGCTTGAAGGGGAGGGCACAATGCTCAGTCCTCTCGGATGTCCGGCAGGGGTGCGTGCAAAATGTGACGGGCAATTTGCTACAGTCTGCTGCCCCTCACCCCCAGGTCTCTCGCCCAGGCGCTCCCCTTCGCCTGCAGGGATGCGAGGGAAGGTTCTCAGCGATGTGCTTGGTGCGGGGCCTCTTACCTCACCCTCGCTCGGCGCTGACGCGCCTCGCCGAGCGTAGCGAGGCTGGGGGTGAGGTAAACCACAGCCCAGCATACGGCCTGTCACAGTTCACACGTGCTCGCCCACAGGCGCTGACCTCACCCCCACTCGGCGCTGGGGCGAGGCTGGGGGTGAGGTAAAGCAGCAAGCGGTTTGATGCAATCCCCCTGCTCTAAACAAGTTCTTGCGCGCGGGCGCATGCTGGCGCACACTATGGGCGTGATTGAGCGCCGAAGACTTTTCAAAGGAGGATTTGCTATGCCCAGGTTTGGTGCACACGCTTTCTTATGGATTGGCGACTGGAATACCGAGACAGGCAACTACGCCATTGACGCCGCTGCCCGCGCCGGTTTCGACTTCATCGAGATACCTTTGCTCAAGCCACACGAATTCGACGCCGCCGCGCACCGGCGCGCGTTGAAAGACGCCGGCATCGCCGCCACGGCCTCGTTGGTATTGCCCAAAGACGCCCATATGCCGGTAGCTCCTCAGAAGGCCAAGGAGTTCCTGGTCAGCGCCATGGACAGGCTGGTCGAGATCGAGGGCGACTATCTGTGCGGCTGTATTGCCTATTCGCTGGGCACGCTCACCGGCAAGGCTCCCACGCCGGAGGAACGGCAGGTCGTGGTAGATACGCTGATCGAAGTGGCCGACGAAGCGAAGCAGCGCGGCATCACCCTGGCGCTGGAGTGCTGCAATCGCTACGAGACTTACCTATACAATGCCCTGGAGGATGGGCAGGCAGCGGTGTTGGCGGTGCGCGCGGCAGGCTATGACAACATCGAGCTACACGCCGATACCTATCACATGAATATCGAGGAAGAGGGCTTCTACAAGCCCATCGTGGCCTGCGCCGAGACCCTGGGCTATATCCATATGAGCGAGAGCCATCGCGGGTTGGTCGGTTCCGGCACGGTGATCTGGGACGAGGTCTTCCGCGGCCTGAAGGACGCGCATTACCGCGGTCCGCTGGTGCTGGAATCGTTCGCGGCGATCAACCCCGACCTGGCCGCGGCGACTTGCCTGTGGCGTCCGCCGAATCAGCCGCCAGCGGTGCTGGCCGCCGAAGGACTGCGCTTCTTGCGCGAAGGCGCAGCGCGGGCCGGGCTGGTGTGAGCGTCCGAAGACGTCAGGGATTGACAAGCAGGCGTGGGAGTAGCGCGGATGGGGACGGGCATCTCTCACGCTCTTGTTTTTGTGAGCCGTCGGGACACGCAACCCTGGTGTTGTGAAAAAGGCTTGAGGTGAGACGATGATCCGCTCCTTGTACCGCCCTTCCAAGGGAGCCTTACAGACCGATCTGTCTATAGAAGCTATCGCCACAGCACGGCAGGATAGCGCTGGTCTGCTATGGATTGATCTGTGTGGCGAACCTGCCTCGATGTGCGAGCCGATCCTGCGCGACGAATTTAACTTTCACCCGCTGGCTGTTGACGATGCGCTGGCCGAATCGCATCATCCCAAGGTGGACGACTGGGGCAGCTATCTGTACCTGGTGCTGCACGGCGTCGTGTTCGATAACGCAGCCGATCAGCGGGTGCGCACGCTGGAACTAGACGTGTTCCTGGGGCGCAGCTATGTGATCACGCATCATAGCGAACCCATTGCCGCCGTCGAGCGGGTATGGGCGCTGTGTCAGCGCGATGAACGACACGTCCGGCGCGGCCCGGATCATCTGCTCTACCTGTTGGCCGACGAGCTGGTGGCCGACTACATGCCTGTAGTCGAGCAACTGGACAGCGCGCTCGATCACCTGGAAGACGAGTTGTTCGATCACGCGGGAAAAACGGTGCCTGAACGGATTTTTCAACTCAAGCGTGGGCTGTTGCATCTGCGCCGCGTGATCGCTCCGCAACGAGAAGTGCTCAACAAGCTGGCGCGGGGCGATTTCCCCGTCATCCGCGATGACGATCGCGTCTTCTTCCGCGACGTGTACGATCACCTGGTGCGCCTGTACGACATCACCGAGAGCCTGCGCGATATGGTGGGCGGCGTGCTGGATACGCATCTGTCGGTGGTCAACAACCGCATGAACGACGTGATGAAGACGCTCACCATCATTACGACTTTCTTCATGCCGCTGTCGTTCCTGACCGGGTTCTTCGGCATGAACTATTTCCAGCCGGTGACGCCGCTGGATGCCTGGACTGACAAACCGTCCTTTGTGGTGACGCTGCTGATCATGCTGTCTTTGCCGGCGATCATGGCGGCGTGGATGCACCGCCGCCGTTGGTTATGAAGGGAAAGGTATGTCTGCCGGGCATGGCCCTTCGTCACAGGCTCAGGCACCGCTCGTCACAGCGCAGATGGTGCGCATGGCGCTAACCTGCGAGCGCGAACTGTGGCTGGAAAGGTACGGCGATCCTGCCCTGCGGGGCACGCTCTCGCTCGCAGCGCAAACGTTGATCGAGCAGGGCCGCGAGCACGAAATCGCCATTCAACAGGCGGAATTTCCCGAAGTAGAACGGGTGCCCGTGGAGTCGTGGGAGGCAGGCGTGGCTCTCACGCGCCATGCGCTCACGACAGGCGAGGTCGCGGTGCTGTGGCATGGCTGTCTCGAACACAGCGCCCCGCTCGATCTGACCGATCGCGTGTTTGTCGTGCGCGGGCAACCCGACTGCCTGCAGCGCGTCGAGTATCTCGGCGAACCCGCTTATCGTCCAGTGGAGATCAAGCGGCGGCGTGAGCCGGAAGAAGCCGATTGGGTACAGCTCGATCTCTACACCTGGCTGCTGCGTCAGATGGGAATTGCCACAGCACCGGGCGAACTGTGGCTGGGCATGGATGACCTGGGGCGTCCCTGGGGACGTCTGCCGCACGAATACGACGAAGACCGGCTGATGACGGCGTTGCTGCGCACCATCGCCCTGCTGGACACCGCTCAGGAACCGCCCATCTGGATCAAGCAGCATTGCTCTTTCTGCCCCTGGCAGCAACACTGCCACACAGAAGCCAGTCAGCGCGGACAGGTGGACATTCTGTCGGGCGTGGGGCCGACCCTGCGCGTAAACCTGGAGGCGGCGGGCCTGGCCAGCGTGACGGCTATTGCGGCCTGTTCGCCCGACGATCTGTTGCAGGTGCGCGGCATCGGGCCGGACACGGCCCGTCGGCTACACGCCAGCGCGCGGGCCTGGGTGGAGCAACGCCCGATCTGGCATGGCTCGTTACCGACCCCGTGTCACCGCGCGGGATGGATGTTCGACCTGGAGACGCAGCAGGCCGGTGAGCAGAATGCGCCCTGGTGTATGGGCTGGTGCGATAGCGCAGGCAACACACAGATCGCCCTGCTCGCTCCCTGGGCAAACATGGAGACGCTGACCCTGCCCGACGGACAGATGATCATCCTTGCGCCGGATGTGGCGTCCCTGTGGACGGCGCTGGATGAGGCTGTGGGGACAGGCGACGAGCCGATCTATCACTGGAGCGCCTACGACAGGACGGTCCTGCGCAACAGTGCGCCGCCGAAAATCCGGGAGCGGCTCGCACCCCGTTTTGTAGACCTGCTGACTGTGTGCAGAAACGCGGTGAGCCTGCCCCTGCCAGGCTGGAGTCTGAAGGATGTTGCGCCTTATCTGGGGTTTCCCTGGCCGGGCGGCGACGACTGGTTGCTCGCCTACCAGGACTATTGTACCTGGCTGGAGAACAGCGACGTAGAGGCCCTGGCCCGCGCCTGCGCCTATCAGCGCGCCGACGTGCAGGCGCTGGCCTGGGTGTGGCGCTGGTTGGTGGGGCAAAAGACTTTCAGTTGAGGAGCAATTGTTCTTGGCCTGGCAAGACTCCCAGAGTTCTGTAGCACCGCGTGTCCTGACTCGACGACAGGAGGCATTTCGCCCCCTGTCGTCTGCATGTTCCAGTTGCTGCCAGAGTATTTACCCTGGCAAAAAGTCGTTTGTGAAGGCGCGGCTGACATCAATGGGCGTGTCCAGCAGGCCCTCCTGGACGAGAAAATCCGTGAAGCGCTGCCAGACTTCAGCACGCTGCTCTCCCCAACGCGGCGCGTCTTCCTGGTAGCGTGGTGCGAGCCACAGGGCGCTGGCGCGCACAAGCTCCGGGTCGAGCTGTGGCTCAGCGGCGATTAACAGTTCGGCTGCTGCCAGCGGATAGTCAATGGCAACCTGGAAACCACGCGCAGTTGCGTGAACGAAGGCCCGCACCACATCCGGCTCGGTTTCGACCAGGCGGCGCGAGGTCAGGATGAAGGGGGTGTAGTAGTCGGGAATGCAGTCAGGGTAGTCGCGCAACATGATCACATCGAGATCGACGCCGCGAAGCTCGGCTTCGATCCCCTCCCACCCATAGTAAATCCAGCCAAAGTCGGCATCGCCCCTTTGCAGTACTTCCACCAGATCGACGACGCCGAGCTGAGCGTAGCGAGGTTGCCATTGCGCGCCGTCGCAGGCCACCAAACGCGAGATGATGGCTTCTGCGACCTTACCACCCCCATAGTAAGTCAGGTTGGCTAGGTCAGCGGGGCGCGTCACAGGGTTGCGACCGGCATAGCTGGCAAAGCCAGTCGTGTTGTGCTGGATGATCGCTGCCACTGAGACTATCTGCGCGCCTTCAGCAATGGCGAAGGTCGTGTATTCCTGGTAGTTGATGCCAAACTCGACAGCGCCGCTCTCAACCGCCTGGATCACGGTCTGGTCGGTCTCGTCTGGTCGGACAATCTGAACATCGAGATTGACGTCATCATAGAAGCCCAATGCCTGCGCGACATAGACGCCGATGTGATTGGTGTTCGGCGTCCAATCGAGTTGAAAACGAACGGTTTGACGTTCTGGCAAACGGACATCCACCAATCCCGGCTCTTGCGCTTGTGTTGGAGCGGTTCCGAAGCCGGAGACACCAACGGTGATGCACACCATAAAAACGACTGTCAGTAACCACAGACGATGCAACATCTCTCTCCTCCTGGAACTCACTGCGGCCAATGCCAACGATGGTCACAAAGACGCAGCTTGAGGAGCGAGCGCACCGGACTGTAGCACCCTAAACTCTGCCTACGGTTGGGGCGAAGAGGGGAAAGACTGAGGCAACAACCGCACATCAGCCAACACTCCTTACGCCAGCATTACCTGGATCAAGTTCATGGGTCGGTATCCAACAGATACCCTCTCAGCCCGATCTCGTCGAGCTCCCCAGTGCGCTTTGTGATTGTTCTGATGCGATTATAGCACGTCCGGCCAGGGCTGCCAAACTGGGAAGGGGCAGGGAGATTGCATCAAACCACTTGCTGCTTTACCTCACCTCCAGCCTCGCTTCACTCGGCTTGACCTTGCCCCCTCTCCGACGCGGAGAGGGGGCGCGAGGCGCGCCAGCGCCGAGCGGGGGTGAGGTCAGGCGGTCTGCTGCCCCTCACCCCTGCATCCCCTCTCCCTCGCGACTGCGTCGCGGGGCGAGGGGACTTGCTGTCTCTCGCACGAGCGCTCCCCTTCGCCCGCAGCGCGGGCGAAGGGGCCGGGGGATGAGGGCGAACAAAGTGCACAACACGCCTTAGCGGCGCACCCTTTTTCGTGCAATGATCCCAAATCGAATTGCCCGCGGACTTATTGACACATCCCCGCCGTTGTGCTAAGCTGTTCGGTGTCACTGGGAGAGCAAGCAACGCTATGACCGGCATTCGTCCCCATTCGCAGCACCTGATCAGCCCTGGCAGCGCCTGGGTCTGGTTTAGCTTTTATTATTACTTTGGGGGCGTCCATAGGGCGGGTCTGAGCGTGCCTTCTGCCGGTGTCAGCTAGCGACCAACCAGAAACGCAGACACAAGGGCGTTGAGCACAGGCTCAGCGCCCTTTTTTGTTCAGGATCGCGCCACGAAAGGAGTTTGCAGACCGTGACTTCGCCGCAGCCTTCCGCCTCACCTTTGCGTTGCCTGGGCGTGCGCGGGGCGATTACCGTGGAGGCCAACACGCCCGATGCCATCCGCAGCGCCACGCACGAGCTGCTGCACGCCCTGGTAGAGGCCAATCAGATTGACGTGAACGACATCGGTGCGGTTTTCTTCACCACCACCGTTGACCTGAACGCCGAATACCCCGCTGTGGCCGCTCGTGAACTGGGCTGGCACGACGTGGCGATCCTGTGCGGCCATGAGATGGCCGTGCCCGGCGGCCTGCCCATGTGTTTGCGCGTGTTGGTGCTGTGGAACACCACCCGCAGCCCTCAGCAGATTCGCCATGTCTACCTGCGCGAGGCGCAGGCTCTGCGCCCCGACCGCGCCTTACAGACACCTGTTTAGCATCCTGGCGAGAATTATTGGAGAGGTCTGACCGACCGGGAGATAAAATGCCATGATCGTCGTGATGAACATCAACGCCACCGCCCGCGAAATTTCCGATGTCATTGCCCGCATCCGCGCCATGGGCTATGACGTGCACCTGTCGGAAGGCAAAGAGCGCACCATCATCGGCGTCATCGGGCGGGGCCGCCCCATTGACCGCGAACAACTGGCCCTGATGTCCGGTGTGCAGTCGGTGATGCCTGTCTCGCATCCCTTCAAGATCGCCAGCCGCGAATATCACCCCGACGACACGCTCATCCCGCTCAACGGCATCATGGTCGGCGGCCCCAACCTGGCCATCATCGCCGGGCCGTGCTCGGTGGAGAGCCGCGAACAGATCATCGAGACGGCGTATGCCGTGCGCGAAGCGGGGGCGACGGCCCTGCGCGGGGGAGCCTTCAAGCCGCGCTCGTCGCCCTACGCCTTCCAGGGGTTGGGTGAAGAGGGCTTGCGCTACCTGGCCGAGGCCCGCGAGGCTACCGGCCTGCCGGTAGTGACCGAAGTGATGGACCCGCAGCTTGTGCCGCTCGTCTGCCAGTATGCCGATGTGTTGCAGATCGGCGCGCGCAACATGCAGAACTACACGCTGCTGCACGCCGTGGGCGAGAGTCAGCATCCGGTCTTGCTCAAGCGCGGCATGAGCAGCACCATCGAAGAACTGCTGATGTCCGCCGAGTACATCCTGAGTCACGGCAACATGCGCGTCATGGTCTGCGAGCGCGGCATCCGCACCTTCGAGACTTACACGCGCAACACTTTCGACATCAACGCCATCCCTGTGCTCAAGCGCCTTTCGCACCTGCCCGTCATCGCCGACCCCAGTCATGGTGTCGGGCGCTGGGAATATGTCGAGAGCGTCGCGCTGGCCGCCGTCGCTGCCGGCGCGGACGGCCTGATCATAGAAGTGCACCCGCAGCCGGAACAGGCGCTCTCCGATGGGCAACAGTCGCTCAGACCGGAGCGTTTCGCCGAACTGGTGGCCAGGGTGCGTCAGCTTGCGCCAGTCGTTGGACGACAGGTCGCCGAACCGCAACTGCAACAGGTTTGATATGGACGCTTCCTTTGCTACCTGTACGGTGCACATCGTTGGTCTGGGGTTGATGGGTGGTTCGCTGGCGATGGCCCTGCGCGGCAAGGTGGGCCGCCTCACCGCTGAAGACATTGCGCCGGGCGTGATCGAAGACGCGACCGGGCGGGGTGTGATTGATGGGCCGGGGACGGTCGCCGAGGCCGATGTGGTGGTGCTGGCCGTGCCCACGCACGTGATCATCGGCCTGATCCCGCAGTTACTCCTCCGCCCTGGCGCGCTGGTCATTGACCTGGGCAGCACCAAGACGCGCATTTGCCAGGCGCTGGATCGCCTGCCGCCGGAGGTCATGGCAGTTGGTGGGCATCCGATGTGCGGTCTGGCCGAGAACGGCTACCGCAACGCCATCCCCACCCTCTACCAGGGTGCGCGCTTCGTGCTGTGCGAAACGCGCCGCACCACCGACGAAGCCCGCCTGATCGCCGAAGCGCTGGTGCGCGCGGTGGGCGCACAGCCGCTCTGGATGGATCGCACCCGCCAGGATCGCCTGACCGCGTTGACCAGTCACCTGCCGCACCTGCTCTCCTTCGCGCTGATGCGCCTGGCCATGGACGGCGCGGCAGAAGATTCGGCGCTGCTGGAACTGGCAGCGGGCGGGTTCGACGGGGCGACGCGCCTGGCCCGCACCGACGCAGCGATGATCGTTGGCATGTTCAGCACCAACGCCGAATTGTTGCGCGAGACTGCCGCCCGCCTGCGCGAGCATCTGGATCGCCTGGAAGCGCTGCTGGACGAGCCAGAGCAGTTGGAGCAGGAATTGAACGCCATTGTGGCGGCGCGCCGCGCTTACACGGCAACCTATGGGGAGCGGTTGATCACATGAGCGCTGTATCCTTCCCGTTATGGGTCAGGCTTGCAGGGGGGTATGGCCCTACGCCCCTGCGAACGGGATTATTCTGGCCTTTGCCGGGCATTGCTTCACCTCACCCCTACTCGGCGCTGACGCGCCTCGTTGCCCCCTCTCCATGCATGGAGAGGGGGCGAGCCGAGCACGGCGAGGCTGGGGGTGAGGTGAAACAACGGCCACCACGCTGGCCCATGCCCCTGATCGCCCGCGAGGTGACGCCATGACAGGCCAACCGACCGCCCTTCGCGTGCATCCTGGCGCGGCGCTGCGCGGGACAGTGAGCGTCCCCGGCGACAAGTCGCTGTCGCACCGCGCGCTGATCCTGGGGGCGCTGGCCGATGGCGTCAGCCGGGTGCGTGGCTGGTTGCCTGCTGGTGACACGCTGGCGACTCGGCGCTGCATCCAGGCGCTGGGGATCGCCGTCGAGCGGGCGGATGAGACGACGCTCGCCGTGCACGGGCGCGGCCTGGGTGGCTTGCAGGCACCCGCTGCCCCGCTCGACTGTGTCAACGCAGGGACGGCCATGCGCCTGCTGGCGGGCGTGCTGGTCGGGCAACCTTTCGCCAGCACGCTGGACGGCAGCGAGCAACTGCGCCGCCGCCCCATGCGCCGCATCACCGAACCGCTGCGCCGGATGGGCGCGCAAATCGCCGACACCGACGGGCACGCCCCGCTACACATCCGCCCGGCGACGCTGCACGGCGTAGCGCACACGCTGCCGGTCGCCAGCGCGCAGGTCAAGAGCGGCATCCTGCTGGCAGGGCTGTTCGCCGACGGCCCGACGACCGTCAGCGAGCCAGGGCCAGCGCGCGATCACACTGAGCGCATGTTGCGGGCGATGGGCGCGCAGGTGCACGTGAACGGGTTCATCGTCACCCTGACCCCTGGCCCGGCCTTGCGCCCGCTCGACCTGACCGTGCCCGGCGATCCTTCGTCGGCGGCGTTCGTGCTGGTCGCGGCGTTGCTGGCCGGTGATGGCGACGTGCGCGTGACCGGCGTGGGCGTCAACCCGACGCGCACTGGTCTGCTGGACATTCTGGCGGCCATGGGCGGCCCCGTGCTCTGCGAGCGCGAACGGCTGGAGGGCGGCGAACCGGTGGCCGATCTGCTCGTCCGGCGGGCCGACCTGCGCGGGACGGAAGTAGGCGGCGACCTGATCGTGCGCGCCATTGATGAATTTCCCGTGCTGATGGTGGCGGCTACACAGGCCGTCGGCGAAACCGTCGTGCGCGACGCGGCGGAGTTGCGCGTCAAGGAGACCGATCGCATCGCGGTGATGGCCGCCGAATTGCGCAAGATGGGCGCGGAGATCGAGGAGCGTCCGGATGGCTTCCGCGTCCTTGGGCCGCAGCGTCTGCGCGGCGCAGCAGTGCACGGGCACGACGATCACCGCGTGGCGATGGCGTTGGCCGTCGCTGGGCTGGTGGCGGAGGGCGAGACGATGATCGAAGACGCCGCCTGCGCGCACGACTCATTCCCCGGCTTCGCCGAGACCATGCAGGCGCTTGGCGCGGAGATGGAGTGGTGCGCGCATGACTGAGCGGGTGGGGCTGCTCGGCTGGCCGGTGACGCACAGCGTCTCGCCAGCCATGCACAACGCAGCTTTCCGCGCCCTGGGTCTGGACTGGCGCTACGATCTCCTGCCCGTGCTGCCCGACCGCTTCGCCGAAGAAGTGCCCCGCTTGCTCGCGGCGGGCTACCGCGGTTTCAACGTGACCATCCCGCACAAGGGGGCGGCGCTGGCACTGCCGCAGGTGAACGCCGCTACGCCAGCAGCGCGTGAGATCGGCGCGGCCAATACGCTGGTCGTGCGGCCCGACGGCGCTCTGCTCGCCGACAACACCGACTGGCAGGGCTTCGCCGACGATCTGGAGGCGCAGGGGGTGGTCGTGCGCGGCGCAACCTGCCTGGTGCTGGGCACAGGCGGGAGCGCGCGGGCCGTCGTCTACGCGCTGACGCACCTGGGCGCGGCGCGGATCGCGCTGATCAGTCGTGCTGGTGCCGACGGGCGCGCGCTGGCGGGCTGGCCCGTGGCCGGATACGACGATCTGGCGCTGCTGGCGCTCGCCGCCGATCTGATCGTCAACTGCACGCCGGTGGGCATGTTCCCCCGCACAGACGAGTCGCCCTGGCCGGAGGGGGTGCCCTTCCCGTCGCACGCCGTGCTCTACGACCTGGTCTACAACCCGCCGGTGACGCGGCTGATGCGTCTGGCGGAAGAGGCAGGGGCGCGGGCGCTCGGCGGGCTGGGGATGCTCGTCCGGCAGGGGGCGCTATCCTTTGCGCAATGGCTGGGGATTGCGCCGCCGCTCGCTATAATGGCAGAGGCGGCCCAGGCTGCCCTGGCTGGTTTGCACAGTAACCCGTGAACAGGAACGAGCGAATCATGAGTCACCCGACAACCGCTGCAAAGACGGACATCGCCGAAAATGTCTTTGAAGAGCTGCGCTGGCGCGGCATGATCCACAACATCACCGAAGGCGCAGCAGAAGTGCTCGCCGCCGAGAAGGTCACCGCTTATATCGGCTTCGACCCTACCGCGGACAGTCTGCATGTGGGGTCGCTGTTGCCGATCATGGTGCTGGTGCATCTGCAACGGCACGGTCACACGCCGATCGCGCTGGCGGGCGGCGGTACCGGCCTGATCGGCGACCCCAGCGGCAAGGCCAAAGAGCGACAGTTGCTCTCCCAAGAACAACTCGCCCATAACCTGGAAGGGATCAAGGCCCAACTGGCGCACTTCCTGGCCTTCGAGGGCGTGCCCAATCCCGCCCTGCTGCTCAACAACGCCGACTGGCTGTGCCAGCTCAACCTGATCGAGTTCCTGCGCGACATCGGCAAGCACTTCACCGTCAACTACATGCTGGCCAAGGACTCGGTGCGGATGCGCCTGGAAAGCGACGAGGGCATCTCCTTCACCGAGTTTAGCTACATGCTGCTGCAGGCCTACGACTTCCTGCGCCTGTACCTGGATTACGGCTGCACGTTTCAGATGGGCGGCAGCGATCAATGGGGCAACATCACCGCGGGCACGGAGCTGATCCGCAAGGTGGCCGATGGCAAAGCCTACGCTCTGACCGTGCCGCTGGTGACCACGTCCACTGGCGTCAAATTTGGCAAGACGGAGGCTGGCACGGTCTGGCTCGACGCGCGACGTACCTCGCCGTTCCGCTTCTACCAATTCTGGATCAACACGCCAGACGCCGACGTGGTGCAGTATCTCAAGTTCTTCACCCTGCTGAGCCGCGACGAGATCGCTGCCCTGGAGCGCGCCGTCGCCACCGAGCCGCACCTGCGCGCCGCCCAACGCCGCCTGGCCGAAGAAGTCACGCGCATGGTGCACGGCGAAGAGGGTCTGCGCAAGGCCCAGCAGGCGACCGAAGTGCTCTTCGGCGAGCGCGACCTAGAAGGGCTGAGCGCCGATGACCTGCTGGACATCTTCGCGGAAGTGCCCTCCAGCACCGTCCCCGCCGCCGACCTGCAAGGCGACGGTCTGAGCCTGGTGGACGTGGCCGTGACCTGCGGCCTGGAACGCTCTAAGAAGCAGGCTCGCACCCTCATCGAAGGCGGCGGGCTGTACCTGAACAACGTCCGTGTGGACGACGTGGAGCGGCGCGTCACCCTGGCCGATGCCCTCGAAGGACGTGCTCTGGTGCTGCGCAAAGGCAAGAAGCAATACCATCTGCTGCGCGTGGAATAGAGGCGGATTGGGAATTGCGAATTGTGGATTGCGGATTGCGGATTGAGGAAGGCGAAGACGGCGGTTTAGTGTGCGTGGAATAGCCCTCACCCCCGCCCGGTGCTGGCGCGCCTCGCTGCTTCCTCAGCTAACCTGGAGAGAGCGAGCCGAACGCAGCAAGACGGGAGGTGAGGTAAACATCAGCGGGGCGCACAGAACAGCGCCTCTGCGAAACCGCTCTTACTGACTGCTGATGGCTGATAGCTGACTGCTCATAGCTCTTTTGGAGGACCTGTGCTGCGCTTTTTGACTGCGGGCGAAAGTCACGGCCCGGCGTTGACCGGCATTCTGGAAGGAATGCCCGCCGGCGTCCCCCTGACGCCCGACGACATCAACCGTGATCTGGCACGCCGCCAGCAAGGGTATGGCGCGGGCGGGCGGATGCAGATCGAGCACGACGAGGTCCGCATCACCGGCGGGGTGATGAACGGGCACACGACCGGCGGGCCAATCGCCCTGGTGATCGAAAACCGCGACTGGAAGAACTGGGCACAGCGCGACATTCCGCCCATGAGCACGCCGCGCCCCGGTCACGCCGACCTGACCGGCGCGCTCAAGTACGGCTACCGCGACCTGCGCCTGGCGCTGGAACGGGCCAGCGCCCGCGAGACAGCCATGCGCGTCGCCATTGGCGCAATCGCCCGGCGGCTGCTGGCCGAGTTCGGCATCACCGTCGGCGGCTACGTGATCGCCATCGGCCCGGAGGCGGCGCACTTCACCGACGACCCGCCGGACTATCCGGCTCGCTTCGCTGTGGCGCTGGCTTCTGACGTGAGTTGCCCCGATCCGCAGGCCGCCGAGCGAATGCGGGCGGCCATCCGTCAGGCCAAGATCGACAAAGACACCCTGGGCGGGATCATCGAGGTCGTGGCGCTGGGATTGCCGCCCGGTCTGGGATCGCACGTGCACTACGACCGCCGCCTGACGGGGCGGCTGGCCGGTGCCGTGTGCAGCGTGCCGAGCATCAAGGGCGTGGAAATCGGCCCGGCCTTCGAGAACGCCCGTCGGCCCGGCACGCAGGTACACGACCGGCTGACGCTGGACGAAAGCGGGCGCATCCGTCGGACCAGCAACCGTTCTGGCGGGCTGGAGGGCGGCATCACGACCGGCGAGCCACTGATCGTGCGGGCGGCCATGAAGCCAATCAGCACCACGCTGACGCCGTTGGAGTCGGTGAACCTGGCGACGGGAACGCCCGCCCATACTGAATACGAGCGCAGCGATTTCTGCGCCACGCCGCGCGCCGTGGTGATCCTGGAAGCGATGGTGGCGCTGGTGCTGGCCGACGAGCTGTTGCGCAAGCTGGGCGGGGACAGCCTGGACGAACTGCGCCCGCGTTTCGCCGCGCTGCGCCAGGCCCGGCTGGACGACCTGTCCATGGACGATGTATCCTGGCGTTTCGGCTATGAGACATGACGACCTTACCCCCATTCGGTGCCGACGCGCCCCGGTGCCCCCTCCAGGCTGGAGAGGGGACAGGCCGAGCGCAGCGCGGCCAGGGGTGAGGTAAAGCGCAAGGCAGAGCTTTACCGGGAACCCTGATGGTGAGTGACGCCGCTTATCCTGCCAACCTGGTGCTGGCCGGTTTCATGGGCACGGGCAAGAGCACCATCGGGCGCATCGTCGCCGCGCGGCTGGGCCTGGCCTTTGTGGATACTGACACCGAGATCGAGCGCCAGGCCGGACGGACTATCGCGCAGATTTTCGCCCAGGATGGCGAAGCGACCTTCCGACGGCTGGAGGCGCAGGTCTGCCAGGAGATCGCGGCGCGGCGTGACCAGGTGATCGCGGTGGGCGGCGGGGCGCTGCTCGATGATGGCACGCGCCAGGCTTTCGCGCAGACCGGCCTGATCGTGTGCCTGATGGCGTCGCTCGACGAAATTCTGCGGCGCGTGGGCGACGATCCGGCGCGCCCCCTGTTCAGCACCGACCGCGAGCGGCTGATGGCGCTCTACACCCGGCGGGCGGCTCACTACGCTAGCCTGCCGCATATGATTGACACGACGACCCGCACACCGGCGCAGGTTGCCGGGGAGGTGATAGACCTGTGGAAACGACAGCGGAGTTGACCATCCGGGGCGCGAATGGGGCTTATCCGGTCGTGATCCGGCCCGGCGCATTGACGGACGCGCTGCCCGCCCTGGTGGCAGAGCGACGCTTTTCGCGCGTGGCGGTGATCACCAACGATACCCTGGCCCCGCTCTACGGTCGGGCGCTGGTAGACCGTCTGCCGGAGGCGTTCCTGGTCACCGTACCGGATGGCGAGGCGTACAAGACGCTGGACACGGCGACCGCCCTCTACGGCGAATTGCTGGCGGGCGGCTGCGACCGCGCGTCGCTGGTGATCGCGTTGGGTGGCGGCGTGATCGGCGACCTAGCCGGGTTCGTCGCGGCGACCTTCATGCGCGGGGTGGCCTTTGTGCAGGCTCCCACCAGCCTGCTGGCCATGGTGGACGCCAGCCTGGGCGGCAAGGTCGGCGTTGACCTGCCCCAGGGCAAAAACCTGGTAGGCGCGTTCAAAGACCCGCTGGCCGTCTTCGCCGACACGGACACGCTGCGCACCTTGCCGCCGGTCGAGTGGCGCTGCGGCCTGGCGGAGGTGCTCAAGGCCGGGCTGATCGCCGACCCGCCGCTGATCGATCACCTGTTGACGCGCGGGCCAGACCCGATCGAAGAAGTGATCGCGCGGGCGGTGCACGTCAAGAAGGCGGTGGTCGAGCAAGACCGGCTCGAAAGCGGCGTGCGGGCCTACCTGAACCTGGGCCATACCTTCGCCCATGCCATCGAAGGAGTGAGCGGCTACACCTGGAAACACGGCGAGGCCGTGGCGGTGGGTCTGGTGGCAGCGGCACGGCTGTCGGAGCGGCGCGGGCTGGCTGCGCCCGGCCTGGCGGAGAGAGTCGAGCGGGCGGTGCGAGCGTTAGGGCTGCCTGTCCGTTACGCGGGCCTGGAACCCGCCGCCCTGTGGGACGCCATGCGTCACGATAAGAAGTGGCAGAGCGGGACAGCGCGTTTCGTCTTGCTGCGCGAGGAGGGCGCGCCGTGCGTCGAAGGCGGCGTGCCGCGCGACGAGGTGATCGCTGTGCTGGAGTCGCTGCGGGAGGGAGCATGAATATCCTGATCTTGCATGGGCCAAACCTGAATCTGCTGGGGACGCGCGAGCCGGAGGTCTATGGTCGCCTGACGTTGGACGAGATCAACGCGCGGCTGGAAGCCCATGCAGCCGCGCACGGCGCGACGCTGCGCATCGTACAGAGCAATCACGAGGGGACGCTGATTGATGTGCTGCACGACGCGCGCGGCTGGGCGCACGGCGTGATCCTCAACCCCGGCGGCTATACGCACACCAGCGTGGCGTTGCGCGACGCGCTCAGCGCCGTGGGGTTGCCCGCCATCGAAGTGCACCTGTCGAACATTCACGCCCGCGAGCCGTTCCGCCACACCTCGCTGATCGCGCCGGTCTGTGTGGGGCAGATCAGCGGGTTGGGCTGGCTGGGCTATCGGCTGGCGTTGGAGGCGTTGCTGGAAAGGGAGTAGTCAGTTGCCAGTGATCAGCCGTCAGCAAGTGGTTGCTGTGTGGCAAAGTCTGCTTCGTCTTGATTACAGGCTACTGAGAGCTGCTCACTGAAAACTGCTCACTGAAAATCGATCACCGAGGAGAAAACTATGGGCGAACGGATTGTCGCATTTCAGGGGGAACACGGCGCATACTCGGAGGAGGCGATTCGCCGCCATTTCGGCGACGACACACAGACCCTGCCCTGCGAATCCTTTCCCGAAGTGTTCGATGCGATCCGGCGCGGGCGGGCCACACATGGCATGGTGCCGGTCGAAAATGCGCTGACGGGCACGGTCTTCCAGGTCTACGAACTGTTGATCGAGCACGATTTCCGCGTGCAGGCGGAGCACCTGTTGCCCATCACCCATCACCTGCTGGCTCCAGAGGGCACAACGCTGGAAGATGTCAAGCGCGTGCGGTCGCACCCGCAGGCGTTGGCGCAATGCGCCGAGACACTGCGGCGGCGCGGCTGGGAACCCGTCGCCACGTACGACACGGCGGGCGCAGCGCGCGAGCTGGCTGAACATCCAGAGCCGCATACAGCCGTGATCGCCTCCGCGCTGGCAGGCGAACTCTACGGGCTGGTGACCCTGGAAAGCGGCATCGAGGACAACCCCTACAATTCGACGCGCTTCTTTGCCATCGGTCACGAAGACGCGCAGCGCCGCGACCCCAGCAAGACCTCGCTGGTCTTCGCCGTGCGTCACCGCCCGCGCGCGCTCTACGACGCGCTGGGCGCGTTTGCCCTGCGTAACATCAACCTGACCAAGATCGAGTCGCGCCCCATGCGCGGGCGGCCCTGGCAATACTGGTTCTACCTGGATTTCGAAGGCCATTGGAAAGACCCCGCCGCCGAAGCCGCGCTGGTAGACCTGTTGCGCCAGGCCTCGATGGTCAAGATGCTGGGGTCGTATCCGGCGGCATTGGGCGGCCCCAACACCACTGGTCCATAATCACCGGGCGCATTTCACAGGAGTTCACGGTCGGCTGATCATGCATCAGACCCGTTTGGGCTTGTCGGGTCTTGTGAACTAGCCTGAAATGCGCCCCAGGGGGATTGCATCAAACCGCTTGCCGCTTTACCTCACCCCCAGCCTCGCGCCAGCGCCGAGCGGGGGTGAGGTGAGCGCCTGCAGGCGACACGACAGACAGCAAGTCCCCTCGCCCCGCGCGATTGCGCGCGGGAAAGGGAATTCAGGGGTGAGGGGCAGCAGACTGCCGCAAATTGCCCGTCACAGTTTGCACGCACCCCCGAAGTCCGGCAAGCTTCGGAAGTTTGCTTGCTGCTGCTAGAATCTGGGCAGGTCTGTGCATCGTTTGGGCGACCTGGGCGTATGGTATGGTAGAGAGATCATCCGCATCGTCCAGCATATATCTGACGGGAAAGGTGTAAGTTCATGCGCATTATCGTCCATACAGGCAAAGGAGGCGTGGGCAAGACCAGCATCTCCGCGGCAACCGCCCTGCGTTGCGCCGACCTGGGGTTGCGCACCATTGTCATCTCGACCGACACCGCTCACTCCCTGGCCGATTCGCTGGAAGTGAGCATCGGGCCGGAACCGGTGCGCATCCTCGATAATCTGTGGGCGCAAGAAGTGGACGCGCGCTACTCGATGGACAAATACTGGGGGCGCATTCAACGCTGGATGCTCAGCGTGCTCAGCGAGCGGCAGGTCAATGAGATCGTCGCCGAGGAGGTGACCATCCTGCCCGGCCTGGAAGAAGGCGCGCATCTGTTGTGGATCAACAAATATGTGGAGGATGGCGACTTCGACGTGTTGATCGTAGACGCCGCGCCCACCGCCGAGACGTTGCGCCTGCTCAGCCTGCCCGATACCACGCGCTGGTGGTTCCAGCGCATCACTAACCTGATGCGCGGTACCAGCGGGCGGCTGCTGCGCCCCGTCGCCAAACCGCTAATCGGGGCCGACCTGCCCGACGACGAGACGCTGGACAGCATCAACGGCCTGTTCGACACCCTCGACACGGTGCGCGAGATTCTGACCGATCCGGAACGCAGCAGCCTGCGCCTGGTGGTCAATCCGGAGCGCATGGTGATCCGCGAGACGCAGCGCACCTATACCTACCTGAATCTGTACGGCTATGCGGTAGACGCCGTGCTGTGCAACCGCGTTATTCCCGACACCGTCACCGATCCCTACTTCAGCGCCTGGAAGGCGCGTCAGGCGGAGAACATCGCCTACATTCGCGAGGCGTTCGGCGAGCTGCCGTTGTTGCAGGCCCCCATGTTCGACGAAGAAGTGGGCGGCATGGCCGCCCTGCGTCGCCTGGCAAACGCCCTCTACGGCGATCAGAATCCGGCCCAGGTGATGGCCCGCGAGCAGACGCATCGTATCGAGCCGGACGGGAACGGTGGTTACTACCTGATCGTGCCGCTGCCCTTCGCCGAAAAACGCGATCTCGATCTCTACCGCGCAGCGGACGAATTGACGTTGCGCGTCGGCCCTTACCGGCGCAATATTGTGCTACCCTATGCGCTGTGGAATCTAAAGACGGAGAGCGCCCGTTTCGAGCAGGCGCACCTGCGCATTCACTTCGTCAAGGCGGAAGGGTAGCACGCCGGGACAGCTCACAACAGGAGACTGACAGTGGCCGATCCCGCGCCCGATCGCGTGGTCACTGGCGGACGCAGCGACCAGGATCGCTCTCACGAGCCAATGCCGACGCTCTCGCCCGATGGGCACGTTCGCACTGCGCCTTTCAGCGGCGAAGAACGACTGGCGCTGCTCGCCGCACAGCCCATTGACTGGCGGCGCTACCGGCGCACACTGCGCTTTGCAGCATGGCTGTTCGCCCGTGTGATCTTCTGGGAACTGCTGCTGCGTCGCATCGCCGGGCGGGAGCGCGTGGCACGGGGGCGTCCGGCGCGGTTGGTGCGCTGGGCGCGCGAATTCCGCCTGCTGGCGGCGGACATGGGCGGCGTGATGATCAAGCTCGGTCAGTTCATCTCCAGCCGGGTGGACGTGCTGCCGCCCGAAGTGATCGCCGAACTGGCCACGCTACAAGACGAAGTCCCCAGCGTGCCTTTCCCCCAGATTCGCCGCGTGCTGGTCGAGGAACTGGGGCCGCTCGAAACGCGCTTCACCTCCTTCGACACGACGCCCATCGCCGCCGCGTCGCTGGGACAGGCGCACCGCGCCCGCCTGCCCGATGGTGACCGGGTGGTGGTGAAGGTGCAGCGGCCCGGCATTCAACGCCTGGTGGGGACCGATCTCAAGGCGTTGGGGGTAGTGGCGCGCTGGGCCATGCGCATCCCCTTCGTCGCCCGCCGTGCCAACGTGCCCGCCCTGCTGGACGAGTTCAGCGCGGTGTTGCTGGAAGAGCTGGACTACACCCACGAAGCGGACAACGCCGAGACCTTCGCGCGGATGTTCGCTAACAACAAGGGCATTTACATCCCCCGCGTCTACCGCGAGCACTCTACTCACCGCGTGCTCACGCTGGAAGACGTGACCGCCATCAAGATCACCGACTTCGAGCGCATCGAAGCGGCAGGTATAGACCGGCGCGATGTGGCCCGCCGCCTGATCAACACCTATCTGTGGATGGTGTTCATCCAGCGCTTCTACCACGCCGACCCGCACCCCGGCAATCTGTTCGTTTACCCCCTCGATCCGGATTCGCCATCGGGCAGCGGGCAACACGCCGACGGCACACCCTTGCGCGGGCGGCCTTTCTACCTGATTTTCGTGGATTTCGGCATGGCCGGGCGGCTGACGCCGGAGATCGAGGCGGGACTACGTGAGACGCTCTACGCCCTCACCGCCCGCGACGCGCACCGGCTGGTACAGTCCTATCAGCGGCTGGGCGTGTTGCTGCCTGGCGCTGATCTGGAGCGCATCGAGGAAGCGTCGCGGCAGGTCTTTGACCGGGTGTGGGGCATGAGCATGGCCGAGATCAGCGCCATGCAGTTTCAGGAAATGGCCGCGCTGGGGCGCGAATTCCGCGATTTGCTCTTCGCCCTGCCTTTCCAGGTGCCGCAGGATTTCCTCTACCTGACGCGCTGTGTGGGCATCCTCAGCGGGCTGGCAACGGGCCTGGACCCGGCCTTCGACCCCTGGCGCGAGATCGCTCCCTTCGCCCGCGAACTGCTGGCCGAGCGCGAAGACCTGACCGCCGGGCCGCTGCCGCTCAAGCTGACTCCGAGCGACCTGCTCGACCCGGAGACGGTGTGCGCCCTGCTCAGCGGGCAGCAGGTCGCCTTGCTGCGCGATACTGGCATAGACCTGCTGAAACGGATCATCCAGATACCGGCGCTGGCCGAAGACATGCTGCGTCGCGCTGATCGGGGCGAGCTGACCATGCGCGCCTCCTTCGCGCCGGATGCCGAACGCCGGGTAGCGCGTCTGGAACATGCTGTGTCACGCCTGGCCGGGGCGGTTATCTTCGCCGGCATCGCGGTCAGCAGCACCATCCTCTACGTGGGCGGCGAGCAGACTTTGGGCGGGGTCGGTCTGGGGCTGGCAGGGCTGGCGTTGCTGCGGATGCTGTGGAACTGGCGCGAACGCTGAAAAGCCCCCTCAACCCCCGGCCTCTTCTCCCGCGCTGCGGGCGAAGGGGAGTGCCTGGGCGACAGACAGTAAGTCCCCTCGCCCACAGCGTTGGGAGAGGGGATGTAGGGGTGAGGGGAGACTTGTGGGTAATGCATAGAGATGCCGCAGACAAACAGGGCCGAGCGCCTGTCTCATTTTTCCTTGAGCAGAGGAGCGAGCGCCTCGCAGGCCGGGCATGACTCATCCGGGCGGATCAGCGCGTAGCCTGCCTCCGGGCTGCCCTCGGCGAAGGCGCTGCGATCCAGACTCCACAGGATCATCAGGCGTATTTGCGGGTTGCTCAGGCCCAGTCCGACGGTGTCCATCAGCCAGCGCGTCTGCTGGCCCACCGTCGTGCCCTGCGCCCAGGCATACTCAGGCGGCAGGGGTGGTAATCCTTCCGGCGACAGGTAGCCCAATCGCGTGAAGCACAGCGGTTTGTCCGTGGCAAACGCGCTGCTGACCCGCTCGATGATCTCCGGCAGATAGTAGATGGGGCTTGCGCCGCGCGGATCGCCTTCAGTGTTCACGGGTGGCACCGCGCCGAGGGTATAGTGCACGCCCAGGCAGTCGGCGAATTGCGCCACGCCCAGTTGGGCCAGAGCCTGCGCGTAGGCTGCGTCGCTCTCGTCCGGCGCGGCGGGATCGTCTTGCGGGCGCAGCGCCCCGCTGATGACCAGGATGCCGGGATTGACCGTTTTGATGGCGCTGTACGACAGAGCCAGCAGGCGCAGATAGTCTTCGGGGGACATCAGCGCGTTGGCTTCTGGCCAGACCTCGATGGCATCCGGGCCATAGGAGGCCAGGCCGGACATGTACGTCGTGAACAGGGACAGGTATTCCGCCCGATCGAGCGCCGCGAATTCGTCCACGTCGCCGCTGACGCTGAGCAGCACCTTGAACCCGTTGCCCTGCCCCTGGACGATGGCGTCCTGCTGCGCGCCGGGCATGGCCCCCACCCGGTAGCGCGCGTCCAGCGCGATCCACTTCATGGACATGCGCCCCGCCTGGAGCAGTGAGCGGCTCAACTTGCCCACGTGCACCCCTGCCTCAAACGTCGTGCCCAGATCAACCGTCAGCCAGGCCGGATCAACCGTCGGCAGCGTGTTCAGGTCGGGCAGAGCGGGCGCAGGCGTTTCCGCCGGGGCGGGCACGACCGGCGTTGCCAGGGATACAGTTGCCGTTGGTGTCGGGGGTGCCGGTGTGACGGTTGGCGTGAGGGTCGGTTCGGGGGCGGCGACGGTGATCGTCGCCTCGCTCAGCAGAGTGTCGCCCAGCCACAGCCCGACGGTCAACGGGCCGGGACGTTCCCAGGCGGTGAAGGTGAACGGCTGATCGGGCGCTGCCTCAGCGCGCGCCACGACCACCTCATCCGCACGCACACGCCATTCCAGTGCAAAGGAGGGCGCTTCCAGCGGGCGATCCAGGCGGTAGGACAGCAGCGCCGCCACCAGGCCAGGCGTCGCGTCACGGCTCAGCAGGTCGGCGACGAAAACGCCCCCCAACCGGTGATCGGCGGCCAGGCGCAGGCGCGCGCTCAGCGCTTCAGCGTCGGTGATCCACATCGTGCGCAGCAGCGCGCCCTCCGGACTGTAGTAGCGGACAAAGGGAGTGCGTTCCGGCTCACTCAGGCCCCATTCGGCGCGGATGCCCGACGGATGAGTCAGGCGGGCGGCAATCGTCTGCCCAGGCGTGACCTCGTGCGCCGGTTCGAGCGACACTTCGCCTACATAAGCGAGCGCCTCGGCGAAATCCACCGGCAACAGCGTGCCGTCGGGAGTCTCCGCAACGCTGAGGGCGCTCACGCCCAGCGCCAGCGTCCCCCGGCTGACCTGCCTCACCGCCCAGTCCAGCGCCTGTTCGACGCTCCCACCAGGAACATACGCCGCCGGATCGGGCGGGCCGAGCAGCACCAGCGTATCAACCAGATGTCCCAACGCCGCCAGATCGTAGCCACCCGTCTCCCAGACCCCTTCGCCCAACGACACCGGCATGGGCACAATCACCGTCAACGCCTGCCCGCCGTGATCCAGCAGCCCGGCCAGCTCGCGCACGAAAGCCGTATAGGCGTCGCGCAGGCTCAGGGGCATGGCGCGGTAGTCCAGCACCAGCCCGGCATGGCCGCTATCGGCCAGGGCGAAGGCGGCGAGTTGACGGGCGTGCTCGGCACGCAGGGCGGGGTTTTCCAGCAAGGTCTGCACAGTAGCGAGATCAATGACAGCGGGATCGGCGTAGTTCTGCGCGTGCGGCATGACCGCATAGCCTTCGCCCGTGCTGTAACCGGGGGCCAGCACCACATCGAGCGCGCCGGTGCGCGTCGGGCGCAGACGGCCCGGCACGACGATCGGGTTGGCGGCGAGCACGTCTGTGCTCAGAACATCTTGCAGGCCCAATGCCAGGGCCAGCCGCCGACTCTGACCGGTTTCGCGCAGCAGGGCCAGGCAGCGCGGCACGTAGGATAGCGTGACCTCCAGCGCACCAGCTTCGTCGGCACTGGCGGGCACATATTCCCAGTGGCCAGTGCTGGCATTCCACAGGTGCAGTTCCAGCGCCGCGCTGTCCGTCCCCCCGGCCAGAGGGGTCACGCGCACGGTTAGGCGTTCCGGCAACGCGCCTTTGCGCGCCAGGCTATAAATTGCGCTGGCCAGGGCGTGATTGGGCGGCAGATCGGCGGGACAGTGCCAGCCCGACGCGGGAAACTTCCGGGCGAGAAAGTCCGCTGGCGATAGCGCCACCAAGCCGATTTCCAGGGGGGCGACAGATGCTTCGCCTTCCGCCCGCAACGTCAGACCCGCGTGCTCGATCTGCGGCGCTGCCGCCGTGAGCGTGAAGCGCACCTGAGCGGCGGCCTCGCTGACGCTTTTGTCGTCGGCCCGCTGCTCCACCAGGCCAGCCACATCGAACAGCGAAAAAGGCGGCAGCGTCAGCGCGGCCAGCATCAGCGGAAAGGCGAAGAGCGCGCCGGTCAGCAGGGCGGAAAAGAAGCCCTGCGGCAGGCGCAGCGCCCGTCGCCGGGGGCGAGGCGAAGGCGGCGGCGGCGACGCTTTGACCTGACCCGCGAATTGTGGCTTGACGGTCGTGACCGGCAAATGGCGCGACTCCTCGCGCCGCCCTGCGGGAGAGACGCGCCGTTCTCGCTGAGGAGGAAGCGGCGGTTCCACAGGTGGCAGTTGGTCTGCCGGTGATTTCTCGCTCATCAACCGAATCTCCGGGCTGCCCCGACGCAGGGCGGCGTGCCGTTGCCTGGCAATGCCGCTAACGTCCGGCCAGCGCATCGCAGGCCGGGCAACTCCCGCCGGGCCGGACGATGGCATATCCGGCCATTGGATCGCCCCCATAGTTGGTGAAGTCCACATTCCAGATGATGACCAGCCGCACCCGCCCACTGTTGCGGGCCAGGCGCACCGCCTCGGCCAGCCAACGAGCCTGCTCGGCCACGCTGGTATCTGCCCCCCAGGCGTAATGAGCGGGTAGTGGGCCAAGTCCTTCTGGCGACAGGTAGCCTAGCTCGGTGAAGCACACCGGACGCGCCCCTCCGAAGGCACTATAGTAGGTATTGACCATGCCCCAGAAGTAGCGCGTGTAGTAGTTGCCGCGCGGGTCGCCCGCCGTCTGCGAGGGGGCGACGATGCCCTCGTTGTAGTGCGCGCCGATGCAGTCCATGTAACGGGCTGCTCCGGCGGCGGCCATCCCGCGCACGTAGCGATCGTCGTTCCACACGGCATCCGTGCCAAAAGCGCCCTCGGCACCGGTGGGCGCGGGCGCGCCGCTGATCACGGCCACGTTGGGGTTGGCGCTCTTGATCGCGTTGTAGGCCAGGGCCAGCAGTTGGGTGTAGCTGGCCGGGTCAATATGCCCATGCGCCCATTCGCGGTCAATATTCTGTTCGTTCCACACCTCGATCGCGTCTGGCCCCAGCGCCGCCACTTCGCCCACAAAACGGGCATATTCCTCGAAGTAGCCCGGCTGTAGCACGTCGTTGGCGTTGCCGACGATGCCCAGCAGAATCTTGAAACCGTTGGCGTGCGCCTGCTCGATCGCGCCCGCGGCAATGCCGCCCGGCGCTCCCCACGAGAAGCGAATCTGCCGCTTGACCCAGGTCATACCGGCGTAGCGCATCAGATCGGGATAGGCGAAACTATCCACATGACCGCCGTAGCCGAAGCTGCTCAGCCCTGGCCCGCTGCGGACAGGCGCAGGCACGGCGAGGCCGCCAGTTGCCGCTGCCGGTGCGCCGGCGGTGACCGTCACAATGGTCTCTACCAGCGGCAGAGCGCTGACTTCGCCGGATAGCAGTTGCAGATAGCTGGCATAGACCCAGCCCTCCTGCCCGCTGACCGTGACAAAGACCCATTCCGCTGCTCCGTCGCGTCCCCTGGCCAGCGCCGCCAGCCCCGCCGACAGCGTGGTGATGACGCGGTAGCCCGTGCCCGGCCCAACGCGCAGGTTCACCGCCGCAGTGGTCTGAGCGGGAATGCCCGTTCCTTCGGGAAAACCGGCGGCGGGCGGCTGAACGGCGGCAGCGGGCTGTGTCTGTGTGGTGATGGGCGTGCCTGTCGCAGGTCGGACGGGCAACGATTCGAGGTCGAGGTCAGCGCGCACCTCCAGGTAGTCCGACAGCGCCCAGCCCTCGGCACCATCGCCTGTGTGGGCGTAGAGCCATAGACCGTTGGCGGGCACATCATCGCGCCCCAACAAGGTCAGCGCTGTGCCGCGCGGCAACTTGGCGACGATGCTATATTCGGTGCCGGGGCCGCTGCGCAGATTGAGCTGGTCGGGAATGACAGTGGCATCGGCTCCGCTCTGCGCCATGGCAGAGCCGAAGCCATTCAGCGACAGGAACACGGGGACCGTTACTGCCAGCAAGAAGCGCGTCAGGGTGCGGACGGGCATGGTTGTTTCTCCACCAAACCAATGAAATGGATGTGCAGAAGCGCTCGCGCGCCGGTCAGAAGCAGGTTGGACGACCACCTCAGGCTGCCGGTAGTGTAGCACGCGGGATCGGGCGCTGCAAGGCGGGAAGGCGACGGGGTGTGTGCAAACTGTGGCGGGCGATTTGCCGCAGTCTGCTGCCCCTCACCCCTCTATCCCCTCTCCCTCGCGACGGCGTCGCGGGGCGAGGGGGCTTACTGTCTCTCGCTCAGGCGCTCCCCTTCGCCCGCAGGGGTGTCAGGGAAGGTTCTCAGCGATGTGCTCGGTGTGGGGCTTCTTACCTCACCTTCGCTCGGCGCTGACGTGGGGGTGAGGTAAAGCGGCAAGCGGTTTGAGGCAATCCCCCTGCTCAGCGGGTGGCATTGGTTGCCCTGGCGGAGGGCGTATGACACAATAGTCCAGCAGTCCTTGATCTTTCCAGCGCACTGCTGAAGGGACCATTTCCCGCCATGTCCCCTGATAGCACCGCCCCTCAGCCGGAATCCTCGCTGACCGCGCGGCTGGCGGCATTGCCCTATTTCTCCGCGCTCAGCCCTGCCGACGTGATCGCTCTGGCCAGTCGGGCTGTCTTTCGGCGCTTCACCGCTGGCGAAATGCTCTTTGTGCAGGATGAGCCGTCCGCCGGACTGTGGATCGTCGAAGCGGGCCGCGTGAAAATCTTCCGTCTCAGCCCCGGCGGGCGCGAATATGTGCTGCGCCTGCCCGGCCCCGGCGACTCGTTCAACGACATCCCCGCCCTGGATGGCGGCCCCAATGCGGCCAGCGCGGTGGCCCTGACGGACACGGTGGCATGGGTGTTACCCTCGGCGGTCTTGCGGATGGAACTGGAACGGCGACCAGAGCTGGCGCTGACCGCCCTGAGTATCCTGACGGCACGCATCCGTGACCTGGTGCAGCAGGCAGAAGACCTGGCGCTCTATTCGGTGCCCGCGCGGCTGGCCCGCTTTCTGCTGCGTCAACTGGACGAGAGAACGGCGGACGATCCGGTGATCACCCGCGCGACGATCGCGGCGCACCTGGCGACCACGCCAGAGACAGTCAGCCGGGCGCTGCGCATGTTGGAAGAGATTGGCGCGATCCGCTTCGACCGGCAGCATATCATCATCCTGCGCGAAGACCTGCTGCGCTCGATCGCACTGGAGTAGGGGGCGTTTTTCGTCCCACACTTTCTTTGCTCACTTTCTCCTCGACTCGGCGCAGATCAAGGTCTGGCACCTGCTCTTTTCTACAGTGCCATACCTGTTGTGGCTCAGGCAGGGTGCATTTCAGTTGGGTTCACGAGTGCAAGCGAACTGAGGCGGATTTCTGAAGCCGTGCTCTGGGGTGAGCTTTTGTGAAATGCACCCCCAAAACTGAGTACGCGCAAAGGTTCTCAGCGATGTGCCCGGTGTGGGGCTTCTTACCTCACCCCCGCTCGGCGCTGGCGCGCCTCGCCGAGCGTAGCGAGGCTGGGGGTGAGGTAAACCGAAGCGCAGCACACAGCCTGTCACATTTGTCCGCACCCCTCAAGGCAGGTCTGATACATTATCAGCCCACCGTGAACTTTCGTGAGATGCACCCGCAGAAAGCAGAAACCCCGCACGCGCAACCGTTGCAGGCTCATGCTATACTGGGGACAGGTTGGGTGTTGGTTGAGCTGGAAGTGAGATTCTTGACGAAGAGTGGTTTTGCACGCATCAGGAGGAGCGACGGGTTATGCGCACGCGAGCCGTGATTCTGGCAGGGGGTGAGGGCAGTCGCCTGGGCGTCTTGACCGCCAAACGCGCCAAGCCGGCTGTGCCATTCGCCGGAAAATACCGCATCATAGACTTTGCGCTGAGCAACTGCGTCAATTCGGGCATCTTCGATGTGCTGGTCCTGACGCAGTATCGCCCGCATAGCCTCAACGAGCATATTGGGCTGGGCCGTCCCTGGGACCTTGACCGCACTTTCACCGGCGGCGTGCGGTTGCTGCAACCCTACCAGGGGCGACACGATACCGACTGGTACGCGGGCACCGCGGATGCCGTCACCCAGAACATCAACTTCATCCGCCGCGGATCGCCGCGCAATATCCTGATCCTTTCCGGTGACCACATCTATGAGATGGACTACGATATGCTCGTCCGCTATCACGAGGAAAACCGGGCCGACGCGACTGTCTGCGTCATCCGGGTGCCGCTCAGCGAGGCGTCGCGCTATGGCATCATGGCCGTGGACGAGAACAACCGCATTATAGAATTTGTCGAAAAGCCCGCGGTGCCCCCTGGTGACCTGGCCAACATGGGCGTTTATGTCTTCCGGCTGGACGTGCTGGAAGAGCTGCTGCGCGAGGACGCCGCCCGCCCCGACTCGAAACACGACTTCGGCTACAACATCATCCCGCGGATGATCGAGCTGGGGATGCGCGTGATGGCTTATCCTTTCGGCGGCTACTGGATTGACGTGGGCACCATTGATGCGTATTGGGAAGCGCACATGGACTTGCTCGGCTCGCCGCCCTCGCTCGATCTCAACGACCGCTCGTGGATCATTCACACCCGCAGCGAAGAGCGTCCGCCGGTGCGTATTGACCGGGGAGCCATCATCGAAGATAGCCTGATCACCGATGGCTCGGTCATTTCCAGCGGGGCGCGCGTGATTCGCAGCGTGCTATCGCCGGGCGTGTTCGTCGGGCCAAACGCTGTCGTCCGCGAAAGCGTGATCCTTACTGACAGCTACGTCGAACGCGACGCGGTGATTGAGCGGGCAGTCATAGACAAAGGCGTGGTGGTGGGTCAGGGCGCGCGCGTGGGGGAAATCATCCCTGGGCCGGACCTGGGCATCGTGTGCATCGGCAAAAACTCGACCGTGCCGCCGCGTTTCGTGGTGCGGCGCGGCACCGTGCTGGGCGCTGACCTGCTGGCCGAAGAAGTCAAAGCGCAGTTCCCCGACGGTGTGGTGCCCGCCAATGTCCAGGTGAGTTTTCGCGGCGGGCGGTGAGTCCGCTCAGGGCTGCTGCTCGAAGATCACGTCGGCGGCGTTGTGAGCGCAGTCTCCGGCGCTGAAGATTACCTCCACCGGCGCGGAGAGCGTGCGTCCCGCGCCGGTGACCTGTATCCAGATGCGCCGGTGCACGCTGCCAGGCAATGTCAGTGCCCATGTCCCCGGCGGATACCCGGCTACTTCGCCAGTCAGCACCAACCGCGGCGCGAGATAGTCGCCCCACACCAGCAGCGCGAAAGCATCGGTCGGCAATCTCTCTACGCTCATGACCTGCCCGCCGACTTCCTGGGCGTCGCACGAACCGCCCGCCCGATAGGTCACTGTGTCGTCGCGCACCGCGAAGTCGTATTGACCGGCTGTCAGCGGCGTATCACCCGCGGCAGCGGTCATCTCGGCTTGCGCAAAAGCCAGATTGGCGGCAATGGCGGTGAGTGTTGCCGAAAACTCTTGCTGCTGCGTGCGCTCGCGGGCGTCGTCCAGCAGCAGAATCAGCAGCGCCACCGTCAACACGGCCAGGAAGAGCAGCGCCGCGCCGGAAAGGATCAGCCGATAGGCCCGGCTGGGCGAAGCCGGCGGCTGCAGGGGGGTCATACGCTATGCTCCTTGGTGGCGGCGGTCTGTTCCTTGAGCAATGCCCTTTCCAGGATGCGATAAGCGCGCAGGACTTCGGCTACACTCCACGCCTGGGCGATGGCTCCACGCGCCTGATGGGGCGGGTCGCCGTCGAAGATTTCGCTGATTGTGCCCATGCCATAGTCCGCCAGATGATCGGCCAGCGGCTCCAGGTAACTCCAGGCCGTGCTGGCCCGGCCATAGACCCGGTAATGAGCGATGGCAAACGCACCCAGCAACCAGGCCCAGGTCGTGCCCTGATGATAGGCGCGGTCGCGTTGCAATACGTCGCCGCTGTAGTAGCCGGTATAGTCGGATTCGTCGGGAGCTAGGCTGCGCAGGCCATAGCTGACGACCAGTTCACGCGCGCAGATATCTACCACTGCCTGCGCCCGCTCGCCTTCCAGCAGCGGGAACGGCAGCGACACGGCGAGAATCTGGTTCGGGCGCAGCGTGGGATCGTCACCGTCTGGCCCGTCTACCACGTCATAGAGATAGCCGCCGCTGTACCAGAAACGCCGGTTGAAGCTGATCAGGGCGCGGTCGGCCATGGCGTGATATTGGGCGGCGTCCTCCTCGCATCCCAGCGCGGCGGCCAGCGTCGCGGTGATGCGCAGGGCGTTGACCCACAGCGCGTTGATTTCCACCGGCTTGCCCACCCGCGGCGTGACCACCCAGTCGTCAATCTTGGCGTCCATCCAGGTGAGTTGCAGCCCCGGCTCGCCGGCGAACAACAGACCATCCGCCGGGTCCATACGGATATTGTAGCGCGTGCCTTCCACATGCCAACGCAAGATGTCGGTCAACACAGGATATAGCTCGCGGCACACTTCGTCGGCAGCGCCTGCTGCCTGGCAATGCGCGTAGAGCGCCTGAAAATACCACAGCGTGGCGTCTGCGGTGTTGTATTCGGGCGCGCTACCCGCGTCGGGGAAGCGGTTGGGCAACATGCCCTGGTCTACGAAGCGGGCGTAGGTGCGCAGAATCTCGCCGCTCTCCACGGTCCGGCCCACAGCTAACGTCAGGCCCGGCAGGGCGATCATCGTGTCGCGGCCCCAGTCGCTGAACCAGGGATAACCGGCCAGGATGCTCTTGCCCGGCTGTCCGCCGATGTCGCGCGTGACGATGAACTGATCGGCGGCCAGGGCGAGCTGCTGCACCCAGGGTGGGGCCTCGTCCAGATCGGCCTGAGCCAGCAGGGCTTGCTGACGCCGCTGCTCGGCCAGCAGGGCATCGTGCCAGGGCAGGGGGTCGTCCGCTTCGGCGGTGAAGACCAGTGCCAGCGTGCTGCCCAGGTCGAGATCAGCCATGACGGTTGCCGCGGCGAAGAGGTCTTCCTGGTCGTCCAGACCGCGCCGCTTTTCTTCGGCCAGGTGAAATGACCACCACCATTCGGCATCTGGCGCAATCGTCCCCTGGTTGGCGAAGATGCGGAATGAACCGCCGTCGTTCCCATCGCGGTCGGGCGAGAGGGTGACGCGCACCCCTTCGCCACAGGCGGGCGAGACCGGCAGCGGGGTCACTTCCACCGGGTAGCCGCCGCGCGTCAGCTTGTGATGGTCGCGGAAAGTGCACAGCGGTTTGAGCACCAGCCGCACGCGCGACGTGCCACGCACATAGGAATAGGTGACGTAGGTCGTGTTGTGCCCGTGCGCCATCCAGATGCGCTGTACGATGCGCACGTCGCCCAGACCCCAGACGAAGACGGGGATCGCCCCCTCCAGCCGAAAACTCTCCAGGTGCCGGTAGCCGTCCGGCAGGATCACGCCGGCGGCCCACTCATGAGTCGCCAGCGGCGAGCGTCGCCCGTCAATGTCCACCCAGGCGTCCAGGTTGGCCACCAGCACCGTACGGCGGGTCGGAGGTCGCAGCGACGCGGTGAGCAGGCTGTGATAGCGCCGTGTGCGCGCCCCGGCCAGCGTGCCCATGGCGTAACCGCCGATGCCGTTGGTGACCAGCCATTCGCGGCGCAACAGCGCCTCCAGCGATTCGCGTCCGAGTCGGATCATGCTGGCTTCTTCACACTCCCCTGCATCAAGCTACAGCCGCCCGTACAGCGCGACGGCGGTACGGGCGGCGGACAATCAGAAAATCTGGGCGGGACGCCGCCAGAGGTCATCAAGTAGGCAGAACGTCCCCCGGTCGTATCCATGCCAACCGGCGCTGCGGCTATTCTGGCCTGGTGCTGACGACCGAATTGTCGCCGCTGAAGGGGTTGGCTACGTAGCGGTCGGCGTCCCAGTCATTGTGCCACTGAGAGCCGTTCACCAGATAGCGGAATTGATACTCACGATTGGGTTCGAGATCAAGCGTTACTTTGAACTTGCCGTTTTTATAGCGCGTCATCGGTGTAGCAGACTCGTCCCAGTTGTTGAAGTCGCCCACCAGGAAGACGTTTTCGGCATTGGCGGCAATGGCATCCGGTACGGTGAATTCGACCTTCACCTTGCCACTTTTCAGAAAGCGCTTCTTGAGCATGATTTGACTCCTTGGGTCAACTTGCTTCTGATTTTGATTCTACCATACGTACCTGGCAACACCAGCGCTAATGTATTGTCATACTGCACAAGCAGCACGGCTTGGGGCGCATGGGGCGCTTGTCATTGGCAGGGCGGTGCAGTACACTTCGCCCGTCATAGACACCTCGTAGCAAGGAAGTACAATGCGCCAACTGTTCTATGCCACTACGAACCCTGGCAAAGTGGGAGAAGTGCGCCAGATCATGCGCACCCTGGGGCTGGACATCCTGTCTCCTGCTGACCTGGGCCTGACCCTCGATGTGCCGGAGACAGGTTCGACTCTGGAAGAAAATGCGCTGCTCAAGGCGCGCGCCTATCTGCAACACCTGCCGCCCGACCAATTCGTGGTCATCGCCGATGACACGGGCGTGGAGATTGACGCCCTGGGCGGTGAACCCGGTATCCGCGTGCGGCGCTGGATCGGGCAGGGGCGCATGAGCGACGAAGCCATCATCACCTACTGCCTGGCCCGGCTCGACGGTGTGCCCCGCGAACGGCGCGGCGCGCAGTTCCGTACCGTGATCGCCGTGGGAGTTGCGCCCAATGCTCTATCTTTCTTCGAAGGGACATTGCGGGGGGTGATCCTGGAACAGGCCGATCCGCTGCGTATCCCTGGGTTTCCCTTTGAGTCTATCTTTTACGTGCCGACCTGGGGGATGTTGCTCGGCCAGGTGCATCAACTGCCTGCCGACCAAAAGGCGCGCTATCTCACTCACCGCGAACGGGCGCTGCGCCAGGCGTTGCCGCGCATTCACGCCCTGCGCGACGGACGGGGGTCGAGGTAGGCGGCCCACCGCCGCGGATTCCGCGTGTTGGGAAACAAGGCCCTGTGCGCACGCCTGGAAAACGCTGGAGACCCTTGAGAAGTCCCGATCAGCAGGGTTACCTCACCCCCGAATTCCCTTTCCGCGCGCGGAGGGGGGCTTCAATTCTGCGCTTGCTCTCTCGCCGGCGGGGGGCAAGGGGCGAGATTTTCGAGCGGCTTCTGAGCGCTCTCAAATCGCCCAGAAGCACATGCGCCGCGTCTCAGGATCGAGCGCCTGCACGGCGTCATAATAGGCGCGTTGCATCTCCCTGGCAGACTGAAAGCGGGCCTCTGGCTCCTTGGCCAGGGCGCGCAACAACAATGCCTGCAGGGTCAACGGAAACCGCGGATGGTGGGTGCGTGGCAGGGGCACCGGCTCGTCAATGTGCGCCAGCGCGGTCATCTGCTCGTTGGCCCCCTGGAAGGGCAGGACACCGAGCAGCAATTCGTAGAGAATGACCCCAAAGGAATACAGGTCGGCCCGGTGATCGGCTGCTTCGCCCAGGGCGACTTCAGGAGCCATATACTCCGGCGTGCCCACCGAAATGCCGGTTGCCGTCAGGCGCGTATCCAAGTGAGGGCGCTTGCCCAGGCCAAAGTCGGTCAGGTAGACATGATTGCCCTCACCGACGCGCTCAATCAGAATGTTGCCAGTCTTCAGGTCGCGGTGCAGCACGCCGTGATCGTGCCCATAGCTCAGGGCGTCGGCGACAGGGCGCACGATCTGCCAGGCCGTAAGCGGCGAAAAGCGGTGATGGCGCAGCACGTTTTCCAGCGTCGGCCCCTTGATCAGTTGCATGACGATGTACAGGTAACCGCGCCATTCACCATAGGTATACACGAGCACGATGTGCGGATGGCGCAGGGTGATCATCAGTTCGGCTTCGCGCCAGAAGCGGGTGCGGAAGCTCTCGTCGGCGCTCAGTTCCGGCAGCATGATCTTGATGGCAACCGGCTGCTGCGTCTCCAGCTCGTAAGCGGTGTAGACGCGAGCCATCCCCCCCGTGCCGATCGGGCGCACGATGACGTACCCGTTGAGCACCTGACCGATCAAGGCACCATCCATGCCAGCCTCCTCACTGGCACACCGAGTGCCCCCTAGTATACTGCTGCTGCCCGGTCTGCACCTGCCGCATGGTTCGCTTTTCCCTCTCACCAGGGCTACTTTCTACTACGTCGCAGGCGGGGATGGGGTTCCGCGCCAGGGCACGGCGCGCAGCCGCGCGATTACCCTGTGCATGCACCCCTGAAATTCGCCCGCCGACTCCTGTTGAGCTATAATCTATCTGCGCAATCGCGGGGTTAGCCGGAGGGCCGCGACCGGGCCGGCGCTGGCCCTGCGTGGACACATGATCAACACCGGGCGACCCGCGCTCATTGGTCGCCCGGCTGATTTTGTGATGCGCTGTTCGCCCGCAGGGCAGCTCTGTATAGTCAGGAAAACGACTGAGTAGAGTCTATGGATATCGGCATTGTCCGCCAGGTCAAGATCGATCAGGAAATGCGCTCCTCGTACCTCGATTACGCGATGAGCGTGATCGTGGCACGGGCTTTGCCGGATGCGCGCGATGGCCTCAAACCGGTGCATCGCCGCATCCTCTACGCCATGTACGACATGGGCATCCGCGCCAACTCCGCCTATAAGAAGTCGGCGCGTATCGTCGGCGAGGTGCTGGGCAAGTATCACCCGCACGGCGATCAGGCCGTCTATGACGCGATGGTGCGTATGGCGCAAGACTTCTCCATGCGCTACCCGCTCATTGATGGGCAGGGCAACTTCGGCAGCATTGACGGCGACAGCGCCGCCGCCATGCGCTACACCGAGGCGCGCCTGGCTCCTATCGCCGAAGAACTGCTCGAAGACATCGGCATGAACACAGTGGACTTCATGCCCAACTTCGACGGATCGTTGCAGGAGCCGCAGGTCTTGCCCGCCAAACTGCCCAACCTGCTGATCAACGGCACCAGCGGTATTGCCGTCGGCATGGCGACCAACATCCCGCCGCACAACCTGCGCGAAGTCGCCGCGGCCATCTCCTTCATGATCGATCGCATGATCGCTCACGAGGGCGAGCCGGACGACGCCATCCCGCAGATCACGGTGGACGAACTGATGCAGTACATCAAAGGGCCAGACTTCCCTACCGGCGCGCTGATCGTGGGCGGCGGCGAACTGAAGGAAGCCTATGCCACCGGCAAGGGGCGCATCGTCATGCGCGCCCGCGCCGAGATTCAAGAGATGCGCGGCGACCGCTACCGCATTGTCATCACCGAGATTCCCTACCAGGTCAACAAGGCGTCCATTTTGGAGCGCATCGCCGCGCTGGTGCGCGATGGGCGGCTGGAGATGATCAGCGACCTGCGCGACGAATCCGACCGGCGCGGGCTGTCCATCGTCATTGAACTGAAAAAGCACGCGCAGCCGCGCACGGTGCTCAACCGCCTGTTCAAGTACACGCAACTGCAGACAACCTTTGGCGTGCAGATGCTGGCGCTGGTAGATGGCGAACCGCGCCTGCTGAGCCTGCGCCGCGCCCTGCACCTGTACATTGATCACCGGCGCACGGTCATCCGCCGCCGCAGCGAGTACGAACTGGCCAAGGCGCGCGCCCGCGCCCACATTCTGGAAGGGCTGCTCAAAGCGCTGGCGCATATTGACGACATCATCGCCACTATCCGTCAGGCCGACGACAGCGACATCGCCCGCGCCCAATTGATGGAGCGCTTCGCCCTCACCGAGGCGCAGGCCACGGCCATCCTGGATATGCAACTGCGCCGCCTGGCCGCCCTGGAACGTCAGAAGATCGAGGACGAGTATCGTCAGATTCGCGACTACATCGTCTATCTGGAAGACTTGCTGCGCTCGCCGCGCAAGGTGCTGGCGCTCATCCGCGACGATCTGAACGAACTGGCAGAGAAGTACGGCGACGACCGGCGCACCGAACTGGCGCTCGATGTCGTCACCGACTTCGAAGACAGTGACCTCATCCGCGACGAAGAAGTGCTGATCAGCCTGACCGAGCGGGGCTATATCAAGCGCGTGCCGGTGATCGCCTACCGCTCGCAGCGACGCGGCGGCAAAGGGGCGACGGGCATGGCTACCCGCGAGGAAGACTCTGTGGAGCATCTCTACGCGGCGGGGTCGCTCGATCACGTGCTGTTCTTCACCGACCAGGGCAAAGTCTACGCGCAGCGCGCCTACATGATCCCAGAAGCGGCGCGCGGGGCCAAGGGCACGCTGATCAACGCTTTTCTGTCGCTGCAGCCGGAAGAATACGTCACGGCGATCACCTCGGTGCCGTCCTTCGAGGATCGGGAAGGGTACTTCGTGCTGTGTACCCGGCGCGGGCGCATCAAGCGCGTGCCGGTGAGCGCCTTCGCCGCCGTGCGCAGCAATGGCCTGATCGCCATGAGTCTCGATCCCGATGATTATCTGGGCTGGGTGGTGCGCACGACTGGTCGCCAGGATTTGATCCTGGTCACGCGCAACGGCATGAGCATCCGCTTCAACGAGCAGGATGTACGCGTGATGGGCCGGCCCGCCGCCGGTGTGAGCGCCATCCGCCTGCGCCCCGACGACGAAGTCGCCGGCATGGACGTGGTGACCGATCCGCGCGGCGACCTGCTGGTGGTGACCGAATACGGCTTCGGCAAGCGCACCCCGTTGCGCGAATACGGGCGGCAGCGCCGCTACGGTTACGGCATCCGCACCCTTTCCAAGAACCTGCGCAAGACCGGACGGATCATCGGGGCACGGGTGGTGCAGCCCGACGACAGCCTGACGCTGATCACGGCGGGCGGCATCGCCCTGCGCACCGAGATCGAGTCCATCAACGTCTACGGGCGCGTCACCAGCGGCGTCAAGTTGATCGACCTGCCCGACGACGATGTGCTGGTGAGCATGGCGCTGGTGCGCGGCGAAAAGGCGCAACGTCCGGCGGATAGTGCGCTCGACAACGGCGTATCGCCTGCGGACGAAGAACCCTACGAGCCATTGCCCGATGAAGCGTATGAGCAGGCGGGCGACGAGGCTTTCGACGACGAACCAGACGACATGGACGAGGCGGACGATTTCGCGGACGATGAGGACGCCGGTCGCTGATCGCTGGCCGGGCAGGAGCCATTGAACTGCAATGGCATAGAGGATGCCGGCAAGAACACAGAGATAATCTCCCGCTCTGCGTCCTCTCTGTGGTGAAGTCTTGTCGTCAAGCTCGTTGAGCTTTGGCAGAAGGGAATCCAGCAGCCTCATGGGGGGGCCATGCACACCGAACGTCTTTCGCTGGAGCGTGATGCCGACCTGTCGCTGGTTTTCGTGCCGCGTCCCGACCCGGAGGCTATCGCTGCGGCGGCGGTGGCCCTGGCCAATACCGACGGCGGGCGGATTGTCCTGGGCCTGGATCAGGCGGGTGAGGCGGGTAATGCGCCGGACACCGCCCGCTTTGTAGCGGCGGTAGAAGCTGCCGCGGCGCATTGCTTTCCCCCTATCGCTTTCGGCACGCCGGAGATCGTTCCCTCCCTGCGCGGACCAGCGCTGGCCGTGCACGTCCCCCGCAGCCGTCAGGTGCATGCCCTGGACGATGGACGCGTCCTGGCCCGCATGCTGACGGGCAATGCCGTGCTCAGCGGCGAGGAAATCCGCGGTCTGCTTCAGGCGCGTGCCAACGGGGACTTCGAGACGGAAGTCGTGCCCGGTGCGCGCCCCGCCGATCTCCATCCGGCGCTGCTGGCCGACTTCATGAAGGCGCGCGCCCGCCGCACCGGTCGCCCGGTGACGGACCCGGCGCTGGAGACCATGGGTGCGCTCACGCCGGATTATCGCGTCACCGTAGCCGGACTGCTGCTCTTTGGGCGCGAGCCAGAGCGCTGGTTGCCGCAAGCGGGCGCGCGGCTGGTGCGCCATATTGGCCGCGGGCCGCAGGCACCGGTCGCCTTCGAGCGGTCGTTTGGCGGGGCGCTGACCCGTCTGCTCGACCAGGTGTGGGAGGCGTTGCGCGAACAGATGCGCGCGCCTGCCGCCGCGCCGGAGTTATTTCCCTATCCCCCCGAAGCCGTGCGCGAAATCTTGAGCAATGCCATCTGTCACCGCGACTATCGGCTCCGTCACGAGCAGGTGACTGTACATCTCTACGACGACAGCCTGGAGGTCGTCAGCCCTGGGGGGCTGCCCGCCTTCCTCAGCACGCGCACGCTGGTGGCGGCGCGCTATCGGCGCAACCCTTGCCTGGCGAACATCCTGGTCGAGTGGGGCTATGTGCGTGGCACGGGCGGGGGCATCTTCCGTGTGTTGCAGGCGATGGACAGGTACGGTGCGCCGCCGCCGGAGTTCGTCGCCAGCCCCTACAGCGTGACAGTGCGCCTGTACGCCCCCTGCGAGACGCCGCGGCCTGAGCCATCCCCGGAAGAGCGTCTTAACGAACGGCAACGCAGCGCGTTGGTCTATGTGCGGCAACATGGCAGCATCACCCTGCACGAGTTGCGCGCGCTCTGGCCATTGGTGCGCCCAGACCTGTTACAGCGCGACCTAAGCGGGCTGGTGACCGAAGGGCACTTGCGGCGCGTCAGCGGTCGCGCGGGGGCGTATTACGTCCTCCCCTGGTGACAGACGCTGCGCTCACAGGGCCGGACGCCAGGCAAGCTGACGTCCATCGCGCCACCAGATAGCGACTTCTCCGCAGGCCACCGGCAGAAAACCGAGTTGATCGGCCAGATGGCGCGCCGGATTTGACGAGCTGACAGAGAGCGTCGCTGCGGCCAGGCCCGCTGCATGGCAGAAAGCCAGGCTGCGTCCCAACAACAGCCGCCCCAGCCCTCGTCGCTGAAAGTCGGGGTGCACGGCCAGGTCTACGATCTGCGCTTCGCTTTGCGCGGCGGTCACCGCGACATAGCCCAGCACCTGGCCGCGCTGGTCGAGAGCTAGCAGACTGGCATCGGACCGCCACTGAGAGTTGCTGGTCGAGTCAGCGCAGGCGCGGTGCAGACGGGCCACCATTGCTTCGGCGCTGGCCTCCGGCACAGCCACCGACTCCACGTTCTGGCGGTGCGCCACCAAGATCACCGCCTCAATCTGCGGCCAGAGCGTCTCGTCCCAACGCACCAGGCGGTAAGCGGGCGGGATGGGCAGGATGGGCACGGGCACGCGCCCCAGTTCTCGTGCCATGCGGCAACGCTCGAAGAAAGCTGCTTCATGACGCACCCAAGCGGTGCGAATCCCCGGCGAATCATCCCGTAGGCGGGCCTCGATCACTTGCAGGTTGCCAGTGCGCAATAGCTCTGAAAACACGTAGTCTACCAGGGCTTCGCCCAACGCCGGCGGTGTCACGGGCACCACGTACTGCACGATCACCTGGGCGTGTTCGCGCTCGTCTCCCAGCCAGCGCCAGGCGGCGAACCCGCGTGGCTTCTCGGCGTCGTCGTACAGGCACACAGCGTGCAGTCGTCCGCGTTCCAGCGCCTGCCGCATATGCGCCAGGCTCTCTTCGGCGTCACGGGCGTGTTCGGCGGCCCGAATGCGCAGCAACACTTCGGCGTTGGGGCTGAGCCAGCCCAGCGGATGAAAGCGCACGGTCGTTTCGTCCTTTGTCTGCGTTTGTGCACCCCAAGTATATGGCAAGTTGCGAACACACTGGCATGGGCCGATAGTGGGATTGGGACGAGATGGATCGCCGCAGTTATGGAAGGCTCAGTTCGATGTTCTGTAGCACGCTCAGCACATAGCGGAACGTGGCCAGTTGCTCGTCGCTGAGGAATTCTGTGATGGCGCGATCCAGGTATGCGGCTACTGCTTCCACCTGAGGCCGGAAAGCCCGTCCGCGCTCGGTGAGGAAGACATGCACCACGCGCCGGTCGGCAGTGTCTGTCTGACGACGCAGTAGCCCCTTTTCTTCCATGCGGTCGAGCACGGCAGTCATCGAGGACGGATGACGGCAGACCAGCGCGGCCAGGTGTGAGGCGGTCAGGCCGTCCTGCTCATAGAGCGCTCGCAGCACATACCATTCCAGGAGGGTCAGGCCAGTGGGCGCGATGAGGCGCTCGTACACCTGCTCCAGGTGACGGAATGCCTGCTCAAGGTTCGTGGCCAGGCAGCCGTCGAAGCGCAGCGGCAAAGGATGTTCATTCGTCATGGAGAAAATTGTACAGCACCAAACATTTTAGTGCCAAAATGTTTGGGGGAGAGGTGCGTGCAAAGGTTGACAACGGCTTTACTGTAGACAGCAAGTCCCCTCGCCTCGCGACCGCGTCGCGAGGGAGAGGGGATTCAGAGGTGAGGGGCAGCCCCATTTTGCACGCCCCCTGGGGGAGAGAGCAGAAAAGGCAGGGCGCGCGATCCGCCGGGGCGAAGGTCAGCGCTCTGCCTTTCCGATCACGACCCCTGGGCGCGGGCCGTCACGCGCGACGAGAGGGCGATCACCAGCACGGCGAAGGCCAGCAGCACCAGCAGCGACCCCGCCACGTTGGACAGCCCTTCGCCCTTAATCATCACATCGCGCAGGGCGCGAGTGGCATAGGTGAGGGGCATCAGCCGCGAGAACGGTTGCAGGGCGGCGGGCATGTCCTCCACCTGCCACACCACTCCGCCCAGCAACCCCTGTGAGACCACCACCAGCGGGATGAACTGCAATACCTGGAATTCATTCTGGGCGAAGGTGCTGAGGAAGATGCCCAGGTTCACCGACAGTACCACCAGCAGCAACTCGACGGCGACGATGTTGAGCAGGTTGCCTGCATAGTGAATGTCCAGCACATAGATGGTGAAGAGCAGGGTCACGGCACCCTGCACTATACCGAATACCAGAAAGCCCAGCATGTAGCCGATGATGATCTCGTAGGAGCGGATGGGAGTGGCCTGTAGCCGTTCCAGTGTGCCCGCCAGGCGCTCGCGCAGAAAGGCGAGGCACGTCAACAGGAAGACGAACAGGAACACGAAGAAGCTTACCAGCGCTGGAGCCATGTAGTCGAGCGTGTCGTATTCGGGACCACTGTGCAGATAGGAAGCATCGAGCACCGCTCGCAACTCGCCCGCTTCGCCACTCGCCGGCGCGGCCAGCAACGCCAGGCTGACATTGGCGGCCTGCAGGGCCACGCGCTCTAGCATTTTGCGCAATTGCTCGGCGATCATGGGGTTCGAGCCTTCGAATTCGACCGCCAGGGTCAGCGTGCGCGTTTGCAAGACCTGTTGCGTGAAGTCCGGCCCCAGCGTGATCACGGCATCAGCGTCGCCCGCGTCAAGCTCGCGACGGGCTTCTGCTGGGTTCATGGGGCGGGTGCTGAATTCCTCGAAGCCCTGCAGCACGGCGATCAGCCGCTCGCCCAGGTTCACCGTTGTGCCGCCCAGCGACACGCCGTTGTCCTGGTTGACGACTCCCACCACACGTTCGGCGGGGTCGGCGCGGATCAGCACGCCCAGAAAGCTGAGCAGGATCATCGGTACGACGACGATCAGCGCCAGCGTGCGGCGGTCGGCGAGCATTTGCAGGATGACCCGCCGGGCCAGGATCAGGCTGCGAGTGATGCTCATAGGGCGTGTACCTCCTCCTGGCGCTCGGCCAGGCGCAGAAATGCTTCTTCCAGGTTGGTTGTGCCCGCCGCCTGGCGCAGCGACTCCGCCGTGCCTTCGGCGATGAGTTGCCCGTTGCGCAAGAAGCCCAGCCGGTCGCATCGCTCGGCCTCGTCCATCACATGGCTGGAGACGATCAGTGTCACGCCCTGGCCGGTGATGGTCCGGAAGTGTTCCCAGAATTGCGCGCGTAACTGTGGGTCTACGCCGACGGTTGGCTCGTCCAGCAGGATCAGCGCCGGACGGTGCGCCACGGCGATCGCCAGCGATACCCGCTGACGCATCCCGCCGGAAAGCGTATTGACCCGGCTGTGCGCTCGCTCCGTCAGGCTGACGAATTCGATGGCCGCGGCGATGGATCGCTCATCGCGGCAGCCCATCAGCCCGGCGAAGAAAGACACATTCTGCCATACGGTCAGTTCGCTATAGAGCGCTGTTGCCTGTGTCATATAGCCGAGCTGCGCCAGCACTTCTTTGTTGGGCATGGGACGGCCCAGCACGGTTACGCTGCCCGCGTCGGGCCGGTATAGTCCGGCCAGCAGGCGGATGAGGGTGCTCTTGCCCGCGCCATTCGGCCCCAGCAGACCGTAGATTTCGCCGCGCCGCACGCGCAGGGTGACACCGCGCAGCGCCTGAATTGGGCCGAAACACTTGTGCACATCAACAACTTCAACGGCGTAGGGAGATTCGTTCATAGCAGCACAATCCTTGTGAGCAGGGAAAGGAAACGATCACCCGGCGCGCGGGCCAAGGCAGCCGTACAGCAGCATATCTGCCAGGTGCGCGGCCCATTCGTCGGTGCTCAGGTCGCCGAACAGCCCTGTCGGGGCCAGTTGCTCGGTGATCACAAACCCGATCACCAGGCTGGCCAGGGTGCGCACCCACACCAGGCTATCGAGCCGTGCCGCGTCGGGTAGGGCTTGCACGCGGCGTAGCAGGTCGAGCAGGCGGGGAAACGCCGAATGTTGCAGGAGATGGGCGATGTTCTTGCCGCCGAATTCGCGCAGATCGATCTGGGCGAGTTGCAGGAAGTCGTAGTGCTGCGGCAACACCCGCAATACCTCGCGCAGAGCGGTATGGACGAAGTCTGCCAGGGTGTGTGCGTCGGCGAGCGCGCCTTCCAGCACACCGAAGAGGAGGTCATAGGGGTTGCGCTCGGCGATCAGCGCCATGAAGATGGCTTCCTTGCTCGGGAAGTGATTATACAGCCCGGCGACTGAGCGCCCGCCCGCGGCCTGGGCGATGGCGCGCATGCTGGTGCCGTGATACCCGTACGTCACGAAGAGGTGCCGCGCGGCATCCAGGATGTCGGCGCGGGCCTGATCGCCTTTGGAGAGCGTTGGATCCATGAGTAGTCTCTAGATCGAAATATGAACGAACGATCGTTCGTATTCTCGGACGCCATTATGCCCCGCATCGGGCGCGCTGTCAAGCTGTTGCCTGTTGAGGGGTGCATTTCACGAAAGCTCACGGTCGGCTGATGAGGCATCAGACTTGTTCGGGCTTGTCGGGTTTTGTGAACTCAACTGAAATGCACCCAATTTGAGAGTGCGCGCAACCTATGACAGGCCGTTTGCTGCGCTGTGGTTTACCTCACCCCCAGCCTCGCGCCAGCGCCGAGCGGGGGTGAGGTCAACGCCTCCGCACCGAGCAAATCGCTAAATTCCTGGCGCGTAGCCTGTGCAGGGCTTTCCAAAGCAGTTTCTTGTTGATAATCAGCCCATTCTTGAGTTGTCAGCATCCGCGCTCTGCCCCAGTACTTGCCGATAGACCATCACCGTCTGCGCGGCAACCTGCGCCTGAGTGTAACGCGCCAGCACGCGCGCGCGCCCGCGCTGACCCAGTTCCCGTCGCAGATCGGGCGCGATCATCAGGCGGCGCAGCGCTGCCCTCAGCGCTTCCACATCTCCTTCGGGCACGATCAGCCCGTCCTCGCCGATCACGTCCGGAATCGCGCCGCTTGACGAACCGACGACCGGCACGCCGCAGGCCATCGCCTCGACGATCACCCGCCCGAATTGCTCTTTCCAGTTCGGGTAGGTCAGCGAAGGGACGGCCAGCGCGTCGAGTTGCTGGTAAAAAGCGGGCATCTCGGTCGAGGCGCGCGTCTCGAATGTCACTCGCGCAGCGCTGCCCAGTCGCTCCGCCTGAGCGATCAGCGCCGGGCGCTGCGGCCCTTCTCCAGCGATGAGCAGTCGCCAGCGCCCCTCCAGCCCGGCGAGCGACTCCAGCAGCCACGCCCCGCCTTTTTCTTCCACCAATCTTCCAGCGAAGCCGATCACGAACTCGTCGGTGGAGCGGGGGGCGGGCGAGGGCGCGAAGATGTCGGGGTCTACGCCGAACTGCGGGATGACGGCCAGCGGGCCGCGGTATCCCTTGGCCCGCCAGACTTTGGCGGCACCCTGCGTGCCGGCGATAGCGCAGTCCGCACGACGCAGCACCCAGCGTTCGCCCCACGAAAACGGCGGAGGATAGCGGCGGGCGATGTTCTGCCAGGTGAAGAAGAGCGCCCGCGCTCCGAGGCGGCGGGTGTGCCACAGCGCCTGCCAGGTCGCCAGGTTGTACGGTTCCTCGTCTATGTGCACCAGGTCGGGTTGGAACTCGCGCAGTTCGCGCCCCAGGCGCGGGTAATGGTGCAGATGAAAATTGCCGTTGAGGCGGATCGGTGTGACGCGCAGCTCGTAGCCGCGCACGTGCGCCCGTTCCAGGCGCAATTCGCCACGCGCCGGATCGCGCCAGACCGGCGGGACGAGGACGCGCAGGGTCAGATCGGGGGCCTGCCGGGCCATTTCTTCGAGCTTGCGCTGATAGGCCCCTACCACGCAGGCTTTGGAGAGCATAAGCACGCGCATAGCCGGTCGCTCCACTGTTGAGAATGCCTTCCCATCATGCCTCAGGTGAGGGCGCGCCGTCAACCGGCAGTGACAGGAGGGTGCGTGCGAAGGTTGACAGCGGCTTTGCTATGCCCGATGACCCTCATCTCCCGGCCCCTTCTCCCGCGCTGCGGGCGAAGGGGGCGCTCGCGCGAGAGACAATAAGTCCCCTCTCCCTCGCGACGCAGTCGCGAGGGAGAGGGGAGGCAGGGGTGAGGGGCAGCAGCCTGCTGCAAATTGCCCGTCACATTTTGCACGCACCCCTGGCGATCAGGTGCTCTCAGAATCGCCAGATATGTGCTAATCTTAGAAGGAACTCAAGAATGCTTTGGAGAATAGACTTTGGGCAAAGGGTTTTATGGGAGGAGAGGCGACGTGTACCGGGTTGTTGTGATTGACGATCATCATGAAATTTCGCAGCTTCTCGGTGTTGTGTTGAGACATCCGGATATCGAGCTGCACACTGCTGACAATGGCTGGGAGGGGTTGCGCCTGATCCGCGAGGTGCGCCCTCACCTGGTGGTGCTCGACATCATGATGCCAGGGATGAATGGTTGGCAGGTCTATGATGCTGTGCGCGCCGATCCGGCGCTCGAACAGACGCCGATCATCATGGTGACTGTGGTGCCCGAACAGGCCAGCCGTCGCCAGCATTTCGTCAACAGTCCCATTGATCGCTACTTCACCAAGCCGTTCGACACGCTGCAACTGCGCCATGAGGTCGAACGGCTGCTAGGGGGAGTGTCGTTGTGGCATTGAACGGCGGGAAGTCACACCGCCGGGCGAACGATCCCCACAATAATTTTGTATCTTGGGCCTCGCCTGGGTTCTGAAAGCAAGTCATGATGGATCGAGTCGAACAGGCCGCTGTAGCGGAGCGGCACATTGTCATAGACGCTGAGCATTTTCCGGTGCGGTTCTGGGGGCCAGTGCTGGCCCTGGGGGTGGTGGTGTTGGCGCACATCGTCGGTATGGCGTTGGCCAAGCGCGCCCTGGAGCCTTCGGTCAGCCCGTTGTGCGTGGTCTTGCCCGCCGACGTGTTGGTCTTCATCGCTGGCGGTGCCCTGATCGAACACCTGTTGCGGCGAGTGTGGCCCAGCCGCCGCTCGGCGACGCTCAGCCAGGAAGCCCTGGTGATCACCGACGCCCGTCGCTCGCCAGTCCGCGTCACGCGCATCGAGTGGGATCGCACGGTCAACGTCAAAGCCTGGCGTTTTCCGGTGCGACGCCGCACCCGTGTCCCCAAAGGCTGGTATTGTATGGCCTTGCATTTGTTGCAGGACGAGGAGGAGGCGATCTTCTATACCTTCATGCCGCCTCAAGAAGCTGAGAACACCATCGGTTACCGCTATTTCATCCGGCTACGCCCGCGCCGCGAAACACAGTCCAACACCGATCTGAGCGCTGTCGCCGAGCAACGTCGTCTACTCAAGCTGGAAGATCAGCGCTGGAACGACGGGGCAGAGATCGCCCGCGAAGACTTTCACGCCCTGTTGCACGTGTTACGACAGCGCGTGCCAGACTGGGGCTAGAGCATGCCCAATATGACTAGCACAAGGAGGAAACACATCATGAACATCTGGCTTCACGGGCGGTTGATCACCCTGAGTAGTGCGTTGTTGACCTTCGTCCTCGTCCTGACGCTGCTCCCCGCTTCTCCCGTCCGGGCCGCTCCTCTGGCTCAACCTGTCCTCTCCTTCGATGATCCCGTCCCGCAGACCGGAGGACTGGACGCCAGCACGCCGCAGGTTAGCTATGCTTTTCGCTGTACCGACGGCGGAGTGGGGTCGCTGGTGGTGCAGACGACCATAGGCGACCTGGTCGTGGATGCGACGATCCAGGACGCGACGGGCAGCGTCTTGGCATGGGGCACGGTGGTACAGGGCACTCCCAGCGTGACCGTGGCCGAGGCGTTCACCATGCCCGCCGACGGCGACTGCCTGGTCACGCTCAGCCGGCGCGGGGACACGGCAGGGAAGTACTCGGTGCGCCTGTTGCCGGGCTTCGCGCAGTTGACCGTGTGGGACACTTTCGCGCCAGTCGCCGATGGCCTGCACCTGGAATGGGAACCCTACGCCTCGCAGAATATGACTGTGACCACCTTCCAGCAAAGCCTGCGCATCGAAGTGATGACCGATAACCTGCTCGCCTATGCAATACCTTCCGGCGAAGACCTGGTCTGGGCCGATTCTTACATTCAGGCCGATTTCAGCATTCAGGGCGCGCCCAGCTATTTCGAATATGGCTTTGTGCTGCGCGACAATGAGGAGAC
>Ga0116210_1000034_pt1 | contig 121518 bp, 95 predicted proteins | sample TshhotsprinmetaG_FD_94483 | JGI IMG/M metagenome (GOLD analysis project Ga0116210, IMG submission 94483) | Hot spring microbial communities from South Africa to study Microbial Dark Matter (Phase II) - Tshipise hot spring metaG | ecosystem: Environmental > Aquatic > Thermal springs > Hot... | reverse complement strand
CTCTTGATGCTTGTGAGTGAACCGATTGGCTGGCGCTGGAATGGTACGCTGGCCTGGTTTGCGCTGGTTTTGCTGGCAGCGCTGGCGCTGTGGCCGGCCCGCCGTCTCCGTCGCTCACGATTGCCCTATCGAGACATGCTCGGATGGTCGCTGGCCCTGGTCACGATTGCCGTCTTTGCCACGCGCTTCTTTCCCACTCGCGATTTGCCGCTCGGTCTGTTTGGTGATTCGTACCATCATACGGTCATCACGCAGCTTATGATCGACAACGGTGGCCTGTTTCATTCCTGGCAACCGTATGCGCCGGCAGTGACCTTTACCTACCATTACGCCTTTCACGCAATGGCGGCATGGTGGCGCTGGCTGAGCGGCGTTTCCGCTCCTCAGGCGGTGATTTTGACCGGTCAGGCGATGAATGGGCTGGCAGCGCCGTTGCTTTACCTGCTGACTGCGCGCCTGACAGGGTCGCGGCTGACGGGGGTGTGGGCAGCGGTGATCGTGGGTTTTCTGAGCTGGTATCCGGCTTATTATGTGAATTGGGGTCGCTATACGCAACTGGCCGGGCAGACTGTTTTGCCGGTGGCAGCGGTGGCATGGATGTCATTGATTGATACTGCCATCCGATCGCAGCGATCATTGCTGCGTCCGCTCTTGCTGGCGATCATCACCAGCGCCGGGCTGGCAGTCAGCCATTATCGGGTTGCGATCCTGGCAATTTGTTTTGTGATTGCTTACGGCGCGGTGAGCCTTGCGCCGTTGTGGGGGCAGGGTCGGCGGCAGTGGCTGCGGTTTGTGTTTGCCTCCTTTGTCGGCGCGGTCGGCGCCGGCTTGCTGGCCTTGCCCTGGCTCTGGCGGGTGCAGCAAGGCCAGATTATCCGCATGGCATCATCGATCCTTGGCACAGACGTTGAGGCGCGCAATCCAATTGCGCTTGAGATCGTTGGGCTGGCCTTTCAGGCCGGTCTGTTTCCACTGGCTGCGGTAGGGCTAGGCTTCCTGCTCTGGCAACGCCGCCCGGCGGGGGTTGTGCTGGCGTTATGGGCAACGTTGAGCTGGCTGGCTGCCAATCCACAACTGCTGAATCTCAACGGGCAGGGGCTGATCACTTCGTTTGCCGTGCTGATCGGCGCCTATCTGGCGATCGCGCCGGCGGCTGGCGCCGGTGTGCATGCGTTGGCGCGGGTCGTAACCGCTTTCATGTTCCGGTCACGCTCTGCCGCTATCGGGTTTCATCTGGCGCTTGGGTTGCTTATGATTGGGTGGGGCGCTCGGATGCAGGTTGCCATCATCGACCCTGCTTATCAGTTGGCTACGCCGGCTGATGTGCAGGCAGCGGCGTGGATTGATCAGCATCTACCGCCAGATGCCGTGATTTTTGTCAACAGTTTTCCGGCCTACGGCGGATATGTATATGCCGGCACCGATGGTGGCTGGTGGTTGAGCTTTCTAACCGGTCGGCGCGCGAATCTGTTGCCGATGGCAGTAGGATTTGAAGCGACCGATCCACCTGATCTGTTACAAATCATTCGGCAACAGCATGAGGCAATTCAGCAATATCCAATCGGCAGCGTCGAGGCAGCCGCCGCGCTCAAATCTTTCGGGTTCGAGTATCTGTATGATGGCCCTGCGGCGAATCCGCCTGGCGAGTATCTTAACCCAGCGCAGATCGACGCAGCGCCGTTTTATGAGTTAATCTACCGTCAAGACGGCGTGAGTATCTGGAGAATTCGCTAGTGCGCATCGCAGTTGTTGGTCCAACGTACCCCTTCCGGGGCGGGATCGCACAATATACAACGTTGCTGGTGCGAAATTTACGCGCCTCCGGTCATACGGTCTTTTTCTACTCATTTACGCGCCAGTACCCGGCCTTTCTTTTCCCCGGTCGGAGCGATCGCGATCCGAGTGGTATTCCTTTGTGGGCAGAGTGTGAATATCTGCTTGATCCGATCAATCCCTTCACCTGGTGGAAACTGGTGCGTCGGGTACGCGCCGATCGACCCGATCTGTTGCTCTTGCAATGGTGGGTGCCGTACTGGACGCCCAGTCTGACCGTGATTTCAAGTTTATTGAAACGCCAACCGGCAGTGAAGATTGCGATGATCTGCCATAATGTGTTGCCCCACGACGGTGGCGGCGCGCTTGACCGGCGATTGGCGTTGACTGTCTTGCGCCGCGCCGATGCGCTGATTGTTCATAGTGAACTCGATCGCTATCGCGCGCGCGCGTTGTTGCCGCATGCCCGCATTGTGAAGGCTTTTTTGCCCACATATGAACCAGTCGTTGCAGAAGTAGTGGCGGCTCAGCAGGCATTCCGCGCGCAGTTACAAGTGCCGAATGGTCGTCGCGTGCTACTCTTCTTCGGTTTTGTTCGTCCGTACAAAGGTCTTGAGTATCTGATTCAGGCCCTCGCTCAGGTGCGGACTCAGATCGATGCCCATTTGCTGGTCGTGGGTGAGATTTGGGGATCACCGGCATACTATCAACGGTATGCTGCCGAATTTGGCGTGACCGATGCGATTACGTTTGTTAATCGCTATGTGCCGAATGAGGAGTTGCAACCAATCTTTGCCGCGGCTGATGTGGTAGTCTTGCCTTACGTTTCGGCTACGCAAAGCGCCGTTGTTCAACTTGCGTTTGGGTTTGGCAAGCCGGTCATTACGACGAATGTTGGCGGTTTGCCAGAAGTAGTGCAAGATGGGGTGAATGGTTTGCTGGTGCCACCACAAGATCCGGTTGCGTTAGCAGAGGCCATCATTCGCTACTATCAGACCGATCTGGCCCCAACTCTGGCTGCGAACATTCGCGCAGCGACGGAAGAGCGCGCTGAAACGTGGCCCCGGTTAATTGCAATTATTACCGGGTTGGCGCGTGAATTGAACGGAGCAGGCGACTAGTGCGGATCGTCTTCCTTTTGCCAATGGGTCTTGAGCGTCCCTCTGGCCGACGGTATTTCAACATTGCGCGAGGGTTAGTCCGACGTGGCTTTCACGCGCGTCTGTTGGCGCTGCACCCGGATCTGGCTATGTGCCGGCAGCGACGCTTCATGCTAGATGGCGTGGAGGTCTGGTATGTTGGCCAGATGCATGCGCGGAAGAGTGGCAGTACGCCGACGCGATTCGGCCCCTTGCAGTTAGGGCTGGTGGTAGCGCGATCGACGCTTGCCATGGTCTGGGCTGTGCTCTGTTCGCCGGCAGATTGGTACCATCTGGGGAAACCACAACCGATTAACGGGTTAGCCGCATTACTGGCGGTGTGGTTATGGCGGCGTCAGCCGTTTCTGGTTGATTGCGATGATGACGAGGTGACGGCTAACCGATTTACCGCCGCGTGGCAGCGAGCTGTTTTTGCCTTCTGGCAGTGGTTGCTCCCGCGGCTCGCGGCTGGCATCACGACCAATACGCGCTACCTGGCCCAAAAAATGGCGCGGCCAGGTCAACCTTGCATTATCGTGCCCAATGGCGTGGATTGCGCTACTTTTACGCCACCGACGCCTGCCGCGCGCATTGCGCTAGCGCGAGTGTTAGGGATCGAGAACCAGCCTGTGATTGCTTACGCCGGCACGCTTGCATTGCACAGTCATCCGGTCGATCTGCTCCTGGAAGCCTTTGCTCAGGTGTTGACGCTTCATCCGACTGCGGTGCTGCTGTTGATCGGTGGCGGCGAGGATTTGCCGCAGCTCCAGCGTTACGTCGCTCAGCAACCGTGGCGCGACCAGGTTCGCTTTACCGGCCACGTTGCCCATAATACTGTGCGCGCGCTGCTATCTCTGGCCGATCTCAGTGTTGATCCGGTGTACGACGATACGGTGGCACGGGCGCGTTCACCGCTCAAGTTGATGGAAAGCCTCGCCCTCGGTGTGCCGGTCGTTACCGGCGACGTGGGTGATCGCGCCGAGATGCTTGGCTTCGGCGCTGCTGGAATGGTGGTTCGCGCCGGAGACCCGGCGGCGCTGGCTGCTGCAATCTCCGATCTGCTGGCCGATCCCGATCGGCGAGCGGCGATGTCTACTGCGGCAAAGGCGCAGGCTCGTCGCTATGACTGGGATCATCTGGCAGAGCGTTGGGCTGACATCTACCGCCAGATCGCTACTGCCCAGGAATGAAGATGATGTATAGCGCGCGATATTCGCTCAACATTCCCTGCGCTCGCGTGTCACCCATAAAATAGATGCTCGACTCGACCAGTACTGCGTCGGGGAAGACATAGGCTTCTGGTGGGAGCGGCGAACGACTCCAGGCATCAGCGGCGATGTCGTAGCTCAACCCTTCGCGCCGCTCGCTATCGAAAACGACCAATGCGCTCGACAGGCCAACCGCAGCCGGTCGCGCAATCGGTTGTGGCAATGGCGCGGTAGCAATCCACCGTCGATCGGGAGTGTTGCCTGGTTCAAGCCAGGCGCTGTCGCGGAGTGGGCCGTTTATCCCTTCGCCGCCAACCAGGTAGAGACGACCGCCGACAATGGCTGCGCCGGCATAACGACGGGGTTGCGGTAGTGGTGGGCCTTCTACCCACCGATCAAGCAATGGATCGTAGATAAAGACCTCTGACCGAATGGACGTTCCATCCCAGCCGCCGATCAGGTAGAGTTGACCTTCCCAGGCTACCAGCGCGTAACGGCTGCGTGGCGCCGGCAGTGGCGCGCCACTGAACCAGCGCTGTTCGCGTGGATCGTAGATTTCGAGTCGATCGATGACGGCGCCGGCGTTATCTTCGCCGCCAGGCACAAAGATCTGTCCGCGCAGAGTGATTGCCCGGGCATGACTAACAGCGGTGGGTTTGTCGGTGAGTGACACCCAACGGTTTGTTTCAGGGTCATAGCGGTCAACTGTTGCAGTGGTGATACCGTTACGGCGTCCGCCAATAACGTAGAGCCGACGCTCGAGGTCATAGCCGGTTAGGGCAAAATCATCACGCGGCTCGCTGAGCGGCTGACGGGTAGACCAGCGTTGTTCAGTGCCGGCAAAGGCCGGCTGTGTGGCGCTGACAGCCGGTGATGGGGTGTCGGTAGCGCGGGTGCTCAGGACAAAGATGAGAACGACTGCCACTAAGCCGATCAATCCGATCACCCATGGAATGAAGCGAGTCGGCGATGACGCCGGGGGAGTAATGGGCGCTGGTGGTAGGGAGGAAACTGAGTTGACGGTCGCGCTTTCTGTTGCCGATACCGGCGGGGCAAGAGGCTCTGATGTTGACGCTGGTCGAATGAACGGCTCTGTCGCCGATGCTGGCAATGGGTCAGGCGGCGCAGCTTCCGGCTCTGCAAATGGCTGCTGAGCAGAGGGAGTATCTGAACCGGTTTCGATGGTAACGTTCGATTCCGATTCAAGAGAGATTTCTTTTGTGCCAGCTTCAACCAGGCCGGTTTCACCAACTGTGACAATACCGGCGCGGATGGCGTAGACTGTTGCTTCGGTGCGCGATTCCACGCCGATTTTGGCAAAAATGTTGCGTAGATGCACCTTGACGGTATTGACACTAATGTTCAACGCGAGAGCGATCTGCTGGTTGGTAGCGCCGGTGGCGACAAGGCGCAAGATTTCACGCTCGCGGTCACTAATTGGGCTTTCATTCGTCATAACAGTCGTGTGTCAGAAGCGAGCCGACTCTCGTTGATCATAACATATGCATCGGTATTGAATTGCGCAGCAATCGAACGATATTGCCGCGCAGTTCGTCACGGCGTGCAAGCACTTCCCGTATAATATTTAGCATCATCCTGCTCTGCCAGACATACCGCTATGATTGTGCGCCGGTTGCGTGTGATAATCCTGTTGTGGTTCGCGCTGACCTGCTTGCCGGTTCTATGGGGATTACCGCGCGTTGCGACGGCGCAACCAGCAGTTACCCTCGATCTTTTTACTCCTTTTGCCGGCCAATATGTGACGGGAGCCTGGCTACCGTTGCGGATAGCGTTACAGAACCAGGGGGCAAGTGCGGTAACAGTCACTGTTACCGCGGCTCCTGCTGATGAGCCAGCGCAATATGAGCGCACCGCGCGGCTGGCTGCCGGCACGCAGCAAACGTTCTGGCTGTATGTTTTCATAGCGCGGCCAGCTCGCGCGGTAATTGTCACGCTAAGCACTGAAAACAGTGTCATCGCTCAACGCGAGGTGTTGTTGCTCTTGCGTCCGGTGGAGCGGATGAAAGCTGCGCTAGGGCCGGTGCCGGCAGGTGGCGATCTGTTTGCCATCGGTAATCTGCGCGTGGCCGATCTCCCGGATCATCCGCTCGGTCTGAGCAGCCTGAGCGTTCTGGCTCTCTTTGCGCTCGATGAACCGCTAGTGGCAGCGCAGCAATCGGCTTTACTGGCCTGGGTGTACAATGGTGGTCACCTGATCATTGGCGGTGGTCCAAATGCGATTGCCTTGCAGTCTGCGCTACCCCCGGCCTTGCGAGCGGCAACGATTACCGGGGCAACCATCCTTGACCGGCAACCACTGGTTGCTCGCGGTGGAGAAGTTTTGAACCAGCCCTTGCTCGGCTTGCAGTTACAGCCGGTTACCGGCGCGCAGCGCAGTGACCATTCGGCTGCGCCGCCCTGGGTAGAGTTGCAGGCTGGTCATGGTCGGGTCACACAACTGGCCTTTGCGTCAGAGGCGTTGGATGGTTGGGCCGGACGTGAGCGGTTCTGGTCGGAATTGGCGCAACCGGTTTTGCTGACGCCAATGCCTGATGGCGAGAGCGCTCAGATGACGACGCAACAGACGCAGATGCTGGTTCCGGTGCTGGATGCGCTGCCTCAGCTTGAGATTCCGGCCTTTGCGCAAGGGGTCATGGGGTTAACCGGGTATGCGCTGGCAGTGATAGGATTGATCGGCGGATTCTGGTGGTGGCGCAGAGTTATACCGGTGGCAGTACTGGCAGTCGTGGCGGTTATCAGCACCAGTATTGGGTTGTGGTGGGCCAACGACAATGCAGTGTCGGCATATAGCGCCTTGCGTCTTACCCTCATTGAAACGCTTGATGAGCAGCAAGCCCAGGCGCAAATGGCTCTCGTGTTACTGTCGGCAATGCCGCGCACTGAGACGATAGCGTTTTCTTATCCGACAATCGCGCGACCGCTGGTAGCCACAACTGAGAGTGGCCGTCAGATTAGTGGTATTGATGACAGATTGCCGCAACCGACGACACAGATAAACGTGGAATTGAAACCGTGGCATATGCAGGGTTTGCTGGCAACAGCAGTGGTGCCGACGCCGGCGATACGGGCAGCGTTGATCGTCGATCAGGGTTGGATGCGGGTTGATGTGCAGAACGACAGCCTGGCGACTGCGCGTGATGTCTTCGTCATCTATGGTGATCAACTATTCTTCTTTGGTACCCTGCGACCTGGCGCGCGTTCGGTTGGCCGCTGGCCGCTAAACCCGGCGTCTGCGCCGGCAGGGTTATCACCGGGTCAGCGGGTAATAAACGATTTGCGCACTAATGGCTGGCTGTTTGATCGCGTTGGTGACCCGACGGCCCGGATTCGGGCAACGCTCATCGATGCAGCGATCGCCGCGTTGCCTGAGCGGTTTGATCCAGGGCCGTTTATGATAGCATGGCTCGATCAAGACCCGATGACGCCGGAACAATCGACCACCGAACGAATTGAGACCTTGCTGGTGATGCGTCCGCCGATTCTTGGTCAGGGTGAGATCAACCTTGGTCTGGGATGGTTGCGGCTTGATCTGACCAATTCGACCCTACTCCCATGCCTGAATGGGCAAGGCGCGCAATTCAGCGGAGAGATTGCCGAAATCCGTTTGCGTTTGCCGCCTGCGCTCGCGGCGCTGGAAGCCAGAACTATTCAGGTGCGGCTGCAATCTTCGGATGTCGGCGGTAATCTGCCGCTCACCATCGCGGCTTATAACTGGACAACTAGCGCGTGGGATGCGATCCCGGTGACTGTTCTCTCGAATATCACTATTTCCAACGCAACACCCTACCTGCGCGCTGGTGAATTGCGGTTGCAGGCACGTGGTGAACTCGCGCGGTTGGGTTGTGTGGTGGTAACCGGTGGCGCGCAAGGGGTGCTGCCATGAGGCAGAAGCTGGGCGAGGAGTGGCGCCGGATCATTCGGCGTCGGCGCGCGTTAGGGTTTCTGGTTGGCGCCATGCTGGTCATGTTGCTGGCCGTACAGGGGATAGCAGGTCTGGCTAATCCGGGAAACCTGACCGCCTCACCGTTGCTCGATACTCCGTTGCTCGGCGCTCAGCTCGGTCGCCTCTTTGTGGCCGGGTTCTGTCTGGTCTTGCAAGGATGGTTGATCCTGGCGACGCCGCTGCTGGCAATGAGCGCCTATGTTGACGATCCGTTGGCGGCCTCGATACCTCCTGACACATTGCTGGCCCGCTTGCTGGCAGTTTGGGGACTGTTACTCGTCACCGGCGCTGTCACGTTGCCCTTTTTCAGTATCCTGCCATTGTTTGGCAGTCTGGATTTGTCAGAAGTCGGTTGGGCGCTGACGGTCATTCTGGTAACGGGGTTGCTGAACGGGGCGTATGGTGTTTGCTGGATGGCGCTGCTGCGCAGTCCGCCAGCCGCACTGTTTTTAGCGTATAGCGTACTATTGCTCTGGTTGGTGGTAGCAGTGCTGATTGCTGCCTCTTCGCTCCCACCGGCTGTGGTCGTTGTGGCAGTGGCATTCAACCCCTTTGCCGCTTTGCTGTCGCCAATTGCGCCGGCATTTCCCCCGACCGGACCGATTGCCACCGATCTGCGTAATCTCTTGCAGTTGACGCACGGAGGGCTTGATCCGGCGACGCCGTTACACCATCTCTACATTGCCGGTTGCGGCCTGTTGATCCTCTTATTCTTTGCTGTGGCCAGTGTGGCTGCGCGGCCAAAGCCGCGACGCTGGCAACGCTTTGATACCCTGCTTGTCGGCCTGGGCTTGCTGTACCTGATCGGATTGTGGTTCTGGCGCGAGTGGTGGTTGGCGCCATTGCTATGAATGGCAAGCAGTACAGCAGTGTCATGATTACGGTGAAAATACAGGCGTTCGATAGATCACAATTCCGTCTTGAGCAAACACTGGCTCGTAACCGGTCTTGTCGGCAAACAGCTCAGGCTGCAATGGCCCGGCGGCTGAGGTGTAGATGTAGTCGATTTGCTCAGTGGTAATCAGGTGATCAAGATCGATCGGTTGCCCATTGCCAAAGTCGATGATCTGCTGGCTGCGCCGGCGCGCAGCTTCGGCTGCATCAACATCGCCGTAGACGAATAGCGCCGGCGGCGTGCTCATCCAGCGTCCGGTCAGGGGCGTTATCCACCAGCCGCCATCATTGCCGCGCGCGACTCCGGGTAACCACGGCGCAGCATTGACCAGAAAGCGAGCATTTGGTGGGGTATGATCCTTAATCCACGCAATAGCGGCGCGATCGGCAGCAGTAGCCAGCACCGTCACCGGATTGACGATGGCGCGTTGCTGATCGGCGCCCCAGAAGCAGAGACCGATCAGTATCATCGTGCCGCTGATGCGCCAGAGGCGATGGCGTGTCGGCCAGATCAGGGCAGCGCCGCCGCCGATCAGACTGCTAAGAGGGAGAAAGAGACTGATTGCCGCAATATCGACCGGCAATAGCCAGAGGAAGGGCAGACGCACCGTGAACGGATTGATGGCGAGCAAGAGCAGCCCAGCGCCGCCTGGTAGCCATGCGCGCCTGATAATCCCGAAGAGCAAGATGATTATTCCAATCGGTGGGCAAAGGTAGCTTACCAGCCAGGGATTGGTAAGCAGGATCAGACCGCCAATCCATAGCAGGATGGTGGTTGTTGCGCGCTGGCGATAGGCAATGCCAAGCGCGCCGCTGATCAGAGCCAGCGCAACCAGCCACTCATTCGGCCCGATCCACATCAGATCGCGATTCAGTTGCACATACGATCCGCCACTGGTCAGGCTTTGGGCGCCAGTCGCTGCCGGTAACAAAACACGGCGCAGCAAGAGTAGCCACCACGGTGCTGCCAGTGCGATGGCAACCACGCCGGCAAGCAAGGCCTGCGTCATCTGTGCGACGATGCGCGAGCGAGACTGGCGGATGGCCCAGACGATGCTCTGCGCGACGATCAGCGCGCCACCGAAGACAAATATCCGCATGTGAATGAGGCTCAAGCCGGCAATAACTAATGTAACCAGTCCCAACCACACCAGACGCTCGCGGCGGGTTTCTGCCGTCAGCCAGTATTGCCAGCCGATAGCCAGCGCGACCAGCAGCAAGAGACCACTCAACTGAGTGTAGCGTCCCCATGAGACATAGTAGGCCGGCATCCAGGAAATGCAACCAACCACTGCGGCGGCGACGACTGCTGCCGATGGACGACGCCAGCAAAGCAGGGCCAGCGCAGCGGCGGTCAGGCTTTGCAGCCAGTTTAGCATCTGGCCGCTCCAAAGCATTACATCGGTCAACTCGCCGCCGACAGTTCGCCAGATTGCGGCAATGACGACGTGATAGCCCCAATGGTAGGGCATGTCAACAACTGGCAGATAGGGCGTGAGAGTCCACGGCGCGCGGCCAGTTTCGGCAGCGACCCGTATCATCAGCGCGTGATGTACCGAGTCGACCCAGGCCGGCAAAGCCAGATCGGCGATCTGTTCGGCGCGTAGCCAGGCAGTGATTGCGAGGACACCGATCAGGAGCCAGGCACTGGCAGAGGGTTGAACCTGGAGGTGAGCGAGATCGCGCCATGCGGCTATGATTGCGCCGGCAGCCAGCAGTATGGCGCCGACAATGATGACCGATCCCTCCAGATGACCGTTCGCCGCAGTGATCCAGAGGTAGATTAGTGGAATGATGCTGGCGCTGATTCCAATCCAAAGCGCAATCCGCAAGAGCCAATGCAGACGCGCGCCGGGCAAGAGCCGTTCTAGCAGATAGCCCGGCGCAAGCAGCCAAAGTCCGGTCGCCAATATTGTCCGACCACCTGGTGAGAAGGCGATAATTGCTCCGATCGCCAGGCTGCTCAGCAACCAGCGCCGGCCAGCGCTAAGTTGACTGAGCGCTGACTGCCCGGCGGAACTGGAGAGAATCGTTGTGTGTGGCGTCTGTTGCTCGCTCACCGCACCAGCCAGAAGATCAATCCAACTAAAATGACTGCGATCACCAGGAGCAGGCCGAGCAGCTTGGCCTGTTCAATTGAACGGCGGCGGGCCAGTAGCGGACGTGCTTCGGGAGCGTAAGGCACATCGGGCAGCTCGCTGAGAAAGATGGCCCCTAGCGCAACCGGATTGGAGAAGAGAGTCTTGAAAAAAGTGGTAATCAGATCACGCGCAGTGATAAGCGGCGGCGCCCAATACGCTTCTTCTGGCGTCAATGGTCGACCTGTTAGCGAGCAGCGCAGTTCGGTAGTAGTTTCATTGTCATGCGGTGACATACTTCGCCTCTCTTCAACCCTGCTGGTGAGCGCATGTGCCGCCAGCGCGCGATCTGATTTCGCTGCTGGCGGCGACAGACCAATGATGTTATTTCCCTGATTCGTTGCCTGTGTTGACGTTAACCGATTCGACGCACAAATCGTTCGATCCGATCAAGCGCCTCTTCGATCTTGTTGAACGCCGTGGCATAACAAGCGCGAACGTAACCGGCCCCACTCGGCCCGAAGGCGTCACCCGGCACAACTGCAACTTGTTCGCTGTGTAACAACTGTTCACAGAAGGCCTCACTGCTCAGACCGAGATGACCAACATGTGGGAAGGCATAAAAGGCTCCTTGTGGTTCAAAGGTGGGCAGGCCGATACTGTTAAGACCGGCGACGATCAACTTGCGACGACGGTCGTATTCACGCACCATTTCCTGCACAGCATCTTCACCGTGTAAAATAGCCTCCAGGCCGGCGTACTGACTCATTGTTGGCGCCGACATAATGGCGTACTGATGGAATTTGCGCACTGCGGCAGTAATCTCGGCGGGCGCAGCCAGCCAGCCCAGACGCCAGCCGGTCATCGCATAGGCTTTTGAGAAACCGCCAAGGAGTACGGTGCGTTCGCGCATCCCGGGCAACGACGCAAAGCAGGTATGCTCGATGCCGTATACCAGCCGGTCATAAATCTCGTCAGAGATGACAATCAGATCGTGACGTTCGGCGATGGCTGCCACCTCCAGTAACCGCTCGCGACTAAGCACGGCACCGGTCGGGTTATTGGGATAGCCGATTAAAATAGCTTTGGTGCGTGGTGTTACTGCTGCTTCTAGCGCTGCGCCGGTCACCTGGAAACCGTCAGCAACACTGGTTGGCACGTAGACAACCTTTGCATCGGCGAAAGTCACACAGGCCGGGTATGCGACAAAACACGGTTCAGGAACGAGTACCTCATCGTTAGGGTCAAGCATAGCCAGTGCTGCTCCCAGCATCGCCTCACTCACGCCAACAGTAATGAGCAGTTCTTGTTCAGGATCGTACTGCACACCGTAGCGTCGGGCAAGATGATCGGCGAGGGCTACCCGCAGTTCGAGCAAGCCCGAATTGGAGGTGTAGGCGGTTGTGCGATCGATGGAAGCCTGACCGGCAGCGCGGATGGGCGCAGGCGTGATAAAATCAGGCTCGCCGACACCGAGCGAGATCACGTCGGGCATCGTGGCCGCAATGTCGAAAAAACGGCGAATGCCTGATGGGGGTACGGCGCGGATCCGTCGCGCAATACGATGGCTGGTCATAGTAAGGTTCTCCTTCGGATGCGCTGTTCAAACTGATAACGCATAGACGCAATGTTGTAATGCCGAAGGGATTCGTCTGGCAACCAAAGAATGGAGTTGCGTTACCCGTTCTGCGCAGCGCAGTTGAGTCTCGACTGAGCACCGTTGCTCAGCGAGTTCTATCTTACCATGATACGTTCTGGCTTACGATTATTACAATGGGTTGTATCTGGCTGTCTGCTCGGCTTGCTCACGCTCTATCTCTGGTATGCGGCAGAGCATATTCGCCATATACTTGCTTTCCCCTTTCCCCTTGATTACGGTGAGGGGCCACTTGTGGCGCAGGTCAGCCGGCTGGCCGATGGCAAGCCTCTCTGGCATCTCTACGCCGATCCAGCGCAGCCACCATTTTTGATTGTCAATTATCCGCCGCTCTATCTTCTGCTCAGCGGCGGGTTGACCAGAGCGATCGGCACGCCGTTGCTGGCCGGACGACTGATCACACTGATCGGCGGGCTGGCGATAATCGTAGCGCTGGCCGCGCTGATCGGTCGGCGTGGCGCGTGGCTGGCCCTCTTGTGGCCGACAATTCCGATAGTGCGCGAGTGGTTGCCGTTGATGCGCGTCGATCTGCTGGGGGTAGCATTGGGGCTGTGGGCAGTATGGCTGGCCGGCAATCAGCGCCTGTCACCGCGCTGGCGTGGCACACTTGCTGCAATACTGGCAGTTGGTTGCCTCTTGACCAAACCATCATTGATCGCCGGGCCGCTGGCTGCGGGCGTCATGCTCTTGATAGCATGGATGAGACATCGCGCTTCTCCCAATTCGCCTGCGCGTGAAGCAGTGATTGCCTTTCTGGTGACCGCCGCTCTGGGCGGTGGCGGGATCGTTGCCGGCCTGGTTTGGGCGACGAATGGCTGGTTTTTGCTTCACGTCGTGGCAGCCAATGCCAATCGCTGGGAATTCGATCTAGCTGCCGGTTTTTGGCGCCAGCAGCTTGGTTTGCGCTGGCCATTGCTGGGGACGGCGTTGATCGGTTTGATAGCAGTATGGCAAACTGGCCAGCGAACTGCGCCGGCGCCTGCCCTGGTGTACCTGCTGGCAGGTACGTTGGGCGCTATCGGCTCGGGAAAGGTTGGCGCGTATGCCAACTATTTCTTCGAGTGGTATGCCGGGTTGATCTGGCTGACCGGATTGGGTTGGGATGGATTGACCCGCGGGGCAATAGTGTCGCGGCAGCGGTCAACCGAAAGTCTTGTACTGCGGTCTAGGTGGTTGACGCCGACGATAGGCGGGCTGCTGATCGCCAGCCTGCTCTATTATCCACCGTTGTGGGATACGAACCGCCTTCGCCCGGCAGGTCTGATTGAGCCGAGTCCGCCGCGACTGTCATTCGGTCGATATGGGGTATGGGCCGATGCGCAGCGCGAAGCCGCAGTGCTTGGCGCGTTGGCGCGGGTCAATCAGGCGCTGGCCGTTGAAGCGCAAGCGGCAGGCGATGTGATCTTCACCGACTTGCCTGGTCTGGCCAGCGGCGCGGGTGTGGTGGCTCGCATACCGGTGTTTGAGTTTCGTCAATTACTCGATCAGGGTCTGGCCGATCAAACCCCCGTTCTGCGCGCGCTGGCGAATGGCGAATTTTCCTTGATCCTGCTGGATTATCTCGGCAACTGGCTTACGCCGGAGATGATCGCCATCATTCGCCATCGTTACGCGCAGGATGGCTCGCTCGGCGTGATCGATCGCTATCGGCCCGTTGCTACCGGACCGTCACAGCTACCGGCGCAGCCGGTGGCTGCCGGTGGCGTACAACTGTCCGCCGTGCAACTGGCGCCGCCGTTGGGTGCAGCTTACGAACCGGGTGAACTGGTGACGCTCAATCTCGTCTGGCAGCGCACAGATCCGTTGCCGGTCGATGACCTGACCGTCGTAGTGCGATTGCTCTTCGCCGGAGATCGCACTGCCACGCAGAGCGAGCGATCGTTAGTGTATGGCGCGCTGCCACCATCGCGCTGGCCGATGACAACACCGGTTGAACATCTGCAACCGATTGCGCTCCCTCTCGATCTTCTGCCCGGTGCCTATCAACTGGCCGTTGGATTACGTGACGCGAATGGACGTGATCTGATTGCGCCACAGCCGGTAGCAACCCTAAACGTTGAACCCCAGGGTGGCGCTTTCTTTGGCGAGACCGGCTACTTCGTGCCGGCGACGATGATGCGCACATGGGCCGAACTCGGCGCAGTCGAGCGGGGTGGCTGGCCGTTGACGCCGGCGGTTCCCTTTGCGTGGGGGTGGCTGCAATGTTTTGAGCGGATCTGCCTGGAATGGCGCAATGGCGCAGTGCAGATGCGCGCGCTCGGCTATGAACTGTATCTGGCCGAAACGATTCGCAGCGAGCAATGCCTGAATGGCGCGCCGGCTACCGCGATTTGTCCCAACTTTACCGTGCCGGAAGAACTGCTCGCCGGTCTCGGCGTGCCGCTCAGCGGCGAACTGTCGCGCAACGGTTGGATCGCGCAATGGACGACGTATGCGCGGCTGGAGCGGAGCGCCGATGGCAGCGCGTTCGGTTTGGGGCGTCTGGGTGATGAAACGCTGCGTTTACCGCCGGGGGTACGGTACCGCTGGCCTGAATAAGAAAAGGAGAAGAAACTGTACCGTTGTGTCAGATTTAGGGAACTGGTTGGCGGCTGGAATGCGTAGAAGCGTTCGGTTTAGCAGCGTAGACTCGCGGGAACTTCTTTATTCTCAATTTGGAGCAATGCAATGCATGGAGCGGTGCTGGGATCGGGCAATGGTGGGTGCGCAGTGGCATTTGATTACGCTATTCGACAAGCTACGGTCAAGATGTTTGATTTCAAACATTTTCCCGACAACGTGCAACGCATCCAGCAACAGGGTGGTATCTACGCCGAGGGTGAGCTGAACGGCTTTGCGCCAATTGCCTACGCTGGCCACGACATCGGTTACGTTCTCTCTGATGCTGACCTCATCTATGTCGTTGGTCCTGCCTACAGCACACGTTTCTTCGCCGAGGCATGCCAACCGTATGCGCGCAGGCCAGACGGTGATAATATGCCCGGGGTCATGCCTGGGTAGCATTGAGTTCAAACGCGGCGCTGGCCTGTCATTGCGCGATGAGACGATTATTGTGGCTGAAACTTCAACATTGCCTTACGCCGTTCAACTTGTCGAACCTGGACGAATACACATGTTTCTCAAGATCAAAGATGGTCTATTTATCAGTGGTGTGCCGGCGCGCGTGACACAGCGGATTATCGCTCAGGTCGGTGAGGTCTATCCCTTCATCAAGCTGGCGCGCAATGTCTTGCAAACAAGCCTGCAAAACGGCAATCCGGTAATCCATCCTGCTATCACCTTGCTAAATACTGCCCTGATTGAGCGAACCAGAGGCGCCTTCCTCTTTTACGAGGAAGGGGTGACACCTGCGGTAGGGAGGGTGATCAAGGCCATCGATGAGGAACGCATTGCCATCGGACGCGCGCTCGATCTTGAGATTATCTCTGAGCCAGAACTTGGCCTGATGCAGGGATATATGCTGGAAGCCAGTTACGATCGCGGCTACGCTGAAGCGCCGGGATTTCGCGGGATTCAGGCGCAGGCGAGTCTCGATCACTGGTATCTGCATAAAGATGCCGGCTACAGTCTCGTGTTCTGGCAGAGTTTGGCCGAACAGATCGGTGTGGCAACACCCTCAATCGCCGCGCTCATTCGTCTGGCGTCGGTAGTGATGGGGCAGGATTATCGCCAACAAGGCCAGCGAACAAGGAGTCATTGGGGCTGGCAGAATATACGGTTGACAGCCTGACTGCGTTGCTGGTGTAGCGATACCAGTTTGCAGCAAAGGTTAGCATAGCAACGACGGCAGGTAATACCATACCTGCCGTCGTTGCGAAGGGCGCATCCCGACTACCGCACAATGATTGCGCTTGCTTCGCGACCAGCCGGCGCAAAGGAGTACTGCAACAGAATGCCGGAATCGGTCACATCAGCCGGAGCGTCGAAGCGGTAAACGGTCGTGTTGAGCGAGCCGCTGGCCGGAACGACACCGCTGCCGATATCGATGTCGAAGCGTGGCGCGCCGAGAACTGTGCTCATGCCCTCGATCTTGCTCAACTCGAAGCCGGTGAAGTAGTTATCATAGACGTAGGCGTCGATGTTGATCTGCTGACCGAGCGCAGTGACACCAATTTGGCTACCGCACAGCGTGAGCACCGTGTTGGCGCTGTTGGTTGAGTGGCTGGTGAAGAAGAACGCATTGTATGGGCCGGCGAGTGGGCCAACGAAGAAGGCATTGCGTCCATCACTGGCAAATGAGCCAACCTCGGAGGTAAAGCCAACATAATCGGGTACGCCGTCGCGGTTGGTGTCGAAGAGCAGGTCTATCTCTACCGGATAGTTGGAATGAGTAATACGCTGATGGGTCGTAATGCCAAACTGGATGATCGGCGTGTTACCGGGGCAGAAACCAGGGATATCAAACGCGCGCGCGCCAACGTAGCGCAGATCCATCGGTGGCATCTGCATACCGGCGCCGAGGGATGCGTTAACGGTATTGCTACTGCCGATCAGGGTGAAAGGATCGACCGTAACCGGGTTGGCCCCGCTGTTGGTAAGTCGCGCGGTAGCCGGGCTGCTGGTCGTGGCGCGCACAGAAGCCGGCGCCTGCACAACGCCCGCAGCGCGTGGCATAATGTGCCACGGCATCGTCAGGTCGTTGGTTGTGCCCGGGGCATCCAGAACCAGGTAGCCATCATACTCAACTGCGGTCAATGCCGCGCCGTTGCCGCCATTGTTACCCGAATTCAATACCCACGCCGGTAGTTTCGTCGGATCGATCCGCAGCGAGAGGGTAAAGGTGCGACGGCTTCGCGGTGGCACAGTGATGGTGGTAACCGACGTGGTCGGCGAGATTGCTGCGCTGGCCGCATCATTGGCGAAGCGGAACGTTGGGGTAATAGTGTACGTCAGTGGCGTATTACCGTAGTTCCGCACCACAATGGTGCGACGGAGCGTAGTCGGATTGCGGGTTACATCGATCTGCCCAAACGAGATAGCTGCTGTGCCGTTTGATAGTTCCCAGGCGCTCGCCTGTGCAGCAATAGCCCGATCGACCCGCACTTCACCGCCGCCAATTCGGGTAATTGGCGCCAGGACCGGGCCAAGGAAGACCGGTGAACCGTTGTAGATGTTAGTTTCGGCAGTATTGATCAGCCGCGCCTTCAACTCCCAAGGCGACATACTCCAATCAACCGCGTTATACAGCAGCGCGGCGGCGCCGGCTACCATTGGCGCTGCGCCCGAGGTGCCACCAAAAGGCTCGACCCCTGTGCCACTGCCGGCCACTGCTGAAATAGACGCGCCAGGTGCGCCGATTTCGGGCTTGATGATCTGGCCGTACATGATCTGATTGCCGTAGGTCATCTGGCCCATCGTCGGACCGCGTGACGATGTTCCAACCACGCTGCCGGCATTGCTAAACGGATTGTCAAACCCAATGGTGGTTTCGTTCCCGACCCGCAGCTTGAGCGCATTCCCCGCCGCCTGCGTGATCGACAACACCGGCACGGTCGGTGTGCCGCCACCAAAACTAAAGGTGGGAGGCACTGCTCCGGCAACATTGTTGGCCACGATCACTGCAACTGCGCCGGCAGCAGCGCCATTAGAGCCTTTAATGCTAATTGCGCAGACGCCGCGATCGACAAGCAGGATCTGTCCGGTAAGTGAGCCGGCTGGATAAGCCGAACAACCAAGCGCATTACCAAGCGATGCTCCGTAAACCAGAGTGCCGGCGATTGCTGTGGTGGGAATTGGTGCCCATGGCTGTGCGATACCGTACACGGTCGTGCTAAGTACGGTGATTGGGTAGGAAGCGTCGCTGGGAACAGCGGTTTGCGCAACTGACAGCGCAGTGCGCGCGCCGGCAGGAGTGCCGGTAATGTAGGGGCGGTCGGCGCTATTGCCGGCAGATGCGACGACGAGAATGCCCAACGGCTGCAAATTATCGACAGCGATTGCCGAATCGTCGTCGTAGTTCTGTCCATATGAAGCGCCCAACGACATATTGACAATATGCATACGATCGTCGGTGATGCCGTTGCCATCGGGATCGGCAACCCAGTCAAGGCCTTGCAAAATGGCGACACCACTGCACGATGAAGATACCGCCGAGCAAACCTTGACGGCGAAGAGGTCGACCTCTGGCGCTACACCCTGCTCACCGCCAATGATGTCAGCAACATGAGTGCCGTGACCACCGGCGCAGGTGCCACTACTGAGACCGGGTTGACCACAGTCAATCGGATCGGGATCAGGACTGAGGGGGCCATTCGGCCATACTTCACCAACGAAGTCGTAGCCACCTTTGACGCGATCGGTGGGGAAAAGACCATCCAAAGTTGTATTGCGTGGATCGGCAGGATTGTCGCCGTAAGCAGCCTGATACGCAGCTAGCGTACCCGCACCACCAAACGCAGCGTGCGTATAGTCGATGCCGCTATCGAGCACAGCCACCCGGACATCCTTGCCGCGGAAGCCGGCTGCTTGCACAGTAGGATTGGCGCCGATGTACGGCACCGTTTCCATCGGTGGCTGGCTCTCGCGCTCGTAATTGACCACCGGACTGATGCGAACCACTTCCACATCGCGGGCGAGCGCTGGTAGCGCCGCTCCATCGACCTCAACAACGACAGCGTTTAGCGCCACGCGCAGCCGGGCCAGCTCGGTCAGGGTTGGATCGATCGCGCGCAGTCGCGATAGAACCCGCTCGTGCTGCTGGTTAATGCGGTTGAGCTGCGCAGCCTGGGCGGCGCCTTCGGGAACGCGCGCCGTTGGGTTTTCGCTCAGACGGATAACCACTTCTTGACGACCGGTCGCGCCAATGAGGCTCGGAGAAAGTCTGGTTGGGGCGCGTTCCAGCGAGATCGGTTCATCCAGACGGATAGAGTCGAGGTTTGGGATCGGCCGCGGCGGTTGCGCAGCCAGCGGAGCAACCAGCGCTATAGTCAGGGCAATGCTGATTGCAATCGCGACGAGATGGCGTCTATTTGTTAATTTCATACAACTCCTCAGCTCACAAACGAGAATGCACCCAGACTTTGGTTGTGTGATTGTCTAACTGACACAGACACTACAGACGCATTCCTCCTTTCTCTTCTCACTGCACGGTAGTTCTGCAATCTGGAGTTGAAACCAGCACACAACGAACTACTCTTCCAGAACCTGAATTCTGGTAGAGTGCAGGGCTGGCCTCGATCGCTGCCCTGGGTGTGAGCGCCCATTCGCTCATCTTGTTTCGCGCTTTTTGTAAGACCGTGCAGCAGCCAAACCTCATACTGTTCGTTGAGGCGCGCGCATGGTGAGGTGTAGTGGCGAAAGACGCACGTCGCCTGATTTGCGTGCGGAATACACGCAACAATCTCAGCGGCAACGATGTAAGCTGTACGAGCTGAGGTTGATTGGTGGCAAGACAAAGATTAAATCTATTAAACGCATCTGTCAAGCCTGATCAGCGCTTCAGGTCGTTTACAAATCATTCACATCTCTGGGTGATCAAATGACAAGATGTTCATCTTGTCAGCGTCGTGCCATGGTTGGTTGACGCTGCCCGTTGCCGTGACCCCTTCTCCGGATTGCAACCGGTTTCGGTATGCGCTTTGTGATATACTGTTACCAGTATGATTCTTTGGGGAGGTTCCCGGTGTCTGTGATCAATACCCTATCAGTCGTTGTCTGCGCCGCCGATGGCGCACACTTGACGCAGACGGTGCAGGCAGTTTCTGTTGCTGCCAGACGCTATAGCGTTGAGCACGAAATTATCATTGCCGCCGGCCCGGCAGCGGTAGCGGCAGCGGCGCGTAGCGCTGCTGCCTATCCGTTTGCGCATGCCACATTTCACTCCCAGCCGCGTCGTCCCGCCTATTTGCTTCGCGATGCCTGCGCGCTGATCGGTGGCGATATGGTATTGGCGCTTGACGCCGATGCGCCGCCCTCTGCCCTGGCCATTGAACGGTTGTTGACTGCCTATCATGGTCATGATGTGCTGGTCGGTATGCGCGTGCCGGCGCCATCGCATCCGTTGCACCGGGCCCATACCACCCTGTTGCGCCGAGTTCTGGCGAGCGATCAGACCGATCCCCTCTTGCCGCTAGCGCTGTTTCGGGCCGAGTTGATCGATCTCCTCCCCGGCGACGATGAGCTGGCGCCACCACTGGCCCATCTCTATGCGAGCGCGCGTCGCCGAAATTATGTGACCGGTCAGGTGGCGCTGCCGGCTCATAGCGTACCATCGCGTCTGTCTGGCCTGGCTGATGTGGCTGCGCTGGTTGCGCAAGGCCCGGCTCGCGGAGCCAGCCCAGCTCTTGGCGCGCTGGCAGTCGTCGGTAGTCTCTGGTTTTTGCTGCGTCGGCGACGGTAGCTGGCAATCAACTGGCGCAACGTTTTTGGCTGCGCGCTCGTCTTATTTCTGATCGTCATGCCGGTGTCCCTTGTGATCGAAGGAGGAAATCGATGAGCCAGCAGGATCAGAAGCCCGATCAAACACCCGATTTGGGTGCAGAGTTGCGTGAATTGGGTCAGCAGATTGAAGCTGCCCTGCGCGCGGCGCTTGAAAATGAACGCGCTCGCCAGGTGCAGCAGGAATTGCTCCATGGCTTGCGGACTGTTGGTGAGCAGGTGCAGTCAGCGGCGAAGTTGATCGCTGAAAATCCCCGCGTGCAGGAGTTAGCCGAACGCGGTCAACAGGCGCTGAATCAGATCCAGCAGAGCCAGGCTGCTCACGATCTCCAGCAGACGCTGGCGCAAGGGATTGCGCAGTTGAATGATCGGTTAGCTGAACTGATCAAACGGATGCAGTCGCCTACCGGTGGCGAACCGGCTACCGGAGAAACGACTCGCCTTGATCAGGATAATCATTAGATGTCAGGCGTGTATTGAAACGCCATGGGCAATTGGTCGTTACTGTCAATCTGCCACGTATTGGTAGGTTGACAGTTTCTCGTTTTCTGCGCACTGGTATGGTCTGCTCACGACTTATCGCCTCGTATGCCAGCCATATGGATGTGTCTGCGTACCGCTTTCTCTTGTGCGATAGCAAATTGTTTGTCGCAGACATCCGACACGATGGCTCCTCTGGCAGCGCAGTTGCCATCGACTGTCAGGGTTACATCGGCTCTCATCATTCGACTTTGTGTTGTGTGGATGGCCAGCGCAGGAAGAGTCGCAGGCATAGCACTGAAGGTTGGGTGGGATTGTATCAATCGGGGCTGTTGTCGGAAGCATGTCCGGTTGAGTAGCGTCTGGCTTCCAGACCATCAGTCATTGCCCGGCAATCGATTGCGTCGCCTGGTTGTGCCGGCTGGCTCAATCTTGCAAAATCCCGCAGCGATATGGTTGCGCACTTGTCGTTCCCACGCAATACTCTGTTTGGAAATCCGCTAATCTGGCGATTGGTATGCTTCCCCTTGGAGGGAAGCATGTCTTGAGCAGTCGTTATTTATTTCGTGAGGTTGCTATGTGTGGTCGTTATACGCTGGCTGTTACGCCGGCCAGACTTGCCGCCCGCTTTGGCGTTGCGCCGCTCGAGTTTCAACCACGCTACAACATCGCTCCTACGCAACCGGTTGTGGCTGCGCGCAATGGCCAGAATGGTCGTGAACTGGTCTTTTTGCGCTGGGGGTTGATCCCGGCATGGGCGAAGGATGCCTCCATTGGCGCGCGCATGATCAATGCCCGCAGCGAGACGGCGCTTGACAAACCGGCCTTTCGCACCGCTTTTCGCCGTCGCCGTTGCTTGCTACCCGCCTCCGGTTTCTATGAGTGGCAGACCACTCCTGCCGGTAAGCAGCCTTACTATTTCTCGCCGGTTGATGATGAAATGATCGCATTTGCCGGTCTCTGGGAGCAATGGCAGGCGCCTGACGGCACCCTTATCGAGAGTTGCACAATTCTGACTACTGCTGCCAATGAAGTCGTTGCGCCGATCCATGACCGCATGCCGGTCATGCTGCCGTCCGATCTCGCTGCGCTGTGGCTCGATCCGGCTGCCGATGTCGCGCGTCTCCACGAGTTGTGTCTCGCTCCCCCGCCGGTGGCGTTGCGTGTCTACCCGGTAAGCAAGGCAGTGAATCAGGTGCGCAATGATAGCGAGGTCTTGATTCGTCCGCAGCAAGTGTAGGGGCACGGCTATGCCGTGCCCGGTCGCAAATGGAGTTGTTGTCGGCGACACACTGTGCCTTGCCATTGGTGGAAGCGTCGGTCAAGAACGGGATGCCAGCAGATGGCGACCACACGTATCCCGTTGTTGCTATGATGCCCGTACTCGTTCAATCCGCGCGCCAAGCGCGGCCAGCCGTTCATCGATTCGCTCGTAGCCGCGGTCGATCTGACCGATGTTATAGATCACGCTCCGCCCTTTGGCGCAGAGCGCTGCTGTCACCATCGCCATGCCGGCCCGAATGTCAGGACTGGGCAGACCATCCGGCTCGCCATAGAGTTGTGACGGGCCTACCACCACGGCTCGATGTGGATCGCAGAGCACGATCCGCGCTCCCATTCCGATCAGCCGGTCAACGAAAAAGAGTCGGCTTTCAAACATCTTTTCGTGGATCAGCACTGTGCCGCGGGCCTGGGTCGCCACGACAATTGCTGTGCTCATCAAATCAGGATTGAAGCCAGGCCATGGCGCCGAGTCGATTTTCGGTATTGCGCCGTGCAGATCGTGGCGCACGACCAGCTCCTGGTCGGCAGGCACAATAATGTCGTCACCCTCTTCACGCCACTTTACCCCAAGCCGACCAAACATAATTTTGGTCATGCGATGCTCATGTGGACGCGCGTCAACAATGCGCAGTTCACTGCGTGTAACTGCCGCCAGTCCGATAAGCGACCCGACTTCCATATAGTCAGGCCCGATCGTGTAGTCAGCGCCGTGCAGGCTGCTAACCCCTTCAATCTCAAGCAGATTGGTGCCGATACCGCTAATGCGGGCACCCATCCGGTTAAGCAAATGACAGAGATCCTGGACATGCGGTTCGGAGGCGGCATTGCCGATAGTCGTGTGACCTTCAGCCATCACGGCGGCCATGATGGCCTGCTCGGTACCGGTCACGCTCATTTCATCGAGGAAGATGTCGGCGCCGCGCAATCCATCGGTAGTCAGAATGTAACTGGTCGGGGTGACTTCCACCTGCGCCCCCAAAGCTTGCAGCGCGAGCAAATGGGTGTCGAGCCGCCGCCGACCAATCGCGTCGCCACCGGGCCGAGGGAGGGTAACGTAGCCGCGACGGGCTAACAAAGGGCCGGCCAGCAGCGGCGAGGTGCGGATTCGACGTGCCAATGCTATGTCTGGTTCAATCGGCGCCAGTTGGCTGGCGCGCAGATGGACAACATTCGGTTCTGGCCGATCAATTTGAACGCCGAGGTGAGCAAGCAGAGCCAGTTTGGTGCGCACATCGCCAATATCGGGAATATTGCGCAGTGTCACCGGTTGATCGGTTAACAGGCTGGCTGCCAGGAGGGGGAGCGCTGCATTCTTGTTGCCGGCTGGTCGAATCGTTCCGGCCAGTCGGTGGCCGCCTTCAATGACAAAATAATCCATAGTATTCCTCGCAAACAGGCAGTAAAGCTTTCGAGACAAATTGAGTCGCCTGACTCATTGAACGTTGTTCGATGAAGATGCTGCATATTGCATAGTGAACACAATCCGTCTCAAGCCGGTGCGCATTGATCACACTGGCAAAGATGGTCGTAACTGCACTTGCTCAAGACAGGGCAAAGCAGTCTTGATCGTCAGTCATCATATCGCCGAATCATTTCTGTGGCCTTGAGTGATAATTCAGCGTTCGCGCGACGCAGCATGCGGAGCAGTTTGAGATTAGCCCGGTTGTTTGCGGTTGCGCTGGAGACTCTTGCGCAGACTCGCTCGAAATCGTTGCCAGCGGCTCATCTGGCGAGCGCCGGTTGCGCGCACGGCTGCGATCAATTCAGCCGCCCGCGCCTTCCCCAACTCGAGCGCCTCTTGTCCCAATTCCCGCAACCGGCCCTGATCAACCAGCTCACCTTCGGCAAACCAGCGCCATGCTGCCATGCCGGTGGTATAGGTGCCAGCGTAGGCAATTGCCACCTTGGGCGCAATACCCCAAACCGGGATTAACCCAACCAGTGCGCGCGCCAGTTGCCGCCAGATGAAAGCGCCCCCGATGACCGGTAACACTTCCCGCAACCGCTCGCGCAGGTCGGGCGGCGCGCCGTAGGCCAACCCGAGGCGGTAAACCAGGATGGCCTGGTTCTTGGTCAACACCAGTATATCAGCCGCAGCGAAAGGTATATTAAAGAGTGGGATTTGTGCCGGCACTGCGGTAGCCAGCACATACGAGGCATTGGTGAATGCGACACTATTAATCAGGTTACGCGCAACCACAGCGCGTAACCCCGGCAAGCGACGGGCAGCAGCCAGGTGTAGATCGGCGGGCAAGCGATCGAGCACGGCCTCGGCCAGTTGCGCATTCACGTCAGATGCAGCCGGATCAGGCACAACCAGGAGCCGGGCATGCGCTACTCGCGGGTGGAGTGGACCAGCATCAGGCGGCAACGTGGTACCCCAGACGACCAGGACGGTCGGTAAGGCCAGCAGTGCCAATCGATCAATCGTTGCCAGTTCGCGCGCTGAGAGGCGAACATTGTGATCGAGACCGATAATAATGAGATCAACATCGCGCAGCTCATCGGGCACGATGGTTTGCAGGCTGGCAAGCCGCACAGGTGAAGGACCAGTCGCGCCGTAGCGCTGCGGACCACTCTCGAGTCGGGCGGCAATCGTTTGACATACTCCTGGCGCGCCAACGCAGACGATGGTAAGCGGACGTTCTGCTTCAGCGCGAATTGCCGTCACATCAATTTCGCGCAGGGTGTTCAACGCGACACTGAGATCATTCCATCGGGCCATTCCCGCACCTCTTTCGCGCCAGCGACCGGTGCCGGCGCCGTCATTATAGCATGGTTGTGGCTCCGTTCCGTTCGGTCGGCCACAGTGTGTTATAATAACAGGCAATATGCGCAACGCGCCGATACAGTACCTGATAAGGGAGGAGTAGAAATGGAATTGAATCACCGCCGACTGCATCGGGTTGATCTGATAGAAGTGGTCGGGCGCGTTGATGCAGCCACTGCGCCGCAACTTAAGCAACTGATTGAATCGCTCTTCGCAGAAGGACGCCATCGGATTGTGCTCGATTTTAGCCGGCTCGAGTATATCAGCAGCCCAGGTCTGCGGGTTCTGATTGAAGCGCGCAAGAAGGCGCGTGAATGGAAGATCACTGACCTGGAGGGTGGTGATGTACGGATCGCTAACTTGCCTCCTCGGATTAAAGAGGTGTTCGATCTCACCGGTTTTAGCTCACTGTTCGAGATCTATGGCGATACCGTCGAAGCAGTTGGTTCATTCTAGACCTGCCACATAGCCGGCTATACCGGTGTCTGGATCTCACCATCGCCATGGAGAATAGTATCACCCTCACTGCCGATCTCGACGCGCTGGCTAAGATTAGCGCATTCATTACCACTGCCGCCGAACGCTGTGGTCTCGATGAGCGTGCCACGTGGCAGGTACAGCTCGCGGTTGACGAAGCAGTCACCAACGTTATCCAGCATGCTTACGATCCCGATCAGCCCGGTGATCTGACCCTGAGCTGGCAATGCTGCGACCACCGATTCATTGTGACTGTTCGCGATCATGGGCGTCAGTTTGATCCATCGGCTGTGCCGACACCCGACATTACCTCTCCCCTCGAAGAGCGTCAGGTAGGCGGTTTGGGCATCTATCTGATTACCCGTTTGATGGATGAGGTCCGCTTCGAGTTTTCGCCGCAAGGTGGTAATCTGCTGACCATGGTGAAATATCTGCCGCAAGATCAGCCCGCCTCACCCGATGATGTTCTGGTTATTCCGATCCATGACCGGATCGATGCGCTGACCGCGCCACGCTTGACCAGCATGGTCAGTGAACAGATTGGCAAGGGCGCGCGCCAGATTGTGCTCGATTTGAGCAACGTCTCGTTTTTGTCGAGCAGTGGCTTGCGGGCATTATTGCTGATCCGCAAAGAGCTGATGACGCTTGGTGGCGAGTTGCGCCTGGCCGCGCTCCAACCACAAGTCTACGAAGTCTTCACAATTACCGGGTTTACCCAGGTCTTCAATTTGCATCCCTCCGTAGCTGAAGCGCGCGCTGCATGTGCTCAGAGGCATTGAGTGTCTCGCGAATACCTGCTGACATGGTACGGTCTGCTCGTCGGCGGGGTGGCGTTGTTCTGGCTGCTATCATTACCGCTGACGCCGGCAACACCAGCGCTGGTGGCCTTGTTTGCCATCATGGCGTTTGCCGTTGATCTACTGGCGTTTCGCGCTCCTCCGGCTGATGTACACAGTCTGGCTCCGCTGGTACTGGTGAGCGCCGGTTTGGCGTTGGGGCCGGTCATCGGCGCCTGGCTGGCCGCAATCGAGGGATTTCTTTCTGGCGTGACCATCGTGCTTCTGTCTAATCGCCCGCGCACGCCGTTTTCGCTTCTGGGTCGCCCCCTCTTGCGCGGTGGGTTGCGCGCGCTGGGATTGTTGACCGGCGCCTGGCTGTCCAGTATCGCTTATGCCCAACCGCTCGTCGCGTTAACACCTGCCCAACTATTCGGCTGGACACTGCTAACCTTTCCGTTGGTGACACAGTTCGGACGGGTGCTCCGCGAGCTGTTGCAAGGTGGTCGCAGCGGTCTGGCTACGTGGTGGCGTTCAGCCTGGCGTCCGATTGTTGGCGCCGAGCTGTTGCCATTGCCGCTGGCATGGTTGGGTGCGGCCATCGCCCACGATCTCGGCCTGATCCATCTGGCGCTGGCCGGCGCCGCGCTGATAGCATCCGCCGCAGTTCTGCGCCGCGCCGCGCTCAGTTTGCAATCGCAACGCCGCTCGGTGCGCGAACTGGCTCGACTCAATGAAGTCAGTCGCGCCATCATCCGCAGCGAACTCGATGTCGATGCGCTGTGTGAATTGATCTACCGCGAGGCGAGTCGGATCGTCGATACCTCTTCGTTCCATCTTGGCCTGTTTAACGGCTCTCACTATACCCTGATGGTGCGGGTGCAGGATCGGGTGCGGCTGCCGCGTCTCACGGTCGATCTGTCGGAAAATAGTGGCCTGATCGGTTGGATCCGCGAGACTGGCCGGGCAATCCTGGTTGAAGATTTTACTCGAGAGATGGATCGGTTGCCGGCCCGTCCACGCTATCAGAGTGAGCGTCCGCCCCGCTCGGGCATCTATGTGCCGTTAATCGCTGGCGAAACGGTAATCGGTTCTATTTCGGTGCAGAGTTACGAACCGGCTGCCTTCAACGCCAACGACCTGCGGCTCATTTCCCTGATCGCCGACCAGGCAGCGGTGGCGATTGCCCGCGCCCGCGCCTTCCACGAAGCGCGCCAGCGCGCGAATCAGTTGCAGGCCATTCGCGAGGTGAGCCAGCAGATTACCGCCATTCTCAATCTCGATCAGTTGTTGCCCTCAATCGTGCGGCTGATTCGGGAACGGTTTGGCTACCATCCGGTGCATATCTTTACTGTTTCACCTGATGATGGTCGAATCTATTTTCGCGCATCTACTGCCGATGGCGCCGATCTTGAACGGCTGCGCGCCCTTTCGCTGCGGCTTGGACAAGGGCTGGTCGGCGAGGCAGCGCAGCGTGGCGAGCCTGTCCTGGCCGGTGATGTGCTCACTGACCGTCGCGTCATTCGCGATACGCAGCAAACTCGCTCTGAGCTGGCAGTGCCGTTGCGGGTGGGCACAACCGTTATCGGTGTGCTTGATGTGCAGAGTGATGAACCTGACGATTTCGATGATGACGATCTCTTCGTCATCCGCACGCTGGCCGATCAGATTGCGATTGCTATCGAGAGCGCGAATGCCTACACTGCCCAACAAGAAGAAGCCTGGACGCTGAATGCTCTGTTGCAAATTGCCGAGAATATCGGTCGGGCAACGACACTGCCCGATCTGCTGGCAACGGTTGTGCGATTGCCGCCGCTGCTGTTAGGCTGTCCGCGCTGCTACATCGCGCTCTGGGATCGCGAACTCAATGATTTCGTGCTCCGCGCAGCGTATGGCTTGCCGGCAGCGACGCGCGCAATGTTGATCAACCATCCAACCCGATCACCATTCTTGCTGCGCTTACGCGAGCGCGCGATAGAGCAGGAACAACCGCGACCGGAAGCGCTCTGGCAGGCGCAGGACAACGCTGATCAGTGGCCGGCGTTAATTACAGTGGCGCAGAGTGGTTCGCTAATCGGGTTGCCGATCAGCGCGCGCAGTTCGTTGTTAGCAGTGCTGGTACTCGATTACAACGATCCGTTTGTGTCGCTGAGTGGTCGGCAACAGAATTTGTGCGCCGGCGCGACTGCGCAAATTGCCGGCGCGCTCGAGAGTCTGCTGCTGGCGGCGGAAGCGGCTGAGGCGGCCCGGCTCGAACAGGAACTGCGGGTTGCGCGCGAGATTCAACATTCGCTGTTGCCCACCCGGTTGCCTGTCGCGCCAGGCTGGCAGATCGATGCGGCATGGCAGTCGGCCCGACTGGTCGGTGGCGATTTTTACGATTTCTGGTCGTTGCCGGTTGGCGCCGAACCGATGCGCGAACTGGGCCTGGTTATTGCCGATGTTAGCGACAAAGGTATTCCGGCGGCGATGTTTATGACGATGTCGCGCTCGCTGGTGCGCGCTGCTGCGCTCGACGGATCATCACCTGCGCAGGCAATGGAACGCGCCAATCGCTGGCTCTACCGCGATTCTGAGTCGGGCATGTTCGTTACCCTCTTCTACGCTCGTCTCGATCTGACCAGTGGTCGGTTGTGCTACACCTGTGCCGGTCATAATCCGCCACTGGTCTATCGGGCGGCAACTGCCAGGATCGAAGAGCTGCGCACTCCCGGTATCGCTCTGGGTGTGCTGGCCGAAGTGCAATTGCACGAGGCGGTAACGACGCTGGAACCCGGTGATGTGCTGGTTTGCTATACCGATGGCGTGACCGAGACGATCAATGAGTTGCTGATCCCGTTTGAGGTTGAGGGTCTGTGCGCCATTATTAAGGCTTACGCCACTGCTCCGGCAGGCGCAATTGTGCAAGCGATTTTGGCTGCGATTGCTCGCCATAGCCATGGTCAGCCGCCGTTTGATGATATTACCCTGATCGTGATCAAACGCGATACGCTCAATAACTAACCGGCGCAGTAATCCTGTTGCCTTATCGACGGGAATGTTGTTTCTGGTCGGAGCCATACTACTCTGGCCGGTATCGAGCGTGGATAAACAGAGACTGGCGATCTTCTCAAACGCTGGCGGGAACTCAGGGCCGACACCGGTCAGGTTTGGTGTCGAAACCGCTCGATCCGCTGCAAGATGGCCAGTGGTGACGACTAGTCAAACCGTGCCGGCTGTGAGGCTTCGTTTCAGCGCCAGAGCAGGTTGCTGGCAGTTATCCTGCCGGGATGTGCGGTGAGGAAATCCCTAATCAGTTGCGATTGAGAAACCGCTCGATCCGCCGAAAGATGGTTTGGCGATGGGGGCCGGCCAAGAGTAATTGGTGACCGGTATCTGGCCAGTACGTTAGCTCGCAGTATCGACTACCGATGCGTGCCGCAATTGCTGCTGCGCTGGTTGGATCGGCGGTCATATCATTATGGCCATGCATAATCAGTGTCGGCGCTTGAACCTGTGGCAACACCTGACGGGCTGCACTCAGCGCCAGGCGTAACTCATCGGCAGCCGCAACCGAGACCTTGACCGAACGGCGCAGCATCTGCTGGATGGCGGGATCGTCGAGATCGAGACCGGGCTGGCGCCGCCAGATTGAAGCACGTAAGTCAGGGCTAGAGAAATCAGCTTGCGCGAGCAGGTAGAACCACGGTGTAACGTAACGCGCAACTCCCAACAGACTTACCCGCCAATCGCCGCTGAGCTGGTATGGCATAGCCAGCAGGGCCAGCCGGTGTACTGGCCGCCTGACGGCGAGCAGGGTCGCCAACGCGCCACCGAGGGAAAATCCGATCACCGAAATCGGGTTGTACCGGCTGGCCAGCCGATCGAACGCATGCTGCGCGGCAGCCAGCCAATCGCCCCATCGCACCGGCATCAGATCTTCAGGCTGACCGGTATGGCCGGGCAGGCGGATACCAAGCACCGTATAATTCGCCGCAGCGAGATGTTCGCCGAGATCGCGCATCTCTCCAGGATCGCCGACAAAGCCATGGATCAACAGGCAGGCATGTTCGCCGCGCCGCAGCAGGTATGGTTCAATCATTGGCAACGTAAACCAGCTTGCGGAAGATGTTGATGTTGCGCTCGCCAATACCCGAAACCGCAATCAGATCATCGACACTCTTAAAAGGCCCGTGCTCCTCGCGGTAGGCAATGATGCGGTCAGCCAGAACTGGCCCGATGCCGGGTAGCGCAATCAGCGCCTCACGATCGGCGCGGTTGATGTCGATTGGCTCCAGGTCTGTCGTTGCTGTTTCGGCAATCGCCGCTACCACCGTTTCCTCTTCGCTGCTGGCAGTAGCCGTGATCGGTGTCGTGGTAACCGGTTCCTGATCTGTTGTCGGGCTGGCAGTAGTCGGCGTGCCGGTATCCACTACTGCATCAGCAGGCATCGCTGGCGCTGTAGCTTCAGGTGACATCGGTAGTCTTTCCGGCGCAGCCATCCCTGCGCCCGAGTCTTGAGCGCTCACAGAGGCAGTCTGAGTCGCTGCAACTGCCTCTGGCGGTGCTACCTCAGCGGTTGGTGTCTGTAGTTGAACACCGGCGCCATTCCGATCCGCTGGCGAGCTTTCCACGCCGGTGGCGTCCCGTCGCTCTGGCGGTGCGCCACGGTGAACGCGGGTGATAACTGGTCGCGCCCCGCCAGCAGCGTTGCCGGTTGAGCTGGACGGCGCTAACTTCGGCGGTTCACCTCGATGAACGCGGGTGACAACCGGGCGTGGCCCGCTACCGGTTGATGTCGTCGTCGGCGCAGAGGGGGGCGTAACCGCTGCCGGTGGCTGGCTGGCAGGCGGCTGGCTAGCCGGTGGCGTGAGCGGTAAGGTGGGAAGCGGTTCAGACTCGCTCCGCATGCGTCGCCAAATCAAGTATCCGATCCCAAACAGGAGGACAACCAACAGCAACTTTCGCCACATAGCAATCTGCTCCCCGGTTTTCTATGCGAATTCTACCAGCACTCATTGTCAGCCCTGATGGCATCTGTTTCATATGGCGACTATTGATGCGCTCGTGCCACTGTCTGTCGATCTGACGGGTCATGCTTACTGCTCGCCAGTCGTCTGTACCAGCGAACGCAGCAAGGCCAGATTCATACGATCCTCTGCCATGTCCTCGCCTTTCGGTGTCTCGATGATCATCGGCAGGCCGGCGAAACGCGGGTCATTCACCACCAGGCGGAATGCTTCGATGCCGATACAACCCTGACCGATATGCGCGTGGCGATCAACTCGACTCCCCAGATCCTTCTGCGAGTCGTTGAGATGAAAACACTTGACTCGTTCGAGGCCTACCAGTCGATCAAATTCGGTGAAGGTGACCTGATAGCAATCTGGATCGCGAATATCGTAGCCGGCGGCAAAGATGTGGCAGGTATCGATGCAGACTCCGAGCCGGTCATGGTAGGGAATCAGCTCAAACAGGCGGGCAAGATGTTCAAAGCGATAACCTAGCGCTGTGCCCTGGCCGGCAGTCGTTTCCAGCAAGATCATGGTGCTACCGCCGACTCCTTCGGCCATGAGGCGACAGATGGCATCAGCCACGCGCGCCAATCCCGCCTCTTCACCAATACCGGTATGCGAGCCGGGATGTGTCACCAGATAGGGAATGCCCAACTGCGCGCAACGTTCGAGTTCGTCGGCGAAGGCAGCAATTGACTTCTCGCGGAGATCATCAGCCGGCGCGGCCAGATTGATAAGATACGAATCATGGACGATAACCGGATGAATACCGGTGCGTTGTTGCTCGGCGCGAAATGCTGCTGCCTCTTCCGCCGGGATAGGTTTAGCCGTCCACTGTCGTTCGTTTTTGGCGAAGATTTGCATCGCCTCCAGTCCAACCGATTCGCCACGGGCAAACGACTTCGAGACGCCGCCCGAAATTGACATGTGTGCGCCGAATCGCGGCATGCCACCATCCTTGTTATCGTGTGCCGGCGAGTACCGGATAATGCAATTATATCACGGCTTGCCGATGGCGCTCATGTGCGACCCGCTGCTCAACTGCTTCCTGCGGCGGCCCGATCGGTTGGCACCGGAGCGCCGCTCTCAGCGCGCTGCGCGCCGACAGCGATCGGAACAATAGCGAACCTCTTCCCAACAGCGTGCCCACTTTTTGCGCCATTCAAATGGGCGTCCACAGGTAGCGCAGATTTTGGTTGGGAGCTGGCCTTTGCGTCGTGGAGTGTGGATGGTGGCGTTTGTCATGTTAGTGCGAGCCATGTTGACGCATCCTCTGGCACAATAAAACGGTTTTATTCATAGAGTGCGCTGCGCGCGTCTAAAGCGGCAGATTGCCCTGCCATATAACTGACTGTTTATCATCGTTACCTGATTGCGGCGAACTGTCAACCCTATGCTTGAGCACCTGCTCAACTTGCTCTTTCCTGACCGCTGCGTCGGTTGCCGACGGCTCACCGGCGAACTCTTCTGCGTCAGATGTCGGTCACGGCTGCGTCCCTATCCACCTTTTCCGCCGCCACCCGGCCTTGATGCGGCAAGAGTGGCATTTTGCTACGAAGGTGCGCTGGTGAAGGCCATTCATCAACTCAAGTATGGTCGTCGGCGTCGGGTTGGGCATGCGTTAGGCGATCTGCTGGCTGCGGCTGTTGGCCCGCTCGCCGCCGACGCATTAATCGCAGTGCCGTTACACCGTGATCGGTTACGCGAACGTGGTTTCAATCAGGCCGCCGAGCTGGCAGTCCGGTTGTGTCGGCCCGGCAATCCGCCGTTGATTGAGGGGTTAGCGCGCGCGCGCGCAACCGGTCGGCAGGCCCGACTTACGGCCACCGCTCGCGTTGCCAACACTGCCGGCGCATTTGTCTGGATTGGCGCGCAGCCGCCCCCGCCGCGAGTCATCGTCATCGACGATGTGCTGACCACCGGCGCCACCCTGGCCGCTTGCGCTGCGGCGCTGCGAGCCGCAGGCGCGCAGTCAGTTGTTGGCATTGCCCTGGCTCGCTCGGTAATGTTGACTCCGTTGTACAATAGAAGTATCTGCGTAGTCAATTGCGCATAACGGCTATCCACTCTTCGTTTGTCAGGAGGGACGATGATGTCTGACATCGAGCAGATCGCTGCCGCCCAGCAACAGTGGGAACAGCAATGTCTCTGGCCTGCGCTCAAACGCGCCCCCGAACGATCTGGCCCGTTCATGACCACAAGCAGCGCGCCAATCGAGCGCCTCTACACGCCACTCGATTTAACCGGTGATGACGCAACACCGACCGACCACTTCCTGCGCAACATCGGCTATCCCGGCCAGTATCCCTTCACTCGCGGCATCCACCCTACCGGCTATCGCGGCAAGCTATGGACAATGCGGATGTTTGCCGGCTTCGGGAGCGCCGAGGAGACCAATGCCCGCTTCAAGTACCTGCTTGAGCAGGGTCAGACCGGGTTGTCAATCGCGTTCGATATGCCAACGCTCTACGGGCGCGATACCGATCATCCACTGGTTGAGGGCGAGTTTGGCAAGTGTGGTGTCGCTGTCTCGTCGCTGGCCGATATGGAAATTCTGCTCGATGGGCTGCCGCTTGATCAGGTCAGCACCTCAATGACGATCAATTCGCCAGCGGCCATCATCTGGGCAATGTATCTGGTCGTAGCCGAGAAGCGTGGCATTCCCTGGAATCAGTTGCGTGGCACCATCCAAAACGACATTCTCAAAGAGTACATTGCCCAAAACGAGTACATCTTCCCGCCTGAGCCGAGCATGCGGCTGGTCGTTGATACGATTGAGTTTGCTGCTCGTCACGTGCCCCAATGGAATCCGATCAGCGTCAGTGGGTATCATATCCGTGAAGCGGGCAGCACCGCCGTGCAAGAGCTGGCCTTCACCCTGGCCGATGGCTTTGCCTACGTTGAAGCGGCGCTCGAACGCGGGCTGGATATTGACGAATTTGCGCCTCGCATCAGCTTCTTCTTCAATGCTCACAACGATTTCTTCGAGGAGATCGCAAAATACCGCGCGGCGCGCCGTATCTGGGCGCGGGCCATGCGCGAACGCTACGGCGCGAAGAATGAACGGTCGTGGTGGCTACGCTTCCACACCCAAACTGCTGGCTGCTCATTGACGGCTCAGCAACCCGAAATCAACATTGTGCGCACGGCCATTCAAGCCCTGGCCGCAGTGCTTGGCGGCACGCAAAGCCTGCACACCAATTCGATGGATGAAGCGCTCGCGTTGCCCTCAGAGAAGGCCGTGACCATTGCTCTGCGGACGCAGCAGATCATTGCCTATGAGAGCGGTGTGGCAAATACCGTCGATCCGCTTGGTGGCAGCTATTTCGTTGAAGCGTTGACCGATCGCATGGAGCGCGAGGCTCAGGCAATCTTTGATGCTATCAACGCTCAAGGCGGAGTCATCGCAGCCATTCGCAACGGTTATTACCATCGTGAGATTGCCGACGCCGCCTATCGCTATCAGCAAGAGATCGACCACGGTGAGCGCATTATTGTGGGTGTTAACGCCTTCCAGGAAGATGAGCCACTGTCAATCCCGATTTTGCAGATGGACCCCGAAGGCGAGCGGCGTCATCTCGAACGCCTCAACCGCGTTCGCCGTGAGCGAGATCAGGCGCTGGTTGCCCGCCGGCTGGCCGAGCTGCGCGCCGCCGCTCAGGGTAGCGAGAACCTGATGCCGGCCATTCTGGAATGCGTGCGCGCTTACTGCACGCTCGGCGAGATGTGTGATGTCCTGCGCGAGGTGTTTGGGGTCTATCAGCCGGATACAGTGATCGTGTAAGGTTGAATTCTGGTGGTAAGGGCGGGTTGTTACCCGCCCTTCAGTGTCTTCACGCTTCCCACACAAACGGAAACAGGATCAGTGAAGCGGTAAACGTTACCGTGACGTAAGCCAGCAAAAAACGAATCGGACCGAATACCGCCTCGATTGCGACATTCTCGAGCGATTGAGCAGTGCCCTGAATCGCCACAATCAGCGGCGCCACCAGCAAGGGAAAGGCCAGCACGGCAAACAAAGCGCCCTTAAAGCTGGCGCGGGCAATGATAGCGGCGATGATCGTTGTCGCCGAGGTCAGCGCCAGCCCGCCACTGATCAGCATAGCGCTGAAGGCGAGCGGGCTTCCCACCTGCACGCGCAACAATATGATGAAAAGAACGCTCGTTACCAGATCGAGCGCCAGTACCAGGGTCAAATTGAAGCAAAACTTCCCCAGAAACACTGCCGTTGGCGAAGCTGAGAGCCGTAATGCAGCCAGCGTGCGCGCTTCTTCTTCGTATACAAAGCTGCGGGAAAGTCCATTAAGCGCAGCAAACAGTAACGCTATCCACAACAGCGCCGATTGGATCAGCAATGCCTCTTCGGTGCGGCGTAAACCGAGGAAGCCAACACCGAGACTCACGGCGGTGGCAGCACTGATTGCGAAGAGGAGTAGGGTATTAATTGCGTAGCGGGTGCGTAGCTCGCAGGCAATGTCTTTGCGAAAGATGGCCCACGCCGCGCGCAATGTAGCACTGATCCCGCTCGGCGGTGGCGCCGGTAGCTCAAGCGAAGTCGACTCTTGCTCGATGGCGTTCATGCTCACTCTGTGCCTTCCTGTAGAGCATTGGGTCAGCTATAGCAGGATTGGTTGCATTGCCGGCAGTATGATGCCGCAAGGCTCTCATTGTTCTCGCGCAGCGTTCCCGCGTGGCGAACGCCGCCTTGACGGTCGGGCAGCGCGGCGATAGCGACAGTTGTCTGCCGCTAGCGTATGTTCAGTGTACCGTCTGCGCTCCCTACGATCGGCCCAAATGCAACACGAGATCGGCGTAGCGCAGCTCGCGCGGATCGTTCGTCGCGATGATGGTCAAGCCACGCCGACGTTGCAGTGCGATGATCTGATCGACGATTGCCGTGCCTCGTTCGTCAAGCGTTACCGTCGGTTCATCGAGTAATAGCACCGGTGGCCGATGAAGCAGCGCAAACGCATAACGCAGGCGCTGCGTCATGCCGGACGAATAAGCTGCCAGCCGGTCGTCACCGCGTCCGCCAAGACCGACTTGCGCAAGCAGCTCGTTCAGGGCAGCGTCAGAAATTGACAGGCCACGAACCTGGGCGAAAAAGCGCAAATTTTCCAATCCACTCAGTTCACGATAGAGGGCCAGATCAGGCGCAACCCAGCCGATCAGATGACGGGCATCACGCGGATCAAACCGCTGGTCGCCGGCCTCATAATAAACGACGCCGCCAGATGGCGCTTGCAATCCGGCTAATATCCGCAAGAGGGTGCTTTTGCCGCTACCGTTCGGCCCGCTTACTACCAGCACTTCACCGCGCTGGAGCGCGAAATTGATACCGCGCAAGATGGTGCGCGCGCCATAGCCGGCGCTGAGTTGTGAAACGTGAAGTTGCATACGATTCCGCTGGCCTCGCGCCAGTACATATTACGCAGGCGCGTTATCTGCCGACCTGTATCGTATGCAGATTATATCAATTCTGCGTCGCAATGGTGTTAATGGCGGCGAGTCTGATCTGCCCTCAAACCTTTGGCTCGAACTTCTTATGTCCTTGGTGGCAACCTGTTGCGCGGCGTTGGCGTTGTTGAATGCGGTGGCAATGCCGGTTGACCCATTATTGGCATTGCTGCGTCAGATGCCGGCGGTGCGGGAGACGCAGGTGGCGCAGGCGAAGATTTTCTGGCCGGTTTTGGGGCAGGGTTGATCGGATCGGGTTGTTGCAGGAATGATAGCAGAATCTGATGGAAGCGATCCGCCTCGTCAACAAAGGGGAAATGGCGACTCTGTTCCATGCGCACCACTTGCGCCATCGTCACGTGGGTGAAGAGCTGAAGCTGATTGGGATTCACAATATCATCGCGCGCGCCATGCACGACGAGCGCCGGCACACGCAACTTGTCCAGCATTGGCGTTAGATCGGTGCGCCACATCGAATGAATGGCGGCGCGGATCGTATCGGCGCTTGATTTGGTGCTATCTTCCAACACCTCATCGACTTCAGGGTCGAGCGAGTCGCCGAAGAAGAAACGGAACAGCGATCGACGCAACCAGGGGCGGCGGGCGAAGAACTCGGCGAAAAAGGGTCGGTCAACCAGTTTGAGCATCCACGAGAGTGAGTTACCATTGATCGGCGCCCCGACCGTAACAACGCGCGTGATCCGTTCGGGATGCTCTATAGCGGTCTTCATTGCAACCATACCACCCATCGAGTGGCCGACCAGCGCGGCGCGTTCGATCCCCATTGCATCGAGGAAACGAATGACCTGTTGCGAATACCCCTGAATCGTGGGCATATCATTCGTTCGCGACTCGCCAAAACCCCAGAAATCGAACGAATAAGTGCGGAACTGGCGGGACACGACCTCCATCGTTGTATACCAGTAACGCCAGCTTCCCAGCCAGCCATGGAGGAAGACGACCGGTCGTCCACGCCCGAAAACCTCATAATGCACGCGCTGGTTGTCGATGACAATGATGCTCATGCTGGCCTCGCCGTTGAGGATGAACCAACTGTGCGCGCGCGCAATTGCGCAACGCTGTTTTCGCGTTCATGCAATGAACGTCGCAGACGCCACTGAAGGGTTGCAATGTCTTCGGAGATGCTGCGCAGATGAGCCATCTCCTGCTCTAATTCTTCCAGCAAGGTGCGTGCCTGCAACCCCACCGAGATGGTTGTGCGCTCAGCCGAGAGGCTGGCGATGCGCTCCTGAATGGCAGCCAGCAAGCTGAGCAGATTAGCCCATGCTTCGTTATCGTTCGCTTCGTGCTGGCGCTGATGCTGGCTACGCGCATCGATCCAGCGCTGGATCTGGTGTTGCAGCGCGGCGATACGCTCTTCTAATTGCTGTGCCACTGCGGTATCTATGCCACCGGCAGCGCGATTCGGCGTGGCAGCACTGAGCTGGGTAAGCTGTTGTTGTAAACTGGTCATCGCCGCACTGAGCTGAGCCTGTCGTTGCATGACCGCTTCTTGCTCGTTGAGCATGTCAAGGAGCATCAGACGCAATTGTGATGCTTCCTGTTCATTCCGACTCGCCTGTTGCTGCAACAGATGTGGCACATACCAGAGCAGAATGAAGAGTAGTGTAATAATCGCGATGCCAAGCGCGACAAAGAGTGCAGTCATAACAATCCTCCCGATCTCAGCCTGTAGTATACCGTTGGGAAGCAACACAGAGCTAGATCAGTTGATGACATCTGGATTACGCGCCCACACCACACGATCACGCCCGGCGAGATCCTGATCCACACCCGTTTCTGCCTGTGGCAGCGCCTGTCGCAACAAGTGTACCACAGCCTGCGCCTGCCATGCGCCGATTTCGAGCAACATTGCGCCGCCGCGATGCAGGTAATCTGGCGCTGCGGCAATCAGGCGGCGATAACAGTCCAGGCCATCTGGCCCGCCATCAAGCGCCAGGTGCGGTTCATGCCGGTAAACACCTGCTTCAATATCGCTTAATATCGTGTAGGGTGGATTGCTGACGATCAGATCGACCGGCCCGGGCAGTGGCGCCAACAGGTCACCTTCCAGCAGCGTGATCCGGTTGTGCAGGCCGTAGCGGGCGACATTGGCGGCAGCAACTTCTAGCGCATCGGCGCTCAGATCAACGCCGTACAGAATCGCATGCGGCACATGCATGGCCAGCGCAATCGCAATCGCGCCGCTACCCACGCCAATATCGGCGATGGTGATCGGCGCGCGACGAGAGCGCCGGGCTTCGGCGATGGCCAGCTCAACGAGGATTTCGGTTTCAGGCCGGGGAATCAGCACGCGCCGGTCAACCAGCAACTCTAGCCCGAAGAATTCGCGGCGACCGATCAGGTAGGCTACCGGTTCCAGATTGGCGCGGCGGGCTACCAGGGCCATAAAGGCAGTCTGCTGAGCGGAGGTCAGCGCATAATCACGCTCGGCGACGACCCTGGCTCGCGACCATCCCAGCGTATGAGCGAGGAGGAGTTCGGCATCGAGTCGGGCCGTCGCGCTGGTAGCCTGCAACTGTTCGGCGGCGCGGCGTAGAGCGTGTTGAATGGTAACCTGATCCATCAATCCAACCGCCGTTCGCTGAAGTCGCGCCCATCGAACGACAACAGGCGGCGTTTCTCATCGATCACTGTCTCTAAATGGACAGGGCGCGTCCAGATCTTATGGAGGTTACGCATCGTCTCGCGGGCATAATCCATCTTCAAATCGACGCCTTCATGGCGATGGCGCAGATAAAGTTCGCCGCGATTGCCGTAATTCCCGTCTTCGACGAAAATGACTGGCTGGCCGAAGTTGGTGAGTCGGAAGAGCAGCTTCTCTTTCACCTCTTTGAACTCGCGAGAGGCGATTTCGTAGAGGTCGGTATCGCGATTATAGCGGAAGGTGAACAGTTTCTGCTCCATCACGAATTCCGGGGTGAGGAATTCATCGATGAAGGTCACATCGTTGTAAAGCCGCCGCACCTCGAAGATCTTCTGGCGACCAAGGCCGAGTTGTTTGTCCCACGAACGTTTCAGGGCAATATCATCACACTCTTCATACTCTTTGCCGAATCTGCCCTTATTCCAGCGATCTTCGATGTCGCGCAGCAATTCAAGCCCTAGCTTGTAAGGGTTGAGGCGACCGCCGCTGGTGGCGACCACGCCGGAATGGAGATCGGCGAATGACACAATCTCCGCTGCCGAGGCGACGCGCTGGGTCATAATTGTGCTGTGCCAATAGCTATTGTGATTGATGAAGCCCTGGGCAGCGTAGCGATGGGTTGCGCTAACCGAGATGTCATAGACATCGGCCACGCCATGCTCGATTGCGATCACTTCATCAGACCAAGCCACCGGCGTGGCCGGCGTATTGTATGCGCGCTGCAAGGCATCTGCATCGGCGATATGCAGGGTTGTCTCGTTGCGTTGTGCCAGTACACCGAGATTGAGCAACAGTAATTGTACAGTGGTAGCCAGTTCGGCATTGACGCAGGTGATGGTCAGGCCAGAGCCGGCAGGACGAGCGGCGTGGGCGCAGAGCGCGCGCAGGAAAGCCACAACTTGCGCGCGCGGCGAACGGCAGATGGCCGCGAGCAGCGATGGATCGGCAACCGTGGCGCAACGTTCGCCAATCCGTTGGGCCTGCGCTTCATCGATCAAGCCACTGCGATAGCTGCGGCGACCTGAGCGGTGCGCGAGCGCAGGCGTATGATGTCCGGCTACAGCCAGCGCGCGCGTGGGCAATGGTCGGCGGGGAAGTTTGGCCGGAGTCGTTGCCCACAGTTCAGTGCCACCGGCAATCCGCGCATGATCACCCTGTCGCAGCGCATCAAGCCGACGCCATTCGCCATTGGCCAGCAGAATGCGATGGTTGTGCGAGCCGGTAAGGGTAAAGCCGGCGCGAGTGCGGATGGTCACTGTTGGGTAGGCGGTAAAGACATTCCAGTCATAGACAACCTGGCGCTGCTCGCCATCGCTCACCGCAGTCCGACGCCGTCGCAGCACCAGTTCACGCATCGGAATCAGCCCGTTGTCGGTGACAATCAGGCTCTCACCGGCGAGACAGGCCCAGCCCTCATTAAGGATCTTGGTCATCCCCTGTGGCGCGAAATAATAAGCCTCATCGCGAATAATTTCGAGCACGGTGTGCTGCCAACTCTCGAGCGGGGCGAAATTCATCAAGAACAGCAGCACATCGCGCTGTGGGTTTTCGGGGAAGCGGCGCTGACGCGCGCGCTCCTCTTCAAGTTTGCGGCGCTGGGCGGCGAGAAACTCTGGCGGATTGATATAATCGCGCATATACTCGCGCTCGACCGGCAAGCCCTCAACTACCGGCGGCTCTTCCTCGTTGATGATTGGACGCGGGGTAACCGCTTCGGGTCGGCGGATGTATGGCGCGTGGTAATCGATCAGATTTTCCAGTGACAGGCAGGTATCGATAAACTCTTCAACCTGATCGTAGCCAATCCGGTCGATAATCCGCTGAATCCGGGCGGCGTGGTTTGCCATCGTATCGAGCATTTTGCGGTTGGTATGAGCAAACCACATATTATTTTTGAAGAAATCGACGTGACCGGTCACGTGCGCCATCACCATCTTCTGGGTCACGTCTTCATTCCCCTCGAGCAGATAGGCGTAAGCAGGATTATTATTAATCACCATCTCATAGATGGTGCTACCGGCCCAGATATGACCTTTCAGCAACTGGTCATACTCCATGCCGAAACGCCAGTGGGGATAGCGCGTCGGAAAACCGCCGAACGCCGCCGTCTCATAGAGCGTGCGGTAATCGAGCACTTCGTAAATGATTGGAAAGAAATCGAGACCGTATTCGCGGGCAATCTGCTCGATCTCCTGACGCGCTTGTTCGAGATGAGCGGGAAGGCGGGTACTCTTCATAGACACACCCGAGTCATCAGACGATCAGCGGCCTTTGCCGAGGAAGGCGCGGATCGCGTCGTAAATATCGTCACGATCGGCAATTTCAGCGATAACCACCCGGTCGTCACCACGAAGATACTCTTCGAGATCGTGGGCGAAGCGACCGGAACCGTAGAGTGAACGTACCTGGCCGTAGCAGAAGAGATTGACTTTGGGCAACAGCTCACGTTTGAGCAATTCGACGCATTCGCGTGTGTCGCCACCGCCCCAGTTATCTCCATCAGAGAAGTGGAACGGATAGATATTCCATTCGGTGGCCGGGTATCGTTCGTCAATCAGGCGATTGCAGAGCTTATACGCCGATGAAATCTTGGTGCCACCACCTTCACGGATGTGGTAGAAGGTCTGTTGATCGACCTCTTTTGCCGCAGCATCGTGGACAATATAGCGGATCTCAATTGACTTGTATTGCGAGCGTAGCCAGGTCTCAATCCAGAAGGCGGTCATGCGCACCAGTTCTTTTTGCTCGGTTCCCATTGAACCCGACACGTCCATCATATAGATAATGACGGCGTTACTTTCGGGCATAAGGGTCTCTTTCCACGAGCGATAGCGCATATCTTCGGGAATGGGAACCACCACCGGGTTATCGAGATCATACTCACCGGCAGCGATCTGGCGACGAAGCGCTTCGCGATAGGTGCGCTTAAAGTGGCGCAGCGAATTGGGTCCGGTGCGGCGAATGCCGCTGTACTTATCCTTTTCGCTGATCAGATTCTTCTTGCCTTTGGGCTGGATGTTGGGAAGTTGCAGCTCTTCACCCAAAATCTGCGCTAGCTCCTCGATCGTAATATCAACCTCAAGGATATGCTGACCGGGTTCAGCGCCGGCCTGCCCTGCGCCTTCCTGCCCATCACCCTGCCCAATCGGGTCGCCGATGTCGCCATCGCCCTGCCCGACGCCGCCACCCTGTTTGGCGCCGTAGCGGAACTGGGGGATGTCGATCTGCGGCATTGGGATGCTCACGTAGCGTTTGCCTTGCCGCCCGATCAGCTCACCCTGCGACATATACTTGCGCAAATCTTTCTTGATTCGACCGCGCACAATTTCGCGAAAGCGACTCAGATCGCGCTCAGCGCGTTTCATAGACATCGACATAGGAACACCTGTGCCACTGAGATGGTCAATGTAATGGATTGTAGCCTCTTGCCAGAGCACGGCTTGCCGCACTCGATTTGCGATGGTCAATCATGACCTGTAATGCGATCGGTACCGTGAGAGGACTGGATACCGGCAGTGTTCATCTCCACGTGCCACTGGTGGCAGGTGAACGATACACCGTTGTTTTCCGTATCGATAGCGCAGAGATGCATCTGCTGCTAGCGCGTATGGTAGTCATCCGAATGATGCTGGGATGGAGTAACATTCAGGTTACCCCATCCCGCCGGCGCCAATCCTCAGACGCGCAACCATCTCCTAGCGACGCGCATCACCGCGCGCAAAGATCGAGGCTACATAATTAAGCACATCGGTTGCCGACTGTTCGTTGTACCCAAAGTCACGGATCAGACGCGCTTTCACCACATCGATCTTCTCCTGGGTATCTTTGTCGATCACGCGCGAGACCAGCGACGTGAGCTTGATGCTATCCTTCTGATCTTCGAACAGCTTCAGCTCAAGCGCCTTATGCAGTCGCTCATTCGTGCGATAGTCAAACGTTTTCCCCTCGATCGCCAGCGCGCCGATATAGTTCATAATCTCGCGCCGGAAATCATCCTTGCGCGACTCGGGAATATCGATCTTCTCCTCGATGCTGCGCATCAACCGCTCGTCCGGCTCTTCGTACTGGCCGGTGTAGCGATTACGCACCTTTTCGCGCTGGGTGTAGGCTTTGATATTATCGATATAGTTGGCGCAAAGCCGCTTGATCGCCTCTTCGTCAGCCGAGATGGCGCGTTGGACTTCGTTCTTCACAATCTCAGTATACTCCTCGCGCACGATTGCCAGCAGGTCACGGTAGCGCTTGCGTTGCTCTTCATCGGTGATGAGGGCGTGATTCTTGAGACCGCTTTCAAGCTCGTTGAGCACCATGAAGGGGTTAATGTAGCCCTCTTCCTGATTACTCACCAGCGCATTCGAGATCTTATCCTGAATGTAGCGGGGTGAGATGCCCTCCATGCCTTCGCGCACCGCTTCCTTGCGCAGCTCTTTGATATTATCCTCGGTGAAGCCGGGCAACGTCTTGCCGTTGTAGAGCTTAAGCTTCTGCAACAGCGTAAGGTTGGGCTTCTTTGGTTCTTCGAGCCGGGTGAGCACGGCCCACATTGCTGCCATCTCGAGCGTATGGGGAGCAATATGGACGCGCACCTTCTTCTTGTTGAAGTCGCGCTCGTAGATCCGCACTTCATCGCGCAGGCGAGTGACATAAGGAATATCGATGCGCACGGTACGGTCTTTGAGCGCTTCCATAAACTCGTTGTTCTCGAGGCGACGATATTCCGGTTCGTTCGTATGACCGATAATCACTTCGTCGATGTCGGTCTGGGCAAACTTCTTCGACTTGATCCGATGCTCTTGCGACGCGCCGAGCAGGTCGTAGAGGAAAGCGACATCGAGCTTGAGCATTTCGACAAACTCGATAATGCCGCGGTTGGCAATATTAAATTCGCCATCGAAGTTAAAGGCGCGTGGATCGGAGTCAGAGCCGTAAATCGCAATCTTGCGATAGTTGATGTCACCGGTCAGCTCGGTGCTATCCTGGTTCTTCTCATCTTTGGGCTGGAACGTGCCGATCCCGACGCGATCCTGTTCGCTGAAGACCAGGCGACGGACACGGACGTGGTTCATGACCTTCATCCAGTCGCCGTCGTAGCGCTGCATCAATTCGCGGAAGTGGAAGCGACAGACCGGGCAGAGATCACCCTCGATTCGAATCTGGCGGTCGGGATCGAGATCCTGGTTGATCCGATCGATGAAAGCGGTGCGCAGATCGCGCGGGATCAGGTGCAACGGCTCTTCGTGCATGGGGCACTTTTCCCATTCCGATTCCGGCACCTGTCGCCAATCAAAGGTATCATGATTCTCGATCACGCCAGGGTACCAGTCGTAGGTGTATAATGCTCCGTCCTCAGTGCGTGAATAGTGCTCAAGACCTCGCTTCAGTCGGCGCACGATAGTTGATTTTGACGAGCCGACCGGGCCGTGCAGCAACAATACACGCTTCTCGGTGCCGTAGCCGCGGGCTGCACCTTTAAAGAAATTGACCAGTCGCATCAATGGAATCTCAAGTCCGAAGACCGCGTCGTCGCCATCGAACGACTCATCGGAGAAGAACTTGTAGCGAATGAGCCGTTTCTTGGCATCGATAAATTCCTCGGTGCCATACGACATAATCATGTCGTAGACCCGTTGAAAGGCGTTGCGGGCAACTTGTGGCTTGCGGACGACAATGTCGAGATACTCGGCAAAGGTGCCGCGCCAGTTGAGCTGTTGAAATTGGCGACGATCCTGCTGTTCGCCGATCATTCTCATCAGCTCGAAACCGGATAGGCTCATGTTCATAAGTCCTCCTGCTGAGGGATAGCCCGGCTGTCAATCCAGTCGAGCATTTAGTAGGTTGCGGATTGGTGTCAACGATGCAGGTGATGCACTGCCACAACCGGGATGCTAACGTGCAGGGTACGTACTGGCGTTGAGGCGGCGGTGTTGCCGCATGCCAGCGAGCTCGCGCGCCGTGGATGACAGCTTTGCGTGCTCTGGGAAGCGAAACGAGGAATCTTTCAGGTGTAGGTATTATAGCAAGGTGTCAATTACCCGTCAAGGACTTTATGTCGTCTTGATCATTTGTTCAGGGAGGTTTTTGCATGACAGATGCTGATATTGCGGTTGTAGTGGTGTTGGGTCTTTTTACCATTCTCGGTTTCTACTGGGGAATTATCCGGCAAGTGTTAGCCGTGGTGGGGTTAGTAGTCGGCGTGATGCTGGCCGGGCAATACGGTACAGAGGTGGCTGTCTGGCTCGGTTCATTTTTGACCGATCCGAATCTGGCCCAGGCGTTGGGCTTTATAGCGGTGCTCCTGCTGGTGAGCGGCACGGCCAGTCTTATCGCCTCGTTGTTGCATTCTCTGGCCGGGTTGATGTTTCTCGGCTGGATCGATCATCTGTTGGGCGCATTGCTCGGTCTGGCGCAGGGCTTGCTGGCGGTAACGGCGGTGCTGATCGTTCTGGTTGTGTTTCCAATTGATCCGTGGAGCGAACTGGTGCGCAGTTCGTTGCTGGCCGGTTGGTTGTTGCGATTGGGCGAACCGCTGACGTTCCTGTTGCCGGAGCTATTTGCCTCTGCGGTGCATACCTTCAATGAGTTCGGTATCCTGCCATAAGGCGAGCGAGACCGGCGCGCTGAGGCTCTTTGACACCGGGTTGAGCAAGCAGTCTGGTTTGCGCCGGTATCAGGCGCCGGTCATCGCCTTTCGCCGTTGTCGGACCTGTTCGTAGAGCGCTTCGTAACGCGGGAGTAACCGGTTGGCAGCGAAACGCTCACTGGCAGTGGCGCGCGCTGTTGCGCCGAGCCGCAGACGGGTATCGGGATCGTTGAGCAGGCGCACCGTCCATTCTACCAGTGCCGGCAGGGTAGGGGCGAGAATGCCGGTTTCGCCGTGGCTGATGATGTCGGGCGTGCCACCGGTGGGCATAGCGATAATCGGCGCGCCGAGCGCAGCCGCTTCGATCAGGGCGCGCGCGAGTGGTTCGCCCCAATTAGAAGGGAAGAGAAAGAGGTCGCAACGCGCGGTCAGGCGGAGCAGTTCGTCGTGTTCGACCCAGGCCAGCACGCGACCGGCTAAACCGCTGGCCGATAGCGCGGCGGCAATGGCGGGGCGCAGAGCGCCATCACCGGCAATCAGCAGGGTGAAAGGCGGCAATTCGGCGCGACGTTCAGCCAGGGCCGCAATCAGGTCGAGCAGCAAGCCGGCGCCCTTGTTCACTTCCAGCTTGCCGGCGAACAGCACGAGTGCGCCGTTCCACTCGATCTGTGGCGGCGTGGCGGCGATAGCGTCGCTGGTGGTTATATCAACGATGTTGGGCAAGACGTGGATGCGGGTCGGATCGACAATGCTGGACAGGCGGCGAGCGATATAGTGGCTTGGCGCGATCACGGCATCGGCGGTCGCCAGCAGCGCGGCCCGGGTTCGCACATGAGCGAGCATGTAGGGAATGGCAGGCAAGGCCAGGACGCCGCGCACCGGACCGAGGCGGACAACCAGATCGGTGGCAAGCGCGGGCCACGATCCGCCTGGGTGAGGAATACGATTGCCGTGCAAACCGGTGGCGAAGTAATCCCATGGCCAATGATCGCGCACGGTGACGACGACCGGCACTTCCAGGGTGGCGCGAGCCAGCACGGCAGCGGCGGCAGCCTGGGTGTGCTGGGCATGGATGACATCGAATCCGCCGGTTTTCCGGCTGACCGCGATCATTGCTTGCGCAAACCGGGGCCAGAATCGTTCGTGACGAAAGTAGTTTTGCGCGAAGGGAATGGCCGGCGCTGAATAGGGAACGCGCTGTAACGACAGTCCGGCGACTCGATCGAACAGAGGCCGCCGGCAGGGTTGGCGACATGGGATGAGCACCTGTACCTGATGGCCGCGGGCCTGCAAGCCGACCGCCAGGGCATGGACGCTCCACGCAGCGCCGCCGCGTCCATCGGGGGGAAAGACATCGGAGGGAATGAGAATGCGCATGCTGGAATTTCTGATTATGAGGTCAACAACCTTCCTCGCGGAATCATATCTCAGGCAGGACGGCTACTGAGTCGGCTGCTCATCCCTGTTCGATCTGCTTGCTCAACTTCTCAACGGTGACAGCGAGATCGGAGAACGCGCGTTGCAGATCAAGCAGATGGGTTTGCTGCGAGCGCACAAAACGGATGAATGGCGCATTACGCTCACGGATTTGCTGCAATGTGCGTTCGCTCTCCCGCTCGATCTGCTGGCGCAATTCGGCGCGCAGTTGATTGCGCACTTCGTCGATCTTCTTGCGGATCGTCTCTTTAGCCTGGCGGCGGCGAGCCGGTAAAATAGCGAGTCCGAGACCGGCGACCGTTAACGCAGCCAGAATGCCGGTCATATCGAGCAAAACAGTGTGAAAGATCGCCACTAGCGTCGCGCCCAGTCCGAGAGCGCCGACCCCGGTAATGGCCGTAGCGGCGACCGATGATTGCACCTCGCTTGCCAGTTGCTGAGCCTCTTGCTGTCGGTTGTAGCCGGTCACAGCCGTTTGCGCCGCTCTGCCGATGCTATCAAGCAGCGCCTGTCGATTGTAGTCAAAGCTACCGCCGATATTCCCCAAAATCCGATCGCGGTGAGCCAGCGCCCGTTGCTGAACAAACTCATCCACACTCTGCTGCAACCGCAGGTTCTTTTCCATCAACCAGTCGATCAGTTTTTGCACGCGCTGGTCGAGCTGCTGATACGCATCGCCGATGACCTCTTGCTCGAAGGCGGCGCGCAGGCGATTGCCATCGAGCAGTTCGCGAATGCGACCCAGGCGGATCGTTTCATCACAAAACCGGTCACCCCGCTCTTGAATGGCAACCAGCACGCGATCGATCTCTGCCAGATGATATTCAGCGTCCTGCTTCAAGTCATCGCCAAACAGGGTAAGCTGGCGTTCGATCTGTTCAATCGCTTGAATATCATCGCGCAGGGTAGCGAGTCGAGCTTCAGTGGCTTCGAGATACCTGGTTGTAATCCGGCGAGCGACGCCAAGCGGTGACAGTACCTTGAGACGAAAACGGGTCTCTTCATCCAGCGTATTGACCACAAAATGTTCAATGGCGGCCATGCCGCTGGCCTGCCACTGCTCGTTGCCAGACCCATCGACTTGCTGACGAGCTTGCAACGCGCGTCGAGCCGAAACCATAAACAATTCCGGCGACTGCTCGAGCACGCGATTGACGTGTTCGCGCACAAACTGAGCCACCTGCTCTTGTTCGGCGGGGGTGAGGATGTCGGCTTTGTTGATCACGACGACAATCTTCTTACCCCACTCCTTAATCAGCTCAAGGAAAGCGCGTTCACTCTCGGTGAAGGGACGGTCGGCAGAGGTAAGGAAGATCACCAGATCGGCTCGGGGAATATAGTCGCGGGTCAGTCGTTCGTGTTGACGGATCACCGCATTGGTGCCAGGCGTGTCAACGACGATGAGCTGGCGCAACATCTCGGCGGGATAATGGTGGAGCCGCAAGCCGGGTTCGATCAGCTCGTCAAACGCTTCGTCACCGTATTTAAGCAGCGTAATTGCATCGGTAGTCGGGGTAACGCCTTCGGGCAGCACTTGCGCGCCAAGTAGCGCGTTAAGAAAGGTCGATTTCCCCGAATTAAATTCACCGGCGACAACGATCAAGAACAGCTCGCGCAGGCTGGCCCGACTACCGGACAAGGCTTTGAGGTCGGCAGGATCAATATCAGGGCCAAACTGCTCGAGTGTCGCCTCGATTCGTTGCAAGAGGCTGTCAAGATCGGACAACAGCGCATCCTGCTGGTCGGTAGTCAGGCGGCGGCGGCGAAACAGGCCGAAAGGCAGGGTTATCACATCACTCCTCACAGCAATTCAGCAGGCGCCCTTCAGATGCCAAGATTGCGGGCGATGACAGCCAGCGCCGCCAGGGCCAGCGCCAGGCCGAACACGCCGTAGAGCAAGCCGGGGGCCAGATTGGCCCGATCCCAGAGCGCATTGCGCCGCGGCGGGCCGCTCGTTTCAATCCGGCGACCACGCCAGTAAGTAACCCGGGTTGACGGGCGCGAACCGGGCAGGGTGAGACCCAGCGTTTGAGCTGCCTGATAGAGTAGCCAGCCGGCGGGCGCAGCCAGCGCCAGCGCTGTGATCGGCCATGGAAGGCTGCGGGTATTTGCCAGAATGATCAGAATGATGAAGAGCGCAATCCAGCGCCAATCAAAACGAAGGACAGGCATATCATGCTCCTTTCCCGATATGGCGCATGATAGCACATGTAGGCACGCCAGGCGACAATCTGTCGCCTGACGGTGCCCGGTTGATGCCTTACACCGTAGCGGTGCCGCTCACACCGTCTGATGGAGTGCCTGCGCGACCAGGGGGGCCAATTCGCGTAGTTCGATGGGTTTGGCCGCGTACAGCTCCACGCCAAGCGCCTGCATCCGCGCGCGCAGGCCAGGGGTGTCGTAGGCAGTGAGGGCAAGGATCGGCAGATACGGGCGATAGGTGCGGACAGCGCGGATCAGAGCAGCCGCAGCGCCGTAGGGGCTGGGATCGACTATCAGCAGATCCACATTGCCATTGGCGCAGGCCAGCCAGGCTTCGTTGGCGTTTGTCGTAGCCTGAACGGTGACCTCATCGCCAAGCAATGTTTGCAAACCTCGCTGGGTGATGAGCGCAGCGGTTGGATCATCATCATATATTTGAATGCGGTAAGCTGCCATGGTATCAGCTTCCAGGTGTGGAATGAGTTTGTTGTTGTCGGAAGGCCAAATCTTGATTGTAATGCTACCCGGTTGCCGCGCTATCGGCGAGCCTTGAGGTAACAACGTATAGTGGTGAAGCGATAACAAAAACATCAGGTTTTTGTGAGATTTTTCACTGTTGGACAAAGCGCAACGATGGCATTCGGTGATGATCTTGCGTCTGTGGATTCGGAGCGCGCGTTATCGGCGCAGTCAAACGTTATCAACAGGATACCGCCAGCGCATGTTGGATCGGCGCATACGGTGACTGATGACCGATTGTGATCACAGATGTGATCATAACTTCGATCATCACCTGACTGAAAACTACTGCGCAAGTTTGGGCTGACAGGTTGAGATTGAACTTACCCTGCCGGTTTCAATCTGGCATCTTCATACTGACCGGTTTTGTCGCATCGGCAATGAAAGACGCTCTCTAACGGCTGCGATGCTCTGATCAACTTGCTGCACACTGAACCAGCGCAATGGCTTCGGTATTCAGTTGATGTTCAGCTTGCTGCCGGGGCTTCGAGCGGCAACAGAATGGTAAATGTTGTCCCTACGCCGGGCTGGCTATCGACCGTAATGCGGCCACCGTGCTGGGTCACGATATGGGCGCTGATCGCGAGACCAAGGCCGGTGCCGTGCGGTTTGGTGGTATAAAACGGCTCGAACAGATGGGGAATGTGTTCAGGCGCAATGCCGACGCCGGTGTCGGTGATTGAGATTGCCAGTGTAGCCGGCGCTCCTGCGCGCGCGGCGATCAGCTCGCTGCTCACCGTCAGCTCGCCGCCACTCGGCATGGCATCACAGGCATTGAGAATGATATTCAGAAAGACCTGCCGCAACTGATCGGCATGGGCCACAATTGGGGGCAAATCATTGGCAAGGCGAGCATGAACCGTCACGTGATTGTGGCGAAGGTGCGTCGTCACCAGTTCGAGCGTCTCACGGAGGAGAGCGTTGATGTTAGCGCTGGTGAGTTCGCCGCGCGAAGGGCGGTAGAAATCGCGCATGCGCGTGATAATGCGGGCGATTCGGCCCAACTCCTGCTGAGCGATGGTCAGGAACGTGCGTTGCGGAGCGTCAGGGGGCAGGTCTTGTTCGACCAGGTAGAGACTGTTGCGCGCTGCGTAGAGCGGATTATTGATTTCGTGAGCGACAGAGGCCGACAGCTCGCCGACGGCGGCCAGCTTGGCGCTCTGCAACAGTTGGGCCTGAGCCGCATTTAACCGGGCTTCGGCCTCGGCGCGCAGCGATTGAGTATGAGCCAGATCGCGCTGCAGAGCAGCGGCACGCTGGCGCTGCATAATCTCATCGATGGCGATCACAGTCAGGTCGGCCAGGGATTGTACGAACGGTAAATCACGGGGATGGTAGAGGTGCGAAAGGCGTTCACCGCATATGATGAGGGCGCCGATACGCTGAATTTCAATGCGGAGTGGCGCCAGAAGAACACTCTGCGGCCAGGCGCCAGCGTCAGTGGTTGGGAGTTGGGCTTGACTCTGTTGTTGATGGATGAAATACTCCAGCTCTGGCCCGTTCAATAACAACGCGCGTGGCGCTTTGGCTGCCACCTCAGCGAGATGGAAGATGTATGGCGCTGGCGTACAGGCAGGTGCAGCGGCGCGCAAATGGAGGCTGCCATCGGTCTCGTGATTAGCAAGGTAAATGTAGGCCGCCGCTGTGCCGGGGAAAAGATTGATTGCATTCTGAACTACCAACTGGACAATCGCGTCGATGTCATGATTGATTAAGAGCGCAGCCGATACCGACAATAGCCCTGCCAATCGTCCGTTGAGGTCGCGGACATAACGAGATTGCAATTCAACCTCGCGCTCAAGCGCGGCAATCCGACTCTGGGCGGCCCGCAACTCTCGTTCTAATCTGGCAGTATGGGCGATGGTATCCTCGCGTTCAATCATATGCACCCGCTCCCCTCTAGGGTATGTCCGGCGGCTTTATGATATACCGTTGACCATGCTATCAGCTCATGTTATGATATGCCAATAATAATCCCAACTATAGTCGCAATTGGGATGGAGCGCAAATGAGTATGACCAGCCAGCCCCGTGTGTTGGTAGTCGATGATGAACAAAATATTCGCCTGACGCTCAATGCCTTGCTCAGCCGGGCCGGTTATGCGGTAACGACAGCGGCTACCGGCGAGGAAGCAGTAGCTCTGTTTGAGCGAGAACCGTTCGATCTGATGCTGGTCGATTTGCAGATGCCCGGAATGAAGGGTATGGAAGTGGTGGCGAAAGTGCGCGAAGCCGGGCACGATGCGATCATTATTGTTCTGACCGGACATGGTTCGCTCGACTCGGCGATTGAGGGTATTCGCTTCGGTATTTTCGACTATCTGCTTAAGACCAGTGATCCCAACCAGATTTTAGCTCGTGTGGCTGCCGGGCTTGAGGAACGGGCTGCGCGTCGTCGCCAGAGCGATCTGCTGGGCACGATTGGCGCGGCTGTGCAAGAGCTGACCGGCGGTAAAGTGACGGCCAGTCCGCCACCGGCACCACCGTCTGCCCCGGTCTCGTCACCGCCACCTCCGCCTGAACCGGCTGGGCGCACGTTGACGATTGGCCCGCTCACGCTTGACACATGGCATCAGACAGCGACCCTCAATGGTCGTTCGCTCAATCTGACGCCAACCGAGTTTCGCCTGTTACTCTGCCTGGCCGAACACGCCGGACAGATGCTCTCGTACACGCAACTGGTGCGGTGCGCGCAGGGCTACGATACAACCGATCTCGAGGCAGGCGAGCTGATCAAGCCTCATATCCATCATCTACGCCAAAAGATTGAGCCAGAACCAAGCGCGCCGCGCTATCTGCTCAATGTGCGGGGTAAAGGGTATATCTTGCAAATTTAAGTGCGAAGCCCTTCCCTGGAAGCCCTTCCCTGAATGGATGAGATCAGGTGTTTTCCGAGTAGCTTCGCGTGTTCTACTAACCACAGGACGACATCATGACCGATGAGTGGCTCTATTTCAATGGCATCAACGCGAGCCGCGGTGAGTATGCCCATGAGCCGCTCGCAGTGGATGAACTGGCCCGTCGCATTTTGGGCGATCGACCATCGCCTGACCAGATCGATCCCGATCCCGAGCAGCGCGCTGCGCTGCGCGATCGGTATCTCAGCGATGTTCGCGGTTCGTTTCGCGTCAAAGAAGGGGTTGACCCGACCGATCTAGCCCAGGCCGGCTGGGCGATCATTTTTCCCGCGACGATCAACGCTGCGCCGTTGCGTGAGGCGTTGAGCGAGTTGCTTAACTGGCGGCGGGCACAGGCTGGCCCACGGTATCGTGAATGTGTCGGACCGCAAGGCTACCGTCCAGGGGAGAGTAAAGTTGCGTTTCTGCGCCGCCAGGGTGCAGCGACCAGCGGCCCGGTTGATCCTGATCGCTTCCCCTACTATCTGTTGCTGGTTGGCTCACCCGAAGAGATTCCATTCCGTTTTCAGTATCAGCTCGATGTGCAGTATGCCGTCGGGCGAATTTATTTTGATACGCTGGAAGAATATGCCGCATATGCGCGCAGCGTGACGCAAGCCGAACGCGATGGTAGCCAATTGTCAAAGCGGGTGGTTTTCGCCGGAGTGCAGAATCCCGATGATGTGGCCACCAGCCGCAGCTTGCACGGATTGGTGCAGCCGCTTGTCGCCGAATTGACCGGCCATCCACAGCGTGGTGATTGGTCGTTTGAGTTGATTGCCGGCGCTGCGGCGACAAAAGATCGGTTGACGCAGGCACTGTATCGCGAGCCGCCAGCGTTGCTCTTCACCGCGAGTCACGGCGTTGAGTTCGATCTGTCTGACGCGCGCCAGATTCGCCATCAAGGGGCAATTCTCTGTGCTGATTGGCCTGGCCCGCAGGCATGGCGCCAGCGCGCGCTGCCGCCACAGTTTTATCTGTCTGCCGATGATATTGCCAGCGATGCCGTCTTGACCGGCGCGTTTGTCTTTCAGTTTGCCTGTTTCGGGGCCGGTTGCCCGCGTGAAGACGATTTTCCCCATCTCCGTGGCATCCGCTCAGCGATTGCGTCACAGGCGTTCATTGCCGGCCTGCCGCGCCGGTTGCTGTCATTGCCACGAGGGGGCGCGTTGGCCTTTGTGGGCCATGTTGAACGGGCGTGGACATTTTCGTTTAGTGACTCTCGCGGTGGCAGACAGATCGAGACGTTTAGCAGCGCGCTACGTCGCCTGCTCTTCGCAGGCGCGCCGGTGGGTTATGCGCTGGAGTTTTTCAACGAACGGTACGCCGAGCTGGCTACCGTTTTGACTGAAGATATTGAGAATGCGCGTTGGGGGCAAGCCCCCGATCCGGTTGAGCTGGCAACGCGCTGGACTGAACATAACGATGCGCGAAGCTACATTATCGTCGGTGATCCGGCGACACGACTATGCGCGCGCGCCAGCACCGGGGTAGAGGCCGAAGGCCAGAGGTTGACCGGCGTACCGGTACTAACCACGCCAGCGGTGACGCCAGAGCCAGGATGGGCAGCGTCGGAGCCGAAAGGAACGGCATCGGAGCCGACTACGCCAGTGGTGACGCCAGAGTCGGGAGGAACAGCGTCAGAGTCGACTACGCCAGTGGTGACGCCAGAGTCGGGAGGAACGGCATCGGAGCCGACTACGCCAGCGGTGACGCCAGAGTCACGAGAGACGGCGCCGACAATGCCGGTGGTGAGCGCTGCGGTTCCGGTACTGGCCGGTAGCCTTCCCCCTGAAACGCCGGTCATTCCGGTGACGCTACCGGATGCTGCGGCCAGTTTCGGCCTTTTTGGCAACAAACCGGCGGAGGCTGTGCAGAAACTTACCGAGTCGCTACAACAATTCGGTGAGCGATTGGCCACGACATTGCAACAGGTGATTGCCGATGCCGCTCATCTTGAAGTAGAAACCTACGTTGCTGTTGCGCCTGAAACCATTGACTACCGTCAGGGAGATTTCAGTGGCGCAACCTTGCGCGCTGTCACGCGCATGAGTCTCGATGGCGACACACAGGTATTGGTGCCCGTAAGTGACGAGGGCATTGACGAGCGATTGTGGGCGATTCACGTGAGCATGGTGCAGCAGGCGCAGGCCAATCGGGCCGAAATGGTGCGGGCCATTGCTGCGGCGGTAGCCGGTCTGTTAAGTGCATTGCAAGGTAAATGAGCGCTGGCTTCACGTTGATCGAGCCGTTACCGATGGCAGTTGCGCCACCAGGGCCATGGCAACCGCTGGCAACAGGTGGCGCCTTTGCCTCCGGCGACCAGATGGATGTGATCTGGCAGGCGCATCTGCCATCAGATCTGGCGACGGCGCAAATGGCATTGCGCGCGGCACAGGCGCAACTTGGCGCGCATGAAATAGCTCTAGCGACGGTCGAGCAACGATTGCAACGGCTGGTGAGCGGAACGGTTAGTTTCAGTGTTTCCACGCCGCCGGCTGAGCAAAACCTGCTCAATGTGTTGTCAGCAACGCCGGCGAGCGCCAGTTTCGGTTTGCGTGATGAGATACAGGAGCGCTGGCAAGCGGCACAGGAACAGGTTATTGCGTTGAGCGCGCAGGTTTGGGAAGCATTGACTACGTATGCGACGGTTGAAACCGTGCAGGGTGGCCAATTGATTGGGCGCACACGGATCAACTGGCACGGTGATGCCCGTTCTCTGCTACTGGCCGGGATCGATCTGGCGCAAGCGAGAATGCATCAACAAACGCTGGCGCTGGCATTGCGCTCACGGGCCGGTTTGCTGCGCCTGATCGGGCTGGTTGGGCGGGGCGCGGCGATTGTGGCGAGCATGGTGGCTTCACCGGCAGGCCCGGTTCTGGCCCTGCCCGCAGTCTGGCAATTCGTGCAAGATGTATTGGCTGAAGTGCGGCAACCGGTGGTATGATGCCTGTGTGGGGATGTAGATTGTCGATACACCGGATTTTGTTCGTCGCTCAATATGGGCTATTCCAGTCATAGCATGCGATTGACCGACAATCAGGGCTGGTTGCGTACTGGCGTATCTGCGTCACAGGCATCACCGATCATCATACCCTGGCTTGAATAGAGGAGTAACTTCATGGCCAGCGAACTGGAAAACTCGATCCGTAGCGCAGCAGCGAAGGTTGCGGCGTATGTCGCCGATGCAGCCGTGATGGAGGTCAAAACATCGTATGTTGTAGTCGGGGCAACAACTGGCCCCGATACAGCCCGCCCGGCAGCCAGGACTGTGATCCGGCTGGATGGCGACTGCGAAGCGACGGTGCCAATGCGGGAAGGTCCAGGTGGCGTGCTTGAGGTTGACAGCGGCTTATTCGAGATCCATCAGGCGAATGTTGCGACTGCTACCGAATACCGGGCGCGGGTACTGGGGGCATTGATCGGTCTGTTACAACGCCGGTAATCCAATGGTGATCGGTAGTGGAATGAAGTGGATCTGACGCGCCGGCTCTGTCAATCTCGTTGTAAAGGGCGCAAGTGTGTGCCCAAAATGAAGGTTATTCTCTCTGCAACTACTGTCTTTGTATTTGAGCATAGCATATGAGCAATCAAACCTTTATTCCGACCAAACTGGCCGAAATTGCGGCTGAGTTTGGCAAAGCGAGTCGCGAGGAAAAGCTAGAGCTATTGTTGGAGTTTTCCGAGCAGTTGCCGCCATTGCCGCCAGAATTGCGCGACCATCGCGGAATGGAACAGGTGCATGAATGTATGTCGCCGGTGTTTGTGACTGCGCTGCGCGACGGCGATCGCATCATGTACCACATCGACGTGCCGCCAGAGGCGCCGACAATCCGCGGTTTTGCCGCTATCCTGCGCGCGGGCCTGAACGGATTGACCCCCGCGCAAGTGCTGGCAGTCTCAGGCGATTTTATTCTCCAAATGGGGTTGCATCAGGTGCTTAGCCCGCAACGGTTGAACGGGATCGGCGCGTTGCTGGCTTACATGAAACGGCAGGCGATGCGCCTGCTCGAACAAGAGCAAGCAGGCGCAGTCTAGACGCGAGCGTTGCGCAACGCTTGCGCAATTGTATTGAAGACGACTGCGGGCCGGCGACCATCGGCGATGCCAAGCCGGTAGAGCAATGCGCGGCGATAGACATGCGGCGAATCGTGGACAAGCCGGCAACGGCGCCGGTGGCCGCCGCAGGTTGAGCTGGTGGTTGTCCTGGATGAAAAGAGCTGAGTGATCATTTGAAGTCTCCACCAATTGTGCTATTGCTCACAATCTTACTATAGAAGGCGCGATGCACTTCGTCAAGCCGGAAAACAGTGACATATCGTTGACAAAAATTGTGACTACGCTTGACAGCATACAGGTTTTGCATAACCGGATTGCAACCGTCAACGTAGCAGTAACTGTATTGTTGTGATCCGTTATGATAGTGATATACCCGGTCAATAATCAGCAATGTGAAACGAGGAGGTTTCATGCCAGCAATGCTCATTAACGGTCAGTGGCAGGCGGCGGCACAGGGTGAGGTTTTTCCGGTTCACAATCCGGCAACCGAAGAGGTCATCGATTATGTGCCACGCGCAACGGCTGCCGACGCCGAGCAGGCGATGATTGCTGCCGAACGAGCCTTTCGCGAATGGCGGCGCGTAACTGCGCATGATAAGGCCCATGCTCTGCACGAGATTGCCCATAAAATGCGCGCGCATGCGGAAGAACTGGCTACGCTGTTGACCCTGGAAGGTGGTAAGCCGCTGGTAGAAAACCGTGATGAAATTGGCTGGTGCGCTGCCTGTTTCGATTACTACGCTGAGTTGCAACGTAATACCCGTGGACGTGTCATTCCGTCGGTTGAACCGACGCAACTGGCGATGGTGTTGAAAGAGCCGTATGGCGTGGTTGCCGCTATCGTGCCGTGGAATTATCCGTTATTGCTGATGTCGTGGAAGGTAGCGCCAGCGCTGGCTGCCGGCAATACGGTAGTGCTCAAACCGAGCGAAATGACGCCACTGGCCACGCTCCGTTTTGCTGAATTGTGTTGCGATCACTTGCCTCCCGGCGTGCTTAACATCCTGACCGGATTTGGTGATGTTGGTCGTGAGCTGGTGGTCAGCCCGCGCACGCAGATGATCGCTTTTACCGGTAGCTTTGCCACCGGACGCGAAATTGCCCGCCTGGCTGCCGACCGAGTCAAGAAGACCCACCTCGAACTGGGTGGGAAAGATGCCTTTATCGTTGCCGAAGACGCCGATCTTGACGTGGCTGTGCCCGGCGTGGCGTGGGCAGCACTGCTTAATGCCGGGCAGGTTTGCACCAGCACCGAGCGGGTATACGTGCATGAATCGATTGCCCGCCCCTTTACCGAACGGTTGGTTGAATTTGTCCGCTCGCTGCGGCTAGGGCCGGGGATGAATCCTGATACCGACATCGGCCCGCTGATCGGCGAAAAGTACCGGGCGAAAGTTGAAGACCACGTTGAGGAGGCGCGGGCGCGCGGCGCGACGATCCTTACCGGTGGTCGCCGTCCGCCCCAGTTTGATCGCGGCTTTTTCTACGAGCCGACGATCTTGACCAATGTTGATCATAGTTTCCGCATTATGCGTGAAGAGACTTTCGGGCCGACCATTCCGATAATGACCTACCGTACCTTCGATGAAGCCATTGAACTGGTCAACGATTGCGATTACGGGCTGGGCGCCAATCTGTACACCAACGATCCCCGCAAGGTTAAGCAGTATTACGAAGAGGTCAAGGCCGGTACCTGTTGGGTGAACGATCCGCTCACCGATAACGATGCCGGGCCGTTTGGCGGGATGAAGTTTAGCGGCGGCGCCCGCGAATTGGGTGAAGAGGGTTTGGAAGAGTTTCTGGAGACCAAGCATGTCCACTGGGATTTCACTATGGCGCGCAAGCCATGGTGGTATCCGTATGGCCGGCAGTCGTCGTGAGCGATGATGTGACCGGCCTGAATGAGCGATCTTTATTGGAGCAGGGTTCTGAGTAGCAGAGCTGACACGCGAGCAGGTGTGGTGTGGTGGCAGTTGCAAGGCCGCTCGTTGAATATGGCGTTCCAGCCGGTGATTTGCGCTGCCACCATAGCGGCGGGTAGTGGCGCTGGGCGCATCAACGCTCGAAACGCAGCGCATTATAATGACAGCGAGTCGCGTCTCTGCTCGTATTGGGTTAATCTGTTTGGATGGAAAGGCTGTCTCAAGCGCGTATGGAACTCTACCCCACGCCCCGCGATGTTGCTTTGATCGATGTCTATCACCTCGGTCGTCCGCACGTCATTAGTGCCTTCTTGCTCCTTGGCGAAGCGCCGGCGCTGGTCGATCCTGGGCCGGCCAGCACTTTGCCCGCGCTGAAGGCCGGTCTCGATGCATATGGGCTGACAGTAGCCGATCTACGCGCTGTTGTGTTAACTCATATTCACCTCGATCATGCTGGCGCAACCGGGTTGATCGCGGCTGAAAATCCCGATCTGGTTGTGCATGTCCACGAGCGCGGCGCGCCACATTTGATCGATCCGTCACGGCTACTTGGCAGTGCCGGTCAACTGTATGGCGATCGGATGGCAACCCTGTGGGGTGATGTGCGTCCGGTGGCTTCCGAACGGATTCGGGTTTATACCGGCGGCGAAACGCTCCGCCTCAACGGTCATCTGCTGCGCGCTTTCGACGCTCCCGGGCATGCCAAACACCATCTGGTCTGGTTTGATGAGTCGAATGGAGCCGCCTTTGTCGGTGACAATACTGGCGTGCGATTGCCTGGGGTGCGAATGACTCGACCGGCGACTCCTCCGCCGGATGTTGATCTGGTTGCCTGGCAGCGCACGCACGATCTGATCGAGCAGCTTCATCCGCAATGGCTCTGTCTTACCCACTTTGGGGCGTATAGCGATGTTGACTTTCATCTCACCGATGCCCGGTTGCGTTTGCAGCAGTGGGCTGAGATTGTGCGACAGAGTCTTCTTTCTGGTCACGATGAAGCAACCGGAGTTGCTGCGCTTGAGGCGGCACTGGCCAGTGAGGCGGCGCATCTGTCGCCGGCAGAGCAGGCTGCGATCATCCAGCAGACCGGCCCACTCACATTGAGCTGGCGCGGGTTGGCGCGTTACTGGCAGAAGTTCGGCAATCTGGGCGCGGCTTCATAATCCGGCGTGGTGAGCTGTTTTCACAAGTGTTTCAGCAGATACACCCGAGTTTCCGTTCAACAACAGATGAGTGACGTTGCGGGGCGACACAGCGTATCTCCCCGCGTTAAAATCTGATCACGACGCGCGTTGATGAGCGTGAACACGGGCGCGACCTGGCGGCTGATCATTCAGGCCATCCCAAGGCATGACAAAGAAAAAAGCTCCGGTGCGTTGTTGTAACGCGCCGGAGCAAAACCGGATAGCAGCGTTGCGACCAGTAACATAGCGGAATGGTGTCACTGCCTCGCAACATGAAGTGTTCAGTATCTGGTTATAACGTTACCTCACCGCGCAAAAAGCGCAGAGCAGTTTCGGCCAGAATAGCGGTACCGATTGGCAGCGCGCGCTCATCGATATCGAAGATTGGCGTATGATGGCCGCGCACAATCCCATCATCGATGGCTGCCCCTAGCATCAACATTGCGCCGGGAGCCTGTCTGGTCATATACGCAAAATCCTCTGCGCCCATCCCGGTGCGCGATGTATCGATGGCATCGGGGCCAAGAAATGCACTGGCGACATTACTCATCCACCCCGCGACTCGCTCATCGTTCCAGCCTGCCGGGTAGCCGCGGGTGATCTTCACCTCGGCGCTGCCGCCGAATGCTTCTGCGACGGCGAACGCTCGTTCCACTTCGCGGGCCAGTTTGGCGCGCACCTCTTCGCTAAAGCTGCGCAGGGTACCCTGGATAAAAATCTCGCTTGGAATCACATTCGAAGCGTGACCGCCGCGCACCGTGCCAACGCTCAGAATTGCCGGCTCCATTGGATTAATCAGGCGAGCGCGAATGCCAAACAGGGCATTGAGCACGTGCGACAGCATAAAGACGGGATCGGTGCCCAGATGCGGGTAAGCGCCGTGACCACCGGTGCCGCGAATGTAACCCTTGAAGTCATCGACTGCCGCCGAAGTCCAGCCACCGCGGATAGTTACCTGCCCGACCGGCAGTGTCGAATCGACGTGGAGGGCGATCACGGCATCAACTCCTTCTAGCGCGCCCTCTTCAACCATCCGCAAGCCGCCGCTCTTCACCTCATCGTCCCATCCCTCTTCAGAGGGTTGAAAGAGAAACCGTACCCGCCCACGCAAGTTCTCAGCGGCGAAGCGTTCGCGTAGCAGGTGAGCAGCGCCGAGCAGCATTGCAGTATGGGCGTCGTGACCACAGGCATGCATCACGCCGGGATTGGTTGAGGCGTATTCGACGCGATTCTCTTCCTGTATTGGCAGCGCATCCATATCAGCCCGGATCGCGATCACCGGCCCGTCGCCATCACCTAATTCGCCGATCACCCCGGTCTTGGCGATGCCGGTAGTGACCTTAATCCCGCCAATTTCGTGTAGTGTATCGGCGACAAGGGCGGCAGTGCGGCGTTCCTGGAAACCAAGTTCCGGGTGAGCGTGAATATCGCGGCGGATGCGCACAATCTCATCCGCCAGCGCCTGGGCGCGTTCGAGCATCATTCTTCTGTCTCCTTGCTACTGATCGCGACACAATGCGTACCACTGTATCAACCAGTGATTGCCGGTGAGGTATGGCCGGGTAGCGCTTCGGCTCGCGCGCAGCTTATGCTGTGCGCCTGCCACGCATACGGCTCTGTGTTTGTTGCTTCAATGCATAACTGATACCGTCTTGCAACGAGGCTAGCGCGCGAATATGGCTTAGATCCAAACCCAGGCCAACGATCGTCTGCGCTACCTCAGGTCGGATCCCGGTAAGCAATACCTCGGCGCCGAGCAGTCGCACAGCCTGCGCTGAACGCAACAGGGTATTGGCAACCTGAGTATCGACGACCGGCACGCCAGTGATGTCAAGAATGACGATGTGCGCGCCAGTTGTATTAACCCCTTCAAGCAATGTCTCAATGACCTGTTGGGCGCGCATACTGTCAATGCTGCCGATCAGCGGCATCGCAATCACGCCCTGAATAATGGGCACGATTGGCGTGCTCAATTCGCGTAGCGCTGCCTGTTGGGCGGCGATAATGCGTTCGTTGAGCGCCTGTCGTTCTTCAGCGGCCTGCCGTTCGGCGGTTACATCGCTGATAAAACCCTCGATAGCGGTAAGTTTCCCATTATCATCAAATACGCCGGAACCACGTTCCCACACCCAACGAATGCTGCCATCAGCGTGACGGATCCGATAGGTGACTTCATATGGTCGCTGCTGATGTATTGCAGTCAAGATGCTTTCATGCACGACCTGATAATCTTCGGGCAAAATCAATTCAGAAAAACGGCGACGTGGCGGTTGTTGATCAACGGATAAGAAATCACTGACAGGATAACCGGTTACGTCCGATACGCCAGCGCTGAGGAATTCGGCAATCCAGCCTTGCTCAGTTTTAGGAATCCGGTAGGCAATCCCCGGCAGATTACGGATCAAACTGTCGAGCCGGCGCTGACTCTCGCGCAACGCCTCTTCAGCGCGAATTTGTTCGGTGATGTCTTCGGTCTGCGACAGCCACCCGGCTACCCGGCCATCAGGGTGGTACAGCACAGCGTTATACCATTGACAAATGATTATGCGCCCATCTTTGGTCACATTGGCATTGCGACTATTCGCCGCCTGACCACTCAGCAGCGCATTCACGATCCCTTCAACGTGTTCGCGAGCAATGTTCGGCACCAGCAACTCAATCGCATGTTTTCCAATCGCTTCCTCGGCGCTCCAGCCAAAAATGCGCTCAGCCGCCGGATTCCAGCGGGTGATGATGCCGTGCTCATCAGCTTCCAGGGTTGCCAGCGGTGAAGTGCGAAAACTCTGTTCGAGGCGCTGATTGAGCATGTGCTCGCGACGCAGAAGCGACTCTTCCTCTCGGATCAATATCTGTTGAGCCGCGGCAATAATATCAGCGATTGGCCCGGCGGCTGCCGGATTGTCGGCAAGGAGCTGCGTGGCCCGCCGACGGGTAGTATCGAGTCGGGTAAACTCAACCACTATTGATTGGCCGTTACAAACCAGTGTGAGCAAGTGATCAGGACTATTGGTACTCAATGCTTCAGCTAATGCGATCAAGAGAGGGCGCTGATCGGCGGGCACTGATGGAATCCGCGCGCGCAGTGCATCGGCAATGGCAAGCTGTGTTGTGCTCATACTGGCATGTTCCTATCGCCGAAAAGAGGTGTTGCGCAATGATGTTCAAGTATACCACATAGGTGACTATACCACATAGGTGACGATTGGTGATAAGGCAAGTAATTTTCGCCCTGCCTGTAGATGTTCCGGCTGGTGGCATAGCGTGTCGCCGTACCAGGCTAGTTGACAGTCTGGTACGGCAACATCTGTCAGCGCAGATTGGCAAATACGTTACGTTGGGCTGTCAACTCATGTTCCCATCCGACGAGCCACACTGCTCGCCGCCACTGACGAGACATGTCCTCATTCCGCATTTCGTCGCATCCACCAGATACCGGCTGCAATTGCGAGCAGCAGTACCAATCCGATGACCAGGGGCAGTGGCGGGCCGGTTGGAGGACTGTCTGTCGTCTGGCGTTGCGCTTCTGGCGGCGGGCCGGCCTGCCCGCCAGCGCCAGTTGCTGATAGATTGCTGGCATGCTCGCCGTTTGATGGCGCTGTGAGCGCCTCAATGCTCTCGCCAGTCGCCGATGGATTGCGCTGAGCCGACTCGGCAACTGCGGCCATTGGCAAATCGGCGGTAACGGTTGGTTCTTCAAGCGGAACGGCGGCTGCCGCAGCGGGAGGGTTGGTTGGCGCCGCCATGGCCTGTGATTGATTGTCAAGCGTTGACCGGGTGCTCAATCCAATCACTTGCCAGCCGATCAACATAACTACGACGAGCGCAACCAATCCACTCAATGGTTGCAACCAGGCCGGGAGTGTAAACGCGCGCCGGCGAGCGCTCACCATTTCGGGGGTCAGCGTAAACGAGCGCGGTGGCGCGACCCACGGCTGATCACGCAACAGATCGCGGGTTGCGCGCAGCTCGGCCAGTTCACGGCGTAGCGTCGGATCACCGGCCAGGCGTCGTTCGAGCGTCGCGCGTTCGGCCAGTGTGAGCTGGTTGTCTATGTAAGCCGAGAGCAATTCTCGATCGCGCTCGGGCAATTCTGATTGGGAGGTGGGCGATGTTGTCATTGATCGTTCATCTGGCTATCAGCCGGGTATCATCGTGCAGTATTTGACTCATCATCTAGACGGAATTTTAACGGCAAGAGTTCCCCTGCCCGCAATATATCGCGCAATTTGGCGCGCGCCCGACTCAGGCGCGATTTCACCGTGCCGAGCTGCACGCCAGTAATCTGAGCGATCTCTTCGTATGTTAAACCCTGAATATCGCTCAGCACGATCACGATTCGCTGATCCTCTGGCAAGGCAGCCAATCCGTGCTGAATCGCTGCGCTCAGCTCTTGCCGTATGACAACGTCATCCAGACTTTCCCCTGGATCGGCGACATCCGTTCGGCCACCCTCATCTTCATCATCACTGCTATTCAACGAGACAGATGGCCGGCGCTGGCGCGTGCGTAACACATCGTAGCAGGCGTTAGTGGCAATCCGCAGTAGCCAGGACTTCAATAAACCACCGCGAAAGTTGCGAATATTACGAAAGGCGGCAATAAACACTTCTTGGGTGGTGTCGGCAGCAGTATCGACATCGCCCAGCATACGGTAGCAGAGGTTATAGACGCGAGTTTCGTACAGCCGCACGATCTGGTTGAACGCATCAAGATCGCCCGCTTGCGCTGCGCTGATTAGTCGTTGTTCTTCATTTGCCATGCAGTCGCTCGTCTTTCAGGCCAGCCTGCGCTCTATTATACCGCCTCGGCGGCAGGGTCAAAGACCAGTTGGGCGCGCTGGAAGAGAAAATCGCTGACACGACGCAGGCTGATCAGGCGGAGACGAGGTGGATGTTGCGGAGGGAAGCCGGTTCCTTCCACCAGGCCAGGACGCGCTGGCGCAGGCGGGGTCGGATTGCCAACGATAATCGGGCTGATAGTCAGGAAGACTTCATCGATCAGGCGCGTGGCTAGCAGGGTGCCATAGGTGCGACCGCCACCTTCGCTTAGCATTGTGCGAATCCCGTAATGCTGGCGCAAGGTGACAAAGGCGTCGGCCAGATCGATCTGGCCATCGGCCCCAACCAGGCAGATGAGCTGGGGATAGCGGGCCTGAGCGCGCTCGGCGCCAGACGCAGTCGTAATGAGAAACAGTGCGCGCGGTAAGGTTAGCGCAGTTGCCACCGGCAATTCACCGCTGGCAGAGAGTATCGCCAGCGCCGGTAATGGAGGGCGATCTTCGGCGGCGCGCAATGCGGCGAAAGCTGACCAGTCTACCAGTTCGCCCGGCTCCCAGCGATGACGGCGCGCGGCGCGTAGTGTGCTCGCGCCGAGTAGAATGGCGTCGGCGCGGGCGCGGACGACTTCCATCAGCCAGTGATCGTAACGATTGCCGCGACTGATCGCGTTACCGCCGTTCCATCCCGGCTGGTTGAAAGCGATTCGGCCATCGTGCGACACGACGAAATTTGTCCATACAGCCGGTCTCGATTCGGGGATCGTCGGTAAGCGCCAGTCACCCTGATAGATGGCGCGAATCTCAGCCGGCAGCCCTGGGCCGTGATTGGGTTCCTCTTCAAACAAGAGCGAAAACGGCTGCATCATGCGCCAGATCAGGCTACCACTGCGCCTAACCGGCTCTGAGCGGCCAGCATGCGATCGCCTGGCAATACCTGCGGCTCGATCACATCGCGCTGAATGTAAAGATCAACCTGGCCGCCGAAGCGAACGCTGGCAATGCGCATACCGGGTGTCAGAGTGGCGCCCTGGCTGGTTTCGCAGCGTAGCCAGCGTCCAAGTGGCGCTGCAATAATTGAGAGCAACACTGGGCCCCAGATCGTCTCGATTCCGATATACAGTCGCTCGTTGCGTTCGGGGGCCTGGGGATCGCGCAATGGACGATGGTCGCCACTGATCTGTTCAAGGTATGCGACCCGTCCGGCCACCGGCGCGCGACAGATTGGCACATCGAGCGGGCCGATAACGGTAGTCAGGCGCAAGCAATCGCTGTGTACGAAGCGATGTTCGTACACTTCGCGCACACCCTGGATATGACCATCGGCAACTGCGAAGACGGCGCGCGGCTCGTCGGGTGGGATGCGACGCGGATTGCGGAAAAGTGCCGCTGCCAGCGCTGTGAGCGCCAGGGTAGCTGGCGCCAGGCGGGGGCGCAGACCGAGCGCAAGACCGGTCAGCCCTAAACCGATGCCAACGACAGCCGTCGCTTCGGCATCAAAACCGGGGAGAGCAGGTTGACGCTGATTGGTTGTCGGCTCTGGCATACGAATACCCGACAGAACGTTTGCCGCTACACGATACCTCGATTCTAGCATGAATGAGCGGCCTGCGCAAACGGGTGTTACCGGCAGCGCCTGGCGCAGTTGGTTGTGACTCCGGTGAGTATGATCCAACTTACACTGGTGATATTCCCGTATTGACGCATTGTGTCAGATTGATTACACTATGGTAATCATAAGCTGTTCGGTAAAGATTTGTGTCGTGAAAGGAAGGCCCTATGGAGCGGACGGTTGGCGAGGTGATGCATGTTGGTGTGTTAACCTGCCGGCGCGAGACCCCGATCCAGGATGTCGCTCGCCAGATGTCGGAGCAGGACGTTAGCGCGCTGGTGGTCGTTGATGATGAAGGGTATATGGTGGGGCTGGTCTCGCGCACCGATCTGGTGAATGCGCGTCTGTATGAACAGTACTGGAAGCATTGGCGCGGTCTGACTGCCGGCCACATTATGATCACCGATGTGGTGTCGGTCACGCCGCAAGATACGCTTCAGCATGCCAGCCGCCTGATGATGGAACGTCGGATCCATCGCGTTGTGGTGGTGGAACCGGGCGAAAAGGGCCTCCGCCCGATTGGCGTTCTCTCGGTCACTGATGTGGTGCGTGACATTGCCAACGAGTAGGGTATTGACTAGTGCAGGTAGTCCCTGATCTGCCCGATCCACAATCCTGCCCCCTGCGCTACTATTGCGGCGAACCAGCCGGTTGCGGCCAGACGGCCCCAGCCGGCTTGTTGGGCAAGATGGTCGAGAGCGATGCCGGCAGTTATGCACCAGGCGGGGTAGAGGAAGAGCGCCCAGCGTAACCCTTGATCGGCTACCAGCAGCAGCGCGAGACTGGTGAGTGCGCCTCCCCACCACGCGCTGACCAGCCAGCGCAACCGGCTGGCAGTTGGGTGAGGCGCTCGCCATAGGAGCCAGAGGCCGATAAGATTGGCAATCGCCAGCCCTATCGGGATGGACAGGCTGCGCCGCTGTGGTGGTTGAAGTCCCGCCAGCGCTTTCATTGTGTCGGCGATAATCTGTATTAGCGCTTGTCCACCAATGGCGCCTTGCCCACTCCGGTTGCCGATCAATGCAATGTAGACAGGGGTGGTATACATAATTAGCATTGCCAGGGCAATGCCGCCAGCAGCCGCGATGAAGAGTCGAAATGGCGAAACCACCATCGGAGGTTGTCGCCAGGCCAGAACCCAGCTCCAGCCGATCAGTAGACCGAATCCCAGCGTAACCCCGGAATGTGCCATCAAGCCGGCAGCAATGGCCAGGGCTAACCCTCCAAGCTGCAATCGTGTGCCTGTCCTGGCTGCGGCTCCGGCGCTTAACCCGATCAAAGCCGGCAGAATTAAGGCCTGTCCGCCAATATTGGCTAGCTCGCCGATGGTGAGTGCTTCGAGCGATTGCGTCGCCATGACGTAGCACGCTGCGCCCAGAAGCGCTGCGCGCTCACTAAACCCTCCTTGCCTGATCCACCACCAGATCGCAATACAGAAAAGGCTGTCGAGCGCAACTGCCGTGATTGTAACCAGCAGTCGTCTACTGACAAAATCATCGCCGTACAAGAGTTGGAAAGGGAGCGCGAGCAGGTAGAATCCGGCAGGGTAGGGCGCCAGGCCGCCGCCGGCTTCAGACGGAAGACCGGCGGTGAGGTAGACATGACCCAATCCCAGCCGCAGCAGGTTGTTAGCGTGAAAGCCGGCGTCACTGCTGATCGCATGTGGATGCAGTAACCCGGCCAGCCTGACCAGAATGGCCAGCAGCGCGATCGCGATTGCCTGCCGCCAGGCCACCTGACGCGGCCAGCGCAGCGCCAGGATGACGCCAATGGTCGCTGTCGCCAGGGTCAGTAAGGCCAGGTGCGGCATCAACAACCCAAATGCCGGTCGCGCCAACCAGATTGCCGCCAATGCCGTCAGGCCGCCGCCGCCGATGAGCGCCAATCCCCACCGCGATGGTAACGCAACTGCGCGTCCCCATATCCAGGCTGCCGCCAGGGTCACTCCGATCCAACCCAACTGTCCCCAGTCGGGCGAACGCCAGCCGTTAACAGTCTGCACACGCACAGCGCGCAAAACAAAGCCAAGTGCGCGCGGGTCGTTGCTAACCTGAAACGGCTCACTGCGCATTGTCAGACGCACCGTTCCCTCAGCGGGGACGAGAATGGTATATCGACGCGCAGACGAGGCCGGTAGCTCAAGCTGAAATAGTGGCCAATGACCCGCTTGCCATGCCGACAGCGTTGGCGCACCGTCGGGCCGTCCACCCTGCGCGCGCACCGTGATCAACCAGTGTCCGCCACCAAGGCCGGGGAGGGTGAGCGTGCTCTCTGGTTGTGTCCAGCGGTAAGGATCGCGCGCGCCGGGCAATTCCCACCATGCCGCTACGGCTGGATCGGCTGGTTCGGCGGCATGCACTCCCTGCAGGAACGGCGTATCGTCTTCCCGCCGGCGCGTGATCGGATCACCGCCAACCGCGAGTTGCACGGTTAGCGGGATCTGATAGGCTAACCCGCAACCGATCAGGATCAATCCCAACGCGAGCAGAGCGGGTAACCATTCATCGCGCGCTACGATCATCGCCAGGCGACGGAAATAAGGCATAGTTTGCGTCGTAATTATGATTTCCCGCTCCCCCAGGTAATCACGATCACCCCAATTACGATGATCAGTGCGCCGACCAGTCGCATCAACGTAACCGGCTCATTCAACAACACTCGCGAAGGGATCAGGATAATCACGTAGTTGAGCGCCAGGAGCGGGTAGGCAAACGAAAGATCAACGCGCGAGATGACGCCTAGCCAGAAGATGGCGCCACCAAAGACGAGGCCGAACCCCAAAAGAACGCGCCAGTCGGTAAAGGTAGTCCAGAGCACCTGCGGGTTGAGCGAGAAGGCGCCAACTTTTGCAGTCACTTCATTCATGCCGATCTTGAGCAGCACTTCGCCGGTGACGGTGAGAGCGCTGGCTGTGATCAAGAGGGTGAGAACCAGCAACATAGTCGGTACTTTTTGTGAAAAGGAGAAAAACGGTTTCATCATGGTCGTCGGCGTAGGACATACACTGCGTAATCGCAAATTCCCGAACGGAGATGGTAGTTGCGCGTAATATCGAACCCATTACCAAACATGGCCTGATAATCGCCATCGCGGCGAATATAGCCCCCGCGATCAAGCGCATGCATCAAGTGCCCGAGTGGATTCTGTCCTGGCGGTGGTGGCGTATCCTCCATAACCAGCACCGTCGCGCCTGGTCGCATCACCCGGTAAACCTCATTCATCACAACGCGCGCAGTGGCATCGGGCAGGTGGTGCAACACGCCGAGAATCAGACCGGCGTCAAACGTCTGCGAAGCGAAGGGTAACGATTCACCATGTGCAGCAACGTATGTGCCTGGTCGGCGCTTGACAGCAAAGCGGATGTAAGTGAGCGATGGATCGACGCCGACGTATCGTTGAGGCGGGAAATCAGCGGCAAATTCACCTGTGCCACAACCGAGGTCGAGAAACCGGCGACGATCGCCATGCCATGGGCGTAGTTCGCGGGCAATCGCCAGATGTTCACCCGTGAAACCGGCTTCGACCAGCCAGCGTAGCCAGTTCCATAGTTCAGGGGTAGCGCTCAGGCGGTTGAGGATGGGATTGAACATACAGATAACCAGTATTCATCAGATGAGCGGTGACGCGCTGTAAGAGGCTCCATATTATTGAACAATGTCACACCCTTTGATTATATGCGGGAATAGCGTTGCAGAGATACACCTTGGGTGTGACTTGATTAAGTGTTGATTGATTCCGCTGACACCCCCTATCTGGATCAACCGACATCACCGGTTGTAATGCTCTCGGTTCTGTCACTTGCGGGCCAGCGCGATAACCGACAGGCCAAACGGCAATCTGCCGCCACGAGCGATTACTGCCGCTTCCAACATCATGGGCAACCGCAATGCGGCGTTCATTGGCGACGCCGGTAGTTCCATCGCCGAACTGTTGCTCGATTCTGGCAGCAGACGTTCGAGCAGGCGCAGGGTGGCCGAAAGCGGGAAGAGTAAAGTTAGCGCATAGGTCAGGTGTTCAATCGTAAAACCACTCTTGCGGAGCAGTTGAGCCAGTTCGCTCGCGGTGTAACGGTGACGAGTATGAACCTGGCGGTCGTGACGCGAACGCAGCCATTCGTAGGCAGGCAATCTGATCAGTAGCCGCCCGTTGGCGCGCAAAACCCGTCGCACTTCAGCTAATGCCTGCTGTTCATCGATGACGGCCCGATGGTACAAGACATCGAATGAGGTGACCAGATCGAAGCTCTGATCAGCAAACGGCAATTGCATGACCGAACCGCGCGCTAACCGACCAGGAATTCGCTCACGAGCCAGACAGAGGGCTTCGGTGGCCAGATCAAGGCCGACAACGTCGCCGTAACGACGCAGGCAGAGCGCATCGCCGCCGGTGCCGCAGCCGGCGTCGAGAATGCGTAGATCGCGGCGATTGCCGAAGGCGCGGTTGAGGAGAGCGGTATTAATTGCGCGCATACCACCATACCACCAGTGCCGCAGCTCAACCGCTGCCATTGTTGTGTACTCATTCTTTTCCATAGCCGGGCGGACTATACCAGATGGCGGGCAAGCTGGCAAGTGATACGTTCGGAGGTAGCCACCAGTAGGGTTATCCAGCAAAGAAACGATAATGATGTTATTCAGACATCAAATCAATTGGTGAGCGCAGGTGACCCAGTTCGGTACATTCGATAATTACTTCATCGCCGGGGTTTAACCAGGGGCCATCAGCGCCGTTGAGATCGAGCAGACAACCGCCGTCGGCTACGCCACTTACAAAGACTTCGCCAGGGTAGAGAGTGGTATCACGACTGGCGAAGGCGATCAACTCGCCGAACGAAAACCGCATCAACGCTGTATTGTAACGGCTGATTTCGCGCCCATTAATGACGAGCCGCAGGGTAAGCATAAGGCGACCATCATCATCGCGGTAATATTCCAGTTCATCGGATGTCACCAGCCATGGCCCCAACGATGTGGCGAAATCGCGTGGCCGGAGCGAGGCCAGCAATGGATCACGAATCGCCCAGGCATTGACCAGGAAATAGCCGGCGATACAGGCATCGGCTTCTTCAACTGGAATATTGCGTCCACCACGGCCAATTACGCATCCCAACGCCATGCCGCAGTCGAGCAAGCCGGACTCTGGCAACTCAACCGACTCATCAGGGCCATAGATAGTCGTATGGCCGGCAAAGCGAAAGGCGGGAAACCGCTGATGGCCCACCCAGTAGCCGGCGGCCTGACGTAAAGCTGAAGTTTGCTCGCTGACCAGCGCATCGAACTCGCGTAACGAGACAACCTGCGGCAACGGCGCGACAAGTCGTACCTGATGAATTGGCACCATCAGGGCGGTATCGCCAATCGTCAGGCCTGCCTGCCAGTCAAATCCATCGAGCGGTGTTTCAGTCGGATCCTCTCCACCTATGACGTTCACCACTGCCTGTACGATGTCAGCCGCCGCCGCCAGGTTAACATCGGGATGATCGCCGCGCAGAATAGTAAGCATATCCCACGGCGCTTCAGCAGCATCTTCACTGATGAGGGGCGCTGCTGCCGCCAGATCGATAATCGTTTCGCCGAGCAGAGCGCCGGCTCGCGCCGCGCCGCCGGAGGGTGAAATGAAGCTAAGCAGGCGCATGGTATCTCCTTCCCGGCATATCGTAAAGTGTTGGCGCTTTATAGTCTACCCCGATTCTTGTGCTGCGAGTCAGTCAATCATCCATGTTGACCGGCCCGCTCTGCGTCTTTCTCCTTATCCCGTTGTTCTTGCCGTCGCGATGGGGAATATGATGGCTGGGAGCGCGTTGCCAGAGAGAGCGGGTGAGGATAGGTGGATGGTGTGTTGTGGGGTTGACGTAGGGGCAATGCACGCATCGCCCCCCAGGACGCCGCGCGCATCGCCCCCACCCCCTGCAACCGAAGGATGGTTCAGGTCGAACAGAAGGATTGCTCAAAAATGCACACATCTACGCCATAAATTGCCCCCGTTTCCTCTAGGCAAGTCCCGTTAGACATGGTAAGATATTGCATATAAACAAGTCTTGTACACTGCAATCAAAAACAAATGGAGTACTATCGTTATGGAGTACGAGCTGACCGAACAACGCACCCTCAGTCGTCTGGATCTGTATATCCTGCTCTACTGGTTGATCTCGTTGATCATAGGGATTCCCCTGCTGGGCGATTGGTTAAGGAGTTGGAACGTACCGGCAACACTGGCGAATCCCTGGTTTGTAGTCTTTCTGCTGGGTAGCTTTGCATTCAGTCAGGTGTTGTATGTGCTGGTGGCTCGCCATGATGACCGTCCGTTTCTCTGGGGACCAACTATTATCTTCAGTATTGGCAACGGCGTGATTGAAACGTTTGCGTTCGCCGCCGTTTATCGCATCGGGGCCTGGATTGGCGATGGTCTGGCGACACTGTTCTGGCCAGCACTGGTTGGATCGCTCGGTTTTGCAATCGGGTTTACTGCCTTTGTAATCTATGGCGGTGTGATCCACGGCATGTTTTGGTTGCAACAACTGCCTCCCCACCTTGACGACTCTCCGCGTTCGATGCGGATCCGCAAGCTGCGTCCGCTGGCCGAGATGGCGCTGGTGTTGGGCTGGAGTCTCTGTTTTTATCTCTACCAGGATATTTGGACTGTTATCTTCATTCATATTCTGGTCGATCTTGGTTTGATGCTGCGGGTGCGACCGCCGGTCTTCCTGGGCGCTAGCCGGCGAGCTGGTTGATCGCATTTGTGTGGTTGCGCGCCAGTCGTGCTCTGTTGCATCAGGTGGGTTTGGGTCTGGTGATTAGTTCTTCATCAGACGCATACGAACTGTTGCCCCTAACCAGAGGTCTTGATCTGTATCGATCAAGAAGGGTAAGTGTGGGCGTAGTCGGCGTCGCACCGGCCCGTTAAAGACTCCAGATGGACTGGCCAGATCGACGATTTGGGCTGTCTCTTTGTTCAAGATGAGTTGCGCATGGCGGAGCGCAATGTCCGGGGCCAGAACTATTAGATGACAGGCCGGATCGCTGCCAATGGTGAGGATACCATCGGGCAGGCTGATTGTTCGTTCGCCTTGCTCGTCATAGATCACAGCGCGCCAGCCGATGGTAGTCGGTGATGTCGTTGATACATTCACTCTTCGCGTTGGTTGCCGGATTAGTTTGATACCTAGTAATCCGGTACCTATCAGTCCAAGCCCCAGTATGCCGATGAGCCATGTCGGTTGTTCTGGCGTGGCAACGACCAGAGTGGCGCTTTGACCACAAGCATATACCAGTGCTGCCGATGGTAAGGGATGGCTAAACTGCGCGCGCCAATAACCGGGCGCGTAGGAAGTGATTGCCTGTGGGCGCTGTGGTGGCGCTTCATCAACCCATACTGTTGTGTCGTCTGGTCGGTAATGGCAACCAATAAGCAGCGCCCACGCCGCTGACGAGATTCGTTCGACGCCGAGAATGAGGGGCATTGGAGTGTATGAGGGAGCAGGAGGGATACTTGCAGCGGCTGTTAACGCTGGCCATATGATGATCAGCATCAGCAGGATTAAGAGGGGTTGGCGGCGCATAACGATCTCCTCGCGCGGTACAGCTCTCATCATGTAAACCGCGCGAGATGGGGAAACGTTGCGCATTGTGAGCGGATTTTGGTCAAAAAGGCGTCATCCCGCGCGCCATGTCGTCAGGAGTCGCTTTGCTGGTGGGCGATGGCCGATTTTCAGGCGTGAGCATTGCCCTGCGCGCCCTGTCGCCAGGAGCCGCGCTATTGCCTATTTCATGAGACGCATCAGCGCATCTTGCGGTGATCGGGCGGTAGTGATAGTGGTCATATCAACCCCTAACGCAGTAATCGTCTGCGCCATCGTCGGAGAGATACCGGTTATCACTGTCTCGCACCCGATTAGCCGTAGCGCCTGCGCCGTTTGCAAGAGATGTCTGGCGGCTGCGGTATCGAAAGCCGGTACGCCGGCCACATCGATAACAACCACGCGCGCGCGGCGGGCGCTTACGGTCTTGAGCAATCTGTCTGTCAGCGTTGCGGCGCGTTGATTGTCGATTTGACCGACAATCGGCGCCAGTAACACATCGGCGGCAATTTCAACGGTTGGTGTTTCTAGTGATTGCACCAGTGTCCGTAGCATCTGCTCGGTGGCCTGGAGTTGAGTTGCTTGCTGTTCCAGTTGCGCTGCATGCTCTTCGGCGCTGCGGGCATGCATGCGCGCTCGCGCTGCTTCGCTCGTCGCCTGGTGGGCGAGTCCCTCTAGCCGTTGCAACAGGTAGAGCGATGGCGCCAGAGCCAGGGCTGTGCTGGCAAGGTAGAGACTGATCGCAGATGTCCAATCGGCAATAGTGCTTTGTGAAACCAGTATTGCAGGCGACACAAAGCTTGCATTGCTGGTAATGTAGAGCGCTGCGGTGCTCAACATCGCAATCAGTGACAGGATGAGTGTAGTAAGCGCTCCCCACCGACCAAAATAGATGAGCGCCAGCAGACAAACTCCGATCCAGATTAGCCGGCCACTGCCGATCAGCCCAAAGAAGACGAGCAAAAAGGTTGCTATTGCCCCTAAGATCGTGATGAGTAAGAGCGCGCGAACAGTTAAGTTGAGCTGTCGCATAAGGGCGACGGCAACAATCATGGCGTAAGTCAGGGTGTACACACCAATGTAAGGCAATGCCTGCTCGCCCATGACATTGTAGTCAGACCATGATCCAGCTACCAGGGCCAGACCACCCAGCGCCACGAGTACCCACGACAGGTTGTTGAGGATTTGCAGTCGCCACTGTGCAATGACCTGATCGGAAGCAGGCGCAATTTGAACAGTGGGTTGTACGCTCTCCATGACGTTATCTCCGTGAAGAGGTAGTGTTATGACTTGCGTCAGTGAAGAAGGATCGATGCTGCGAGTCATCATTTTTACTGATCAGCAGTTGTTCCGGCAATTGTATCATCAGGGGTGAAAGGTTGACAATAGGTGTCGTTCAGCGCCGCTTATTGCCGGGTCGGTAAGCTGCCAATCAGCGCGCCATCACTTAGTTGCAATGCAACCTGATCGTCGTTGAACATAATCGGTGCCGCAAGGCGCATTCCAGGCTGGCACGCGATAACATCGACGATTGCCAGTGTCTGACCATTAGCGGCGGTGAATGTAAACGGACGCCCCCATTCGGCGATGGCGCGCGCGAAGGCGTAAGCTCGCTGTACCGGCCAATCGGCGCTGAAGGTGAAGTCTTCCTCCCGCGGTGTGGGTAAGAAGCTGCCGGCGGTTGTTTGCGGTTGTGGCTGCCATCCCGGTGTTTGCAAATCGGTCAGCGCCTTGGGTAACATCTGGGCTGCTTGTTGTCCTGCCAACTGCTCCAGGATACTCAACCGCTCTCCTGCCGGAAGTTCAAACCACTCCTGACAGACAATCGGCCCGTGGTCGAATTCTTCGTCCATCAGGTGTAATGTCATTGCTGTGCGCGTCCAGCCCAACCGCAGTGCCCAAAAGAGCGGTTCTGGCCCCCGTAGTTCCGGTAATGGTGAGGGGTGCAGGTTCAGAAAGCCGTAGCGCGGTACTGGCAGGAGTTCACGCGGGATTCGCCAAGGCCAGCAAGCAACAACAGCCAGATCAACCGCTTGTTGATGAAGCAGCGTTGCCAGCATCGGCATGCCATCTCTACTCACGGCAATGCGGGGAATACCGGCGCGTTCGGCGAGCACAGTCAATGTCTCCGGCATTACAATCTCTCGTTGCGGTGATGGTGTCGCCAGTGGAAAGACGGTCAGCGCCGGCATCCCCCTCGGTGCCGGGAATACCACTCCAACCACCTGAACCGGTAATGCCGGTAGACTATGCCAGACTGCCAGCGCCAGAGGCCCCGGTATTGCAAACAGGATGATTCGCATGAAGCTCCTTTTCTTTCGGGTATAATAAATAACGATGTCACCAGATTGTACACATGAAAGAAGTGTCTATGCCCCGCATGGTGAATTGTGTAAAGCTTGGGCGTGAGCTGCCCGGCCTCGATAAGCCACCCTTCCCCGGCCCGCTCGGCCAGCGTATTTACGAGCATGTCTCGGCGCAGGCCTGGCGTTTGTGGCCGCAACAAGCGACGCTCATCATCAATCATTACGGTTTGAGTTTGGGCGATCCCAACGCGCAGCAGATCCTGATGAAGGCAATGGAAGAATTCTTCTTCGGCGAAAATGCGCGCATGCCGGAAGGTTGGACTCCGCCGTCGGCTGCGCCGGCAAAGGGGGGGCCGCGCCGCAAATGATGTTTCCTAGGCGGTTGTCGTCATTAGCGGGATCGCCGGCATAATGGTAAACCGTAGACAGGCGTGCGCGGCTCGTAGTGCCGCTTCGACTGTTGCCGGATCGGGGCCACGCGCGAAGATGAAGCCGAGATAGCTGTTGCCTTCCGGTAACGGTACCAGTGGGTAATTGATCGGCGCAGTGATTTCTACTGCCTCGACGCCGGGAATAGCCTCGGCTGCCGCAATGCCATCCACGCTGCGCAAGATGCCGGCCTGCGGGATCGGGATCATCATCACCCCGCCAGCCTGACCAGTCTGACTCAGCGATTCGATAGGCAATCCGGCAGCCTGGCGCAAGATCAATTCTTCAAGAGGAGTATCGCTGCCAAATCGTAATGTGCGCGAGCACAGGCCACCGATGCTGCGGTTCGCCAGTTCGATCATCCACGCGCCACGCTCGTTGCTCCGCAACTCGGCGTGAAGTGGTCCCTGCTCCAGGCCGATGGCTTGCGCTGCTGCTGCCGTGACCTCGTTGATCTCCCTCTGAACCGCTATCGGCAGGCGTGATGGCGTCACATAGATCGTCTCTTCGAAGAATGGCCCGTCAAGCGGATCGGGCTTATCAAACAGCGCCAGAACCTGCACCTGTCCACGATCGATCAATCCCTCCAAAGCGACTTCAAACCCTGGAATAAACTCTTCAACCAGAAATTCGTGTGTTCCTGTCCCTTCAATTTGATCAAGCAGCGCTGCCAGTCGTCTCGCCGCAGCGATGAATTGAGCGGGATTGTCGGCCCGGATGACGCCACGACTCCCGTTGAGTCGGAGCGGCTTTACCACGCAGGGATAGTCGATGGTCTGCGCCAGTGCGGTCAGATCATCAGCAGTCGAGTAGAGGTGAAATGCCGGCGACGGCACACCGGCGCGGGCAAAGAGCTGGCGCATCAGATGCTTGTCTCGCGCGGCAGCAGCAGCTTCAGGCCGGTTAAATGGCAATCCCAATCTGACGCAGGCGCGCGCGGCCAGTTCAACGCCGCTGTCATCAATCGGCACAATCGCAGTAAGTGGTTGAGTCGCGTGCAGATCGCAGATTGCGCGCAAAGCCGCTTCCTGATCGCTAAAGTCAATCAGTAACTTTCCCGGTAGCGCGCGAGCCAGCGTCGGTGGAGTGTCTTCGGCAACTGTTATCTGCGCTGCAATGCGTTCGGCAGCGGCCAGAAAGGCCGGTAACCGGTACGACGACGGGGTGGTAAGCAAGAGCAGATGTGGTTGCATAGGCAGTAAAGCTACACATAACGCGCTGTCGATTGCGTATCGGTTGGTTCCGCGCAGCAATACCACGGCTCGCTCAAGCGCGGGATCGGCGCAGTTGGTGGCAGCGTAAGCGGGCGCGGTCCAGGCCCGATCACCTGATCGCACAGATCGAGCACTCTTTGGTAGAAATCGCTCCGCGATAATTGACACCGGTCACTACATTGAGCCATCTCAAGCACTGCTCGCTGCAAAGCATCCATGGCCGGATCGGGATGCTGCCAGGGATAAACTAATCCAACAAGATCGAATGGCCCAATCAGCGCCCGCACCTCTGGCAGGCTGAGCAGGTGTGAGCCGGCTGGAATCAACAGACGCAGACCATACTGTACTGGCGCGACGCTCTCGATCAGATCGAGTTCGGCGATACCCAGAAGCAGATCGCGATACTTTTGGCGCGTCGTCCAGGGTGTGAAAGCTACAAAGGTGGCGTTGAGCGCGATGTCGTTGGCGCGTAACAACGCAACCGCGCGGGCAACATCGGCGCTGGTATGACGTTTGGCGAAACGGGTCAGGATGTCGTCATCAAGCGACTCGATGGCGCTAACGACCATGATACAGCCGGTGGCGCGCAATTCCGGCAAGAGATGGGCATAACGCAAAATATGCTCAATCTTGATCGTTACATCATAGGTCAGGTCAGGAAACTCGGCATGCATTGCGCGCGCGATGGGCAAGACGTGACCAGGACCATTGAGAAAATCGGGATCGCCAAAGGTGATATGGCGAGCGCCAGCGGCGACTTGAGCCCGAATATCGGCCAACACCGTCTCGCGCGGCACTACCCGAAAGCGACCGTTGTAGACCGGCACGATTGGGCAATGGCGACAGAGATGTTTGCAACCGCGAGTAGTTTCGGTATAGCCGGCAATCCGGCTGTCAGTGGCCGTGATCAGGGTAGCGTAACGGTCGAGCGGCGGTAAGTCGCGGCGATCAGGTGGGATCAGATTGAGCCGGTTGAGGGCAATCGCATCAACCGATGGTGGTCGTTCACCGCTGGCCAGTCGTTGCCAGATGGTAGTAATCAGCTCTTCGACTTCACCGCCGAGGCAACAATCAGCGCCGGCAGCGCGCAGCATAGCGGCGTTAAGCGGCGCGTAGAGGCCATAACAGACAATAAAGGCGTCAGGAGCAGCGGCGCGCAGGCGTGGCAACAGGGTCAATGCCAGGCGAGTGGCAGTGTGCATCGGCACTGACAGAGCGATCAACCTGCTATCGGCAACCATTGCCGCTGTCAGTGGCATGACGCTGGTATCCACGCAGGTGACCTCAGCGCCGGCCCGGCGGAGCCATGCTGCGACTGAGGCCAGGCTGAGCGGTTGATGGCCCAGTTCATAGGTCGAGATGAGTAAAGTTTTCATGTGGTTTATTGTACTGCAAGTTGGCAGGCTGGTACAGCGGATGATCGCTGGCGCTCAAGCGGTTTCTGGCCGGTGTTCAGATCGGCGAAGTGTGTCTGATCCAGAACGGTGGGGCCGGCTGGGACGCAGCCCCAGCGCATTCGGTTGTTGATGACAACAGGAGAGCGTGGATAGGAGTAGTGGCGGATATGGGGAAGTCGCGCTGTCCCCCGACCGCGCCCGGTGTATACCCAAGACAGGCAAACGGCACGGAAGGTGTTCCCCTTCCGCACCGTTTCTAAGCGGTGTTAGCTTATGCTCGAGCTACCTTAATCGCCCATTACTTCGCTCAGAGCGGTTGTCACCTGGCGCTTGCGCTGATCTTCCGGCTTCACCCGGTAGACATTCCACACCAATCCCAGTTTTTCAAGCGCGCGAATGATGTACGCTGAGATGTCGATCTGCCACCAGCGCAGGCCGTGGAAAGCTGAGCGCGGGAAGGCGTGATGGTTATTGTGCCATCCTTCACCGAAGGCCAGCAAACCTACGATGAAGTTATTGCGGCTGGCGTCGCGGGTGTTGTAGTCGCGGCGACCAAAGGTGTGGCAGATCGAATTGACGCTCCACGTGATGTGGTGGGTGAGGAAGATTCGTACCAGACCACCCCAGATCAGACCGCTCCACCCGGTGATGAGTGTTGGAATAAGAATGCCCAGCGCTGCCCACAAGTACCACGTCTTGCTCACCCACACGATGGTTGGATCCTTGGTCAGCCACTTGCCATACATCTCAATGTTGTTCTTGTGGGTGAAGAGCCAGCCGACGTGTGAGTGCCACAGACCTTCGAGCGGACTATGCGGATCTTCCTCGTCATCCGAATGCGCATGGTGCTGAATGTGAGTTGAAGCCCACGAGATGGGGTCACCTTCGAGCGCCATGCAGCCCATAATCAGAAATAGCGCTTTCAGAGGACGCGAAGTTTCAAAGCTCTTGTGGGTCAGCATGCGGTGGAAACCGATGGTGATCCCGAGGCCGGAAATAACGTACAGCGCGAGCATTAACGTCACATCGAGCCAGTCAACGTATTGCTGCCAGAGCATTACCATCGCATAGATAGTGCCGAGGAAGGGTAAGAGCACGATCAACAAAACGACAAATTTTTCGAGCGGGGTCTTCTCCAGTTTTGGTTCAGTTGTGGGAACGGTGCGAGCCATATTCTGTCACTCCTTGCAACGAGATGCGAAATCTGTTCGATCTATCACAAGAATAGAGCTTACGGCGGATCGACAGAAGTGGCTGCTGGTTAATCTCTGGTCACGATCTGAAGGGTGGTCAGGGATGACTGTAGTCATAGGGTGCGCATTATGCTGGGGCAGTAGCTCGTTTTGCGCATCCGGTCAATCGGTTACGTTTCAGCGCAGCGAGACAGTGACAACGCCGGTTACTTGCCAATCTGCTTGCGTCCTTGAGATTACATTGCCATCAGAGTGTAGAGAATGATCAGCGCAACTATCGATAACCCTGCCACTTTTATCGATTTGCAGGCTGACATGATGCCATCGACCAAAGATGACGCGACACTAACGTTTCACCGCCGGTTTGCAGAGTTCAACACCGCGCATTACCACGGTACAAACAGCGGGAGGTGGCTCGAATAAACTTGCTGGCACTCTGTTTGAAGAATGCTCAAATCCGACATTGCCGGAACTGCTCAGTAAAGGAGCTGTAACATCAGCTATCGGCTGAAGCTGGCATGAAGTTGATCTGAACAGGATTGTATGCTCAGGTATGAAAAGAAGCCTTTGCCATGTTAAAGAACGCGCAGTGCGCTGAACGTCACTTTGCTCCTGTCGGACGCTATGCGCTGAACTGTCTCATATAACGAAAAAGCTCAGAATTTGCCGATTTGCAATCTTTGCCAACCTGTGGTATACTCCCAAGCGTGTTGAGCGGGTTGGCCCCATCGTCTAGCGGCCTAGGACGCCACCCTCTCAAGGTGGAGATCGCGGGTTCGAATCCCGCTGGGGTCACCAAGGGGCCCGTCGTCTAGCGGTTAGGATGCCACCCTGTCAAGGTGGAGGTCGCGGGTTCGAATCCCGTCGGGCCCGCCAAAAGGCGGAAACAACACTGGCCAGTTATCTGGCCAGTGTTGTTTTTTCTGCTATCAGGATCGAGCGGCTCTGATGCGGGGTTATTGTTGCAGGGTGGCAATTGCCGCCAGTAACTGTTCATCGCCACTCGCGGCCAGTTCGGCTGCACTGAGATTGCGAGCTTCAGCCGGTAACAGGATCGGAGCATCAATTGGTTGAGGCACGACTCGATCAGGCTCGATACCCTTGCCGCGAATCTGTCGGCCTGCCGGTGTGCGCCACTCCTGGGTGCCGAGGAGCAGTTGCGCGCCACCATTGAGACGGAATGGAGTGAGTACAGTGCCGGTTCCAACGGTTGTTTCGCCAATCAGCACGGCCCGGCCAGCGTCTTGCAAGGCTCCGGCCAGAATCTCGGCGGCGCTAGCTGAACCACCATTGATTAACACAACCATTGGGATGTCTTGCGCGATACCAGCGATGCGAGTGGTGGTGACGCGCTGTGATCCATCGCGATTGCGCTCAATCAAAATTGGTGTGTTAGCGGGCAAAAACTCACCAGCGATGGTGATCAGCGCGCTGAGCAGTCCGCCCGGATTGTTGCGCAGATCGAGGATAACTGCTCGCGCTCCGGCGTCATTGGCGGCAGTCAACGCCTTCCGTAACCCACTCGCGGCCTGTTCATCAAATGATGTGATGCGAATCAGAGCGATTTGATCGGGGAGTAGCGCCCAACTAACACTCGGCGCAGTGACTCTGGCGCGGGTGATGGTGAAACGTAACAGCCCTGCGTCCCGCCGACTTACTTCAAGCGTGACCTGCGTGCCAGCAGGGCCGCGAACGCGCGCGACCAGTTCATCGATCGTCCAACCGGTAATTGAGGCGCCATCGACTGCTAATATCCGATCACCGGCACGCAGACCTGCCGCTGCCGCCGGAGAGTTTTCTATAAGGGCCAGGATCAACAACTCGCCGTTTCGCTCTCCGACATAAATGCCGATCCCTTCAAACTCACCGCTCAGTGACTCTTGCCACTGCGCTGCCTCGGCGGCGGTTAAGAAGCGCGTGTGGCCTTCATCGCCAAGCGTTGCCAGCATTCCATCGACTGCGCCTTCCAGCATGCGATTCGGATCAGCCGCAGTCGGGTCAACGTATCGCTCGCGGGCCAATTGCCATACATCCCAAAAGACGGCAAAATCGGCGCAGACATCGGCTGATTCCGGGCAGGAGCTGTCCGCTTGAGGTCGGTTGAGCCAGATGCCGAGCCAGATGCCACCGCTCATGCCACCGAGAAGCATGATCAGCATGAGTGCGCTCACCAGCCAGAGCGGGAGGCGAAACTGAATGATGCGAAGGAGCGTAGACATAAAAATTTCTCTCGTTTGGGTTATGATTCCGGCAGGTTTGGCTATGTTGTACGTGCCCGCGCGCTTGTTGTGATTATGGTCCCTGCTGTAACCGTTGCACTGTGGCGCTATCGAGCCGACGGATCAGCGCGACCAGCAGTTGGACTGTTTGCTCAATGTCACGGCGATGCACGATTGCCGACGCCGAGTGAATATACCGTACCGGTGGCCCAATCACGATTGTGGGAACACCGCTGCCGAAAATGTGCATGCGTCCGCCATCGGTGCCGCCACCGGGCATCAAATCGAATTGGAGTGGAATACCCTCTTCGGCGGCAACATCGATCACCAGATGCCGCAAGCCGGCATGGGCAATTAGCGATCCATCGATAAGGAGAAGTGCCGGCCCCTGACCAAGGCGACTCATCGCATCATCGGCGCCAACGCCGGGCATGTCGCCAGCGATGGCTGTGTCGATAGCAATGCCGATGTCGGGTTGGGTTATGTAAGTGGTCGTCGCAGCGCCCCGCAGACCGACTTCTTCCTGGGCATTGCCGATGCCAAAGACGATGTTGGGATGCTGCTCATTGTTCAGGCGGCGCAGGGTTTCAATCACTATCGCGCAGCCAACGCGGTTGTCCCATGCTTTTGCCAGCAAGAGATCAGGATTGCGCATTGGGGTCAATGGGCCGACCGGCACCACCGAATCACCGGGTCGCACTCCCCAGGAAACTGCCTCTTCACGCGATGCGGCGCCGATGTCGATATACATCGCCTTTTTGTCAACCATCCGACTGCGCTCTTCATTGCCAAGGATGTGGGGCGGTTTGACGCCGATCACACCGATGATCGGGCCGCTGCGCGTGATCACTTCCACCCGCATGCCCAGGAGCACGTGATCCCACCAACCACCGAGCGGTTGAAACTTGAGGAAGCCATCATCGGTGATGCGAGTGACCAGCAATCCAATCTCGTCGAGATGCGCAGCTAACGCGATGCGTGGGCCGCTTTCCTGCCCGACATGACTGGCGATGATGCCGCCTAGATGGTCAACTTTGACCTCGCCGATTGCTTCAAGGTAGCGGCGCATAACGTCTCGCACCGGCCCTTCATAGCCTGAAGCCCCCGGAGCTTCGGTTAAATCTTTGAACAGTTGCAACATTGCATCCACAGTTTTGTCCCTTCTTCATCGTAAGTAGATAGGGAAGGATTAATCCTGCTGGCCAATCCACTAACGCCATCGTTCCCCAATCGCTAACTGATAACTGGTAACAGATGTATCAGCCCTATTTCGGCACAAAACCTCTCATTTCAATCGGGATCCGGCGCTAGCCAGTTGTTGCCGTACCCATTGTTCAGCGGCGGCTCGATCGCCGATGAAACCATCTAGCATGGCGGCGCGCAGGTCGCGTAACATCTGACCGAGTTGCGGTCCCGGCGCTACTCCCAATTCGCGCAAATCATCGCCATTTAAGAGCGGGCGTAGCAGGCGCCATTCGCGCAAGTAATGAGCGGTTATTTCTGGTACTGGTGATTCTGTTGCGTAGTGTAACACAGCGATTGCGGCTACGCTATAGTTGCGCAATAATGTATCGAGCTGACTTGGACGACCGGCTGCCTTTATTGCCGGAATGAGGCCTCGCAGCGCGATCATGTCATCAATGAGACGGCGCGCGGGTGTAGCGAGATGGTAACGTTGCTGGAATGTTTGCAATGCGTCGTCACTCAAATCGTAGAGCAGTAATCCGGCCAGTACCAGCTCTGTTGGCGCGATGCCGGCAAGCTTGAACTCATCGCAACGATAACGGTTCAGCCGTTCGGCGAGCGCGGGTGTCCAGCTCAGACCGGCAACCACCTGTTCGGTCATTCCCCAACGGTCAGCGAGCGCGATAACTGCCACCGGATCGGGTTCAGTCAGCGTCAGGCATAGTTCAGTCTGGATTCGCTCTGGGGAAAGGAGGGCGAGATAACCCGCTTCCAGGGCAGTCGTAATCTGCCGGGCCGTCGCGGGATCGGGCGTAAGATCGAGCCGGGCTGCCAGTCGAACGCCACGTAGCAGGCGAGTGGGATCGTCGCGCAGGCTGCGCTCGTGCAGTAGGCGCAGGCGACGCGCCGCGAGATCGGCAACGCCACCGATCGGATCGAACAATGGCATCGGTAGCAGTCGGTCTGCCTGAGCTGCCAGTCGGATCGCCATGGCATTGATACTGTAGTCGCGCCGGTGCAGATCAATGGTAAGCGGCGCCGGGTATACCTCCGGCAAGACTGCCGGCTGTGGATAATGTTCAGCGCGGGTTTGGGCCAGATCGATCAGCCATCGCTCAGCTACAATGGTTGCCGTACCGAATGATGGATGGCGAGCCGTTATTTCGCCGTTCCAAATAGTTGCCAGCATCGGCGCCAATTGATTGACATCACCCTCGACGGCCAGATCAATGTCGCGTCCAATCGGCACATCTAAAAGCAGATCGCGCACTACCCCCCCAACCAGCCAGAGGGTTGCATCGACAGTGGCAGCTTCTTCGGCGGCGCGAGCTAACAGTTGTTGGAGGGCTGGATCCAGGCGAAATAGAAGCTGGTCGTCATCGAGCATCATACGAACATGTGAAGCTTTGCATTAAATCAGGTAGACTTGTGACGCACCACGCTGTCTTATTGTCAGTCATAACATAGAGTGGTGGACATGCGCCAACTGTTTCGTTTTTGCCCACCATCTATGTCGCGTTCATCCTGTGAGCCGGCTGATCGTGTTTCCACTCCAACGTGATCACGCGCTTGACAGCACAGGCATTCAATGATAGGATAAAGCTCGCGCGGGCGATTAGCTCAGTTGGTTAGAGCGCCACGTTGACATCGTGGAGGTCAGTGGTTCGAATCCACTATCGCCCACCACTCCATTGTAACATTTTTCCCTCTCTACTGATTACATGAGGTTAAATGTGCTCATTTGCCGGTAAAAACCGGCAGTTCTTTTTCCAGCGCGAACACTCTCACTGCCCAAACACTACCGCCAGCATAACCATCACAAAATTGTAGAGACCATGCACGATGGCAGCGGTTGTCGTGTTCGTATATTTCCGCGTGAGACCACAAACCATACCGACGATAAAGACCACCAGCAAGGCGTCCCAGTGGTACTGAAAGGCATGCAGACTGGTGAAAAAGAGGTTCGAGATCCAGATCCCCAGCCGTGGCTGTAACACGCCACGCACGGCCAGTTCTTCGCCGAGACCGGCGGTCACCCCGATCACCAGCGCGCCCAGCGGGCTGATGGCGAAGGCCATTAATTCGCCAAATGCTTCATCATCGGTAGTTGGCCAGCCCATCATTTGCCAAAGCGTATCCATCAAAGGCAAGATGAACGACATGATTCCGGCCAGACCAAGCCCAACCACAACGCCTATGGCCAGATGCGATGATGTGGGTTGTGTCAGGCCGAGCCGTTCCAGCGTTGCGCTGAAATTGCGGCGAATGCCAAAGCCTACAGCGAGAAAGGCAGCCGGAATCGTCCAGACCAGGCCGTAGACCTGGCTGCGCAACTGTTCATCGGCGCTCAAGTCGCTAAACTCTTCGCTGCCGAGCGAGTTGATCAAGGCCAGCAATGGCGGCTCACCGACCACCAGCAGCGGCACGAACATCATCAGGGTGATGGTCACGACGACCATCAGCGCAATCGTATGCACAAACGATGAGGGATCGAAAGGGGTGAATCGGGCCAGACCCTGTCGCAACGGCGGCAGCAGCGTGAGCATGCCGATCCCGATGGAGGCAAAGATGCCCAGCATGAGGCCGAGAATGCCGAACATTGCATTCGGTGAGATGTTCGGCGGCTCGGTTGAGTTCAACCCTCCCGGCGGGAGATCGATCAAGCTGACAATACCCAAACCGAGCGCATACACCGCAGTTAAACCGAATAACAGCGCAACCCAGAGACCGGTTGCAATCCAGGCCCAATTGAATTGCGATCCGGCGAAGTAGGCCAGTATCGCCAAACCAACAAAGGGAAGGGCGTTGAAGCTTGCCGAAGTGAAAAGGCTCAGCTCGCCGCCGACACTGGCGCCGACGCTGATCAGCAAGATATACCCTGCCACTCCGGCTATCCAGGAACCTGGACGGCGGATGGGTGGTTGTTGTGAGGTAAGAACTACCGGTTCTGACATGTTGTCGCTCCTTTTAAGCCAGCCGATGGTTGCATACGCAGTGTGCCAGAAATGAAGCCGGCTTGCAAGTTACAAAGTTGTGCTAGCTAGAGGTAGGCCGAACTTTGCGTCAGCAGGCAAGGCGTAAGAACGCGCATCTACGAGTTCTTACACAGACAATGCCTGTTGGGCTGATTTTGTTGCCAGGGCCAGAGAAATGAGGATGGATGCCTGGGGCGTGGCTCGATCTGCGTTGTCAGGCTCGATCTGATCGGCGAGCAGGGAATGCAGCATATGTGACCGGCGCTACGGTCATTTGCGCTGTGTTGCCTGCTGAACCTGCTCGCCCGAACGCGGCAAGATTTAGACAGAGACGGGCAAACGGGCAAGGAGCTGATCGAGGCGCACTTTTGATAGATCGGGCAATATCACATGCGCTTTGCCAACCCGTTCTTGGGGGCCGATCCCAATCACGTAAAACCCGCCGGTCAACGCCGCTTCGACGCCGGCAGTCGCATCTTCAACGACCACGCATTCAGTTGGTGACAGACCGAGGAGTGTAGCAGCGTGTAAAAACAGATCGGGCGCCGGTTTCTGGCGGGTTACGCTGTAGCCGTCGGCCACGGCGTCGAACAGTTCGGCAATACCGAGTCGTTCGATCACCTCGCGCGCGTTTTTGCTCGCCGAGCCGAGCGCCGTCTTCAGTCCGGCATTGCGAATCTCAATCAGAAGTTCGCGCGCGCCGGGCAGCATATCCTGGGGAGTCATTTCGCGGATGTATCCAAGGTAATAGCCGTTTTTGCGCTCCATCAGCTTGCGCAGGGTCTCTTCGGGATAGGCGCGACCTTTGAGTAACAGCAGAAGCGACTCGCGACGTGAAATGCCACGGAGGGCTTCGTTGTCGGCGCGCGTAAAGGGGATGTCGAGTTCATCGGCCAGGCGCTTCCAGGCGCGATAGTGGTATTCGGCAGTGTCGGTCAGCACACCGTCGAGATCGAAGATGAAACCTTTGATCGGCATAGACAACCTCATTTGGTCATAGTCAATACAACAGGGAACGAACAAAACCGCAGGCGAGAAAATATCTCTGCGTCTATTCGTTCCCTGTGTGATGAACAATTATGCTCTATCGGTGGTATAGCTCCCGTCAGGGTAGCATGTAACCGTATGTTGTACCCCGCGCAGCGTGAAGCGGAAGGTCAGGCGCTGCCAGCGCCTGGGCAGGCGTGGATGTACTTCCCAGGTGCCGTTGGGGTGGATCCGCAATCCGCCAAACCCAAATACCACCGCCTGCCACACGCCGCCTGCCGAGGCAGCGTGAATGCCGTCACCGGCATTGCCACGCACATCGCGCAGGTCGGCGCGCGCTGCCCTGATGAAGTGTTCATACGCTTCGGCGACATCACCCATCTGGCAGGCGACAATTGCCTGGATCGGCGGGCCGAGCGATGAGCCGTAGGTGTGATCGGTGCGCGGAGTGTAATAGTCATAGTTGACCCGGATCATGCTATCGCTGTAGTGCTCGCGCAAGAGAAATTGCAGCATCAGCACGTCAGGTTGCTTGATGGCCTGGTATTCGTTGGCGCCCTCGATACCAAAGATTTCATGCATCGATTTCGCGCGCGGTTCGTAGTCGGCCAGATTGACATCCTTCAGCTTGAAGAACCCGTCGAATTGTTCGATCAGGCCGTTGGCGCTGACGTTGACGCAGATCTGTTCTGCCACTTTATGCCAGTGTTGCAGGCGTTCTGGCGAAAGGTCGAGGCGTTGACGTAATTCGGCACCTTTGTGCGGCGCATGCTGATCAAGCCACGCCAGCGTTTCCAGTCCGGCGCGCAAATTCCACTGTGCCAGCAGGTTGGTGTAGGCATTATTATTCACGTGATCGTGGTATTCATCGGGACCGATCACGTCGGTGTAGCCATAACAACCGCGTTCAGCCAGCCATTCGGCCCGCGAAGCAAAGAATTTGGCCGTATCGAGCACAATCTCGGCCCCGCGCTCGATGTACCATTGATCATCACCGGTTGCCTGCCAGAACTGTTGCACGGCGTAGGCCACATCCGCCGAGATATGGATCGCCAGATCACCAGTCCATACTCGGGCCAGCTTCTTCCTGTCATGGAAGTCAGGCACCCACGTTGGTGTCACTTCCTCGCCGGTGTCGGCGCTCTCCCAGGCGAACCAGGCGCCCTCGTAGCCGGCAGCGCGGGCTTTGGCGCGGGCGGCAGGCAGGGTCAAATATCGGTAGTCGAGCAGATTGCGCGCAATGTCGGGCGCAGTGTACGTGAAGAGCGGCAGCATGAAGATTTCGGTATCCCAGAAGGCATGGCCGCGATAGCCAAAGCCGGAGAGGGTTTTAGCGCCGATGTTGACCCGCTGATCGTGACGCGGCGCGGCGATCAATAACTGGAAGATGCTGAAGCGCACGGCCAGATCAGCCTCTTCGTCGCCTTCAATCTCGATCTGACAGCGTTCCCATTCGCGCGCCCATGCCTGCCGTTGCGCGGCCAGAGCCTGCTCCCAATCGGTAGCTGCCTGCGCATGGTGATGAGCCAGGGTAAGCGGCGAATCTGTGTCACGCGAAGTGGCAATACCGACAAATTTCGTTACCTCCACCGGCTGGCCTGCGCGCGCCGGATAGATCTGTTGTAGGGTTGGAATATTCTCAACATCCCAAAATGCAGTGCTAGCCGCGTTACCGGTCAGACGCATTGCCAGCGCTACCTCGATCCCGCTTTTGCGGGTGCGGGTGCGTAAGAAGACGGTGTCATCGGCGAGTTGACCTTGATCGAGCCAGCGCCAGTGCAATAATCCTTCATTGTCAGTCTGGCCGTTGATCGCAGCGCGTACCTCGATCTGCCCGTCAAATTCAGGGATGATCTCGCAACGCGACGCTAGCAGATGCTGATCGGCCAGCGAGGCAAAGCGCGAGAAGATCAGGGTGGCTACCCGACCCTGCGGCGATTGCCAGCGAACTTCGCGGCGCAGCAGGCCGCTGTGCAGATCGAGTTCGCGTCGGTATGCAAGTATTGTCCCTGTCGCCAGCGAAAACTTCTCGCCGTCGAGTAACACCTGCATCGCGAGCCAATCGGGAGCGTTGGCTAACTCGGTAAAGACGATAGGCGCATCGTCGAATACCCCGTGAATAAACGTGGCGCGGCGGTCGTTTGGATAGCCCTCCTCGAACGCGCCGCGCGTCGATAGATAGCCGTTGCCGATGGTAAAGATGGTCTCTTTATGGTGCTGTTTGGCTGAGTCGAAGGTGTCTTCTACAAGGATCCACATACCTCACCTGTGTCTCTATTGACCGGAACATGCAGGCATACAGGATTGATGGCGCGCAAGAGGTGAAAGGCAACGTTTGAATGCGGGTGTATCCATTCCGGTCATGCCTTCACATCTCCGCGCCGTTGCGTGTTCCGGTCTTTGCGATACTTCATCCCTCCTTAGAGCCGGTGGCGGCAATACTGCGCACGAAGTATTGCTGAAAGACGAAGAAGATGATCAAAATCGGTAGCGTGTTAAAGATCGAACCGGACAGAATGATCGAGTAGAGCGTATAGTATTCGCCACGGAACCACTGCAAGCCGATAGGCAAGGTAAACTGCTCGGGTGAGCGCAGTACCAGCAATGGCCACATGAAGTTATTCCACGCCCCCTGAAAGGTCAGCAGGGCGAGCGTTATCAACTGAGTCTGACTGATCGGCAGCACGATGCGGAAGAAGGTGCCCCAGCGCCCCGAACCATCCATCATTGCCGCCTCTTCCAGTTCTTTGGGAAATGATTTGTAGAACTGGGTCATCATGAAGACGCCGAAGGCGTCGGCTACACCGGGCAGGATGACTCCCCAGGGGCTATCGATCAGGCCAAAACCGGTCGGGATGCGCCATTCCCCCAATTCCAGGCCGCCGCGGATCAAGCCCGGCCCGATGATCAGGAACGAAGGGATGAGTGTCACCACACCCGGCATCATCATTGAGATGAGCAAGAGATTGAACCAGAACGACTTCAGCGGAAACTCAATACGCGCGAAGGCGTAGCCGGCCATCGCGCAAAAGAGCACCCGGAAAATAGTGACAATCACCGAGATGAAGACGCTGTTCCATACCCAGCGCGGGAAGAGTTCGAACGTGCCGAGGATGGTTAAGTAATTGTCGAGCGTGAATGGGATCGGCGCCCAGATCGGTGGCGTATAGATGTTGGCGACCGGTTTGAACGAGAAGACCAGTGTAAAGTAGAGCGGCGCCACTGAAAGTACCGCCCAAAACGCCAGCATCGCAAAGAACAGGTATTTGCGCAGCCGGTCGAAGAAGACGGTGCGTTCATAGACCTGCGCTTGTGAAGGTGTCGTTGTCACTGCCATTGTCAGAAACCTTTCTTCAGGTTCTTGTTTTACGCGGCAGAAGCCGCCTAATCTGCCCTTCGCGCGCTTGCGGTTAGCGCTCCGCTCCGCTGCCGCTGCCTTCAATCACTCGTCGTTGCAACAGGGTCACCATCAGAATGATCAGGGTCAAAATCACCGCCAGCGCAGAAGCCTGGCCCATCTGAATGCGCGTATCACGGAAAGCCCACTTGTAGATCAGGTAGGTGATCGTTGTCGTACTATCGAGCGGGCCGCCGGCGGTCATGACATAAATCTGGTCGAAGACCTGGAAACAACCGATCACACCGACCGTTACCACAAAGAAGATCACCGGTCGCAACATCGGCACAGTGATGTAGAAGAACTTTTGCAGACCATTCGCGCCATCGATCTCGGCAGCTTCGTAGACGGCCAGCGGAATATCCTGCAACCCAGCCAGGAAGATGAGCATAAGCGTCCCGCTGGTGGTGAAGATATTCATCCCCATAATCACGTAGAACGCGGTGCGCGGGTCATCGAGCCAGTTAACCGTCAGGCCGGTGATCTGATTGAAAATACCCTGCGGCGCGAAGATCCAGATGAAGATAAGTGAGATCACCACTGAAGAGGTGACCGATGGCAGGTAGAAGATGGTGCGGAAGAACCGTTGGAAGCGCAGGTTCTGATCCATCGCAAATGCCAGCACCAGACTGAGAAAGGTCTGGATCGGCACGACGATAAGCACATACTTGAAGGTGTTGGGCAACGCTTTCGCCAGAAAGAGTTCATCTTCCAGCACCCGCTGATACCCTTCCAGCCCCCACCAGCGCGGCGGTCTGAGCAGGTTGTATTCGGTGAACGAGAGGTAGACCGCGTAACCCAGTGAAATGAGGCTAAAGATGATGAAGATGATCAGCCATGGTGAAATAAAAAGGTACCCATTCAGTGCTTCAAACAACTTGCGGCGGTCGCTCTTCGTTCGCATAGTGCGTCTCCCGTCGGGATGGGCCGGAAGGCCATGACTAACTACACTGCGTCGTTACTGCAAGCCGGGTAGATGGTGGCGACCGGTGACAACGAGAGCCGGTCGCCACCCAGACACCTTAGCGCAGCGCCCTTCGGATCGACTCCGCCGCCTGCTTCATCGCCTCTGGCGCGGGTTGATTCTCTTTGAACATACGCTCAAGCGCCTTGGACATCTGATCGTTGACATCTGAGCCGACCACGCCCCAGAAGAAGGGTCTGGCGCCGAAGAACGAGCCATTAAAGATTGCCGCCGAGTTGGGATTGTTCTTCAGATAGTCGCTGTTCTGCAATGACTGGCGCGACGGCAGCGCGAAGCCACTCTCGAGCACCGTCTTCTGGCTGGCCTCACTGGTCAAGAAGTTGACCACCTTCCAGGCTGCCTCGGGGTTCTTGGTGTTGGCCGAGATGCCCCACGCGACGGTGAAGATCAGGTTACCCTCGCCACCGGGGCCGGCTGGCGGCATCACCACGCCGTATTGCGTATTGGGGAACTGGTCGCGCAGATAGGGGATCAGCCAGCCACCTTCGTAGACCATCGCGCACTGACCCTTGCCGAAGAGCGTACCCTGCCAGCCTTCGCCAAGATCGGAGGGCAGCGCGCCGATTTGGGCCGCGCGGAACGAAGCGTAGAACTCAGCCGCTTTCACCGCCGCCTCGCTGTCAAGCAGCACGTCAGTGTAGTCGCCATTCATTACCATGCCGCCGTTCTGGAAGACGAAGACCGGGAATCGGCCCGGATCGGGTGGAGTGCAGAAACCGTAGATCGGCTTGTTTGGATCGCTCAGATCGGTCAGCGCCGCCGCCGCTTCCCGCAGATCGTCCCATGTCCAGTCGTCGGTCGGGTAGGCAAGACCGGCCTTGTCAAACAGTGCCTTGTTGTAGAACATCCCCAGCGTGTTGAAATCTTTGGGAATGCCGTAGGTTTTACCCTCGTAGGTGAAGGCATCGATCAGCGATGGAATGAACTCGGTGCGAGAAACTCCGCTGGCTGCCATCAGATCATCGAGTGGCAACAAGGCATCGTTCGCCGCCAGCTCAAGCCACCAGAAAATATCGACGTAGAAGATGTCTGGTTCGGTGCCTGACGCAATCGAGGTCAGCAACACCTGCTTGTAATCGCCGGTAATGGGTTCGTACTTGACCAGAATGTCGGGGTTCTCGACCGAGAATTTGTAGAGCAGCGACTCGAGCAAGGCGGTTTCAGCCGGGCTGGAAGCCCATCCCGACAGCCGCACTGTAACCTTCTCGGCAGGAACAACCACTGTCTCGCGCACCGTCACCGTCTCGCGCACCGTCTGCGGCGTTGGCGCGGATTGTTGCTGGGTTGTGGTCTGACCGCAGGCGCTCAGCGCCAGCGCCAGGGTGGTCAGGATCAGCAGGAATTTGATCAGGCGATTCATGGGTTCTCCTCTCTTCACTAAAATTATGTACCATTCTTAATTGTGAAAACAGTTACGATTTTAGATCATTTTTTACCCTCCTTTACTGGCGCAGCAACCCCCTACCGACCATCGACGGCGCGTGATCGGGAATGCAGATTGAGCTGGATTGTCAGGCAGAAGCGCGAATGATCAGGGATGGTTGCAGCAGAACGTGTTTCTGTGCGAGCGTTTGCCCCTCAACGAGCGCCACCAGCAGCTCGACACACTTGCGGCCAGCCTCGGCAATCGGCTGGCGCACGCTGCTCAGCGGCGGAACGAGATATTGCACCATCGGCGCATCATCGAAGCCGATGATGGCCAGATCGGTTCCGATTGTCAGGCCGCGTTCACGGGCAGCGGCCATTGCCCCAATCGCCATCGTATCGTTGAGCGCCATAATTGCCGTTGGGCGCCGTTCGGCGGGGAGATCGAGCAGATGTAATGTCATAGCCCGCCCAACCTCGAACGTGCCTTCACCGCGCAAGATGTATTCTGGTTCTGGGGTAATCTGAGCAGTCTGAAGTGCCTCGAGATAGCCTTGCAAGCGGTCGTTGCCGACCCGCGAGTCGGTCGGCCAGGCCAGGATGGCGATCCGACGATGACCACGACCAATCAGATATTCAATCGCTTGTCGCGTGCCGGCAGTGCCATCAATATCAACCCAGGCAAAATCCCATTCTGGATTTGAGCGCCCAAACGCGACAAACGGAAACTTCTGTTTGAGCAGAAATTGAATGCGGGGATCGTTGTAGTTGACACTTGAGAGGACGAATCCATCAACATTTCCACTGCGGATCAGATCGCGGTAAATCTCAACCTGTTCGTTACCTTCGAGGAAGGGAAACGGCAAGACATAGTAACCGACCACGCCGGCTTCACGCACCATACTGCTCAGAAACTGGTCGAGAATGTGGTTGACCTGGCCGGGTTCGGTTTGCGTCCACGAATAGCCGATCATGAAGCTGCGCCCGGCCCGCATATTGCGCGCAATCCGGTTAGGTCGGTAGCCGAGTTCTTGCACTGCCGCCTGGATGCGGGCCATCGTTTCGGGCGCAACCTGCATTTCGCCGTTCAGCACCTTCGAAACGGTCTGATAACTGACCCCGGCGCGTGCCGCTACGTCTTTGAGCGTGACTTTAGTGGCTGCCATAGACCCTACCATCTTGCCAGGCGAACGTTCGCCTTTATGATACACCGCCTGATGACACTTGTCAAGGGGAAAAGCGAACGTTCGCCTGAGAACTATCTGGTACCGCGCGCGTCGTCCACCGGCTCATGACGTTACCACCCACAACTGGCGACCGGAGCCGGGTCATGAGGCTGGCGAGCCGAACCGGCGTATCACGTTGACTGAAACGGGCGGTTGGCGTATTCGATGCGGTGAGCGCGAGCGCAGGGAACGGCGCGGGCTGCGATGATGGTTAGACCGGAACGATCTCTTCGACCGGAACCAGGCGGAGGTTGCCAATCGGACAAGCGCTGACACAGGCCAGGTCGGTATGGCCGAAGCAGAGATCGCATTTGTCGGCGCGATGGGTTGGCCCGGTAGGAGTAAGGGGTATGGTGGGGCGCAGCCGCTGCTGCCAGCGGCGGAAGAGATCCCACAGTGGGCCGGCGCGACGACTGGCACGTGGCACCGATTGTACCGCATCATAAGGGCAGGCAGTGACGCATTCGCCGCAGCCGGTGCAACGGGCGGTGATGCGCAAGGCGCCGTTATCGACTCGTTCGATGGCATCTTCGGGACACACTTCAACACATTCGGCGCCGGTCACACATTGCCGACAACTCTCCAATACGTCAAAACGATCAATCGGAGTGCCGTTGAGGTGGAGGCGGGTATGGCCATGGCGATGGGCGCAGCCGGTTTCACATAGCCGGCAACCGGGTGGGCAGCGCGCCGGATCGCGCGCCAGAATGTGGGTGGCGCGCAACAGGCCACGATCGACCGCGAGGCCGATGTCGCGGGCGCGGGCAACATCACTGCGCACAGCGGCTGAATGTTTCAATCGACGCTCGGCAATGGCGCGCAGATCAGTCTCAAGCGCTGGATATTGTTTGATCAGTTGGTAGAAGTCGGCGCCGGGCAATTCCAGCAGATCGGTTGTGGTGAGCGCGCGGGCATTGGCGCGGTGCGGTTCGCCGGTCAGCAACGAAATTTCACCGAAGAGGTCACCTTCGCCAAGACTGGCAATTGTCTGCCCGCTCTGCTCGATCACAACCTGCCCGCTTTCTATCAGATAGAGTGAGTCGGCTGCTTCACCCTGTCGCACGACGAGCGTGCCACGAGGTATATGGCGTGGGCGAAGACGGGCAGCAATGGCGATCCGTTCTAAAGGCAATAATCGGCTCAGACCAGGAATACGGGCCAGCGTCGCTTCAATCATCCGCCGTCGATAGACCTGGCGAAGCGCAGTTGTCAGAAGCGGTAAAGTCGCCAATTCCTCGCGCAGGGTGGCAATCTCGATTTGCAACAGGTAGCACGAACTCTGGGTGAGAGCGCTCATGTGGCGGAAGAATTTGCCGAAGAGTGGCCCTTCCCCAAAGCAATCGCCTTGACCAAGTACCCCTATCAGCACTTCGCGCCCATCTTTGTCACGCAACCGTAATTGCAATGACCCGCGCAAGAGGAAGAAGAGATAGCGGTACCCGCGGCGTTGTCCGATAACGGTGGCCCCACTGGGAAAAGCGCGAAAGATACCCTGTTCGTACAGAACTGTCAGTTCGGTTGCCGGGACGCCGCGCAGACAATCGAGCGCCGCCAGTGCGGCAAGAGCTTCTTGCTGTCGTTGCTGGCGGAGAACTGCGTGAGTTTGGGCAAGCTGATTATGCGCGGGACGCTTCAACGAAGACATAAGCGGTTCTGATACAATGACAGGGGTATGGCAATTTTGTGCTATTGTACCATACGCCTTGCTCAGGGGCGGTATAATAGAACGGCGGAATTCGCACCCACACAGGAATACTCGCATGCCGTTGCGCAGTTTGACCGTTGATCTTGCCCGTGGCCACGCCCGCCAGTTGCTGCCTGATGAGGTCGAACGTGACTATCTCGGTGGGCGAGGCATCATTGCCTGGCTTCTCTGGCATCAGCTTGAACCGGATACACCGCCGCTGTCGGCGGATAATTTGCTTATCTTCGCCGCCGGGCCGCTTGCCGGTAGCGCCAGCTTTGCTACCGGTGGCTTTACCGTTGGCACGCGCTCGCCGCTTACTGGTGGGATCGGTTATGGGTGGGCGCCAGGACATTGGGGCGCCGCGTTGCGTCGGAATAATGTAGATGCGCTGATTATTCGTGGTGAAGCGCCCGATTGGTGCTACCTGTTTATCGATGGCGAAACAGTGCGCCTGCGTTCGGCCCGGCATTTGCTTGGGCGCGATACCGTCTCCACTACAGCCACGCTGCACGCCGAGCTTGGCGGCGATGTGCGGGTACTGGCAATCGGGCCAGCCGGTGAGGCCGGGGTTGCCTACGCCAGTATCGTGGCCGAAGGCCAGTATCTGGTTGAACCAGCCGGTACCGGCGCAGTGATGGCCGATAAGAAGTTAAAGGCGATTGTGGTGCGTGACCGGGCGTCTTTGCCGGCTGCCGACCCTGCCCGCATGCAGACAGTTTTGCAATCGATCTGGCAGCGTGGCGAGAAACATCCGACAGCTCAAGCAATTCGCACTATCGGTAGCGCAGGGTTGCTGCCGTCAGCCATCAAGCTGGGTGCGCTGATCAGCCGTGACGCGCGCGTGCCTGCCGATGGGGTGGCAATTGCCCGCATGTTTAGCGAGATCGCGCGGCGTGGTGGCCGACTCGAACGTGGCTGCGCCGGGTGTCCATTGCCGTGCTACATTGATCTGCGCGCGAAAAGCGGCGAGACCCATCCGTTGCCGAGTCTCGAGTTGATCGCCGGTTTTGCCGCTCGTGCCGCTATTACCGATCCTGATGCTATGCTGGCGATTGCCGACCGCTGTTTGCGCCTCGGAATCGATCCGGCAGCAGCAGCGGCAGCGATTGTCTTTATGACCGAAGCTCAGGATGAGGGTCTGGTGCGGCAACGCACGCTCAACTGGGGCGATGGCGCGGCAGTGATCGCGGCGCTTGACCGCATGAGTCAGCGGCAGGAGAAGCGCGATATTCTCTCGCTCGGTGTGGGTGAGATGCAGGAAGCAGTCTGGGGTTCGGCAGCTTTTGCGCCCCAGGTGAAGGGGCTGGCAATGCCGGCCCTCGATCCGCGCGCCCTGACTGAGATCGGTCTGGCAATGGCTACCAGTCCGATTGGTGGAGATTATCGTTACGCGATGGCGTTTGAAGAACTGGTCGCCGAACCACCGGCCTGGTTGCCGCCGCCAGCGAGTGGCCCACGCGAGAGCGAAGGCAAGGCACTCCGCCTGATCTGGCACGAGCGTTTTGCCGCTGCGCTCGATGCCAGTGGTTTTTGCCGCCGTCTCGGTTTGATGGCGTATCAGATTACTCCCGGTGAACTGATTGCCTTGCTCGGCGCTGTGAGCGGGCGCTCAATTACCGGCGCCGATCTGGTCCGCATTGGTGAACGGATCGTGACCATCGACCGGCTCTTTACCCGTCGTTATGCGCTCAATAGCCAGGATACGCTGCCGGAACGCTATCTGCGCGAACCGCTCAACAGCGGGCCGAGCGCCGGCTATACTCCACCGCTTGAGGCATTGCTGGCAGAGTACTATGCCCGTCACGGTTGGGATGCGAACGGTGATCCGACGCCAGCTCGCCTGGCTGAATTGGGTATCGCTGACTAAACGTTTCTGACGAACACTTTGCCCTGCTGCGGGCACAATCGGGTAATGGCAGCTACTATTCGTCGTGGAGCGAACTTTCTATCGCTATGAGCCGATTCGTGATCAAACTGGGTACAAGTGTATTAACTGCCGGCACCGACCGGCTGCACCGACCCTATTTTGTTGAGCTGGCCCGGCAAATCGCGCGTCTCAAAGAGGCCGGTCACGAAGTTGTGCTGGTGTCATCAGGAGCTGTTGCCGCCGGCAAAGAACGCCTTGGTGTTCCCCCCAATCAGCGGGCGAATATTCCGCTTAAGCAGGTTTTTGCCGCTGTTGGTCAGAGCCGGTTGATGCACCTTTATGAACAGATCTTCGAGTTGTACGGTTTGCAGGTAGCTCAGGCTTTGCTTACCCGCGACGATCTGCGTGATCGCCGGCGCTATCTCAATGCGCGTAATACCCTGACCCTGTGCCTGGCGCAGGGCATCGTGCCGATTATCAATGAAAATGATGCGGTAGTCACCGCTGAGATTCGCGTCGGCGATAACGATAATCTCTCGGCGCTGGTGGCCGGTTTGATTGATGCCGATCTGCTGCTCATTCTCACCGATATTGCCGGTCTTTACAGCGCCGATCCGCGCGCCGACCCGCAGGCCGAATTGCTGCGCGAAGTGCCGGTCATTGATGAGCGGATCTGGGCTATTGCCGGCGGCAGTGGCACCCATCGTGGCACCGGTGGGATGCAGACCAAGATTCAGGCTGCCGAGCTGGCAACTCATTCCGGGGTTGCAGTTGTGATTGCTGCCGGTTACGAGCCAGACGTGATTACCCGCGTTGCCGCTGGCGAACGCATTGGCACTTTCTTTCCTGCAACGACGACTCATCCTGACGCTCGTCAGCGCTGGATTCTGGCGGAAACAGTGCGTCATTCGCGCATTGTGGTGGACGAAGGCGCGGCGCTTGCTCTCACCCGCCACGGTAAGAGTTTGTTACCCGCCGGTATTCGCGAGGTAAGCGGCGAGTTTGATCGCGGCCAGACGGTGCGGATTTTCGCGCTCGATGGACGTGAGATTGCGCGTGGCTTGACCCAGTATCGCTCGCACGACGCGCGCATGATCGCCGGGCTACGCTCTCAGCAGATTCATTCGATTTTAGGGTATGATTATGGGCCGGAAGTGGTACATCGCGACGATATGGTCGTGCTGACCGACTGAAAGGCGCGTAACATCCTACCGGGTAGGTGATTGGTTGCGCCGATGTCGTTTGACTGGCGCGCAACCCTGCTTCCATTACACCCATTGCGCTGCTGCATTTTGCGCCAAAAGGAGTTGCTCATGCATACAATTGAAGGGCCGGTGCGGGTACGCTTTGCTCCTAGCCCGACCGGCAACCTGCACATCGGCGGCGTTCGCACCGCTCTCTTCAACTGGCTCTGCGCTCGCCATTACGGCGGCCAGTTCGTTCTGCGCATCGAAGATACCGATGAGAAGCGCTTTGTGCCTGGCGCCGCCGACGACATCAGCGTTTCATTGCGCTGGGTCGGTATTGACTGGGATGAAGGCCCCGATGTGGGTGGCCCGTATGGCCCCTATGTTCAGTCCGAACGGTTCGAGCTGGGTATTTACCAGCCTTTTGTTGAGCAGTTGCTGACCGCCGGGCTGGCCTATATGTCGTTCACCACTGAAGAGGAGCTGGCCCAGATGCGGGCTGCTGCCGAGGCTGCCGGGATCAAGGCGTTTCGCTTCCGCGGTCCCGAACGCGACTGGCCGCTCGAACAGCAGCGTGAGCTGGCGGCGACCGGCAAGCCGTATACCGTTCGCCTGAAGACGCCACTAGAGGGTGAAACCCGTTTTCGCGATCTGATTCGGGGGGGTGATGAGATTGTCGTGCAAAACGATCAGTTGCAGGATATTGTGCTGATCAAGTCAACCGGTATGCCGGTCTATCACTTCGCGCATCTGGTTGATGATTATCTGATGAAGATCACCCTCGTGATGCGTGGCGAAGAATGGGTGCCCAGCACACCGTATCACGTGCTGTTGTACGACTTTTTCGGCTGGCCGCGTCCATTGTTTGCCCATCTACCGGCAATCTTGCGTTCCGATGGCAAAGGGAAGCTGTCGAAGCGCAAAGATGATGTGGCGACGCAGCGTTTCCGCGAACGTGGTTACCTGCCTGAAACGATGCTCAACTACCTGGCCTTGCAAGGGTGGAGCTACGACGGCGTTACCGAGATCATGACTCGCGAAGAGTTGATTGCTCGCTTTACCCTTGAGCGGATTCAACCCTCACCGGCGCGCTGGAATCCGGAAAAGCTGCGCGATATGAATGGAATCTACATCCGTAAGCTGACTACCGACCAGTTGGCCGAGCGAGTCTTGCCCTTTATGCAGCAGGCCGGCCTGATCGGTGATCCAGCCACGGCGACCGAGCAGGAATACCTTTTGCGCCTGATTCCGCTGATCCACGAGCGGCTAGAAGAGCTACAGGAAGCGCCAGAGTTGCTCGAGTTCTTCTACCGTGACGTGAAACCGGGCGAGACGTACAATCCGACCGATCTCATCCCCAAAAAACACGATACTGCCCAGACGGTTGCCATGCTTCGCGCAGCCTGGGAGGCGCTGAATAATCAGGCAGATTGGACTCCGCCGGCACTTGAAACGACATTGCGCGGCTTGTGTGAGCAATTGTCGGTTAAGCCAGGCCCTCTCTTCGGCGCGATCCGGGTTGCGGTAACCGGTCGGAGTGTGGCGCCACCGCTGTTTGATACGCTAGCCGGAGTGGGACGTGAACGCGCGTTGGCGCGTCTGGCTGCGGCAATTGCCGCTTTGGAGCAGATGGAATGAATACATTCTCCTGGGAATCCAGCATTCATCACGATGGGTCGCCCATCTATCTGCGTTTCAGTGGCCGTTTAGGCGATACGGCAGTCTTTCGGTTGCGACTGGCGGCTGATGCGCCGGTTAGCGGTGTCTTCTTGCGCACCTGTCCCGATGGCGAACAGCAGATTACGCCGTTGCGCGATGTCGGTGTGCAAGGGGTGTGTCGCTGGTGGGAAGGTGAGCTGCCGATCCGGATGTTGCGCACCAATTACCGTTTCTTGCTACGCGCCGAAGATGGTACGCGCTGGTATAGCGCCGGTGGCGTAACCCGACACTACCCGACCGATGCGAACGATTTCGTAGTGCTGGCAAACTACCATGCGCCGGTATGGGTGCGCGATGCCGTCTTCTACCAGATCTTCCCTGACCGTTTTGCTGACGGTGATCCCGCTAACAATGTGCGCGATGGCGAATATCTCTACCGGGGACGACCAGTAGTAGCCCGACACTGGGATGAACTACCCAACCGCGCTACTGGCCCCATCGAGTTCTTTGGCGGCGATCTGCAAGGTATCGCTCAACGACTCGATTACCTGACCGATCTCGGTGTTTCGGCGCTCTATCTGAACCCTATCTTTCGCGCGCCTTCCAACCACAAATACGATGTGGAAGACTATACCAGTATCGATCCCCATCTCGGTGGTGAAGAAGGGTTGCTAACCCTGCGACAGGCGCTTGATGATCGCGCAATGAACCTCGTGCTCGACATTGTGCCCAATCATTGCGGCGTGACTCATCCGTGGTTTGTGGCGGCTCAAGCTGATCCGCGCGCGCCAACTGCCGAGTTTTTCACCTTTCGCCGCCATCCCGACGAATATGAATGCTGGTTGGATGTGCCGACATTGCCGAAGCTGAATTACCGTAGCGTGCGCTTGCGTGAAGTAATGTATGCCGGTCACGACGCGATCATGCGGCGTTGGTTGCGACCACCGTACCGGATCGATGGTTGGCGGATCGATGTGGCCAATATGCTGGGGCGTCTTGGCCCTGACAACCTCGGCCATAAGATCGGGCGTGGTATTCGCCGCGCAGTCAAAGCTGAACAGCCCGATGCCTACCTGCTCGGCGAGCACTTCTTTGATGGCACGCCGCACTTGCAGGGTGAGGAACTCGATGCCACGATGAACTACCAGGGCTTTACCTTCCCGATCTGGCGCTGGCTAGGAGGCTTTGAGTTCAACCCCCAACGGCCCGAAGCCGATACCCGTCCGATTGCTGTCGAGACGGTCGCTGCCCAATGGACAGCCTTCCGGGCTGCGATCCCGTGGCAGGTGGCGACACAGCAATTCAACCTGCTCGGCAGTCACGACACGCCGCGAATCCGGACAATTGTCGGCGATGACCTGGCGCGGGTGCGGGTGGCGATGACACTACTCTTCTGCTACCCCGGTGTGCCCTGCGTCTACTACGGTGACGAGATCGGGCTGGCAGGCGGTGGAGATCCCGATTGCCGACGCGCGATGCCCTGGGACGAGGCGAAGTGGGACCACGATCTGCGCGCATTTGTGCAACGGTTGGCCCGTTTACGGCGACACGCGCCGGCGTTACGTTGGGGCGGCTTCCAGCAGCTCTACGCTCAGGGTGAGACGATTGCTTTCCTGCGTGAAGCGCCTGAAGAACGATTGATCATAGTGGCCCGGCGCAGCGACGATGGTTTGCGGGCATTACCGGTACGGCACGGTGGGTTAGCCGAGGGCACGATGCTGCGTGAGCTGAATACCGGCGCTACAGTAACGATTCGCGGCGGCATGCTGGATATAAGCAGTTTACCAGCAACCGGCGCGCAAATCTGGCGGACTGAAGCGCCTATGTAATAACGTGACCCGGTTCAATGCTAAACTTCTGATGTGGTCGGGGCCGCCGTCGCAAGGCGCAACTGCCCCGACCTGCTAAACCCGGCATCGTTGCGACAACAGCCATATTTCAATAACGTGGTGGCTGATAGTTGGTTGGGTAGTTTGCTGCGCTGTTTCGGTAAGCAAAGTAGGCCTGCACTTCGGGCTGATTGTACAACACCAGGCTGACGATCCCGAACACCAGCGAAAAGATGTTGCCGGTGATGATGTTGACGATTTGCAAGATGGCCAGAGTCTTGTTCGGTTGCAGAGGCTGGGGAGGCTCTTGCAACAGTTTGTAGGCATAGATCCCGGCGAGCACAGCGACCACAATTGAATAAATGCCTAGCGGCGCGCCACAGATGGTGAGAATCCAGACAATACCGCTCAAGCCACTGATAACTGCGTCGATAATCGCCATGATGGCGATGGTGAGCACAGCGCCCGGTTTGGCAGGACTTCCATACCCTGCTCCCGGTGGTGGCTGATACTGAATCTGATAGGGCTGATAGGGCTGTTGAGGCGGTGGCGGGTAAGGCTGATCGGGCTGGTAGCGACCGTAATCGTCGGGTGGCTGCGGATAGGTCATTGAGGGGCTCCTTTCTCGTGGCGCGCCTGAATACTACTGGTTGCCAGTCCGATACTACCGGAATCATACCACACGCCGATAACCAATGATCCTCGGCCATAAACATTTGCTATGTGTTGTTAAAAGCGATGCTTCTTGCTCCCCATTGAATAGCTATAACACACTGTCAGGTCAGACTAACTAGCAACACACCGACCAGAATGCCGATGACTCCCAACCATTGACTGCGCGCCAGTTGTTCGCGCAATACCAACCAGGCCAGAATGACGGTGACGGCGCTGAAGATGGAAGCCAGCGCCGTCACCACGCTGACATAGGCCGTAGCGATACCGGTATTGTAAGCAAGGAACGCCAGCGTATCGAGCATGCTTGCCCCGATGATGAAGTGGAGCGGTAGTCGGCGCCACTGAGGTGGGGCCGGTCGGGCAAGCATGAGCACAGTCACCGCTGCGATGGCAGTTAAGACCCTTCCGATCAGGACAGGCCAGGCAATGCCGAAGGTAGCAGTCACATCTTTGAGCAGCCAGAAGAAGAGACCAAAGCTGATCGCTACGCCAATCGCTTCGGGAACGCCGCGCAGGTTAACGTCCGTTTCGCTCTTGCCGCGGGATACAACCATGACCCCACCGATGACAAGGCCGGCTCCAGAGAGTGTCAACAGCTCGATTTGCTCGCCTCCAAGTACGGCAAGCATCGCTGTGACAGCGGCAAAACCGGCTGCAATTGGCGAAACGATCGCTAAAGTGCCAATGGCAAAGGCCCGATACAAGAGCAGTGTTCCGAGCAGGTTGAGCAGGTTAACGGCAATCGCGTTCAGCCAGGCCGGTCCCCACGATGGCATCGGATCGCCACGGACAGTAATCACCAGCCCGATGGCAACAATGCCGACAAGTTGTCCGCAGAGCAAGGCCCATTGCCAGCCGATCTGCCGGGTTGCGCGGCTGATGAGAAAGTCGCCTGTGCCCCAGCTCAGCGCAGCGATCAATCCGTATACGATACCCATAGCTTGCGCTCGTGATTGGTACGATCTGTAGAAGCAGTTGCCATAATCCGACGAGAGCAATCAGGTGATTACCGATTGCTGATGATTGTTTCATCTGAACCGACACATCTCTGCCGGTTTACTATTTTCGCCGACCGCGAGCCAATCCAGCTCTGAAGGCAATTGCAGCTACAATTGCGACCAATAGCAAGATGATGAGGCATTCGGTTAAGCCAATTGTTGACATAATACTCCGGGGAAGGATTTTCAGGATGGTCGATCCATCTCCGGCTCAGTATACCGCATGTCGTTCCGTTTGCTGACGTGCTACAATGGCTCTGTTATGGAGCGACTCTTTGCCTTACATAGCCGATTACAACTGACAATCATCATCGTGATCGTGGCAAGCCTGCTGTGGGCGCTGATAGTGGCATGGCGCAATCGGGGTGGCATGCAACCTCTGAGTGGTATTTTGCAGTTGCTGATCGTAGCGCAGGCGCTGATTGGTATCCCTTTGCTCTGGTACGTCGATCCGATGCGAATGGCATTACACCTCTTTTACGGTGTAGTAGCCGTTGGACTGATCCCGGCAGCGGCGGTAGCGTTGCGCGCGCGCGCGCCGCGAGTGGTTGGGTTCGTTTACGCCGGCATCCTGTTGATGCTCTTGATTGTGGTTATCCGCCTGTATGAGACGGGCGGATGAGGAATTCCAGCGAGAAGCGGATATGTGATTATGAGAGAACGATTTGACTTTATCGTCGTCGGGGTGTCCGCTGCTGAGGCTGCGCTGGCTGCTTTATTGGCCCGTGATGGTTATGCTGTGCTGCTGGCCGGTATCGGTGAATCGAACGCTGATGCTTCTGAAGATCGGAACAGGTTTCACTGTTTGCCACCACTCCAGTCTGGCCTTAGCGATGGGCCGTATGCCCGGATTGCTGCCTATGCAGGCGCGCATCTACCGGTGGCACGGCGCGAACCGGCCTGGCGCATGCATTTCGCGCAGCAAATTATCGACATCCCGGCTGACGCCGGTCAATGGCGACGATTGCGTCGGGCTCTCTTTCCGATTCAGCGTGATGCGGCAGAGCGTTTCTGGCAAGTGCAGGAAACGGCAGCGGCAGCGGCGTTACGGCTGGCGGCGCAATTCGATCCGCTAACCGGTTTGCAGGTATGGCGCCAGCAACGGCTCACCGTTGGCGATATGTTCAGACGTTATGATCTCGTTGATCTGACTCTGCGCGCGTTTGTCGATACGATTCTGCTTGCTCATGGCCTGCCGGTCAGTGATCATTGTTCGTGGGCTGCCGGGAGCATTGCTTTGCTGCCACCTCATGAAACGCTTGTCGGTCATGGCGATACGCTCACCCACATTTTTACCGATGCCCTGATTCGGGCAGGTGGTGAATGGTCTGCCCATCATCAGGTGGTAGAACTGCTTGCCGATCCAACCGGTGTGCGTGGTGTGCGATTAAAGAGCGGTAGCGAAGTTGCCGGGCGCGTAGTTGTGCTTGGGCCGGCGGGCTGGCCGTTGATAAGTCGGCGCCTGGAGTCGCCACCTATGCTGGCAATTGGTGCCCTTACGGTAGAGGAGGCACAGTTGCCTTCCGGTCTACCGTGGTATCACATTGTTGCCGGAGAGCCGGTGCCGGTCATTGTGAGTCTGACCCCATCTGATAACCACTCTGCATCCTGGCGTCTCTCCGTAATGTTACGATTACGGCTTGATGACCCGGTATCGATCCAGAATGGTGAACGGCAGCCAGCCCCTGAGCTGGTTGCAACTTTGCAAAGCGCGGTGTGTAAAGTGCTGCCTGAACTGGCGAGCAAGATTACGCTCCATTCCGTAACGCTCTTACCCGATCCCACCCGACCAACGGCTCGTCCGCCAATGATCCAGGCCGGACTATGGCTCTTGCGCCAGCCGGCCTGGTTGCCGCCCGGGTACGATAACGGCAGCGGCACACTTCGGCTGTACCGGCAATTACGCGGCTTGATACGCTGAGACATTGCCCGTTATAATATCCGGTATCGTTATGTCAGAGGCTGTGGTCGCAGCCACACCACCTTGCACCGTGAGGGAACAACGTATGGACGATGTTGTCATCGTAGGGGCAGCTCGCACGCCGATTGGACGCTTCAACAGCGCGTATAGCGGCCTGACCGCGATTGATCTCGGCGCAACCGCCGTGCAGGCTGCTGTGCAGCGAGCCGGGATCGAACCGGCAATGGTTGATGAATGTATTATGGGTTGTGTTGTGACTGCCGGGCTTGGGCAATCGCCAGCGCGTCAGGCTGCGTTGCGCGGAGGTTTACCGGAGAGTGTTGGCGGCTTGACGGTAAATAAGGTTTGCGGGAGTGGCCTTAAGGCCGTGATGGTCGGCACAGCGCTGATCAAAGCTGGCGAGGCTGAAGTTGTCGTGGCCGGTGGAATGGAGCACATGAGTGGTGGTCCGTATCTGCTGCCACAGGCGCGCCACGGTTACCGGCTTGGTCACGGCCAGATCATTGATGCCGTCGTCCATGACGGCCTCTGGTGCGCTTTCGAAAATCACCACATGGGCGTTGCCGCCGAATGGATTGCGCGCGCGTTTCACGTGACTCGCGAGCAGCAAGACATGTATGCGCTACAATCCCATCAACGCGCTGTTGCTGCCCAGGATAGCGGCGCATTTCAAGAGGAGATTGCGCCGGTTACCGTTCCAGGTCCGAAGGGTCAAACCAATCTGGTGACGGTCGATGAAGGGCCGCGACGTGATACCTCACTGGCAGCGCTGGCCAAACTCAAGCCGGTATTTGTCGCCGATGGCACAGTCACCGCAGGCAATGCGCCCGGTATTACCGATGGAGCTGCTGCCGTTGTGTTGATGACGGCGAGTCGGGCTGCTCAGTTGGGATTACAACCGCTGGCTCGCATCGGCGTGGCCGCCCAGGCTGCTGTCAAGCCTCTCGAACTTTTTACCGCGCCAGCGTTTGCCATTGAACGACTCATGAAGCGGGCCGGACGCTCATTCGATGATTACGATCTGTTTGAAATCAACGAAGCATTTGCTGCTCAAGTGATTGCCAATCTTCGCGCCCTGAGTCTTGACGCCGATCGGGTGAATGTCTATGGCGGCGCCATTGCCCTTGGTCATCCCATCGGTGCCAGTGGGGCGCGTGTGCTGGTAACACTCATCTCGGCGTTACGGCAACGCGGTGGGAAGCGGGGAATTGCAGCGCTCTGTCTGGGTGGTGGTGAAGCGGTAGCGTTGGAAGTGGAAGTAGAATAGGATTGCGCGATCAGCAGTTCTCACTTCGATAGATCGCCAGCATTGTCAGATCATCCTCTGGCTGTTGGCGACCACTATACTCCAATACAGTTTGCCGGACGGTCTCCAGACGAAGAGCGGTGTTGTTGGCTGCCTGTTGTAGGGCTGTTAACAGCCGCTCTTCGCCGAATAGCTCGCCGACTGATGTGCGCGCTTCCGTGATGCCATCAGTATAAAGGAAGAGAGTATCGCCACACCCGATCGAAACCGTATCAACGGTAAAGCAGGCATTGGCTATCCAGCCTATCGCCGGCCCGCCGAGCGATAGCATTTCGACACTCCCGTCGGCGCGCAAGATAAAGGGAGAGGGATGACCGGCATTGATATAGTGCATCACGCCGCCAGACGGGTCGATGACGGCGCAAAAAATTGTCGAGAACGTGCGCTTTGTGTGGTGATGGCGAGCGATATAGTCGTTGGTCATCGCCACAGCGCGAAGCGGATCGGCACTGACGGTCGCCAGTTGCTCGATAAAGGCGCGTAACAGTGATCGGGTGAGCGCCATAAAGAGCGCCGCTCCCACTCCCTTGTCACAAACATCCCCCAGAAAACAGGTAATTCGCCGATCAGGCAAGACGAAGACATCATAAAAATCACCGGCTACCTCACGCACGGTCACGAATGTTGCCCTTATTTCCCAGTTGGGAATGTGAGGCAATCTTGCCGGCAAAAAATCAGCCTGCATCCGTCGTCCTAGCTCAAGTTCGTACTGAAGAGCTTTCAAGCGAGACTGTTCTTGATCACGCAGCCATTTACGTTCCAGGCAGGCGTGGATCCTGGCGTGCAGTAAGGTCGTATTGATCGGTTTGGTTAGATAATCCTCGGCTCCGGCCTCGATACAACGCACGATGTCCTCAATCTCATCGAGCGCTGAAATGACGACCACCGGGATATGGCGTAATTGTGGATCACGTTTGATCTGCTCGAGGACGGCGAAACCATCCATTTCTGGCATCATGAGGTCGAGCAGAATGGTGTCGAATGGCTGTCGCTGGAGGTATTCTAAACCTTGTCGGCCATGTATAGCCGTGACTACGGTGTAGCCGCTCAGGCTAAGCTGACGCTCGATCAGATGTCGATTATATTCAGTATCATCAATGACCAGGATTCGTCCGGTTGGATGGTTTGCCATAGAAAATGACAGAAAACGTAGAACATAGTCTTTACAAGTATATGCAATGATACCATGCTTCCGGACGTTATGATCGCGCGCAGGCCTGCTGATAGGCTGCTTCAGCGATAGGCGCCAGGTTGTCCCAGCGCAGGCGATGCGCCGCAGCGAGCGCTGCTGAGCGCAAGCGGACGCGCGCGTCGGCATCATCGAGCAGGTGAATGACGGCGGTAGCAAACGCTGTGGCATCACCCGGTGGAACGAGGATACCGGCAGCAGGCGCGAGATAGTCGCGCGCTGTGCCCACATCACTCGCAACAATCGGCAGGCCGGCAGCCATCAGCTCTATCAGCTTGGCCATACCGCGCGCGCGATTGATAAGCGTATCGCGAATCGGCGCAATCGCCACATCAGCGCTGGCCAGCAACCGGGGAATTGCGGTTGGTTCCTGCCAGCCGCGATAATCGATCATTGCAGCCCAACCCTGTGCTGTTGCAAGGGTCAGCAAATGTTGTTCTTCGCCTCGTTCACCTTTACCGATGATCAGCAGACGGGTATCGGGGCGTTGATGGTAAACAGAAGTCAGTACTGCCGCTACCTCTGCCAGGTCTAGTTCCCAAAATCGGGTATAGAGAACAATGGTTGGATGTGGCGACGGCGATGGTGGCGGTACTTCCATCTGCCACGCGCCGTTGGGGAGGTAGAAAACACGCTGTGGCGACACTCCCATTGCCCAAACCAGCGTTTCAAGCGCGCGGGAAACAACAGTCACCGCGTCGGCGCGGCGAGGTAAATCGCGTTCCTGCCAGGCAAAGAGCGCTTTAGCCGGTGGCGGATATGGCAGCAGGTCATTCCATCCACCTGGCCCTTCCCAGTCGTCGCAATCGACGACCAGTGGCACGCGACCACGGGCCAGCACTGTCAGCCCGCCAAATCCCTTCGGCTTGAAGAGATGAATAAGATCTGCTTGCGCTCGTCGCACTGTTTGCCAGAGCGCAAGCGTATGCCAGAGAGCCGCCGGCGGGCCGCCAACAGGCGGCGCAGTCGTATGGGTTACCGCAACACCATCGTAGACTCGCGTCGTGCCGCCATCGACCGGGTTATGCACCGGCGGAGCGACAATGGTTATGGTGTGGCCGCGCTGGTGCAATGCCTGCGCCAGTGGCAACATGCGGGCGAGTAATGTGCCCTTCGGTCGAATGCCGAAGGGCGCGATCATCACAATACGCATCAGCGACCGGCGCGAATGATTTCCATCATCTCTTCGACCCGCGTGACCTTCACCCGCGGTCGGCCCTGCGCGGTGCCCTGCGCTGTCTCATACTCGTTAAGCCGCTGCCAATCGGCATAAGACACGAAATCAACGCCGCGCTCGCGCAAAAGATCTGCAATATCGCCGCTCTGAGGCGCGCCAGTGAGGTTGGGCAGATCGGCCAGCATACTGTTGACTGTAGCTACCGCATCGGGTTTATTCGTGCCGATCACGCCCGATGGGCCGCGCTTAATCCAGCCAACTACGTACTCTCCGGGAATCGGTTCGCCGTTGGGTCCATCCAGCACTCGACCGTCACGATTGGGGATGGTGCCACTTGCTTCATCGAATGGCACGTCGGGTAACGGTTCGCCGCGATAACCGACTGAGCGCAATACCATACCGCAGCTCAATTCTTCGGTCACGCCGGTGCCACGCGGACGTAAACTGCCATCGGCAGCCTGAACCAGCCGGTTGCGTTCAATTGTCACACCGGTAACCCGGCCATCCATCCCGTGAATGGCAATCGGCGAAACGAGGAATCGCATAACAATCCGTCGTGGCGCGCCGGTATCGCCGCGCGCTGCAAATTCGCGCAGCATTTCCACATTTTTCGCCGCAGTCTTGTCTTTGGCCATCTCCGCTTCACTCAGCGGATCAAGCTCAAGATCAGCCGGATCGACAATAACATCAACCCCTTTCAATTCGCCGAATTCCTTCAATTCGGGGTTGGTGAAGGCGGCCTGAACTGGCCCGCGCCGACCCAACATAACCACTTCCCGAACCTTGCTTTGCCGCAGTGCAGCCAGTGCGTGATCGGCAATGTCGGTCTTGGCCAATTCATCAGGATCGGTCACCAGGATGCGGGTAACATCCATCGCCACATTGCCATTGCCAACTACCACCACTCGTTCAACGTTCAGATCGACGTTGAGATCGCGATAATCAGGCCGCCCATTATACCAGCCGACAAAGGCGGTTGCCGGCATACTGCCAAACAGATCCTCGCCGGGAATACCCATACGCCGATCTGACTGCGCTCCAACCGCGTAGACAATCTGATCGTAGTAGTTGCGCAGATCGGCGTGAGTGAGATCAATTCCAAACGTCACGTTGCCGAAATAGCGCACCCGTTCATGCGAAGCCAGTTTATCGTAAATGCGGGTGACGGCCTTGATTGATTGGTGATCGGGGGCCACTCCTTCACGTACCAGACCATATGGCGTAGGGAACCGGTTGAAGATGTCAATCTGGCATACAAGGTCTTTCTGCTTTAGCAGAGCTTCGACGGTGTAAAAACCGGCTGGACCGGCGCCAATGATTGCAACGCGCAACGGTCGCTGGGTGCTTCCCAGAGGTTCGCTCACGGCGCACTCCTTGCTGTCTGGTCATTGATCAAACCGCTTGTGATATACGGCACAGATTGACCGAAATGTACCATGATTGTTACGTCATGTCAAACTGATTGTCTGTGGCTCAGGCAGCTACGTGCTGATAACAATACCGCGTCTCAGACAGGTAGCAAGCGCCAGTCGCTACGCTTTGCCAGGGATTCGTTACACGACAGATGAAGTGCCGTTCCGGGCCTGTGGGACAGTCTTGCGGCGTTGTTCGCTGGCGAGCAGTCAGTCTTCCTATGGCTGGCAACAAGCCGATAGGCATTCGTCACCACCGGGTTTGCACCGATCTCAATCAAATGCGTTCTCGCATTGCTCATTCACCTCAGGCCAGATAAGGCCTGAAACCTGGCGGAACCTCTATGTTCAAGACGCGCAACATGTTGCCGGCTAGTGCGCAGCGTGATGTGGGTTGCCGACAATGGATCCAGCGAATGCGGGCAACGAAGAAGTTGCCCGCGCAAGCCGTCTAGCAACCTGCGCGCTACCGCGTAGGGTAGCAAGCAACGTTATTCAATTATGTGTTGCCTGCCTTGCGGATTGCGCATTTGCCGCTCATCACGTGTTCAGCCGGCAGGTACCGTTGTGGCAGACAGTTCGTTCACTGTGCGGGACGCGAACCAGATTACCGGCTAACGACAGGTGTGACCCCGGTTGCGAGGAATATGCTCAAGAAGGTGCTCTCCTCGCAAGCTATTTTGCGCCGGGCGCTACCGCGCCAGGCGGTAAACAACGCGATGGTTACCCCCTTGCAGATTGCGCATTTGCCGCTCATCACGTGTTCAGCCGGCAGGTACCGTTGTGGCAGACGGTTCGTTCATTCCCCAGCAAGCTGGATCATCTGCGGCTCATCATCCCCATTTACCAGCAGTGCCCGGCCTGGTGGTTGTTCAAGCTGGCGCTGATCGGTTAACGGCAGGTTTAGGCCGAGCAAGCGGGTGCCGGTATCATAGCGGCCCGGCCAGAGTACGATTCCGCTCCGCGCGCCATCGAGTGCGCGCAACAACTGGTCGTCAGCATAGCTGATACCGGCGCTAACGAATAGATGCAACGATTCGTCGCCGGTTTGAGCCAGTTCGACGAGCTGACTGAACAGGTTAGGTGTGGTGCTGTAATTTTGGGTAAAGTGATCGCGCCAGCGTTCACGGCAGAGATGATAGTCGTCAATAATTAGCAGATACTTACGGTCTGCTTTGCGTCGTAGGTCCATAAATTCATCATTCAGTGCGGTAATGCTGGTTTCGTCGGCAACGTAGCGCGCGGTTGGCGTAAGCGTTTGCAGCCGACTGAGACTCCGGCGCGGCCCATCCACAATGATCAGTTGGATAGGAGGCGATACGCCGGCTGCGATCTGCGCCAGCGTAATGAGAGTCGTGCTTTTACCGCTACGTCGTGGGCCGATTAGCAGGGCGTGTGGCGTTTCCGGGCTGAGGCGAAGCGTGGCTGGGCCAGGAGGCTCAATGGCCCAGCCGCATGGAAGGATGAGCGCGCGCTCAAGTTGTTTGCCCGGCGGGAGCTTTGTTTTCGATACATGTTCTGGAAGCAGCGCCAGCGATGGTGGGCCTGCGTTAGACGCTGGTGTCGCCGCAGCCAGAGTTGCCGTTTGCATCCGAATTGCTCTCGCCAGCTCACGCTCATCCTGGGTTTCATTCATTCCAGCGGGTAGGGCAATCTGCACTTCTAACAAGCCCTCATCGGGGTGCAGCCAGTAACCGCGACCTGGGGTTGCCGGTGGCAGGTGAGCCGGTGGTCGTTGTCCGAAAACCTCGGCATAGTCATTCAGCTCGGTCATGCGCAATGCCAGTCGTTGCTCGAACTGCATTGCCAGTCGATGCGGGAGATCTGCCGGTCGTTCGGCACTGATGATGAGGTGGAGTCCAAGATCACGTCCGTTACGGGCAAGGCGCACCAGTTCGGTCAGATCGCTTTCGCCATAAGCGTCACGCAATTCATCACGCACTACCGCCAGCCGGTCGATGATCAACAACACCGGCGGCCCTGGTGACTGACCGGCGGTCATACGAGTGCGTCGTTCACGCAAGAGGTGTTCCAGTTGGCGAAACAGCGCCTGTAGCGCTTCGCGCTCGAAAGGTCGCACTATTGCGCCAATGTGGGGCAGATCGGCCAGCAAATTGAGTAGATAGCCGTCGCCATCGATAACATAGCACCAGAGCTGTTCAGGCGACATCCGTGCCGCGAGATCCAGCACAATCCGGAGTAGCGCCACGCTCTTGCCACTGGCCGGTCCGCCGAATAGGGCCAGGTGTCCGTTCTGCAGATGGATAAGTAGCGGTGTTTGCCGGCTCTGCTGCGGTATGTCAAGAAGGCCAATTGCCACTTCCAAACCGGTGGTTGGCGCAGTAAGCGTGAGTCGGGGTGAAAGAGGTGGTTGCCAGATTGACGGTGGTTGCCAGTTGAGCGTCGCAAGAAATCTCTGTCCGGTAGCGCATAATCGTTGCGTGATCAGCTCAAGATCGCTCTGTCCATCGGGCTGCGCCGTGAGGCGCGCTACCTGCACCAGCCGCACTTCACCGCCGCTGCGCACATAGGCGCGACCGGGTAGTTGTGGCGGTAAAAACGCGGCATCGGGGCGCTGTAACATCTCCCGGCTATCCTCGCTGCTACCCAGTCGTAACGCGATAAAGTAGCTCAACTGGCTCCGAATCTCATCGCTGACAACCCGACCTGGTTGCTGGGTGGCAATCAAGAGATGTACCCCTAGTGATCGACCTTGCTTGACAACGCGCACCAGCGCGCTGACAAAATCGGGGCAACTACGGGCCATTTCATCAAATTCATCCAGAACGATGAGCAAATTGGGCAATGGTTCCAGCGGGTGTTGACGGGCCAGCGCGCGATAATCGGCAATATTCTCGACGTGGATGCCATGCCGTTCGGCGACAGTGCGTAGTATCGTTTTGCGTCGCCGCAGTTCACTATTGATGGCGGCAATGGCTCGCGTTGCCAGTCGATCATCGAGATCGGTGACAAAGCCGGTGGTATGGGGAAGGTTGGCAAAAGGTGCCAGCGCTGCGCCGCCTTTGAAGTCGATCAGCAGCAGGTTGAGTCGATCGGGGCCGTGGGTGATGACAAGCGCTGCAATCATTGTTTGCAGCAAGACACTCTTGCCCGCGCCGGTCGCGCCAGCGATGATGCCATGCGGCCCATGTTGCTGCTCGTTGAGATTGAGCCAGCATGGTTTGGATTCGCCCATTACGCCGATCGGCACTTCAGGGTGCCAGCTACTCGTCGGTTGTTGCAGCCAGCCTGCCGGGATCGAATGCCCATCACCAGCCGGTAAATCCAGCAGATCGAGCAATCGCACATGGCGCGGCAAGTGCAGACCAGACCCAATCTCATTGAGGCGGATGGTTGCCAGTCGGCTGGCAAGCCGTTCAATATCGGCGCGCTCGAGCAGATCTGGCTGGAAGGGAGTTGTAGGCCATGCTTCACCCGCTCGCATCCAGCGTCCTATGCGCTGATCGACCTCAACCACTGCTGCGCAGTGATCGGGCACATTTGCCCAGTCGTCGGTCAAGACCACAACTATCAGACCGTATCTGCCGCCATCACGTAAGAGTTGACCAAGCGCGGTATGTCTGGTGACAAGCGCAGCGCTGTCAACCACAATGATGATTGGCAATGGATTGGACGATGTAGTTTCTCGTCGCCGACTCAACTCATCAAGCAAGAAGGTCAACAGACGCTCAATCGCAGCCGGTTCAGCGGCTGCCAGCACTCGCCCAATCTGCATCTCGCCGGGAGTCTGGCTGTGTGGCAGACGCGCGATCCACTGCCAGTCGGCAATAGCATTGGTGGTCGCAATCAGGGCGATACGCAATTCAGTGGGGGCATGCAGTGTGGCAGCCTGCGCCAGCATTGCGTATACCAGACCTAATACTGCCGGGCGCGATCCGGCAATCCCAAGTGATCCGAGGTGAAGGAGCGGCAAGCAGATGGGTACCTGATGCAAGGTGCTATGCTCAGCAATGATCTGATCAATCCGACGATCAGCCGGAGTATTCGGCGTCACAACTGCCCGGCTCGATGCCGGCATCGCGCCGCTGCCCAGGCGTAGATCGAGGGCATCGTCATCGCTCAATCGTCGTTCCCACAGCCGCGGTTCTGGCGCTCGTGGTCTGCCGTCAGCTCCAGCAATCCGCAGTAGTTCAGCCGGATCAGGAGCAAGGTAGCGACGGGCGGCTCGTTCCTCCTCGTGTAGGCGGCGTAAACGCGATCGCGCTGCGGCCAGCCGATCGGCGAAGAGCGCCTGTTGTTCTGCAAAATCTTTAACACTGCGCCGCCGATTGTTGCGTTCGTAGATCAGGGTTGCCCCGCTGCTCAAGACCGCCAGAATGAGCGCCGGTAACGCCGCCAGCCACGAACCATAACCTGCCAGCGCACTCGCACCGAAGAGTAGCGCCGCAATGATGGGCAGGATCGCTTGCAGCCATACGGTATTGGTTTGGGGCGATAACGGCGCAGGTGGAGCCGGCAAATCGACTGTTTCTGCGCTCCAGCGCGGGCGCAGACGCGGTGGACGGTTGAAAGTGCTACTGTTGTCCGCCATATTTCGCTGCCTGTTGATGGGCGAGCCGCTCCCGGTTGATCCGATCTTGATCTGCGCGGGCGCGCGCACTGACTTGTGTAATCGCTTGCGCTGCGCGCAAACACTGTTCACGAAGCTGAGTCGCTTCCGATTGGATAGCTGCATGGCGCGCAGTCCATTCGCTCTTACGCGGCCCTGCCAGTCCTGCCAGTAGTTCATCGGCTATGCGAGCGCGCTGAGTGGCAGCAGTATCAAGTGCGTCTGCTATGCGGCGCAGTGCGCCAACTGCTTCATCGGCGGCGTGCCAGTCCCACCATACATCAGGCCGACTCATAGCCTGTCTCCTGCTATACTGAACACGATAGTTTCTGGAACCGTTCCGGTTTTCCCGATGTCAGGTTCTGACACCGGCAACATCTCAACAACTCGAAATAGTCCAGACACCGGCAGAGAAATGCCTGTCTCGCTACATGTTGGGTTGCCTCAAATTTGTCTACGCAAAAAGCGGAGGTTCCTGGAACCATTCCAGATCAACCGGTGTTAGTTCTGTCCCTGTTGGGACTCGCAATAATTCGAAATGGTTTGGATCGATCATAAACGGCATCGTCTGCGCCGCTTCCGGAAACTGCGAGTAATCAAAGCTCTCGTAAGCGCTGTGCGCAATGGTCGGCTGATCAACCCGGTTATTGTTGATCTCGTATACCGTCAAACGATAGCGCTCGTTATCGTGACCAGCGCCGACCGCTTTGGACAGAGCATCATCACTATCGACATAATGACGCGCGATAACCGGTTGATGATTGATCATCTGCGGCACGTCATCCCATTCTCCCTGTGGGCGCACTGCTCCCAGCGTTGTGACGCTGACTAGCCGAATGTTGCCCTGGCTCAGTGCCTGTTGTATTTGTGGATCGTTGCTTAGCAGAATGCACATTCCCCCACCCATACTGTGACCGGTCAGATGCAGCAAACTGCCTGGCGGTAACTGATCGATCACGCGCAAGACCCGCTCACGCACGGTTTGGTAGTAGGCATTGTGTTCAATTCGTTCAACACCCCTTGCCGTTTCAATTACCGAAACGACACCATTGGTTCCGTATGCCATATTGTCGAGATTCAAACCGCTGATGCCGACTGCGTACTCTTTTTCGCCAACTCGCGCTGCTCGCACCTCCTCGCCGAAATATGGACTAATCAATCCGTGCGCATTCGCTTGCAGTGCGGCTGGCGTGATCCGGTAGGGTTGACCTGGATTGACCTGACGTTCGAGTGGTGGGAAGACCGCGATGGCAGTGGCCTGACCATCTGGTTCCGCGTCTGGCCCGGTTGTCGGTCGGGTGAGCGGGCCAAGGAAGAGCGCAGTTCGCGCGCTGCGGTTGAGCTGTTCGAGGCGAATGGCGTGTTCCCTCATATCGTCCAGTGAAAGATGACGGAAACTATCGAACCAGAGGCCGCTTTCCAGTGTAGCCAGTACATTGGCTGGATCGGCAGTCAGTTCTTTCAGCCTCGGTCCACTGACCAGACCGACTACCCCTCCGATCTGCGCGCCGGTAAGAAACCACGTCAATAGATTAGTCGATAGACTCGGCTGTCTGGTGGCAATATTGCCGCTCAGCAAGATGCTTTGATGGAGGAGTTGCCAGCTTTGCTCACGATTGGGCAGCAATAATAGCCAGGGTAGTGACTGAAGCAACAGCCGTTGTTGATAATAGTGCCAGATCGCACTGGCGCCCCTTGATCCGAGCGCAACGCATCGGTCGACAATCTGTTGCAAGAGCGTGTGCGGTATTCCTGTCGGTGCGCTCAGAAATGACGGCGCCGCTACAAATCCGCTTAACGGCCCAAACAAAGTGGGTGTAAAGCGCGCCATCCAGCTTACATTGATAAGGGGTGATGCGATCGAGGTTGCCATCGCCTGGAGCCGAACCAAAACCCGATCACGCCATAGTTGATTGCCAATCGGCATAAGCATTGTCTGCCATGGGAGCCAGGGGATGATTGCAGTCAAACCGATTTGTGTTGGCCATTGACGATGAGCTTCCAACATAGAACGGATGAAAGGCCAGATGGCGCTCATCCTGTTCCGGCTGAATGGCAGAACAATCCTGCTCAGCCAATTCGCTGCTAATCGAGCTGCGATCTGCCGACTCAGGCTGATGAGCGACCATGTCAATCGCGGGGCGCGTACCTCCCAGATCAGGCGCCACGCCAGTCGCGCGCCGAGATCGAAACGCAGCCAGCCCGGATAGTGACGCGCAACCTGGTGGTTTGCCAGACCTGCTCTCATCGCGATGAGCATTTGAGCGTAATTTCTGCCGCTCAACATCCCGCTATCGGCAGTTGCAAACCGATCGGCGATACTCCGTGCCCAGGTTGCCAGTTCGCCGATAGCGCGACAGTGAGCGAATAGCGCTGCGCTCAAGCCACTGATTGCCGGAACCGAATACTCGCGGCAACGACTGCTGAATCGGTCGAGAGCCTGGTTTAATGCCCGTGCTTCGATTTGCAACCGCTCATTCTCACCAGTGATGGCGGTAGCGTACCGATATAGCTGATCGGGAATGGCAGCAACAGTGTTCATGCGGCCTCACAGATCCACGCTCCGAACTCCCGCACCCGTTTACGCAGACCTTCCCACCCAACCGGCCACAATGCCAGCAGATCACTTTGATCTGGCGCTTGTGCAGCCCACCAACTGCCCTGGCGTCCGGTGATCACCAATGCTCCACGAGCTTCAGATTGTGGATCGCGTATCTGCCGGATTGCGGCCAGGGCGTAGCGAGTTGGTTTTGGTCCAATTGCTTCAACCAGCGCGCGCGCCGCTTCTGGTCGATTGCTGCGTTGTTGCAAAGCCCACATTGCCATATTCACATCGTTTTGCTGGAGCGCATTGAAGGCGGTCAGCACAGCCTCACCGGGCAGCAGCACTGGCGTTTCGTTATCCGGTTCGTGAACATCCGTTTCTCCCAGAATCTTGAGCATGATTTCAGGAATTTGTTCGACGCTGGTCAGCGCCTCAAAACGATGCACGTCGGGTGCCGGGCTTTGATGTAACACAAAACGATCACCTGCGCGGCTGATGTGGAAAAGGCTTGCCGGTGAGTTGCCGACGACAATCAGGAGGCTATCGGCCAGTGCTGTCACGCGCAGCAGTGCCGCTAATTCGGCGTGAGGTGTGGGTTGACCATCGGGTTGAGCTGGCAATGTCAGCAAATCACGCGCCATTAGGCTACCCGCAGCCGCGCTCAGGGCGCCCTCCAAAACTGGACGCGCCGGCAGCGTACTCTGACCAAGCGCAAAGGGGCGGGGCAACTCCAGCAATCCCAGCAACAATAAGAGTTCGGCATGACTGATTTGAAATGCTAGCGCCATATGCGATTCTCCACATTGATCAGGCGAACATTTTTTGACTGCCGCTGTCGCACAGGCCGGTAGGAGCGTATTTGCTCCCACCGGCCATGTCCTGCCTACTGCCCGCCAGCCTGCATAATGTTCTGATTAATCTGCGCAACTTGCCGGCGCAACTCTTCAAGCGCATCCCGAATTGCAAGCAGTTTCTGATGCGTTTCAGCCCAGTGCGCCCGAAACTGTGCCGCCAGTCGTCCGTCCCAATTGTTTGGGTCTGACAATACCTGCCCTTCCCGGTTCAGGTCACTGATCTGCTGCAACAGAGGCCCTTGGACGATGCGCTGAAACCGTTCAATCGATTCACGCGCGGTTGCGGTTGAGAGGACGCGGTCGCTCATTGCAGTCTCCTTTCAGCGGGAGCGAAAACACCTTGCATATATAAAACCGCGCAAAACTGGCAAAAGATTCGGCAACTTCGATCAGAAACGGCAAAAAGCTGGAAAACGCAGCTCCCGTCACTCATCGCTGCATGTGGAAGGAACAAAGCAAGAATCTCACGCTGCAACGGGAGATTGCTGCTCCTCGCGATAAACACAGCAGAGTGGAGCGACGCAGCAAGAGAATTCGTTCGCGGGATTAACGTCCTGGGTAGCGTTACAGAAATCTCGTAATCACGCAATGGGGTCATTCCTCTGGGAGCGCGAGCGATTGCTGAGAGCAATTAGGTGTGCTGGAAGCGGCTTACGCGAGAGTCGCAATGAACTCACCGGATCTGCCACCTGCTCAGCGCTCGACTAGATGGGAAGCGGTTTGCAAGAGGAGGTTGTTACGAACGTGCCAGGGAAACCCATTGCTCCCGGTGAGCAAGCAGGTTTAGAGGAAAGGTCAGCTATCCACATCGCGCTAATGATGGGTGAGTTTCATGAGATTGATGACCAACCGCCATCACGCCAGCCAAATGGCCGTTATTACCCGCGCCAGTGTCGCTACTGACACCGCTATGTTCCGCGTCCTGATGCGCTATCGCCCGCATCTTCCCCGCCGCTTGACAAATCGGCCTCCTTCCGCTATACTACCCAGCGTTGCGAGGGCAACGGT